>ERZ1034915.1-NODE-1-length-365820-cov-35.929999_pt1 | contig 365820 bp, 288 predicted proteins | sample MGYA00520592_ERZ1034915 | MGnify/ENA primary metagenome ERZ1034915 (study PRJEB33766, sample SAMN09781787) | gut metagenome | biome: gut microbiome | host: Homo sapiens | place: Madagascar | study: EMG produced TPA metagenomics assembly of the PRJNA485056 data set... | reverse complement strand
CTGTGGGAACGGCCTATTCACTCAATGTGTTCGGCTGAGATCGGAAATCAACCCCAAACAGACTTTTTTGACCGTTTGCCCTACGAAATCGACCCGTTGGGGAAAAATAGCTTGACGTTTGGACGCTTCTCGTGCTTCAAAAGCCGACTATTAAGCTAAATCTGCATGAAAGGGTTCTGCATGAGCTCGCGTGCCATGGTGGTCGAATCGCCATGACCGGTTAGGCAAACGGTATCGGGCGGGAGAAGCCGGGCGAGCTTGGAGAGCGAGCGCAGAATCGCCGCCTCGTCTCCTCCAGAAAGATCGGTGCGGCCGTGCCCACCCGGAAACAGGGTGTCGCCCACAAAGGCAATGTTCCCCTGCTCGGTGGCAGCAAACAAGACGATCCCGCCCGGCGTATGCCCTGGCGTCTCGATCACCTGCAGGTAGATATCGCCCACCTCGATAGCATCTCCCTCGGCGAGCAGGTGCGTCGGCTCCCCGGGGTCAGGCGTCTCAATGCCCCACATAGCTCGCTGTTCCTCGATGTTCGCATGCGGCACCGCCACATCCTTAGCACACAGCTCATACTGGCAGCCCTCGTCAACGGTGGTTCGCACGCCTGCAACACCACCAACATGATCGGCATGGCCATGAGTGCATACGGCGCCAAACACGCGTACGCCGGGATGCTCGGCTCGAATATGCTCCACCAGGCGTTCGCCTTCCCATGCGGGATCGATAATCACGCACTCATTGTCCGAAATAACAGCATAGCTATTGGTCTGAATGGGACCGTTTACGAGCGTCTCGATCTCGACCGATCCCTTGGGAGTTAAATCCAAGGACACAGCACTCATGTCCCTCTCCTCTCTATAGAACTCGAGGCATCAAACGATGCCTCGAGTGTAGCGAATATCGATAATGTGACACGTTCGTCGCGACTAAACGCGGCGCTTAAGCTGGGCTCCACCCTCACCGGGCATCAGGCGGCGCGCGTCGTAGACCGAGTCAACGCTGCTGATGGAGGCCAGCAGCGGATCCAGACCACTCGCGTCCGAGATCTCGACCATAAAGCGCAGGGTTGCAATACCCTCGCGGTTGGTCGACGTGGCGGCAGAAAGGATATTGCCGCCCGCATCGCCAATGGCAATGGTGACATCCTTGAGAAGGCCCATGCGGTCCAGGCACTCGACCACGATCTCGACCTGGAAGAGGGTGTCGGCAGCGCCGTCCCACTCCACTTCGATCATGCGCTCGGGATGCTCCATAAGACCCTTGACGTTGGGACAGTTGGCGCGATGCACCGAAACGCCACGACCGCGCGTGATGAAGCCGACGATGTCGTCGCCCGTCACGGGGTTGCAGCAATGAGCCAGACGGACCAGTAGGCCGCTGTTGCTCTCGCCCTTGACGATAATGCCGTTACTGGCGCTCTTGCCGCGCTTTTGCGGCTTGCGATTGGAGCCGCGAGCAGGCTGTTTCACGACCTCGGCGATAGCCTCGGCCTTGGTGAGCTGTTCCTCGGGCTTGGGGTCCAAGATTTGCTCGACCTTATTGCCCACAGCGCGCGGGGCAACCTTGCCGGCGCCGACGGCGGCAAACAGGTCCTCGAGCTGCTTGAAATTAAACTGCTCCGCCACGGCGTTGAGCGCACGCGTCGAACGCGGGGTAGAAATGCCATAGCCACGCTTACGCAGGTCCTTGGCCAGCATATCGCGGCCGGCGGCAGCGTCGTCGTCCTTGGTCGCAGCGGCAAAATAGCGGCGGATCTTTGACTTGGCGGAAGGCGTCTTGACGATCTTGAGCCAATCGCGCGACGGCTTAGAACTCTTGTTGGTCAGAATCTCGACACGGTCACCCGTCTTGATTTCGTGCGTGAGCGGCGCCACCGCACCGTTAATCTTGGCGCCGACGCAGTGGTTTCCCACCTCGGTGTGAACGGCGTAGGCAAAGTCGAGCGGCGTGGAGCCGGCACGAAGCGCCATGACCTCGCCCTTGGGCGTAAAGACAAAGATCTCCTGATCGAAGAGGTCGACCTTCAGCGAATGCAGGTATTCCTTGGCGTCGGTAATCTCATCAGACGCAGCCCAATCGAGCGAATGTTTGAGCCAGTTAATCTGGTCGTCCAGACGCTGGGCATCATTGGTCTTAGACGCAGACGATCCGCCCGACTTCTTATATAGCCAGTGGGCGGCAATGCCGTACTCGGCCTGCTCATGCATCTCGTAGGTTCGAATCTGAATCTCGAGCGGGCGAGCCGTGGGGCCGATAACCGTCGTATGGAGCGACTGGTAGTTATTGACCTTGGGCATGGCGATATAGTCTTTAAAGCGGCCGGGCATGGGGTGCCACAGCGTGTGCACCGCGCCGAGCGTGGAGTAGCAATCGCGCACCGAATGGGTAATGACGCGCAGCGCCACCAGGTCGTAGATCTCGGAGAACTCCTTGCCCTTGCGCTTCATCTTTTGGTAGATGGACCAATAGTGCTTGGAACGACCGTTGATCTGGAAGCCCTCAAGACCAATACGGTTGAGCTCGTCGGTGAGCGTCTTGATGGTCTCGGCCAGATAGCGCTCGCGAACCTCGCGCGACTCCGCCACCATACGCGCGATGCGCTGGTAGGCGTCGGGCTCCAGATAGAAGAAGGACAGATCCTCGAGCTCCCACTTAATGGAACTCATGCCCAGACGGTCGGCCAGGGGCGCATACACGTCCATGGTCTCGCGTGCCTTAAACAGGCGACGGTCCTCGCGAAGGGCCGCCAGCGTACGCATGTTATGCAGGCGGTCGGCAAGTTTGACGATGATAACGCGGATGTCCTTGGACATGGCGAGGAACATCTTGCGCAGCGTGAGGGCCTGCTTCTCGTCCATGCTATCGACTTCGATGTTGGTGAGCTTGGTCACGCCATCGACGAGCTCGGCCACCGTATCGCCAAACAGGCCGGAAACATCGGCAAGCGAGGTCTCGGTATCCTCGACGGTATCGTGCAGCAGCGCGGCGCACACCACATCGCAGTCCATCTTGAGGTCGGCCAAAATGATGGCCACCTCGACGGGATGGTTGATGTACATCTCACCCGAGCGGCGCTTTTGGTTGCAGTGCTTCTCGGCGGCAAAGCAGTAGGCCTGCTCCACCTTAGAGAAGTCGTCCTCATTCATATATTTGAGGCACAGGCGCTCCAGCTTGTCGTAGCTGTCCGCCATAATCTCGGGCGGCAGCTCATCGGCATGCTTATAGTGCTCCATCTCCGAGAACGGTTGGAGGGTGGAATCATGGGCGGTACGGGCTGCGGCATCCATCGAGGTCCCCTTCCCCTAGGCCCGCGGTACGATCGGGCGGTTAACTTTGGCTAGCATATCAGAAGCGCACGAATCGAGCGCCCAGCTCCGGAAAGCCGAGAACTCCATGCGCGAGCGCAGACCCTCCAAATAGCGGATTGACCTGCTCAATTGCACGCGACCAGGGTTTTCGGCCATCGCGATGCGGCGTGTGCCGTCAAACCCCGAAACGCGGCAGAAACCAAGCTCTTCGAAGATTCCCAGGCCACTTTCCACCGAGCGCTCATCGACCGGTGTGCGGGCATCGATGGCAAGGCACATCTGCGCGATGTCGATATCGCTCGCACTAAACGCGTCGTCCCCCGTCTTGCCGCGGTTGGAGCGCCACATAGTCTGCAGGGCGCGATAGAGCGTGACGAGCTCGTCGCGCTCGGGCGCATAGCAGTCGAGCAGGCGCTCGTTGATGCGGGCATCGCGCGACGAGTAGAGCAGATGGATCACGGCGGGCTGTCCATCACGGCCGGCACGCCCGCTCATCTGGTTGAACTCGATAGCGCCAAACGGCATGTGGTAGAGCACGACATGGCGGATATCGGGCAGGTTGACGCCCTCGCCAAAGGCAGAGGTCGAAACGATGCAGCTGAGGCTTCCGTCTCGGAATGCCTCCTCCACACGGCGGCGATCGGAGCGCGCAAGCCCCGCGTTATAGAACGCAATGCGGGTCGCGCAATCGGGCACGCGCTTGCGCAGCGTCTTGGCAAGCGCCACGGACTGGTCGCGCGAGTTGACGTAGATGACGGTCTTCTCCCCCGTCGCCACGATAGACACCAGGCGGTTCTCACGGCTCGCAAGATCGCGGTCGTCCTCGAGCTGCAGGTTCTCGCGCACCGTCTCGTCGACCACTGTACGGGTAATCGGCAGCACGCGTGCGAGCTCGGCCACGACCGGAGCCGTCGCGGTGGCTGTCGCCGCCATAACAACCGGGTCGTCCAGGGCCTTGAGGATATCGGGCATGTCGAGATAGGCACTACGGTCGCCGCTCTTGGCAAGGCCGGCGTGGTGCGCCTCATCGATAACGACAAAGCCGATGCGGCCCGAGCGCGCAAAGCGGTCGCGGTGAATGGACAGGAACTCGGGCGTCGTGAGCACGATGCCGGTGCGGCCCGAAGCCAAGCCGGCGAACACGTCATCGCGCGCGGCCTCCACGGTCTCGCCGGTCAGGACGCCGACGCCAATGCCGAGCGCGGCCATCGTCGACGAGAGATGGTATGCCTGGTCGGCAACGAGCGCGCGCAGCGGATAGACAAAGATGCTCGCCCGCCCGCGAAGAACCGCCTCGCGCGCGGCATGCACGTGGAAGATGAGGGACTTGCCGCGTCCCGTTCCCATGACGGCAAGAACACTCTGATGATCGGCCAGGGCATCGAGTGCCTCGACCTGCGCACGGTGCGGCTGGTTCGAGCCAATGAAGCTATGGATAAGCGAGCGCGTGAGCTCGGTGTAGGAAAGCTGGGCGAGCGTTTGGCGCTTACGAGACTCCAGGCACAGACCAGAGTCTGCAGGCTGCACGCCACGGCGAAGCTCGCATTCCGGGTCGTCAACGCTGGGCGCCGTGGTGTCGCGGACTAGGACATCCTTGATCATGAGCTTGGGTTTTACTCGGCCCTGCCAATGCTCGGCCACAGCCTCGAACACCAAGTCGACCGCGCTATCGCAATTGATGAGCTTATCGATCTGCGGCACGCGGAACATGATGGCCGGCACGCTCGCGGCACCATCCGTCGTCACAAAGCGCATGTGCTCGCCGGTCTTACCCACCACGGCGCGATCGCACATCGTCACGCCCTCGGCGGCCAGCAGCGGCACCTTGTTGCCTTGGCCAAACGGCTCAAGGCGGGAAATCTGTTCGATGGTCTCGATATTCAGCTCGGAAAGGTCGACGGTAGCGGCAACCTCGTCGGTGTCCTCAAAGTCCTCGGCGGGGAGCTCGGACAGCACGGCGGAAAGACGGCGGCGGAACTCATCGAGCTTGGACGCCTCGATAGTCACACCCACGGCGCCCGCATGCCCGCCGCGACGAATCAGCAGGTCGGAGCAGCGCTCGACGGCGTCGAAAAGGTTGACCTTGCCCACCGAGCGACCCGAGCCGCGCGCAATGCCGTCCTCGATCGAGAACAGCAGCGCCGGCACGTGATAGCGGTTGGTCAGGCGGCTTGCCACGATACCCTTGACGCCCTCGTGCCAGCCCTCGCCGCCCACGACGATCGCGCGGCCGCCGTCATAGGTCTCCTCGACCTTTGCCATGGCATCGCGCGTGAGCTCCGCCTCGATCTCGCGACGCTGACGGTTGATTTCCTCGAGCTCGGCCGCCAGCGCGCTTGCCTTGATGGGATCGCGGGCAAGCAGCAGATCGAGCGCCAGCTTGGGATCGGCCATGCGGCCGGCGGCGTTCAGGCGGGGAATGAGCGAAAACGACAGGCCATCGGCTGTAATGCTGGAAAGGTCGGCCTTGGCGAGCGTGGCGAGCGCAATATAACCGGGACGGGCGGTCACGCGCATCTGCTGAATGCCCTCGGCAACCAGCGCGCGGTTCTCAGGCGTGAGCGGCATCATGTCGGACACGGTACCCAGCGCCGCGACCTCGATCAGCGAACGCCAATACGACGGCTTGCCCAGACGCTCGCCCAGGACCTGCACCAGCTTGAGCGCCACACCGGCACCGGCAAGCTCACGCGAGGGACCCTCGTCCTCGAGCTTAGGATCGGTCAGGGGCACGCCCTGCGGCACCTGGTCGGACGGCTCGTGATGGTCCGTGACCACCAAATCGATCCCCAGGCTCTCCAGATAGGAAACCTCTTCCTTGGCGGCGATGCCGTTATCGACGGTCACGATCAGCTGAGGATGAGCAAGCTCATTAACGCGGTCGAGCGCCGCGCGCGACAGGCCATAGCCCTCGTCAAAGCGATGTGGAATAAACGGCGTGGCATCGGCGCCAAACGTACGCAGCGCCTCGGTCAGCAGGCAGGTCGACGTAATGCCGTCGACATCAAAATCGCCGAAGACGGCAATATGTTCGTGGTTGCGAATAGCACGCTCAACGCGGTCGGCAACGACCGACATACCCGGAATAATGAGCGGGTCGGCCCAATCGCGGTCGAGCGAAGGCGTCAAAAACAGTTGGCCCTCCTCGATGGAGCCAATGCCGTGCGCGACCATAATGCGCGCCACCAGCCCGGGAATGCCCAGGCCAGCCGAAAGCTCCTTTTCGAGCTCGGGATTTTGCTGAGCGACCGCCCAGCGATGCGTCGTCTTAAGCGATGACATAGGCGCCCACCCCCGATAGGGGCAGGTCGCCGCGATACCTCTCACGGTTCATAGCGATGAGTCCTCTGTGTATGCCCGCTTCGGCAGGCAGATCTGTTGAACGGATTTATTATACCGTGCAGCACGGACGCAAAACGCCGCAGTGCGCCGTGGTTTCGGCAAACGAAGGCGGCAACATCCTCGAAATATTCGAGCGTTTCTGCCGCACGAACGCATGCAAGCGTCTAGCATATCCATTCATATGCATTCATGGGCAAGGGGAGTCGCAGGGATATATGAAGCAATGGGTTGGACTGGGTAAGTTCCTCGCGGGGCACATGCAGGTCATCGTCCCGATTTGCGTGGCACTCGGCGTGCTCTTTCCCCAGCAGATCGGTGTGCTCAAGCCCATCGTGCCCACCCTGTTTGCCTTTATGACATTCCAAGGCGCGCTCAGCAACACTTTCCATCAGGTTACTGAGGTGTTCCGCCGTCCGCTGCATCTGATTGCGGCATTGCTCGTCTCGGCGGCACTCATCCCCCTTGCAGCCTATGCCGCAGGATCGTTGTTCTTTGGCTCCAACCCAAACCTTGTCTGCGGCATCGTGCTCGAGTACAGCGTACCCGTGGCAGTCACCGCCTTTATGTGGATTAGCATGTTCGGCGGCAACGGCCCGCTCGCGCTCACCATCATCCTGACGTCCTCGGTCATCTCGCCCGTCACGATTCCGCTTACGCTCAAGCTCTTGCTGGGCGCCACCGTCTCGATCGACGTGCCGAGCATGATGCAGAACATGGCCTTTATGATCGCCATCCCCGCTGTGCTCGGTATTGTCATCAATGAACTCACGCGCGGCTGGGGCCACGAGAAACTCTCCCCCGCGCTTTCGCCCGCCTGCAAGTTTATGATGATGGGTGTCATCGCCTCCAACTCCACCGCCATGAGCGAGTACGTGCTACACATGAATGCGGTGCGCCTAGAAGTCGCCCTCTTTATTTTGACCTTCGCCATCAGCGGCTTTGTCGTCGGCATTCTGGTCGCCCGCGCGTTGCACCTGCCGTATAGCGAGACGACCACCATGTGCTTTACCTGCGGCATGCGCAATATCTCTTCGGGCGCCGTCATCGCCACGCAGTATTTTCCCGGCGAGGTCGTGTTTCCCGTCATGTGCGGAACGCTGTTTCAGCAGGTGCTCGCCTCGGTTATCGGACATCTCTTTGAGCAACTGACCGGCGAGGAGCGCACAGCGCAGCGCAAGCGAGTCGAGGCCGGCCGCGACGCCATGGCGCGCTAGGCTGTCCGCATTACGCGGGTGTTAGTCTTGCTATACGAGCGTTTCCAGATGCGCACGCAGACGCTCAGCATCGATATCGAGCGTCGTCTCGGCATTGACTTGGGCCAAACGATAGCCGACAAAGTAGGGCGAAACCACCCAACGCGGCAGCGCCTTGGCAATGGTCCGACCGCCCAGGTGATAGAAGAACAAGTTGTACGACTCTGCGCGACCACCGTGGTGCTCGTTTAGGATATAGCGCAGAGCTACCTGGATCGCATCGGCAAAGAGATCCGCCTCGGCTTGGTCTCGTGCGTCATCGCTGGCGGCGATTCCCTGCGGGGCTGAAACGTTGATCTCAAAGAACCCCATGATCGGTTCGGCTGAGATATTGACCGAGATTCTCCCCTGTTGCCAGACATTGATGCCTTCGAAATTGGCGGAAGCCAGCGAAGCATAGCCGTCTTCCTGCTCCAAACCCACAATCTGCATGTGCGGATGGACCAGACTGCCGCCCGAAAGTGGGCCCTTGTTCTTGTACATGAGAACGCTGCGATACTGTCGGGAGTCAATCATCCGCTGCCAGCAATCCAGGGCAAACCGCATAACATGATGCAGCTCGTCCGGCGCATAGGTCACCAGGTCGGCGTCGTGGTCGGACGACTCAATCAATACGGTCTGGCGAGTGGCCCGCAAGGTCTTAAACTTATTCTCGAGCCAGATGCAGCCACCGTCGCGCCGGATGATATTGGCGAGTTCCTCGGTATCGCAAAAGGGGCACGCGGTGCCGGGACGACGGTTGTCGTCGGGCTTACCGTTCGCCTGCTGAACGTCAAATACCAGCGCCACGGGTTATACCTCCAGCGGCACGATCTTGGTGCCATGGAGTTCGGAGACGCCCAGTGCCGCCGCCACGGTATCGCGATTGGCCGTGGAAATGCCGCCACCGGGAAGAATGGTCAGGCGGTCGCCCGCATACTCGACAAGACGCGACAGGTGCTCCAGGTTGTCCTCGATCGGCGTTCCGGCAGCACCACCATGCGTCAGGATGCGCGTGATGCCGCAGTCGGCGAGTGTGTCAATGGCGTCCAGCTGAGCCTCGGGCGAGAGCTGGTCAAACGCCATGTGGAAAGTGATGTCGATAGGATCGCGCTTGCACTCCTCGGTCGCGCAGCCCGTAGCCATCACGAGGGCGCCGAGGGTGAGCTCGTTGAGCGCCCAGCCGCCGGCACAGGGCTTGCAGCAGCCAAAGACCAGGCCGTCAACGCCGGCGCTCACGGCAAGACCCAAGTCCATCTCCATCATGCGCAGCTCGTCCTGGTTGTAGTGAAAGTCACCGCCACGCGGGCGAACCATGCACATCACTCGCGCGTCATGCTCGTGAGCATAGCTGACCGTAGTGCTGATAACGCCGGCCGAGGGCGTGGTACCACCGACGGCAAGGTTGTCGCACAACTCGATGCGCTTAGCACCGGCATCGATAGCCGCCGGCACACGCTCAAAGTTCTCGGCACAAAACTCGTACAGCATAGATAGCCCCCAGGAGACATTTCGATTTCCACACGGCATTGTCGCACGTTAAATAGCAACCCGCACGATGGAACAAAACCTTGACAAGGAGTGTCCCAAAGTGCCGGCACATAAGGAACGTCCCCAGGTGCCACCTTGAGCGATGGGTTCTCATTTAAGTACGTCCCCAATGAGTACCCGCAGGGGACAGACAGACCGGACTCCCTATACGACAACTGTTGACATCATATACTATGTGTCATATAGTAGGCGTTACACAGTATACTACGAAAGGAGGTGTGCGGATGGAGGCACAGATGAAGCGCGGCTTCCTCGAGGCCTGCGTGCTCGCGGCCGTCTCGGGCGAGGAATCCTACGGCTATCAGATCGTGAAGGACGTGCCCGCGAGTATGGGGCTCACGGAATCCACGCTCTATCCGTTGCTCAAGCGCCTGGAGAAGGCGGGCTGCATCACCGCGCGCTCCGCCGAGCACAACGGGCGGCTGCGGAGGTACTACCGCATCACGGACGCCGGGCGCGAGCGTATCGCCGAGTTCCTCGCCGAATGGCCATCCGTGCAGGAGATCTACCGTTACGTGGAGGGGGCGCACCATGACGCGCGATGAGTTCTTGAACCGGCTGGGCGAGCTTCTGGCCTGCCTGCCGGCAGATCAGGTAAAGGAAACGCAGGAGTTCTACGCGGAGGCCATCGCCGACCGTATGGAGGACGGCATGACGGAGGCCGAGGCTGTGGCCGCCATGGGCACGCCCGGTGAGGTCGCCGAGGCAACGCTCGACGAACTGCCCGCCGTGCCGCGCGCGATCGCGAGGACCAAGCGCAAGAGCACGGCACTTCTATGGGCGCTCGCCATCGTGGGCTCTCCGGTATGGATTCCGCTGCTGCTCGCGTTCGTCGCCGTTGCCGCTGCAGTCTACATCTGTATTTGGGTTCTTGCGCTCTGCGTGTGGATCGTGGCCGCGGCATTCGGGGGCGCGGGCCTGGTAGGGCTCCTGTTCGCCGTGGACGGCATCATTATCGGGCATGTTCCGTACGTTTTGGCCTCGATGGGAATGGGATTCGCTTCCATCGGTGTGGCGCTCCTCACGGGAGCCGGCGCCTGGACGGCGTCCAAGCAGATCGCGCGCCTCTCTGCCCTTTGGGCGAAGAAAGCCGTTTCGCCCTTCTGGAAAGATCGAGGCAATAAGAGCCGCATGGGCGCCGAAGCGGCGCCGCTCACGGCATAGGAAGGAGTGCAAACATGTCCAGCGTAAAAAGGATTTACCTTGCCGTAGCGGGTGGGCTTGTTGCCACGGGGCTCGTCCTGGCTGCTATCGGATTTGTGGCCTCCGGCTTTAACCTCGCTGTGCTCAACACGCAGATCGACCTGCGCGATGACACCATCATTCTGGGTGGTGTTGAAATAGACGACCCGACAGGGCTTCCACTCATCGAGCAGCTTGCCGAGGTCGGCGAGATCCATATTGGATCTGCAACGACTGGTTCGTCTTCTCCTCGCAAATGATCGAGCTCGTAGCAGCCGTCCCCCCCCTTCGGGCGCACCACGACGGGCATGAGCACGCCGCGCTCGGAGCCTTTTTGCGAGACCTTCCGTCACGCTCTTCCTGCGTGGTGAACCGGTCATCGACCGACGAGAGGCTGATGGGAATCTCTCGACTTCGGGCCAATCCCGCTCACCGATCTGGTCTTCCTTCGTGATGCGCACATAAGCGAGCAGACACCGCGCAGAGCTTCAGCGCGGCCGCACTTCCACGTCTATGACGGAGGTGCCCGGCGGCGTCTTGGCGATCCCCTTGTTTGCAGGCGTTAGCGCGTGGGGATCGCCCACTCGGGGGTCGAGGTCGCCGAGGACGGCGGCGAACCTCGCGGTGTCATTCGACATCGCGAGGTTCCCGGACCATGACCACCTGGCCTCATACCGCGGCATAGCCCCAAGGGTGAGGAGCTTCGGCACGTCGATCAGGGCGCCCGCGCAGCGTCGGCCGGTCCGCCGTTCGGCAGAACGGCGGAAGCCCCTAGCCGCCCAGGTAAGCCTTGCGGACGTTGTCGTCGTGCAGAAGCTCTTGGCCGGTGCCGGTCATGGTGATCTTGCCGGTCTCGAGCACGTAGCCGCGCGTGGCGATTGAAAGCGCCATTTGGGCGTTCTGCTCGACCAGAAGCACCGTGGTACCGGCCTTGTGCAGGTCCTCGACGATCTGGAAGATCTGCTCAATCAGAATCGGTGCCAAGCCCATAGAGGGCTCATCGAGCATGAGCAGCTTAGGGTTACTCATAAGAGCGCGGCCCATAACGAGCATCTGCTGCTCGCCGCCCGAAAGGGTGCCGGCGACCTGGCGACGGCGCTCCTTCAGGCGCGGGAACTGCTCGTAGACGCGCTCAAGGCCCGGAGCCACCGTGGACTTGGGCTGCGTATAGGCGCCCATCTCCAAGTTCTCCTCAACCGTCATCTGCAAAAAGGCGCGACGTCCCTCGGGAACCTGAGCCAGTCCCTTACCAACCAGCTTATCAGCGGGCGTATGGGTAATGTCCTCGCCCATAAACTTGATGGAGCCGGTCTTGGAGCGCAGCAGGCCCGAGACGGTCTTGAGCGTTGTGGACTTGCCAGCGCCGTTCGCGCCGATCAGAGCCACGATCTCGCCCTCGTTAACGTTAAAGGAGATGTCCTTGATGGCGTGGATGGCGCCGTACCAGACGTTGATGTTGTAGACGGAAAGCATCGGCTCTGCCATTTAGTTCTCCCCCTTATCCTGCTTGCCCAGATATGCCTCGATAACGGCATCGTTGTTCTGGATCTCCTCGGCCGTACCCTTGGCGATAACCTTGCCAAAGTTAAGCACGCAGATGCCCTCGCAGATGTTCATAACGAGCGACATATCATGCTCGATAAGCATGATGGCGATGCCGAAGGTGTCGCGGATCTTGACGATGTTCTCCATGAGCTCCGCGGTCTCGGACGGGTTCATGCCGGCGGCAGGCTCGTCGAGCAACAGCAGCTTGGGGTTGGTGGCAAGCGCGCGGACGATCTCCAGACGACGTTGAGCGCCGTAAGGCAGCGAGCCGGCCTGCTCATTTGCCAGGTGCTCCATGTCAAAAATGGACAGCAGCTCCATGGCGCGCTCGTGGGCGGCCTTCTCGTGCTTCCAATACGTCGGCAGGCGCAGCACGCCCTCAAAACCGGAGTAGCGCTCCTGATTGTGCAAACCGACCTTGACGTTGTCCTCCACCGTCATGGTGTTGAACAGGCGGATGTTCTGGAAGGTACGGGCGATGCCCATACGGTTGACCTGATAGACCGACTTGCCCGAGGTGTCCTCGCCGTCAAGTAGGATGGTGCCGTGCGTGGGCTGATACACCTTGGTGAGCAGGTTGAAGACCGTGGTCTTACCGGCACCGTTGGGACCGATGAGACCGGCGATCTCGGTCTTGCCGATAGTCAGGCTAAAGTCGTCGACTGCCTTAAGGCCACCGAACTCAATTCCCAGGTGGATGCACTCGAGTGCCGGGCGCTCGCCCAGGTCGCGGTCGGGAACGATGGCGCCAGAAGGATACGGGACCATCTTGCCCTTGTTGAACTCAAATTTACTGGGCATCGGCTGCCACCTCCTTCTTGGGAGCAAAGCGGTCCTTGACGCGACCGAAGAACGCCTTGAGCTGCGGGTTGTTGGTAAAGATCATAACCAGAATCAGCACGATGGCGTAGATGAGCATGCGGTAGTCCGAGAACTGACGGAGCAGCTCGGGGAGCACCGTGAGCAGTGCCGCGGCGATGACGGAGCCGCGCATGTTGCCCAGCCCGCCCAGGACCACGAACACCAGAATGAGGATGGACGTGTTGAAGTCGAACTTGGTGGCGGAGAGCTGCGAGAAGTTACCGCCGAAGAGGGCTCCGGCAGCACCGGCGAGGGCAGCGGAAACCACGAAGGCGATCATGCGGTACTGGGTGACGGAGATGCCCACGGACTCGGCTGCAATCTTGTTATCGCGCACGGCCATGATGGCACGGCCGGTACGGCTGCGAACCAGGTTGAGCACGATCACGAGTGCGACCATGACCAGGATGGCACCGGCGAGGAAGGTCGAATAGGTCGACACGCCCGAGGCACCCTGCGCGCCCTTGATAATGGCGGTGCCATCCTCGAGCAGGTGCAGGTCGTCGATCGTGGAGTTGCCCGTGATGTTAAAGATCACATGCAGGCCGCGGGAGTCGACGCCCACAATGAGGCAGGTAACGATCTCTTTGATGATCTCGCCAAAAGCCAGGGTCACGATGGCCAGATAGTCGCCGCTCAGACGCAGGACCGGGATACCGATCAAGAAGCCCAAGATGGCAGCGGCGATAGCGCCGACCACGATGCTGATGATCAGGCGCATCGGATCGGACGGGACGGCGCTCTCCAGCGCGACCGCGGTGACGATGCCCGTGTAGGCACCGACGCTCATAAAGCCCGCGTGGCCCAGCGACAAGTCGCCCGCGATGCCGACGACGAGGTTGAGGGAGATGGCCATGACGATGTAGGCCGTAATGGGAACCAGCTGACCGGCGATCATGCGCGGGATCATGTGGTTAGACTGCATAAAGAACACGATGGCAAATGCCACGATGCACATGGCGTACGTAACAAAGTCGTGACGCGTCTGCTTGTCTTTAAGAAACTTCATAACGCTCACCTACACCTTCTCGGGGACGTACTTGCCCAAGAGGCCGGCAGGCTTGACGAGCAGGACGATGATCAAAACACCAAAGACGATGGAGTTGGCAAGGCTCGTGGAAATGTAAGCCTGCGCCATCGCCTCGATGATGCCGATGAGAATGCCGCCGACAAAGGCACCGGGGATGGAGCCGATGCCGCCGAAAACGGCAGCGTCGAAGGCCTTGATGCCAGGCATGGCGCCCGTGGTGGGCTGCAGGACCGGCGAGTAGGAGCACAGGAGCACACCGGCGATGGCGGCAAGGGCGGAGCCGATGGCAAACGTCATCGAAATAGTGCGGTTGACGTTGATGCCCATGAGCTGAGCGGCGGCCTTGTCCTCGGACACGGCGCGCATGGCTTTGCCCATCTTGGTCTTACCTGTAAAGAACATCAGGCCGGCCATGATAACCAGGCAGGCGACGATGGTGACGAGCGAGACTGCGCTTACATTGAACTTGGCCAAGAACTCCGGCACCTGGAAGGTGACGAGCGAAGTGAAGTTCTTGGGCGTGGCGCCCCACAGAAGCTGCGCGGCATTCTGCAGGAAGTAGGACACGCCGATGGCCGTGATCAGAACGGCCAGCGGGCCCGCCTGACGCAGCGGCTTGTATGCCAGACCCTCGATGAGAACACCGAGAACGGTACAGACCACACAAGAGAGAATTACAGATGCCCAGCCCGGGAGGCCGAGATACGACGTGGCGCAGAACGAGACATAGGCACCGACCATGATGACGTCGCCGTGAGCGAAGTTCAGCATCTTGGCGATACCGTAGACCATGGTGTAGCCCAACGCGATGATGGCGTAGACGCTGCCCATGGACAGGCCGTTGACCAGGTATTGGATAAAGACCGTCATGTTCCACATCCCCCTTTCGAATAGGTTTCCAGTTGATGTATGAAACAGGGACGTTACATCGTCCCTAGATACCAAGCAAGCAGGGAAGGCCAAAACCTCCCCTGCTTGGGATCAAAACCGCTCTATGTAAGGCGGCCTATTAGGCCTGTACGTACTTGCCGTCGGTGATGACGTACGCCGTGGGCTCCTTCTGGACCTGGCCCTTATCGTTCCAGGTGAGCTTGCCGGTCAGACCGTCAACGGTAATCTTGAGCATAGCCTTGGGCAGCTTCTCGGCGACCTCGGTCGGGTCGGCGTCGACACCAAGACCGGCCTCCTTGAGGGCCTCGGCCACCGCGTGCACGCCGTCGTAGGCGTCAGCGGCAAACTGGTCGGGGGTATCGCCGTACTTATCCTTGTAAGCGTTGACGAAGTCGGCGTTCTTCTCGTCGTCGGCGGAGAACGGGGTCATGAGCAGCAGACCCTCGGCAAGAGAGGTGTCGAAGCCCTCAACGCCCAGGATGCCGTCCATGCCGTCGCAGCCCATCATCTTGACGTCGTAGCCCATGTCCTTAGCGTTCTTGAGCAGGACGGACGCCGGCGTGTAGTAGATCGGCGCAAAGATCATGGTGGCGCCGGCCTGCTTGGCCTTGGTCAGCTGGTTGGTAAAGCTCGTGGCGGAGTCGTCCTTAAAGGTCTCCTCGTCAACAACCTCGAGCTTGGACTCAGCGGCCTGGGCCTTAAAGGAATCCGCGATGCCCGAAGAATAGGCGTCGCCGGAGTTATAGAACAGCACGAACTTCTCGTCCGCATACTTCTGCGCCAGGAACTTGGCAGCGTTGACACCCTGGTTGGGGTCGGTGAAGCAAACCTGGAAGACGCAATCCTTGCCGTCGGTGACGTCCTCGGAGGACGCGGACGGGGTGATCATGAATGTCTTGGGGTCGTTACCGCACTCGGCGGCAACGGCAACCGACGCACCCGTGGTGGTCGGACCGACGAGGGCCTGCATGCCCCAGTCGAGCAGGGTGTTGAAGGCGTTGACGGCCTTCTCGCCATCGGCCTGGTCATCCTCGGCCTTGCTGGCAAGCGGCAGCTCCTTGGTCGAGAAATCCTTGCAGCCAAGCTCGACACCCTGGGTAACGGACTTGCCGTAGGACGCGTTGGCGCCGGTCAGCGGGCCGATAGTGCCGATCTTAAACGAAGCGTCGCTCGAAGCGGAACCGCTGTCGCCGCCGTTGGAGGAGCAGCCAGCTAGAATGGACATCGCCCCCAGACCTGCTGCGCTCGCGATAACGCTCCTGCGATTCATAACAGGGTTCAATGACTTACCGGTGAGGCTCGACATGCGGCTCTCCTCTCAAATCTCGTCGGGTTTTGGTTACCCGACAGGCCATCCTTCGCCGTGTTCGGCGTTCGCAAAATAGTAGACGCTTTAGTTAGGAAAAGTGGCGATTATTTCAACTTTTCTTTGGATTTGTTCATTTATCCATGTTTCTGCGTATTTCTATTATTTTATGCAGTAATGCCACTTTATTATGTAAAAGTAATGTTTCCATTCTGTTACAAGCGTCCCTGCCCTGAATAATACAGCCTCACCGGTCGCGTTTTATGCGCACTTAGGCAGCGATGTACTTGCCGTCCTGAATCACATAGGCCGTAGCAGGCTTTTCGACTTGGCCCTCGTCGTTCCACGTGAGCTCGCCCGTCAGGCCCTCGATCTTGATTTTACGCATGGCCTTGGCGAGGTCGCCGGCAATGTCGGCGCCGTCGGCCGTAATATCGATGTCTGCCTTATCGATAGCCTCGACAATCGCATGGACGCAGTCATAGGCATCGGCGGCAAACTGGTTGGGCGTCTCGTCGTAGGCGTCCTTATATGCCTTGACGAAGTCGGCGTTCTTCTCATCGTCGGCAGAGAACGGGGTCATGAGCAGCACACCCTCGGCAAGGGAGGTGTCGAAGCCCTCAACGGAGAGCAGGCCGTCCATGCCGTCGGTACCCATGAGGATCATGTCGTATCCCATGTCCTTGGCATTCTTGAGCAAAACGGACGCCGGCGTGTAGTAGATCGGCGCAAAGATGAGCGTGGCGCCGGCCTCCTTGGCCTTGGTGAGCTGGTTGGTAAAGCTCGTGGAGGAGTCGTCCTTAAAGGTCTCGGTATCGACGATGTCGAGCTTGGATGCCTTGGCCTGCTCGGCAAAGGCATCGGCAACACCCGAGCTGTACGTATCGCCGGAGTTGTAGAACAGGGCGATCTTGGCGTCTGCATACTTCTCGGCCAAAAACTTGGCAGCACTCGCGCCCATGGTGGGGTCGGTAAAGCAAACCTGGAAAACCGTGGTCTTGTCCTTGGTGACGTCGAGGGACGAAGCAGAGGGCGTGACCATGAGCATATCGTCGGCGATCTCGCCCGAGACAGCGACGGCGGCACCAGTCGTGACGGGGCCGACGAGCGCCTGCATGCCCCAGTCGCACAGGGTATTGAAGGCGTTGATAGCCTTCTCGCCGTCGGCAACGTCATCCTCGGACTTAAGCGAGAGTTTGAGGTCCTTGGTCGAGAAATCCTTGGCGGCAAGCTTGGCACCCTTCTCGGCCGAAACGCCATAGGTTGCCGCGGCGCCGGTCAGAGGGCCGATGACACCGATCTTGAAGGTCTTGCCGTCATCGGCGGTGCCGCCGTCCGAGCCACCCGACGAGCAACCAGCGAGTGCGGCGGTGCTGCCGAGCGCCGCGGCGCCGGCGAGAAAGTTCCTACGGCTGAGCGTGCTGTTGATGTTGAACATGGTGTCCCCCTTTTTCGCTGGCCGCGGTGCGGCCGTCTTGCGGTACGGGGCAAACCTTATGGCGCAAACGTTGACAGTTTGTTACGGAGTTCCGTTTGTAGCGAGCATGTTTCCAATGTTTCCGCAGCGTTTCGGGGGTGCCGTTTTGTGCGACTCCTGTTGCCTGGCGAGCACGCGCCCTCGGTTCACGCTAGAATGCACTCAACCTTTAAGCGGTTAATCCATCCATAAGATGCACGAAGGAGCTATCTATGAGCGAATCCCTGCGCACCGTGAACGTCGGTCTGATCGGTCTGGGAACCGTCGGCGGCGGCGTGGCCCGTCTGATCAAGAGCCACCACGATGAGTACCTGGCAGCCTACGGCATCGACCTTAAGCTGACCCGCGCCTGCGCGCTTGCTTGGGAGCAGGCCGAGGCGGCAGGCATTGAGCGCGAGGCCTTTACGAGCGACTGGCACGATGTCGTCACCGACCCCGCCGTCGACATCGTCGTCGAGCTGATTGGTGGCGAGCATCCCGCAACCGAGATCTTCACCACTGCCTTCGAGAACGGCAAGCATGTCGTCTCCGCCAACAAGGCCCTGCTGGGCCGCCATGTCGAGACGCTTGCCGAGAAGGCGCGTGCGTGCGGCGTGCAGATTAAGTGCGAGGCCAGCTGCGGTGGCGGCATCCCCATTGTCAGCACACTCGAGCACGACCTGGTGGGTAACAAGATCCTGACCATCGCCGGCATCCTCAACGGCACCACCAACTACATCCTGTCGCGCATGGACGCCGAGGGCGCCGATTACGCTGACGTGCTCGCCGACGCACAGGCTAAGGGCTATGCCGAGGCCGACCCGTCCGCCGACGTCGACGGCTTCGATGCCGCCAGCAAGACGGCCATCCTCGCCTCCATCGGCTTTGGCACCCGCGTTACCACCGATGATGTGTACCAGCAGGGTATCCGCACCATCGGCGCCGAGGACATCGCCCAGGCCCGCGAGCTCGGCTACACCATTAAGCTGCTGGGCATCGCCCGCAACACCGACGCTGGCGTCGACGTTCGCGTGCATCCCACGCTGATCCCCGCAGACCATATGCTCGCCAAGGTCAACGGCGCCATGAACGCCGTCTACGTGGTAGGCGACGCCGTGGGCGAGACCATGTTCTACGGCGCGGGCGCAGGCTCCTTCCCCACCGCGAGCGCCGTCGTGGGCGATATCCTATCGCTCTCCGAGCAGATCAGCCGCGGCGTGGCTCCGCTGCCCGAGATTGAGCCCTATGGCCACAACCTCACCTTTAAGCCCATGGACGAGCTCCAGACCAAGTACTATGTGCGCCTGAAAGTCGCCGACCGCGTGGGCGCCCTGTCCGAGACGGTCGACATCTTTGCCAAGCACAACATCTCGATCTCGCTCATCAACCAGGTCGAGGACGGCAAATCGGGCGTCAGCGATGCCTGCTCGGTCATCTTCCTGACGCACCGCGCGCTCGAGAAGGACGTCCAGGCTGCCGCCGCCGAGCTTGCCAGCGTCGGCTGCGTGGCCGAGGTCGCCAACGTCCTGCGCATCGAGGACGTTGAGGCTTGGACCGAAGGCGTCATGGCGAACTAGCCCAACGCTCGCCTAGCAATACGCGCCTTGAGGGCTCCCGTCCGATGTGGGACGGGAGCCCTTTTGTCACCTGCCCTAAGCACAACGGCAAAGCATATTTGCGCGAGCCGCTCATCGGTAACGCGGGCTACCGTTCACCGATATGCAAACGCGGCCGATTCCGACTACCGCTACGCTGTGCTGTGAATGTCCGCCCGCGATGAGAGGAAGCACCATGTTGCTCGAGGGCAAGAAAGCAATCATCACCGGAGGCACACGCGGTATCGGCTATGCCATCGCCTGCCGTTTTATCGAGGAAGGCGCTGCCGTCACCGTCTTTGGCTCGCGCCAGGAGACTGCCGACACGGCCGTTGAGAAGCTGGCAGCCGCCTATCCCGACGCCAAGGTCTGGGGCCGCTCCTGCGACCTCACCTCGCTCGAAGCCGTGACCGAGGCCTTTACCCAGGCCGCAGCCGATATGGGCGGCTTGGATACAGTCGTCAACAATGCCGGCATCTCCCAGCGCTCGCCCCTTTTGGACTACACGGCCGAGGAGTTCGCCAAAGTTATGGACCTCAACGTCGTCGCCGTCTTTAATGGCCACCAGGCAGCCGCCAAGATCATGACCAAGGCCGGCCATGGCGGCACCATCACCACCACGAGCTCGATGGTCGCCAAGTACGGTCAGCCCTCCGGCGTTGGCTATCCCACGTCCAAGTTTGCCGTCAACGGTATGGTCCAGTCGCTCTCGCGCGAGCTCGCCCCCATGGGCATTCGCGTCAATGCCGTCGCACCCGGCGTGACCAAGACCGATATGGTCGCCAACCTGCCCGAAGAGGTCATCAAGCCCATCATCGCCACCATTCCGCTGGGTCGCATGGGCGAGCCCGAGGATGTCGCCAACGCCTTTGTTTTCCTGGCGAGCGACATGTCCTCCTACGTCACGGGCGCCGTGCTCCCCGTCGACGGAGCCGCCCGCTCCTAAAGGTCGCAAGCCACGATTTCGGACCTCAACGGAGCTCAACGCAAAAGGCGCGCTGCCTGCATCAACCGCAGGCAGCGCGCCTTCTATTATTTGGACGGAACCCGTATCCCGACATTCCTTGCTACTTGCCGTCATCGTCCTCGGCTTCTTCTCTTGCATAGAGCTCCAGCATGCGGCGGCGGTATTCGCGCACGGCGAGCTTGGCGCGCTCCAGGCGGCGACGCTCGCGCGGGGTCAGCTCGGACGGGTCGACCTCGTCTCCATAGGTCTTATCGGCAAGAAGATGTGCCGCGTCCACGATGCGGGCATCGATGTGGCCGCTCGCCGCCTCGGCGGAAAGACGCTCGGCAATCGTATCGAGCGTAGGCAGGCCCTCGAATACGCGACCATGGCCATGCGAGGTCAGCAGCTCGTGCTCGCGTGCGAGCAGGCTCGCCAAATCGTGATGGGCGCGCAGGATGTCGAGCGCATCGGATGGATGCTCGGCAACTTCTGCCACGGCGGCGACCGGCGCGGCATCGACCACGTGGTAGAAGAGCTGCGCGAGCAATGGCATCAAGAACACCGTGATGGCACCGGCGGCAACCATGACCGACGCAATATCTTGCGACAGCGCGCCCGCGTTGACGGCAACGCTCGTCACGGCAACGATGATCGGCAGCGCCGTGGTGCAGTACAGGGCCACGGTAATGCGGCCATACGCCGAAACGTCGCGCGTCGCGGGACAAATGCTCATAGAGACAAGAATCGGCACCGCGCGAATGATCAGCAACGCCACGATAAAGCCCACGAGCAGCCCGGGGCGCGACACCACGGCCGTCAGATCGATCTTTGCACCCGACACGGTAAAGAACACCGGGATCAAAAAGCCGTAGGCCAGGCCGTCGAGCTTGGTCTCAAGCGTATGGTTGCCCTCGGGGATGATATAGCGCAGGACGAAGCCGGCGGCAAAAGCGCCCAACACGATATCGAGGCTAAAAATGGCGGAAAACGCCACGAGCGTGACCAAAATAAGCACCGTCAGGCGCACGAAGGTCTGCGACGTGGTATCGGCGCGCTCCTCGACAAACGCAAAGAAGCGGCTGCCGACGCGTTTGGAGCGGCTGGGGACCACGGCAAGCAGCACGCACACGGCGGCAAATAAGCCCAAGATCAGCAGCGTCTCGATACCCGTACGGGCAGACAGCAGTACCGACATGGCGAGCACGGGGCCGAGCTCGCCCCACGTACCATAGGCGAGAATCGAATCACCGACGCGCGTTCCGACAAGCAACCGCTCGCGCAAGATGGGCATGAGCGCTCCAAGCGCCGTCGAGGTTAAGGCGAGCGTCACGGCGATGCCGTCGAAATGGCTGACCGAGAACCACGGGGTAAAGCGTACGGCAAGCCAGGCGATACAAAATGTAACAACCCACGTGGCCATACCGTAGCGCCCCTCGACGCCCGTAATGTTCTTGGGGTCGATCTCAAAGCCGGCGAGCAGGAACAAAAAGGCCAAGCCGAGCTCGGACACGAGCGAGACCTCGGCGTCCACATGGATGACGCCGAGCATATGCGGGCCTAGTACCGCGCCGAACACGAGCAAAAAGACCGTCTCGGGAACGGGCTTTCCGGGAATCGCCGAGGCGATAAAGGGACTCGCAAAGGCCACGAGCGCAATGATGGCGAGTGAAACGAATGCCATGTGATGCCTTTCTCTTGTTTGCGCTTCACTGTAGCACCCTCGCCGTCCTCAACGCGTCGCGAGCTGTCGTATCATAGTGAGGTTTACAAACATGTGGCTCAAGGCGACCGCGAGGCTTGCCCCGCAAACCGACCGCTGCCGCATACCGTACCGTACGCCCAACCGATCAGGAAGGCAGGAACCAATGGTCTCTCGTATCTACGTGGAGAAGAAACCCGGGTTCGACGTCGAGGCTCAGCAGCTCAAGGGCGAGCTGACCGAGATTCTCGGCATTCAGGGCATCGAGGCCCTGAGGATCATCAACCGCTACGACGTCGAGGGCATCGACGAGGAGCTCTTCCGCTCCTGCGTGCCGACCGTCTTTAGCGAGCCCCAGGTCGACGTGACCTATGACGAGCTCCCCGCAAGCGATGGCGCCGTCTTTGCCGTCGAATTCCTGCCTGGCCAGTTTGACCAGCGCGCCGACTCCGCCAGCGAGTGCGTGCAGCTCATCAGCCAGGGCGAGCGCCCCGCCGTGCGCTCCACCAAGGTCTATATGATCTCGGGCGCTCTGGACGAAGCCGCCATCGATGCCATCGAGCACTACGTGGTGAACCCCGTCGAGGCGCGCATCGCCTCGCTCGACCTGCCCGAGACGCTGTACATGGAGACCCCCGAGCCTGCGCCCGTCGAGGTGCTCGACGGCTTCCGCGAGCTCGACGAGGCCGGCCTTGCCGCCTTTATCGCCGATCGCGGCCTTGCCATGGACGAGGCAGACATCGCCTTCTGCCAGCAGTACTTCCGCGATGAGGATCGCGACCCCACCATCACCGAGATCCGCGTGATCGACACCTACTGGTCCGATCACTGCCGCCACACCACCTTCGGCACCGTCCTGGACGACGTGACGATCGACGACGCCGTGGTGCAGCAGGCCTTCGACCGCTACATGGAAATGCGCCACGAGCTCGGTCGCGACGCCAAGCCCGTCTGCCTCATGGACATGGGCACCATCGGCGCCAAGTACCTTAAAAAGACCGGCGTCATGACCGATGTCGACGAGTCCGAGGAGATCAACGCCTGCACCGTCAAGGTGAAGGTCGATGTCGACGGCGAGGACCAGGACTGGCTGTTCCTCTTTAAGAACGAGACCCACAACCACCCGACCGAGATCGAGCCCTTCGGCGGTGCCGCCACCTGCGTGGGCGGTGCCATCCGCGACCCGCTCTCGGGCCGTAGCTACGTGTACCAGGCCATGCGTGTTACCGGCGCCGGCGACCCCACCGTCCCCGTGTCCGAGACGCTCGAGGGCAAGCTGCCGCAGCGTAAGCTCGTGACCACTGCTGCCGCCGGCTACTCCAGCTACGGCAACCAGATCGGCCTTGCCACCGGTCAGGTCAACGAACTCTATCACCCCGGTTACGTGGCCAAGCGCATGGAGGTTGGCGCCGTCGTGGGCGCTACCCCGGCAAACCACGTGCGTCGCGAGTGCCCCGCCCCCACCGACAAGATCATCCTGCTGGGCGGCCGCACCGGCCGCGACGGCATCGGTGGCGCCACCGGCTCCTCCAAGACTCAGAACACCGAGTCCATCGAGACCTCGGGTGCCGAGGTCCAGAAGGGCAACGCCCCGGTCGAGCGCAAACTGCAGCGCCTGTTCCGCCGCGGCGACGCCTGCCGTCTGATCAAGCGCTGCAACGACTTTGGCGCCGGCGGCGTCTCGGTCGCCGTGGGTGAGCTTGCCGACGGCCTGTATGTCGACCTGGACACCGTGACCAAGAAGTACGACGGCCTGGACGGCACCGAACTCGCTATCTCCGAGTCCCAGGAGCGCATGGCCTGCGCCGTCGCCGACGGTGACGTCGAGGAGTTCATGGGCTACGCCGCCGAGGAGAACCTCGAGGCGACCGTTATCGCCGAGGTTACCGCCGAGCCGCGCATGCGCATGGCCTGGAACGGCGTCGCCATCGTCGACCTGTCCCGCGAGTTCCTCAACTCCAACGGCGCACCCAAGCACCAGGTCGCCCACGTGTGCGCCCGTAGCGTGTGGCAGCCCAGCTGGGCCGGCACCACGCTTGCCGAGCGCATGGCCTCGCTGGTCACCGACCTCAACGTCGCCTCCAACAAGGGCCTTTCCGAGCGCTTCGACTCCACCATCGGTGCCGCAACCGTGCTCATGCCCTTTGGCGGCAAGACGCAGCTCACCCCCAGCTCGGCCATGGTCGCCAAATTCCCCGTGGACGGCGAGACCACCACGGCGAGCGCCATGGCATGGGGCTTCAACCCCTACCTGATGGAGGCCGACCAGTTTGCGGGCGCTTACCTGTCCGTGGTCGAGTCCATCGCCAAGCTCGTAGCCGCCGGCTTTGAGCACAAGCGCGCCTACCTCTCCTTCCAGGAATACTTCGAGCGTCTGCGCACCGAGGCCGAGCGTTGGGGCAAGCCCATGGCAGCCGTCCTAGGCGCCCTTATGGCCCAGGTCGACCTGGGTGCCGGCGCCATCGGCGGCAAGGACTCCATGAGCGGCTCGTTTGAGGACGAGGCCGGCGAGCTCAACGTTCCGCCGACCCTGATCAGCTTCGCTGTCGCCGTGGGCAAGGCGGCGCGCGCTGTCTCCCCCGAGTTCAAGGGCCTCACACACCGCGTCGTCCGTATCGCCCCCGCCACCTATGGTGAGGACTACCGCCCCGATGCCCAGCAGCTGCTCGCCGCGTTTGACGCCGTCGAGGCGCTCACCGCTACCGGCGACGCCCTGGCCGTCTCCACGCCCGGCTACGGCTGCGGCGCCGAGAGCCTCTTTAAAATGTGCGTCGGCAACCAGATCGGTATCGAGCTTGCCGAGGATGTGGACGTGGAGAGCCTCTTCACCCCGCTCTACGGTAGCTTTATCGTCGAGCTCGCCGAGGATGCCGAGCTGCCCGAGGTCGCCGACGGCGTTGTCGTCGAGCCCCTGGGCACCACCGTCGAGGGCTATGTCATCGACACCGGCTCCGAGGTCATCGAGCTCGCCGAGCTCCAGGAGGCCTGGGAGAGCGGCATCGAGGGCGTCTTCGCCTACCGCAGCGCCGGCGAGACCCCCGAGGTCGAGACCATCGACTTCCGCGCCAAGGATATCCACGTGTACGGCGGCGCCAAGATCGCCCGCCCGCGCGTGATCATCCCCGTGTTCCCCGGCAACAACTGCGAGTACGACAGCGCCCGCGCCTTCCGTGCCGCCGGTGCCGAGGCCGACACCTTCGTGATCAACAACCTCACGCCCGAGGCCGTCGCCGAGAGCACCCACGAGCTTGCCCGCCGCATCCGTACAAGCCAGATCGTCATGATCCCCGGCGGCTTCTCGGGCGGCGACGAGCCCGACGGCTCTGCCAAGTTCATCACGGCGTTCTTCCGCGCTCCCGAGGTCACCGAGGCAGTCCGCGACCTGCTCAAGGCCCGCGATGGCCTGATGCTGGGCATCTGCAACGGCTTCCAGGCCCTGATCAAGCTCGGCCTGGTGCCCTACGGCGACATCGTCGACGCCACGCCCGATGCGCCCACGTTGACGTTCAACACCATCGGTCGCCACCAGAGCCGTCTGGTGCGCACCCGCATCTCGTCCAACCTGTCCCCGTGGCTGTCGCAGTGCAGCCTGGACGACCCCTACACCGTCGCCATCAGCCACGGCGAGGGCCGCTTTGTCGCCAATGACGAAGTGCTCGCCCAGCTGATCGCCAACGGCCAGGTCGCCACGCAGTACGTGGGCGAGGACGGCAAGCCCAGCATGGATCTTTCCGTCAACCCCAACGGCTCCGCACTCGCCATCGAGGGCATCACGAGCCCCGACGGCCGCGTCCTGGGCAAGATGGGCCACGCCGAGCGTCGCGGCGACAACCTGTACCGCAACGTGCCCGAGCATGTCCCCGGCGATAAGTTCATGCCGATCTTTGAGAGCGGCGTAGCCTACTTCGCCTAAACCTTTCCCATCGGGTACAATCCCCTCGGGTAACATCACCCGCCACCGGCACACCCGGTGGCGGGTTCTTTTTTGCTTCGCGCATACAGGAAGGACACCATGGAAAGCCGCAAGCCGTATCTCGCCACCCTACCCGGACTCATCCTGGGCTGCCTTGTTTGTTGCGCGCTCTGGGGGTCGGCTTTCCCCTGCATCAAAATCGGCTATGCGCTCTTTGGCATCCCCGCGCACGATAGCGCCTCGCAGCTGCTCTTCGCGGGTCTGCGCTTCACCCTTGCCGGCATGCTGGTCATTGTTGGCATGAGTGTGGCCCAGCGCCGTCCGCTCGTTCCGCAAGCGCGCGACATCAAGCCCATCCTCACGTTGTCGCTCTTCCAGACTATCGGCCAGTACTTCTTTTTCTACCTGGGACTCTCGCGCGCCAGCGCCATGTCGAGCTCCATCATCGAGGCCAGCGCCAACTTCCTAGCCATCCTCTTTGCCGCCCTGGCGTTTCGCACCGAAAAGCTCGATGTGGCCAAGGTGCTCGGCTGTGTGCTGGGCTTTGCCGGTGTCGCGCTCGTCAACCTTTCGAGCGCGGGCGGCACCTTTGGCTTTACGCTCGACGGCGAGGGCTTTATCCTGGCCTCCACCGTCGCGGGTGCCCTTTCGACCTGCCTGATCGGCATCTTCTCGCGCGAGCACAACGGCGTCTTACTTGCCGGGTGGCAGTTCTTGGTCGGCGGCCTGGCCCTCACCGCCATCGGCTTTTTGATGGGTGGCGCGCTCTCCCCCACGGCGATTGCCCCCGCCATCGCGCTCATCATCTACATGGCGCTTATCTCCGCAGTAGCCTACTCGCTGTGGTCGCGCCTGCTTGCCGTCAACCCCGTCAGCCGCGTCTCGGTCTTTGGCTTTATGAACCCCGTCTTTGGTGTGCTGCTGAGCGCGCTGCTGCTTGGCGAGGGCGCCGGCACGAGCCCCGTTACTGTCATCGCTGCCCTGCTCTTGGTCTGCAGCGGCATCATCATCGTCAACAAACCCAAAAAAGCCTAGAGAGCTCACCTTTTTTAGGGAGAGCCTTCACACACTTTAGCTTAATGGAATGCACTGGTTCTCGTTGATTTCGCACCGAGTCGCGGCGGCAGACGCCCGTCCTGCCGCAACGCGCCTGGGCATTATGCCGGTGGCCCCCGCAAACGCAAAAGGGGCGCACGACCAACACTGTCGTGTGCCCCTTTTTCTAGCGTATCTGGACGCCAGCCTTCTTCTTCTCGCGCTTTACGCGGTAGAGCTCCGCGTCGGCAGCACGAAGCAAGTCTTGCCAGGTATCGACGCCATCACCAACCCGTGCGTAGCCGATGGACATCCGCAACAGATACGGAACCTCGGCGCGCGCGAGCTCGTCGTTGATTGTCGCGCACAGATGCATGATATCCTGTTCCGCCACTGCCTTTTGGAGCACCACGAACTCATCGCCACCATAACGTGCGATAAAGCCGCCAGACGCCGAGCAGACTTCTTTGAGCGCAGCAGATATGACCTGAAGAGCGTGGTCGCCCTCCACATGCCCATAGCGATCGTTAATCTGCTTAAAGCCGTCGGCGTCCATCATAAGCAGATATACATCTTCGGCCTGATCCACATTTGAGAAGAGCGACAGCATATAGGTCTCAAAACGGTTGCGATTGTTAAGTCCAGTCAACGGGTCGGTCGAGATCAGCTGCTCCTGGTAGATGATGTAGAGCAGCAACATGCTAATCATTATGCCGACACAAAGGCCGGGCACCGAGTATACGACCTGAAAGGTACCGCCCACCAGGGCCGGAATGGCGAAAAATGCCAAGGTTCGATAGATGGCCTTCGTCTGCAGGCTCTCGACCCTGCGAGATTGCACAAACGCATGCAGGGACGTATGTATAACGTAACAGTAGCTGACGATGGGCTGGATCATATAGGCAAAGCCGCGACGATACACGCCCTGCGAATCGATATAGAACAGGGCGTGCGTCCAGTAACTGGTAAACGCCAGCACGACCACCAGAGCCGTAGGCAACGCTACAAGCACCACCCTATAGCGCGAGGTCAAAAGGCGAGAACCCTGCACCGTCTCGGAATAGATAAACCAAATGAGACACGCGATAGCAAAGAGCGAAAACGAAACCGCGTTGGAAATCCAGTTGGCAGCAATGCCCAACGTGCCGTCCACACCGTCCGAAAGCGTCCAGATCATATCGAATAATATGTACGCGGCGGAGGTGTAGCCAAGCATGCTAAACAATAGCTGCTGGGTGCTCGAGAACAAGGAGCGACGACTTCGCACGGCAAGCCCGATAAGAACAATCATGCATAGCACGAATATCTCAATCTTGAGTGCCTTAACCACTAGCGCCATCCCTTCAATATCCAAGTGGTCAGAATCGCCCAATTCGAATCAGGGCAATAAACACCCCTTTACTCCGCAGGGGTAAAGGGGATAATAGCAGAGCGCCCGAACATCACTGCAAAACAGTTTCTGTTCGGGCGCCCATACGGCGCGAATTGCACACGCCGGCATCATTGATGGGTATCGATCGCTACTCGCCATCGATGTCAGTCGCGACGGCCTCCTCGATGGCCTCGACACCGACAGGCGACAGATCCTCCTTGCCTTGGCAGAACTTCTTGTCGACCCAGCCAGTCAGAATCGGAGCCATGATCGCCGTGATGATAACGGCGGTGGCGATCTGAGCGTAAGCGGTGGGCGCAAGCTCGGCGTAGCGCGGTGCGACCTCGGCGAGGGCAACCGGTGTGGTCATAGCCGTGCCGGCAATGGTGGAGCAAGCCACAGCGGCCTTGCCATTGCCGCCGCACAGACGCTCGAACGCAAAGGTGATGGGACCGACGACAAACAGCGTGACAAGGCCCAGCAAGATGCCGGAAATACCGCCGGTGATAAAGCTCGACAGGCTCATGGACGCACCGAGCTGAAATCCGATGACGGCAATCGCGGGATTGGCACCGGGAACCAGCAGGTTCTTGATAAACGGGAACAGGTTGCCCAGAACCATGCCAATAACGAGTGGCAAGATGGAGCCGATAATGGTGCCAATGGGAATGTTGGCGAGGCCGGAAACACCGAGGATGATCATCGTGACGGCGGGGCCAGCCGTAAAGAACAGGATACCGACGGCGCCCTGCTCGGACTCATCGCCGAACTCGCCCATGATGCCCGTATAGAGCGCCATGTTGCAAAACGTGATGCCGCCGATGATAGACACGGAGCTCAGACCCAGGAAGTTGTCGTTAAAGAAATATGCTACGCCCAGGCCGAGGGCCGCTGCGACGACCAGCTTGGGGATCAGCACGACGATACCGGTCTTGATGGCACCCGGCGTGGACTTAAAGCTGATGCCGGCGCCCACAAACAGCAGGATCGCGGCGACGATGGTATTGGAGCCACCGCGGCAGGCAGCCGTAAAGAAGCCGCCGATCTCAAAAACCTGCGGGCAGAAGGTGTTGAGCAAAAGACCGACGATCATCGGATAGATCATGATGTCGCCCGGGATGCGCGGGACCTTGAATTTCTTTTGCTCGTTGGCGGTCGCTTCCTGTGTCATGAAACCCCCATTTCCGCTGACGGGGTACAAAAGCCCACGTCACGCTTTGCTACAGTAAAGTTTGACCATGGTACCAGAAGAAATAGACCAGCTCGGTGAATTAATTCGACAAGTTGGGATGGAACGAGATTCGGCGCCCGCGACGCCACCCCTATATAAGGCTCAAGACGATATAGAGTACGATGCCCGAGACGCAGCACCACAGCATCGATTTTGTCTTGACCGCCACGACCACGACGCCGGCGGCCGCAATCCAGGGAACCAAGGCAGGCCAGAGCCCCGCGTCGAACGCGCCGGGACTTACCAAGTCGTTGGCTACCAGCGCGGCAAAGGCGGCGGGCGGGATGTAGCCCAGGGCCTCGGTGACGCGGGGCGGAAGGGTCCGCCCGCGCAGGGCGAACGCCGGCGCGATGCGAAAGAATGCGATGGCCGCCCACGACGACAGCCACAGAACCAAGAACTCGTTAACGGGCATCGCGAGCACCCCTCCCATCGGACAAGGCATCGCACACAAGCGCGATGGCAATGCCGACCACGACGCTTGCCGGCACGGCGATATTCGCAAGGCCCAAGAACTTGAACATGGCGACGGATACCGCGCCCGAAACCGCCGCGACGACATTGCCGCGCGACAACCGCTGCGAAAAGAGTAGACAGATAAAGAGCGACGTGCAGACGAAACTCGCAATAGCGGTGGGAACATCGACAACGGCACCGACGATGGCACCCATCGTGCACGAAGCGCCCCATGTCGCGATGAGGATCACGTTGAGCACGAAGGATTCGCGCGGGCCCCAATCCTCCCCCTCAACCAGCTTGGCAAGCGAGATGCCGTATGCCTCCTCGGTGAGCGTCGCGGCAACAGCCAGCGTCTGACGCTTCGAGGCGCCCGCCAGATGGGGTGCGATCGATGCCGAATAAAGAGCGAAGCGCGAGGAGATGGCGGCGACGCTCGCGATAATCGAAGGTGCCGGTACGCCCGCCAGCCAAAGATTGCAGATCATAAACTGGCCGCTGCCCGTCACAAACGTGCTGCTCAGAGCAAAGACCATCCAGGGCTCCATTCCCGTCTGCCCCATGATCATTCCGCACGGCGCGCCTATTGCAACATAGGTAAGCATCACTGGCCAGACGATTTTAAAGATCCTAAGGACCATGCCACTCCCATTCTGGTAAGTCGTCTGCAGCGCGCCTCGCAACGCAGCAGAAATATCAACCGGTGGCAATAAAGTTCGCCTACAATTGCCACCGGATCGAAAGACACAACTTTTTAGGAAGTCATTATGACAGCTATCGATCGAGACCGGGCGCGCGCGCCCTTCAAAAGCTACACTGATGCCTACGACGCCACCAACCCACGCATCGCGCTCAAAATCGAGCATACGTACCACGTGGCCGAGGCATGCGATGCCGTAGCGCGCGAGCAGGGCTGGTCGTCAGAAGATATTGACTTGGCGTGGCTTTGCGGCCTGCTACACGATATGGGCCGCTTTGAGCAGCTGCGGCGCTGGGACACCTTTAAGGACGCCGAGAGCATGGGCCATGCAACACTGGGCGTCGAGGTCCTCTTTGGCGAGAATCCCGCCGATGCACCCGCCGTAACGAGCATCCGCGACTTTATCGATGACCCGGCAGAAGATGAGCTCATCCGAGCGAGCATTGCCTATCACAGCGATTTCCGTCTACCCGCACAGCTCGACGAGCGCACGCGGAGCTTCTGCGACATCGTGCGCGATGGCGACAAGATCGACATTATGCGCACCATCGCCGACAGCACCGTCGACACCGTCCTCAAGGTGGATGAGGACACGTTTCTCGCCAGCCACTTCTCGACACCGGCGCTTACCGCCTTTGACGAGCACCGCTGCGTCGCGCGCGATGAGCGCGATGAGCCCGCCGACTTCTTGGTGGGGCTTATCTGCTTTATGTTTGAGCTCGTCTATCCGGCAAGCCGCGCGCTGGCGCGCGAGCAAGGCGATATCTACCGCCTGCTCGACGCGCCCTTTGGCATTACGCGGCCCTTTACCGACCCCGCCACGCAGGCAACCTGGAGCCGCCTAAAGGACGAGATGCGCGACTGGCTGGCGCGTGCCTAGCGCTCAAACTGGGCCAGCAGCTCCTCGACGACCTCGACGGCATCACCGACAACCTTGTACTGGGCAGCACCAAAGATGGGGGCATCCGGGTCCTCGTTGATGGCGATAATGCACTCCGCCCCACCGATGCCGGCAAGATGCTGGATGGCGCCCGAAACACCGATACTCACGAGAAGCTTGGGCGAGACCGATACACCCGTCTGGCCAATTTGGTGGCGATACTCCAACCAGCCTGCCTCCACAATGGGACGCGTGCAACCAAGCTCGGCACCCAGGGCATCGGCGAGCTTTCGCATCAGGGGCAGATTCTTCTTGGAGCCGATGCCGCGGCCCACCACGACCAGACGCTCGGCATCGGCAATTGAGGCCTGCTGTCCCCACTCCTCGGCGGGAATCGAGATCTCGACGCGGGCCTTAACGTCATCCGCAAGCACTACCTGGGTAATCGTGCCGGAGCGGCTATAGTCAAACTCGGGCGCCTTAAAGATGCCGGGGCGCACCGTTGCCATCTGAGGACGGTGGTTGGGGCAGATAATGGTGGCCATCAGGTTGCCGCCAAACGCCGGGCGCGTCTGCTGCAGCAGACCCGTCTCCGTATCCATAGAAAGCACCGTGCAATCGGCCGTAAGACCCGTCTGCAAGCGCACGGCCACACCGGGCGCCAGCTCGCGACCAAAGGCGGTCGCGCCGTACAGAATGGCCTCGGGCTTGCGCTCGGCTACCAAATCGCAGATCAAGCGAGCGTAGACCTCCGCGTCGTTCTGACGCAGGCGCTCGTCACGACAGACCAGAACTTCGTCCGCACCGGCGCAAATCAGATGCTCCAGGTCCCCGAGTGAGCCCTCGGGGCTCATGCCGACCAGTGCCACCAGACGGCAGCCGCGGGCATCGGCAAGCTCGCGGCCCTTGCCCATGAGCTCGAAGGCCACGGATGCCACGGCATCGTGCTCGTCAGTTTGCACGAAGACCCAAATGTCTCGATACGCGTCAAGGTCTACCGCACCGGCGGCCTCGTCGCGCTCGATCGAGATGGCGTTGACGGGGCAAGCGTCGACGCACCCGCCGCACAGGATGCAGCCGTCGGTTACGTGGGCACAGCGATTGGGGCGCTCGCCCTCCACCACAATACCGCCCGAGGCGCAGGCGCGAACGCAGCGACCGCAGCCGATGCAGGCTTCGCTATCGATAATCAGTCCGCTCATCTATGCCATCTCCTCGATAATCTTGGCGAGTTTTGCCGCCTGCTCGGACGCCGTGCCCTCAACGGCCTCGCACGTTTGGTCACGATCGGGCACAAACGAGCGCACAACCTGCGTCGGCGATCCGGCAAGGCCGCAACGCGAGGGGTCGGCGTTTACGTCGGCAGCGCTGGCCACGCGCACGTCTGCATCCTCGGCCGCGCGAATGCCGGCAATACTCGGCATGCGCAGCGTGCCAATCTCCTTGGCGGTCGTCATCGCACACGGCATCTCCAGGTACACCGTCTCCTCGCCGGCATCGCAGCCGTGGACGAGCGCCAGCGAGCCACACGTCGTAAATCCCGCGCTCTGCACACAGCTCACGTCGGTCACGCAGGGGATCCCAAAGGCACCGGCCAGCTCGGGGCCGATCTGGGCCGTATCGCCGTCCACTGCCATCTTGCCGCAGATGAGCAGGTCAAAGTCCTCATCGAGTGCCTCGATGCCGCATTTGAGGGCATAGGTGGTGGCTAGGGTATCGGCGCCCGCAAAGGCTCGGTCGGTCAGCAGCAGCGCGTCGTCGGCACCGCGGGCGATGCAGTCGCGCAGCAGCGATTCGGTCGCGGGGATGCCCATCGACACCACCGTCACACGCACGTCCATGCCAAAGCCGATAAAGTCGTCCTTCAGCGCTAGCGCACATTCGAGGGCACTTGCATCGAAGGGATTAATGACCGCCTGCTTGCCATCACGCACGATAGTATTGGTCTTGGGGTCCATCTTGACCTCGGTGCTTCCGGGCACCGCCTTGACGCACACCACCATATGGAAATCACTCATCTTCACGCGCCCCCTTTCTGGACGAGTTCATCCAAGAGCTTCTCCGTAAACAGGTTACCGCGACCCAGCTGGCCGGCAGGATCGAGCTGGAGTTTGAGGCGCGCCGACTCGACCATGGCCTCGTGGCCGTACATCGTCTCCAAGAAGCCCGCCTTGATCTTGCCGACGCCGTGTTCGGCAGAAACGGCACCGCCCATGGCCGTGACCTCGGAAGCCCACTGGGCAAAGAGCTCTCCACCACGACGGTAGTCTTGCGCATCGCGCGGCAGGATGTTCACATGCAGATGGTTGTTCCCGATGTGTCCCCAGGCAGCAGACTCAAGCCCGCTTTCGGCCAGCGTGCGGCGATAGAGGGCCACGACATCGGCAAGGCGTGCATTGGGCACCGACATATCCGATCCCAGCTTGGTAATGGTGGGGTCGGTGCGGCGACGCTCGTCAATGAGCATGTTGACGCTCTCGGGCACCGCGTGGCGGAAGAACCGCTGGCACTCGCGATCGACTTCGGTGCGGGCGACCCATGTCGCATCGTCGCGGCCGCCCGCAAACTCCAGCACCCATCCCAGGTGGTACAGCTCCTCGGTCGCCTGCGCCTCGTCATCGCAGTCGAGCTCCACGTAGACACAGACCTTTGCCTCGTCGTCGAGCGCCGGCAGCGAGGCAAACGCCGTCGACTGCTCGCGCTGGCGACGCAGGATATCCAGGGCGCCAGCATCGAAGTACTCGATGGCAGCCGCATGGGACAGGACAGGGCGCACGGAATCGGTAAAGGACACCGCCTTGTCCTCGCTATCGAAAAAGCAACTCACACCCCAAACGACCGCAGGCGCCGCCTGCAGGGCAATCTCGAGCTCGGTGATAACGCCGAGCGTGCCGCACGCGCCGATAAAGAGGTCGATGGCGTCCATATCGTCCGCAACGAAATAGCCTGAGGCATTTTTTGTCTCGGGCATGGTATAGCCGGGAAGATCGAGCTCGAGCGTACGGCCCGCTGCCGTCACGAGCGACAGGTGGCGGCCCTGGGTAAAAGCCTCGCCGCGCTGAAGCTCAAGCAAATCGCCATCAGCCAGTGCGACGTGGAGTCCCGTGATATGTGGGCGCATGGGGCCGTAAGCATAGCTGCGGGCGCCGGAGGCGTTGCATGCCGCCATGCCACCCAGACAGGCAGATGCCTCGGTGGGATCGGTGGGAAAGAACTGCTCGGGGGACTCTTGGAACTCCTCGTAGGCCTCAAGCGATGCCTGGTCCCAACCAGCGGTCGGCAGTACCTTCTTGCTCAGCTGCTTACGCAGCTCCGAGAGCACAACGCCCGGCTCCACGCGCAGCAGAAATTGGCCTTGTTCATCGCGGCGAAGGCCCAAGTAGCGATTCATACGGGAAGTATTGAGGATATGCCCACCGTGGGGCACGGCACCGGCGGCAAGGCCGGTTCGGGCGCCCTGAACCGTTATCGGGACACGCTCGGCATGGAGCGTTTCCAAAATGGCACGGACCTCGTCTTCCGTTGTCGGAAACGAGATGCTCGATGCTTCGCCCGATGCACGAGATTCATCGCGGCCATACTCTTCGAACTCATCGGTGAAGGGTTTAATGGTTGCAGACACGCGAACTCCCCCTTTAGCTAACTACAGTGTTTGCAGGGAGATGTTACCGCATCGTTTCGTCGACGTGTTCGAGACCGTCTCCATAATTGGCGATTTTTACGTTTGTGCAATTCGGCGAACGGCAAGGCTTCCTCGGCAGACGATGCTTTTGACACATATCGCCCCGCCGTCGCCGACCGCTCGATTGTCGCTCGAAAAAAGTTGAAGTAATTTTTTCCACCTTTTACCTGCGGAGATGTCAATCCGTCAAGCATTTGGTCAGAAATTGGTCAAGTAGCGGCTGATACGGTCGGCGTCGACAGCCAAAACCGATAGAAGTTTTGGCCCCAGAAGCAGGGAGGTTCCCATGGCATATTACTGGCCCCAGTACGGCGTCGCCATCGAGGTCGACGACGATCCCTATCTCCTGCCTTTCGACGAAGAGGCGTTCCCCGATACGGCGGTCTACCACGTCACCACCGATGTTATCTGCGACCCCGAGTCGTTCTCGGCGCTCGCCCACCACATCGCGCGTATCCACGACATCGAGCTCCCTCACGACTTTGACGAGCTCATCTACTCACGCCGCCTGATGCTTCACATGCTCTTTGGAGCGGACCCGTCCACGTTCGCACGTGTCTACACCACCAAGGACGCCGCATGAGTGCGAAGAAGCCGCCCCGCCTCGCAGGACTGGGGCGTCGCAAGAAACTCGTCGTTGTCTGTCTGGCTATCGTCTGCGCCCTCATCGCCGTAGGGCTATACGCCTGGCAGTCGCAGCCCGTGCCCGAAGCGGGCGCCTCAGTCACGACGGCAGAGGGTAAATCGCGACAAGAAATCCAAGATGAGCTCGATGCCATCGTCCGCGACAACATGATGACGATTTCGGTCGCGCCGGTCGCTCAGCTACAGGAGGACGGCAAGCTGCGCGTCAACGTGCAAAACGTCCAAGACAATAAATTTCCCCAGCGATTCCGCGTCATCCAAAACGACGAGACCATGTACGAATCCGGTGTGGTCGAGACCGGCAAGACAATCGAGACGTGCCCCGCCGGCGACATCAAAGAAGGCGAGGCATACATCGAGATCCAGGCACTCGATGCCAAGACCCTCGACAGCCACGGCAATCCGACACGTGTCAAGGTACGGGTTGAGCAAGCCGAGAACTAGCTTTTTCGGCCGACGCGGCACCGCACGCAATTCACCAGCATTCGTCCAATCATCGCGGGGACGGCCCGCGGCGAATAGAAAGGAACGACCATGGACATCACCAGGAACATGAACGGAGCCAGAGCGCTCGTCGTGGGCGCAGGGCTCGCGCTCGCGCTCGCAATGGGCGCCGCCCCGACGCCAGCTCTGGCAGCCGGGCGCGTTGGAACCACGAAAGTAATGGTCAGGACCGAGATCGACAACGTAGAGTTCAAAGTTCCAACGGTTATTCCCTTCGTCGCCAAGGCCGACGGCACGCTTCAGGGCCCCTCAGAAGACGCGACCACCATCGACAACCATTCGGCCTACGGCATCCATGTCACCAACATGAAGATCGACGCCATGAACACCTGGACCATTGCCGCCGACGCCAAGGCCGGAACCGCGCAGAACTCCATCGACTTTAAGGTCGGCCCCGACGGCGCACTCCAGAACGCCAGCGCCGCAATGCAGGGGACGGGCCTCGATCTTTCCAAGAATGCAGCCTTCGACATGGGCTACCAGGGCATTGCCGGCGGCACGGACAAAATTAAGCTCAAGACAAGCGGAAACGTCGCCCGCGTCACGCGCGACATCTTCCACGTAACCGGCGAAGGCGATCAGGTTGCAACGATCACCTGGACGGTCGAGCCCGGTGCGCACACGGCATAAGGCCGTCGCCCTGGCCGCCGCCGTCAGCATCCTAGCGTTTGGGCCAGCCATGGCCTTTGCCCAGCAAGAACAGGCGCAGGCCGCCACGCAAGTAACGGTCGACCTCTCGGAGCTCGACCGCGGCAACCGTGAGGAACCGTTGGCACAGACAGACGACAGACGATGGCTCTTGGCAGCAGGCGCCACGGCAGCAGGCGCGGGAACCGCCGGCCTCGGTCTGCACATCAAACGCAGCCAGAAACGAAACACGGACAGGCCGCACTAAATTAGCTAAGGAGACCCCATGGCATCGAAGAACCTTTTGCCCGTCGTCGCACTCTGCGGCGCGCTCGCAACCGGAACGCCTGTCGCCGCTTGGGCGACTCCCGTCATGGCAGGCTCCTTACCATCAGCCCTAAGCTCCGCACCAAATCCGTCGAGCGCCATTGTGTGCAAGCGTTTCTCGATCGCACAGGCAGCAATCTCAACCTCAGGATGCCTTCGTCGTAATACGGATGGCTCGATAGTCGTGGATATCAATCGTTCGAACAAGGCAAACGGCTCCCAGGCGGGGTGCGCTGTCTGCACATGGCGCTCGGTTGCGCTCGATACAGATGGCGATCCATGCAATTTAGAGCTGCGCATCGACATCGCTTCGGTCGATGACTCGGCGAACGGAGCGAAGGTCGCCTTCGACGGTGCGTTTTTCGAGAAAGGAGGCGGTATATGTCTGGGCTGCGCCGCCGCGAATGCAGACGACACGCAGCCCACCCTCTCATTCACAGCATCGTTGCGGCTGACCAAAGCCGACACCGATGCCATCGCGGCGGGAGAAGCATCCCTGCTGTTCTACGCCGTCAGCACCAAAGACACAGACGCTCATTTCGAGAAGTCAGCCGGATCACTCAGCCTTACACGAGGGACAGAGGCAGGCCCTATTGAAATCGATGCCCACGCGCAAAGCAGGCAACGCATTCTTGCCGACCCGGCGCTTCTCGAAATGGAGTGGAACGGATCCGGAGCCATCGGAATTCTCCCCTCCGCGCTTGACGCCAAGACGCTCCCCTCAAACGACGAACCCATCAACGCAACCATACAAGAAGAGAGCACGGACAAAGAAGCAGGTGCGGGCGACACGCCGTCGCCGACAAACAGCGTCCCAGCTTCTTTCGAAGCACCGAATGAGCCCGCTACCGGTCCAAACGATCCCGAGCTCGCGGACAGTCTGGGGCTTGCTGATCCTCAGGAGATCGATGAAGGTAACTGCTGCGTGCTTGCCGCCCTCGACCACACAGAGGTCATCGATGCTGCAAACATCGAAGTTGCCGCCGCCAATCAGCCCGTCCGCAAGTCGGCCATCATCGCATTTCCCGAATCCATCGAAGTCGTCTTTTTGCCATCAGGCGAGGTCGTGGCCCCAACACTGCTCACCTTGTTGGGCGCCAAGAATACTCGAAACGAAATTAAAAAGGTCACGGTTGTCGACCCTGCAACCACCGCTAAACTGCGTCTATACGCCGTTGCCCCAGACGGAGGCAAGACCTTGGAATTCGATGGCGACACACTTCTAGCCTGGCGACGTCTGGACATTATGCAAGACGTCTCGTATCAGATCGAACTCGAAGGGTTTGATCGTGCCCGCGATGCCAATATCATCGCCGCGGCTATTGAATCCCCACAGCGGCTTATGACACTGCGCTTTGACTACTATCCCTATGTCCCGACAACCACCTGAGGCTTAAATGCCGCGCATCATTCCTAATACCACTTATATAACGTATTAGATGAGTCGCGATGTGCCTCGCATTTCGTTCTGTTACGATTGCCACGTTGGCATCAATACGGGAGGGCTCATGCCGGGCTTGGGAACAATCATCAACGTTGTGCTTTTGATTGCAGGCGGTCTTTTGGGATTAGCGGGCGGTCGCTTTATCACACCGCGCATCCAAGACACGCTTATGAAAGCATCGGGGCTGTGCGTTCTGTTTATCGGCTTGGGCGGCACCATGCAAAAGATGCTCATCATCGATGGGAAGGCGCTGGCGACCACCGGTACCACCATGCTGATCGTCTCATTTGCGCTCGGCTCGCTTATCGGCGAGGCCATCAACTTAGAGGCCGCCATCGAAAACCTTGGCGAATGGCTCAAGCGCAAAACCGGCAGCGAGGGAGACAACGAGTTCACCAACGCCTTTGTCTCGGCATCGCTCACCGTGTGCATCGGCGCCATGGCCATCGTGGGATCGATTCAGGACGGCCTGCTCGGTGACTGGTCAACGCTTGCCCTGAAGGGCGCACTGGACTGCATCATCGTCTGTACCATGACGGCCTCGCTCGGACGTGGCTGCATCTTCTCGGCCCTGCCCGTCGCCGTGTTCCAGGGAACGATCACGCTGTTTGCCGGCGCACTCTCCCCCATCATGACCGCCGCGGCACTCGACAGTCTTTCGCTCGTGGGCTCCATGCTCATCTTCTGCGTCGGCGTCAATCTGATTCGCCCCCAGACCTTCCGCACGGCCAACATGCTCCCCTCCGTCGTCATAGCCGTCATCTACGCCCTTCTGTTCTAAGTCCATCTACATAGCGGTATCTCGAACATCTGTTTGATGCTGTGCTATGATATGAGGTCACCGACGCCGTATAGGGAGAGGAGAGGGCGGTGGCCGACCAGGACATCAAGATGCTCATCGAGCGCATTATGGCCGAGGCCCGGACCCATCAGTCCGCCCGCTTCTCAAACGAAATCTACGCAGACGAGCCGATTCTCAAAACCGGCCGACAGATGCAGAATTTCCTCCCCGACCAGTACCGTAAAATGCGCGAGATATCGCGCTGGCAGGATGACCCCAAGGGCGGTGCGGGCCGCTGGCTTTCGGAAGCCGAGCTTTTTTACCGCCAGGGCCTGCTGATGGCCGACTTTGAGGACGACTGTCCCTACAACGGCACCTTTAAGTCGTACTTTCCCACCTACAACGCCATGAGCGACCGGCAACTGCGCGGCTACTTTACCTGGCGTGCCCAAGTGCGCCGCGGAACCGTCGAGGAGACATCGACCTCGTTTGCTTTTCTGTATCTTTACGAATTGATCTGCGGCATTGGCGTCGACGACCCGCTCGATGGCTTTGACAAGATCAAGGCCTTTTGGGATGCCTATCGCGCCTTTGAGCCCGGTATCGACCGGTTCGCACGCGTATGGTTGCAGGACTACGCCGTGTTCCACGGACTCGATCCCAAGCTGCTACACGACTCTAAAACCGTTGCATTCGACAACGCCCTCATCGAGCTGCGCCGTGCCGTGCGAGACCTTGTGCCCGCGTCGGCGCCGTCGGACCAGGCCCCCAAGCGTCGCAAAACTTCCGAGCCCACGATCCCCCTTCCGCCCAACGAGGCGCGCGAGGAGCGACTCATGGCCGCCATCAACGCCCTCTCCACGTACAACCTAAGTAGTTCGCGGCTCGACCGCAGCCACCACCGCGATCTGCGCCACGTGGCGTGCGCCGTGTATGTCCGCATGGCGCGCTACTATGACACGCACCGAAAGACCGGCATCGTGGCAAGTTTATTTGGGGAGGAGACGGCCATGCCCTACACCATGTTTGCCTCGGCCGTATTCTTTGCGCCCGAGCGCCACGAGGACTGCGAATACCGTCTGGACCCCATCCATATCTACCGCTGCCAAAACGGTTTTTGGGAATGCATGCGGATTCACGGCAGCAGACAAAAGAGCAGCAAACTTGGCGAGATGATGCGCGCCTGCGACCAACGCCTGCGCCTGGCCCTGGACCCTGCCCATCCCCTTAAGGAAGAAAAGGTCCCCAAATATCTGGCCAAGATTATCGATGACGAGATTGTGGCATGGCTTTCGTGGGACGCCGCACACCAGCCCGTCAAGATCGATATCGATTTGAGCCAGCTGGGACATATCAGAAGTGCCGCTGCACAGACGCGCGAGGCGCTTTTGATCGACGAGGAACGCGAGGACGACGTGTTCGCAGAGGTCGATACGACGGGGTCCGAGCAGCCGGAAGCCGAGCCCGCAATCGATATGGTTGCCAAACCGGTCGCGGCGCCCACGCGACAGGATGAGGCCGACGAGCCGACCATCCCCACCGAGCAGTTTGGCGTCGTGGCCCCGCTCCTCGCGCCGACTCCCACGTTCGCAGCGGCCACACCCGTCGACACCGCATCCGCACTCGCCCCCGCTGCAGACGCCTATCTGCGCGCGCTGCTCGAGCAGAACACAGCGCAGGCGGCATCGGCGGTAGAGCAATCGGGGCAGAGCGAGGACATGCTTGTCGACAGCATCAACGAAGCACTCTTTGACCTGGTGGGCGACACCGTTATTGAATTTGGCGCGGCAGGACCGCAGATTATCGAGGACTACGAAGCAGACGTGAGAGGATACCTAGACCATGAGTGATACCGCATCCGCAGCGCCCCGCGTGCCCAAGCGCGTCGCCGCCGTCATTCTCAACTCGCTCAAGGGCGGCGTCGTCCCGCGCATCGGCCTTCCCTACATTACCGTAGGCCGCGAGGTCGAGATTCGCGCCCTGCTCACCGATCTGAGCCTTATCGCCGATGGCGGCGCAAGTTTTCGCTTCCTAGTCGGTCGCTACGGCGCCGGCAAGAGCTTTTTGCTCCAAACCATTCGCACACACGCCATGGGTGAGGGCTTTGTCGTCGCCGATGCCGACCTTTCCCCCGAGCGCCGCCTGCAGGGTGGCCAGGGCCAGGGTCTGGCCACCTATCGCGAGCTTATCCGCAACATATCGACCAAAACGCGCCCCGAGGGCGGCGCACTCAACCTTATCCTGGATCGTTGGGTTGCCTCGTGTGCCGATGCCGACGAGTCGGCTATCAATGCCCAGCTCGCTCCGCTCGAGGAGATGGTCCACGGCTTCGATTTCACCCGTATGCTCCGTCGCTATCGTACGGCCGTCGCAGAGGGAGACGAAGAGGCCATGAGCCGCGTGACTAAATGGATTCGCGGCGAGTATCGCACCAAGAGCGAGGCGCGCGCCGAGCTAGGCTCCTCGACCATCATCAGCGACGACGACTGGTACGACTACGTCAAGCTCATCGCACGCTTTTTGGTCTGCAGCGGCTACAAGGGCATGCTGGTGCTCATCGACGAACTTGTAAACCTGTACAAGATTCCCAACGCCATCACGCGCCAGTACAACTACGAGAAGATCCTGACCATGTACAACGACACGCTGCAAGGCAAGGCGCAGTACCTGGGCATGATCATGGGCGGCACGCCAACCTCTATCGAGGACCGACGCCGCGGCGTCTTTTCCTACGAGGCTCTGCGCAGCCGTCTCGCCCAGGGCCGCTTTGCGCGCGAGGACCTCAAGGACATGCTCGCGCCCATCATTCGTCTGCAGCCGCTCACCTACGAGGAGTTGTTGGTCTTGATCGAAAAGCTCATGCAAATCCATGCCGGCTACTTTGGTTGGACGCCCACGCTCACCGAAAACGACTTGGTGGACTTCCTCAAGATTGAGTTTGGCCGCGTGGGAGCCGATACGCACCTGACGCCCCGCGAGGTCATCCGCGACTTTATCGAGCTACTCGACATCCTGTGTCAAAACCCCGATGCCAACGTGGCCGAGTTGCTGCAAAGCGTCGGCGGCGATTCGCTAACACCGGTAGCTGCGACAGGCGACACCGACACCGCAAGCGGCCGCAACTTCGCCGAGTTCACCATCTAACCTACCAAAAAGGGACAGGTATATTTTGGCAGGTTTTATCTGGGCAAACGCCGATGTTGCAAGATATCGCGCCGTTGCCCGCTACGTTGATCAGCCCGTTGTTGAGAGGAGGCCCCGTGAACGCTTTTGACCGATATGCTCCGTTTATCCAGGATTTCATCTACTCCCACGACTGGGAGAGCCTGCGCTCTATCCAGGTTGCGGCAGCAGATGCAATCTTTAATACGCAAGACAATGTGCTCCTAACGGCATCCACAGCATCTGGCAAAACCGAGGCGGCCTTCTTTCCCATCCTGACCGAGTTTTGGGAGAACCCACCGGCGAGCGTGGGCGCCCTCTACATTGGCCCCCTTAAAGCACTCATCAACGACCAGTTCGTTCGCCTCAACGATCTGTGCGAAGAGGCCGATATCCCCGTCTGGCACTGGCACGGAGATGTCTCACAGTCGCACAAGGCAAAGCTCATCAAAAAGCCGAGCGGTATCCTACAGATTACGCCTGAATCACTCGAGGCACTCCTGATCCACAAGCACATGGCAATCCCGCGTATGTTCTGCGACCTGCGCTATGTGGTTATCGACGAAGTCCATTCGCTCATGCGCGGCGACCGCGGCGGGCAGACGCTCTGTCTTATCGAGCGCCTCTCGCGCATGGCAGGCGTGCAGCCCCGCCGCATTGGCCTTTCGGCCACCATCGGCGACCCCGAGCGCACGGGCGCCTTTCTCTCGCAGGGAACGGGGCGCGACTGCGTTATCCCCCGCTTTGAGGAACCGCGCCGCGTGTGGCGCATCTCCATGGAGCACTTCTACAACTCGGGTCCCCAGGCACAGCAGCGGGGATTCATGGGCACAGGCCCACAGGAAGCTGAGGTGCTCGCATGCGAGCGCATTGAGACGGCGGCGCCCGCGGCACTGCCCGCCGGCACCCAAAATATGCGCCACAGCGGACAACTCACACAGGAGGAACGCCGTCAACGTCGCGAGCAGGCGCGGGGCAAGGCCGCTCCCAAAGACCGTCGCACTTCCTCGGCCCCCGAGGGCGAAGTCGACATCCCGCGAGCGACCGAGCAGGCGCTGCTCAACCCCACCGATACCGCGCCCGACAACGCCGATCCCGGCATGGGCTATATCTTTGAACATACCCGCGGCCGCAAGTGCCTGGTCTTTGCCAACTCGCGCGAGGAGGCAGAGGCCGTGTGTTCCATGCTGCGCAGCTACTGTGAGAACCGACACGAGCCCGACCGCTTCCTCATCCACCACGGCAATCTTTCGGCATCGCTACGCGAGACCGCCGAGGAGCTCATGCGCGACGAGGAGCAGGCACAGACAACCGTCACCACCTCCACGTTGGAGCTCGGTATTGATATCGGCCGTCTGGAGCGCGCGTTTCAGATCGACGCACCGTTTACCGTCAGCTCCTTTTTACAGCGCATGGGGCGTACAGGCCGCCGCGATCTTCCGCCCGAGATGTGGTTCGTCATGCGCGAGGAAGAGCCCGAGCCGCGCACGATGATGCCCGAGACCATTCCCTGGAAGCTTCTGCAGGGCATCGCACTCGTACAACTCTATCGCGAGGAAAAGTGGGTTGAGCCGCCCGAGCTCGATCGGCTCCCCTACAGTTTGCTCTATCACCAGACCATGTCGACGCTCGCCAGCACCGGCGAGCTCACGCCGGCCGAACTTGCCCAGCGCGTGCTCACGCTCAGCTATTTCCACCGCGTCTCCGCCGATGACTACCGCGTGCTGCTGCGCCACCTCATTAAGACCGACCACATCCAGGTCACCGAGGGCGGCGGGCTCATCGTGGGCCTCGCGGGCGAGCGCGTCATCAACAACTTTAAGTTCTACGCCGTGTTCCAGGAGAACGAGGAGTTTACCGTCCGCAGCGAATCGGCCGAGCTGGGCACAATTGTCAATCCGCCACCACCCGGCGAGCGCATCGCCATCGCAGGGCACTGCTGGATTGTCGAAGAAGTGGACTGGAAACGCCACACCGTCTTTGCCACGCAGGTCAAGGGCCGTGTGCCGGCCTACTTTGGCGACTGTCCCGGAGACATCAATACGCATGTGCTCGAGCGCATGCGCCAGGCGCTCAACGAGCACGCGGCATATCCGTACCTTATGGGCAACGCACGAGCACGCCTTACGCAGGCTCGTCATACCGCTGAGATTTCGGGCGCAGGAACTAAGCCACTCGTTAACCTAGGCGGTGACACCTGGGTGCTCTTCCCGTGGCTGGGCAGCTATGCCTTCTTGGCGCTCGAACGCATGCTCAAGATCAAATGCGCCGCTGGGCTGGGCCTTCGCGGGCTCGATCCGTCACGCCCGTACTTTATGCAGTTTAAGATGAAGGCCGACGAGGAGACGTTCTTTGAGGTGCTCGCCGCCGAGGCCGAGAAGGACTTCGATCCCATCGAGCTCGTCTATCCTGGCGAGGTACCTTACTTTGACCGCTACGACGAGTTTGTTCCCGAAGAGCTCGTGCGCAAGGGCTTTGCCGAAGGCGTGCTCGACATAGAGGGCGTGAAGCAGCGCGTTCACGGCTGGCGCGACCACGCCTAAGACCAGTCTTTTTTGGGACGGGGAGACTTACTTGTCGTGACGGACGGTGCCGAGGAAGTCGGTGTCGAAGGGCACGGCTTCGGCAAAGGCGTAGTCGCCGTCGCTGGCGATGAGCAGGTAGTTTTCCTCGCCGCCGAACTCTGTATCGCCACAGGGAATCACCCAAGCGTGGTCGAACACCTCGAGCGCCGTGGCGGCACAATCGCGCAGGAACGTGACATCACTTCCCTCGTTCGCGCTCACGATATTGGCAACGTAAATGCCACCAGTATTCAAGCTGCCCCGCACCAAACGGAGTGCCTCAACGGTCGCCAGCTCACGCACGGGCTCGGCGCCGCCAAAGCAATCACTCACAACCACGTCGTAGCGACGATGCCCCACGCTCGTCACACCCAGGTACGAGCGCGCCTCGGCGGTAATCACCCGTAAGCGATCGCCTACCGTGCGCTCCAGCTCCTCCAAGTAGAACCAGCGACGCGCCAGACGCGTAATTTCGGCATCGTACTCAATGACATCCATGCGCAGGCCCTCATGCGACATCAGCGCATACTTGGGATAGGCAAACCCGCCCCCGCCCAGCATAAGCACGCGGTCGATACCATGCCCGCAAGCATCACGCATTGCATCCTCGGCCTCAAACACATCGTCAAATGCGCGATAGTACGCAAAGACCGGCTCCGCCCAACGATCGCCAACGTAGCTCGCGCTTTGGTAGACGCCGCCCTGCACCAGCACACGGACCTCGTCACCATTCTCGTCGTGCACGCGCTTCACACGCGCCAGCCCGTTGCGGGTCCGCGCAACCTGCAGACAGGCAGCACGAACAGCGACGGCAGCCGCACCCAGCGCTGCAGCTCCCAGGGCAACGCCAGCAACAACGCCAGCGGAAACACTCGGCTTGTTCATCTAGAGCTCCTTCTGCAGATAAAGGTCATGGTCGCAAAAACCCAGGTGACGGTAGTACTCGCGCGTACCAATCGCACTGATCACGTTGATGTGCGCATAGCCGGCATCCTGAGCGATCTCACACGCACGTTCCACGAGCAAACGCCCCAGACCGTGATGCTGAGCCGCCTGGCCCTGATCGCCCACGCGCGCCGCCATACCATACACGTGCACCTCGCGAATCATCGCCTCGTCCGGCAACGTCGGCAGCTCGTCCGCATGAGCGGAAACAAACGCGCGATCGGGCAGCGACAGGCGCAAAAAGCCGGCGATCTTGCCCTCGGGCGTCACCCACTGCAAAAAACGCTCGCTCGTCACCGGCGTCTCGTAAACAACCTCGTCAAGAGAGAGCTCATCCAAATCGGCGCCCGCGGTACTGATCTCGCGATAGCGAATCTCACGCACCTTTGCGCCCTCGCCGCGGGCCGCCAAGCGATTCTCGACGAGCTGACGCAGGTTAGGCTTCTTATTGCCCACCATGATGTCGTCGGAGCTAAAGTCGCGAATCATACGGCTGATACGGCAAAACGCCGGCGTCACCACAATGTCGTCGGCCAGCACGTCGAGCAGTTCCTCCTCGGTATAGGGGCGCCACTCGCCACGCTCGTAGCAGCCCACCAGACGCGAACCCTCAATGAGCGCGCACGGGTAAACCTTGACCTCGTCGGGCATAAAGGCGCCCTCGGTCATAAAGCGCTCGTAGTCGAGCTTGTCTCCCTCGGGCGTGGCGCCCAGCAAGTTGAGCATAAAGTGCGCGTGAATCTTAAAGCCAAACAGTCTTGCAAGCGAAAACGCACGCTCAATCTGAGCCACCGTAATGCGACGCTCGTTAATGTCGAGCAGATGCTGGTCGAGGCTCTGAATACCCATCTGGATCTTGGTGCAGCCCAGGCGGCGAATGATCGTAAGCGCCTGCGGCGTCACGGCATCGGGGCGGGTCTCGATAACGAGCCCCACCACGCGATGCTTCGCCGTCTCGTTAATGCGCTGCTGACGTTCGAGCTCTTCCATCGTGGCTGTCTGCCACTCGGCAACCTCGCCCCACGGCGTACCAGAGCCGTACAGCCGACGCACCGCACGGTTGTAGTCGCCCACGGCAGCGTCCACGCGCTCCTGTTCGCCAGCAACACCAGCTGCAAGCTCACGCTCATCGGTCGCAATGCCCGCTGTCCGATAGCGCTCGCGACGCTCCGCCACCACCGGCGGCAGCGCATCGGCGGGAGCGTCATTGAGCAGGCGCCCCGCCTCGGCGCGGCTAATACCCGGACGCGCCAGCATGGGATTGGCCGCCACGCCGGCCACGGCATCGTCATTGAGCGCGCGGAAGAGCTCCGACATAAACCAGGTCTGATAGCCTTCCGAGTAGTCGCTCCAAGTACCGCCGAGCACGATGAGCTCGATCTTATCGGTCGCATGCCCCATCTGCGAAAGCGCCGTCAGACGGGCACTCACCTGCAGATACGGATCGAAGCAGTTTTGCTCTGCACGGGCGCACGCCGGCTCAGAGTGCAGATAACTCTTGGGCATGCGCAGGTCGTTGGGACAAAACAGGCAATCGCCCGAGCACGGCCACGGCTTGGTAATAACGGTAATGGTCGCCACGCCCGAAGCCGTGCGGCGCGGCTTCATGCACAGTACTTGAAGCAGTTGACGCTCCAACTCGGCATCGACATTCCACTCAGCCCAACGAGCCGGCTCTTCGCGCTTCACCCGTTGGTAAAACGGCAGCAGACGGCGCTTGGCCAGGTCGCGCTTATCGGCGCCCTCGCGGCGCGCCTCGGCATGTATCAGTTTGACGAGCGCCTTGTCATCCACGGTCTCACCGTGGCGCAGGGCGTCGAGTATGTTCAAGATAATCTGTTCCATGCCCCCATTGTAAAGGCAAAGGCGCCGGAGCCGATCTCGGCTTCGGCGCCTTCATCAAACAGCGCGTCTATATCTTCGCCTAGGCTTTCGTCTGCCTCAATACTCCGAATCAAACGACATGTCGCCCGAACCGACCTCAAAACGATACGTGGCAGACTTGTCACCGTTATCGAATTCAAGATTCAAAATGGTCTCGCCGTCGTAGCCAAGCGGAAGGAAATCGCTCTCGAAGTCACCGCTGCCCACGGTGAGGCTCGCCTTAAAGCCCGTAGAGTTCGGAACCGCTATCTCCACATCGCCCGATGCCACGCTTACGTCCATCGACTTCGCGGGGGCCTGGTAGAGCTCGAACGTCACATCGCCCGAACCTACCTTGGCATTCAGGGTGTCGGTTACAGTGCCCGCAAACTCAACGTCTCCCGAGTCCAAAGTCAGGTTGAGGTCATGACACGCAATGTCCGTGACCGTTAAATCGCCCGATCCTACATTCGCTGTAATGCCCACCATGTTATCGGCAACTTTGCGCGGCAGTTCGACGGTAACCGTGCGGTCAATGGCGCGCTCGTCATCGCAATCGAACTGGCGAATCTTGAGCGTAGAACCCTTAACCTCGGCCAGATTTTGGGTTGCCGCATCGAAAGCAGCTACTCCTTTTGCGACGCGGCCACTCTCGATGACACGTACCGGCCCGTCGGAAACGCATTTGACCTCAACCGTACCCGACGTAACATCCAAGTCAAGGGACTGAAATGAATCGGCATCAAAGGTCGCGCTCGAAAGCTGCCGAGACTGAGCGGAGTAATTACCGCCATTCAAAAGATCGTCATTGTCGTCCTCATGGTCCACACCAGACAAGCCGGATGCGATATCGCCGAGACCCCACGGGCCATCGTAGTGAATCAATGTCCGCGAAGTGCCAAAGACGAGTCCGATGATAAGCAAGAAGGCTCCGATGCCAACGATCAGGCGCATCTTCGATTCATGCGAGAGTTTCATCATTCATCACCCTCTTTGACGCTCGGCTCAGCGGTGATCGCGGTAGCCACGTCAGTATCAACCGCAGCGGAAACATCCTGAGCCTTAGCCGCCTCCGGCGCCGGACCAACCTGAATATCCCCGCGCGCCCAATCACCATCGAGCGCACGCGCCACCCAGTGATAGATGGGGATCGTAAAGAAGATCAGCGCGGCAAAGGGGCCGGCACCAAACAGGAACATCAGCAAAAAGAACAGCAGCCAGCACACGGCCCAATACGGGAACGACTGGAACGGGCCCTTCACCGGAGTCACGCTGGTCGCACCGGCACCCGTCACCTGAGCCGTCGCCGCATTAGCTGCCTGCGCGCTCCAGCTTGCCGCTTGCGCCGCCTTGGCGGCGGCATCACTCGCCTGCGTTGCCGCCTCGGTAGCACGTGCCGCCGCCTCATGGGTACGGGCGCGCTCCGCTGCCTCGGCCTCGCGCTGACGGGCGCGGTCCTCGTTCTCAAACTCGATATCGTCCTCGATCTCATCGCTCGGATTGAGGAGCTCGTCCAAACTCACGCCATAGAGTTTGGCAAGCGAGATCAGGTTCTCGGTATCGGGCGAGCTCTCCGCACGCTCCCATTTACTGACTGCCTGGCGCGACAGCCCCAGCTTTCGCGCCAGCCCTTCTTGGCTAAAACCCTTGCTGCGACGAAGGTCGGCGAGCCGCTGCGCAGTTTCTACATTCATGGTTCCTCCTATGTGATGCCAGCCGTGCCGCCGGACCGTTTTTGTTCTTAAGGCGCCTTGCACAGTTAAAAATCTATCCGCCACCGCCAAAAGCATGCCACCTATTCTAGTGAGATTTTTGACAACCGGCGGTTGCGGGCATATATGAGCTGCGGAAATGTGTCCAAACAAAGCAATGACCCGCAGCTCGGTTGTCCCCGTTGCGGCGTTAACGGTAGTATGGTCGTACTGTTTATTCCGCACCGCCAACGGAGGGAGTTCCGCGCCGTGAACCGCGATTTCGCCTCATCGCTCATCCAGCTCAACAATACGTTCTATCGCGAGCACTCCGCCTCCTTTTCCGATACGCGCCAGGCCCCTTGGCCCGGCTGGGTGCGCACCATGGACATCGCGCTCGGACAGCTCGACGTCGCCACCATCGAGCATCCCGTCCGCATCTTCGATCTTGCCTGCGGCAACATGCGATTCGAGAACTTTGCCGCCGGCGGCGCACTTGCCGCCAAGGGCGTCGATGGCGCAAACCCCTCGGCAGACGCCAGCTGCCCCTTCGAGTTCTATGGCGTCGACTCGTGCCAGGACCTGGCCATCGATGCCCGTGGCCACGCCCTGCGCATTCCCAACCTGCACTTCCAGGAACTCGACGTGCTCGACGCGCTCATGAAGCTCAACCCCGCCGAGACGCCCGACGTGCTTTTCGATGCCCCGCTCGCCGACATCTCGGTCTGCTTTGGCTTTATGCACCACGTGCCGTCGTGCGAGTACCGTGTACGCGTGCTCGACGCCCTGGTGCGTCAGACGCGCCCAGGCGGCATCATCGCCATCAGCTTTTGGGAGTTTATGAACGACGAGCGCATGGCGCGCAAGGCCGTTCGCGCCGAGGCCCGCGCCGAGCTCACCCCGCCGTTTGAGGATTACGATTCCGCGCAGTTTGAAGCCGGCGACCATCTCATTGGCTGGCAAAACGACCGCCACGCCTACCGCTATTGCCATCACTTTGACGATCAGCAGATCACCGACCTGGTGCGCGGCGTCCGTACGTTCTATAAGAGCGGCGAGGTCCCCGTGCGCGAGCTTGAGCGCTTCCATGCCGACGGTCGCAGCGGCGAGCTCAACCGCTATGTGATCCTCAAGCGCCTGTAGGCATCGACGACTCGCCGCCGAGCCGCACCGCATCTTTCGGGCAAACCATGCCCACCCTTTTTCAACCCATTGACGGAACGTGCAGCTATACGTTCCATACTTATAACCAAGGAGCCTCATGGGAGCCGTCCACGTTCGCACGCCTAAGAACTTTGTACTCGAGGAGCGCCTGGAGCGCTACGCCGATGCGATTGAGACGAACCCCGAGGCCTATGCCGGAGATTGGCGCGAGGCCTGTGCGCCCGCAGGCAGCAAGCCTTTCGAACACCTTCATCTGGATCTTGGTTGTGGCAAGGGAACGTACCTTGTAGAGCGCGCGGCCCGCGAGCCAAACACGTTCTTTATCGGCATGGACCAGGAGCCCATCTGCATCGCCTATGCCGCACAGAAAATCTGCGAGCAGGAGCTGTCCAACGCACTTGTCCTGCCCCGAGGCGCCGCATCGCTGCCGCAGCTGTTTGCCGCAGGCGAGCTCGATGCCATCACCATCAACTTTCCCACGCCGCAGCCCAAGGCCAAGTACGCCAAAAAACGGCTCGTCCATGTCGACCATCTGATGCTCTACCGCCCGCTCTTTGCAGCCGGCGCCACCGTCACGCTGCGCACCGACAGCAAACCGCTGCGCGACTACGCCCTGGGGCAGATTGCCGCGGCCGGCTACGACACGCTTTGGGTAAGCGACGACGTCCGCCGCGACCATCCCGAGCATCCCGAGACCGAATACGAATGCCGCACGCGCGAGATGGGTGCCGTCGTCTATGGCATTTGCGCCACACCCGGCGCGCAGCCCAGCGATGAACAGCTCGCGGCGAGCCGCGCGCAGGAGCAAAGCCTTGCCTGCTACCTGCCCGAAAACCTCGATGAGCTCGCCTATGTACCTCTGGGTATGGAAGAGGCCGTCGAGAACTTTAGAAACCGCGCCCGTAAAGGCAAGAAGCGCCTGCCGCAAGAGTCCTAGGGGCTTCTGATGGTCGCGGCGTCGGCAAACAAGCGCAAATTGGCGCCAGCGAACGGCCCTCAAACCTAAGTGAGTAGACTTTTTTGCAATAGCCAGGCACAGCCCGCATAGCGAAACATAAAACCGCAGGTAGAACCCTTGCGCAAAAGTCATGTGCTCGCAATATCGCAAAAAGTCTACTCACTTGGCTAGCGACTACACTAAACGGCTGGGCAGAACGCCCATTTCCTGCATTTTCTTGCCTGCGAACGCATCGATGCGACGCTACGCCATAATAGTTGGCGGACAATCGCGAGAGAAAGCAAACACATGGCACAGACCACGACAGATACCGCCGCCAGCACCGTCTCCGGCGCCGGCGCCGCCAGCTCATTCTCGGGCGGCACGGGAACCGAGGCCGAGTTCGGCTCGCTCGGCGCGCTCTCCCCCACCTGGTGGGAGCCCGAAGACGGCAGCGAGCCCGAGCCATGGCTCACGCCCGACCAGGCCTTCGAGCGCTTCTTTGAATGGACGAGCGACCGCGGCATTGAGCTGTGGGATCACCAAGAAGAGGCCCTTATGGACCTGGCCGCCGGTGACCATGTCATTTTGGGAACACCGACCGGATCGGGCAAGTCGCTTGTCGCGCTGGGCATGCTCTTTATGGGCATGGCACAGGGCAAACGCTGCTATTACACGGCCCCCATCAAGGCTCTGGTCAGCGAGAAGTTTTTCGACCTTGTGCAGGTGCTCGGCCGCGATAACGTCGGTATGATCACCGGCGACACGCATATCAACACCAAGGCGCCCGTCATCTGCTGCACGGCAGAGATCCTTGCCAACGACGCACTGCGCGAGGGCGAAGATGCCGATGTTGGCTGCGTCGCCATGGACGAGTTCCACTACTTTGCCGACCCCGATCGTGGTTGGGCCTGGCAGGTGCCGCTGCTCACCCTGCCTCACACGCAATTCATGCTCATGAGCGCCACGCTCGGCGATGTCACTGCCATCGCCGCCTCGCTCGAGGAGCACACCGGCGCTGCTTGCGACTTGGTTGTCGACGCCCCGCGTCCCGTTCCGCTGAGCTACGACTATGTGACGACCTCCCTCGAGGGCACGGTCGAGCTCGCCATGCGCCGCGGCGAGGCCCCGCTCTATATCGTGCACTTTAGCCAGGATGCCGCCCTTGCGACGGCACAGTCGCTCGCCAATTTTGGCATCGCCAGCAAGGAGCAACGCGAAGCCATCAAAGAAGCGGCAAAGGGCACGAGCTTCTCCACGGCCTTTGGCAAGATTCTCAAGCGCTTGCTCGGATGCGGCGTCGGCGTGCACCATGCTGGCATGTTGCCGCGCTATCGCCTGCTGGTCGAGCGCTTGGCACAGCAGGGTCTGCTGCCCGTCATCTGCGGTACCGATACGCTCGGCGTCGGCATCAACGTACCCATCCACACCGTGGTGCTCACCGCGCTCACCAAGTTTGACGGCTACAAGATGCGGCGTCTGCGCGCCCGTGAGTTCCATCAGATCGCCGGTCGCGCCGGTCGCTCGGGCTTTGACACCGAGGGTATGGTCATCGCCGAGGCCCCGGAGCACGAGATCGAGAACGCCAAGCTCATGGCCAAGGCGGGCGACGACCCCAAAAAACTCCGTAAGATTAAAAAGAAAAAGGCCCCCGAGGGCTTTGTCACCTGGAACAAGCAGACCTTTGAGCGCCTGATCGAGACGCAGCCCGAAACGCTCAAGCCGCGCCTGCGCATCACACACTCCATGGTGATTAGCGTGGTCGAGCAGGGCGGCGACGCTCGCACCCGCGTGCACGACCTCATCGAGACAAGCCTGCAAACACCCGAGGAAAAGGCAAAGCTCGAGGTTCGTGCCGACGAGATCTTCGCCACGCTCATCGACTCCGGCGTCGTCGTGCGCACCGAGGTGCCGCCCGCACCCGACGCTCCGGCTGACGCCGCGCCGGACATCGACTACGCGCTGACGGTCGACCTGCCCGAGGACTTTGCGCTCGACCAGCCGCTCTCGCCGTTTTTGCTTGCCGCGCTGGAGTTGCTCGATCCCGAGAGCGAGACCTATACCATGGATCTAATCTCAATGGTCGAGGCAACGCTCGAGGATCCCAAGCAGGTGCTGCGCGCACAGGAGCGCGCCGCACGCGACCGCGCTATGGCCGAGATGAAGGCCGACGGCATCGAATATGAGGAGCGCTTGGAGCGCATTCAAGACGTCACGTACGAAAAGCCGCTCGAAGATTTGCTCGACGCCGCCTTTGACAAGTACTGCCAGGAAGTACCCTGGGCAAACGACTACCAGCTCTCGCCCAAGAGCGTCCTGCGCGACATGCTGGAAAGCACGAGCGATTTTAAGGGCTACATTCAAAAGCTCGGCATCGCCCGCTCCGAGGGCATTTTGCTGCGCTACCTGGCAGAGGCTTACCGTTCGCTCGATCGCACCGTGCCCATCGAGAAGCGCGACGAGCGTCTGCGCGACATTATCTCGTGGCTGGGCTTTGTGGTGCGCTCGGTGGACTCGAGCCTGGTGGACGAGTGGGAGAACGCCGGCAACCCGGCGGCCCTCGATGCCGCGCCGCCACAGGGCATCGACGAGGTCGTGGCGGACCGCCGCGGCTGCACGCTGCTGGTGCGCAACGCGCTCTTCCGCCGCGTGACCCTTGCCGCTCGCGGACACGTGCGCGATCTGGGCGAGCTCGACGAGGACTGGGGCATGAGCGAGGTCCGCTGGCAAAAGGCGCTCGACGCCTATCACGAGCAGCACGAGGAAATCCTCACCAACGGCGACGCCCGCAGCGCCGCGATGTTTACCATCGACGAGAGTGACGAGAAGCCCGATCATGTGTGGCACGTGCACCAGATTTTTGCCGACGAGGACGGCGACCACGACTTTGGCATCATGGGCGATGTCGATCTGGACGCCACACAAGACGGCGGCGAGGCCATTTTCAAAAACTACCGCGTCGGCTTTATCGAGGACCTGCTCGAGGACTAGCCGAACAGAATGGGACGAAACGAAGCGGGGCCGCTGGCAACATCGCCAGCGGCCCCGCTTTTGCACTATATGCTATCCCCTACTCAGCATCCTCGACCTCATACGAATCGGCCTCGGCGGGCTCATCGCCCGTGCCCGTTGCCGTCTCGCGCGCCTCGTCAAACGCCGCCTTCATGGTCTTGTTGCCCCAGGTGAGCTTGCGGATTGTAAGCTCATCAGCCTTGTTGTGGGCCAGGCGCAGGTTCTCGGTGCTGCGACGCAGGTCGTCTTTGGTCTTCTCGAGCTGTTTGATGGCAGCGTCGATCTCCTTGATGGCCGATTCGAACTGCTTGCTCGCCAAGTTGTAGTTGCGCGAGAAACCATCCTTGAACTTTTCCATCTTGGCTTCGAAGTTCGTCACGTCGATGTTCTGCTGTTTGTACTCCGCCAGCTCCTGCTTATAACGCAGCGAGCCCATGGCAGCGTTGCGCAGCAGCGTGATCATCGGGATGAAGAATTGCGGGCGGATCACATACATCTTCTCGTAGCGATAGCTCACGTCCACGATGCCGGCGTTATAGAGCTCGCTCTCGGGCTCGAGCAGGGTGCAGAGCACCGCATACTCGCAGCCTTTCTGGCGGCGATCGTGGTCGAGTTTCTTAAAGAAGTCCTCGTTCTTGTGCTTGGTCGCGGTTTCGTCATTCTCGTTTTTCATCTCGAACATAATCGAGATGATCTCGTTGCCGCTCGCGTCGCACTCACGGAAGATGAAGTCACCCTTGGTGCCCTCGGATGCATCGTTGTCTTTCTCAAAATACGCGTTGGGAAACGCCGTCATGCGCAGGCGATTAAACTCGGTCTCACAGTGCTGCTCGAGCGACTCGCCCACCATCTTGGTGGACAGGCGAACCTTCATATCCTTCAGACGCTCAATCTCTTCGTCCTTGTAGCGAATCAACTCGTCACTCGCGCGCTTGGCCTGAGCAAGCTCAAGCTCGTGCGCCGCCTTGGCCTGCTCCTCGCGAGAATCGCGCACCGCAAGCTCGCTCGTGAGCTTCGCGCGTGCCTCATCGCGCTCGCGCTCCGCCGCGGCGACCGCCTCCGACAGGTTCATTTTTGCCGTCAGCTCCTGTTCGCGCAGCTGGGCGCGCAGACCCTCTGCCTCCTGCGCAGACTGAGCCTTTGCGGCGGAGAACTTCTCCTGCACCTTCGCCTGATAGTCGGCAAGCGTGCGCTCGGCTTCGCTGCGAGCCGCAGCGAGCTCGCGCTGCGACTCGGCGGCCGCAGCGGCGAGCGCCATCTCCTGGGCCTTGTCTGCAGCGGAGAGCTTCGCCTGCAGCTCGGCAATCTGGGCATCGCGTGCGGACAGGTCGTTTTGAGCGGCGTTGCGCACCGCTGCCTCGGCAAGCTTGGCTTCGTCGTCTTTGCGTCCCAGCTGCGCACGCAGGTTGTCAATCTCGCGCTGCAGCTCAGCGTTTTCCTTCTGCGCATCGGCACGGGCCTCAACAGCCGCACGCTGGCTTGCGCTCTCGCGCTCTGCGGCAGCGCCCTCGAGCTTGGCACGCAGCTCGGCAAGCTCGGCGTCGCGCTTGGCAACTTCCTGCGCCAGCTCCTGAGCCGCGGCGTTTTTCTGCTCAACAAGCTGAGCGTTGCGCTGGGACTCCGCCTCCTGCAAGGCAGACGCCGAACGCGAACGCTCAAGCTCCAACGCCTGCTCGCCTTCGCGCTGGACAGCCTTCACACGTTCGTCAAGATCATGCGAAAATTCAGCATCGCGCACCTGTTTGACGATGTCCGCATAGCCGGACGCATCGACCTTAAAGACTTCGCCGCAATGCGGGCACTTGATCTCGTTCATAGCAGCTCCTCGATGGACGCAAATTTTAACCGCCTACACTCTACCGCGCCGCGCGGACAAAAAAGGCACCGCCGCCAGAATGGCAACGGCGCCAGAACCACCACAAAGGTGCCTGTCCCCATTGTGGTGGTTTTGATCTTTACAGGTCGCGGTAGTCGATCAGGCGCAGGTCGTCCTGAGCCTCGAGCCACGCCCGCAGCTCGGGGTCGATCAGTGCATCGACTTCCTTGGCGCGATCGGTCGTAAGCGAGCTGTTCTCAAGGATAAAACGATCGAGATAGCCCGGATGGCATACGAAGACGACCGTCTCGTCATCGGCCATCTCGCGAACCGTCTGCATGATTGCTTCCTTGGGCTCGTAGCCCGGCTCCATCGAGCGCATCACCATACGCAGATCGGTGTCTCCGCAGTGCACCACGGCCGTAGGGTCAAAGCTCGCCTTTTGCTCCTTAAGGCCCAGCTCCTGCGCCACCGCCGAGATCGCTCGATTGAGGTTTTTGCTCATAACGGCGTGGGCCTCAAAGTAATCGGGCTCGCGACCCACGATCTCGACAAAGCGGTCATGCTGCGCACGAATCTCAATGCAGGCCTCGTCGAAGTCAATCAGTTCCTCGCCACGCTTAAAGTGCTCGCGGAAGGTACGGCTGCTATGGAACTCGCCGTTGCCGTCGAGCAGAGTCGGGATGAGCGCCGGGTCGGCACACGGCTTTCCCAGGCACACATTGGTATGCTGGCCCACCGCAATGCCGGCATCCGCCACGAGCGACCAGCCACGCTCGGCCTCGGGCATATTGGGCATAAGGCCCGCCGAGCGCACCAAACCCTCGTTGACGCTACGGGCGATCCCCAGGTCAACGGCATACGAATAACCGATATCATCGGCACGAATCAACAACTGCTTCATAGCGACTCCAATCTACAGGAAAGGGCACTTGGAGTTCCACCAAGTGCCCCAAATCATTATTCCACCGAGCAGCAACCTTAAGCCTTGGCAGCGGCAGCAGCATCTTCCTCGAGCTGCTCCTTGGTGAAGCCAAAGAGGTATGCGATGACAGCGGCGGCGACAAATGCAGCGCCCGAAGCAACGCAGCCCCACACAAAGTTAGCAGTTCCGCCAGCGACAAAACCGGTAACGCCCAGGATGTTGGTCGCGCCCAGAACATACGTGGTCACGTTGGTGAGGGCCGCAATCAAACCGCCAATGGCGCCGCCGGCAACCATAGCGCCCAGGCAACGGGTGTACTTAAAGCCGCAGCCGTAGAGCGCGGGCTCCGTCACGCCGCCGACGATGCCGGAAAGCGAAAAGCCGAGCATAGCGCCCTTCTCGTCGGTTTCCTTAAGGCGCAGGAAGGCGCCGAAGGCCATGCCCCACGTGGCGAACTGAGCGATACCGCCAGCGACCATAACGCAAGAGTCAGAGCCGAGCGTGAGCAGCTGAACAATGCCAAGGGTAATCAGTACCTGGTGCATACCGGTCATGACCAGGAACTCCCAGAGTGCGGCAATGGCAACAAGCGAGATGATCGTAAGGATACCGCCGGAATTGCCAAGACCGAACATGAAGTTGCTAATCACGCTGCCCAAGATAGAGCCAATCGGAGCCAGAACGCACAGGGAAACGGGGACCATGACGGCCAGGGTGCACACGGGCACAAAGACCGTCGAGAGCATATCGGGAATGACCTTTTTCATGAACTTCTCGACGACCATGAGCACCGGCATGGAGAGCACCATGGGAAGCACGGTTGCAGAGTAGTTGTTGAGCTGAGCCGGGAGCACGCCATACACCATCGTGGTTGTGGCGCCCGAATCCGCGGCGGCGTTGACCAGCGTCATAAACTCAGGAGCGATAAGCACACCGCCGAGCATCATGCCGAGCGGCTGGCTGCAACCAAGCTGCTTGGCGGCAGCCCAACCCAGATAAATGGGCAGGAAGTAATAGCCCGCGTTGTAAATCCAGTTGTAGAAGAAATTGTAGATGTCGGAGTCTGCAGACCAAATGCCCAGCATGCCGTCGCCGCAGAGCACAGCGATGGTGCGGAACATGGCAGCACCCATGATGATGGGAATTGTCATGACCATGGTCTTGGACAGATAGTTAAGCGTCTTCTTGCCCGCACTCTTAAGCGTCAGCGGCTCCTTGGCGGCATCGTCAAGGTTCTCGTCAATGGAGCCCTCGCCCTTAACGCCCAGCGCAATGGCAGCCTCATAAACCTTCGGCACGTTCTGACCAATAATCACCTGGTACTGGCCACCAGACCACTGGGCGCCCAACACGCCCTTGATCTTCTTTACTTCATCATCATTGGGGATGGACTGATCTTTAAGGTTCAGACGCAGGCGGGTCATGCAGTGCGTCGCGTTCGTCACATTGGAGGCGCCGCCGACGGCAGCAAGCACGTCCTCGGCAATCTTCTTGTTATCGATGGCCATGTCGAATCCCTTCTCTTCCAACTAAAGGCCCGTGAGGTTACACGGCGCCAAGTGGCACGCGATTCCGCTCGCGCCTGCGCAGCGCGCGATGCCTGTTGGCAAGAGATTTGATTGCATGTGATTCCCGGGTGGATCGACATGAAAAAAGCCCCGCGCACAACCGACAGAGACCTGATACGGGCCTCGGCAGAATCGGTAGTGCCTCTCGGAGCTGCGCCGTGAGTAACACCCAACACACGGCGAGTATATGCGGCAAAAGGCTCTATCGCGGACCAGGTTACCGGCAAACGGTAGCAATTGTCCCGCGAACGGTCGTTTCCATAGGCAAACTGCGCTTTGGTGCGCTTATTTCTCCAGACTTGCAGGCGCCACGCGATTCACGTGCATGATTAGGTAGACGAGCTCCTCTTGGGCAAGCGACTCGCCAAACGTCTCCTGAATCAGATCGTCAACGCGGTGAGCGCAACGTGCTGCCGCCGGATATTGCTCTACGGGCACATCATAGAGTCCGGAGTTCTCGGTATCGATCGGCTCTTTCTTTGCCACGCGGTCGAGCAAATATCGAACATGGGTGGCAAAGCGAGTAAAGGCGAACGACGAACGATCGACTGTCACGTCCAGCTCTTCCTGAATAATCGCGACCGTCATGTCGAGCAGGCGTTCCTCCTGCCGTTCGGCCAAAACGCGTTTCTCGCTCGGCTTAACCGCCGCATTGATGATCGACATGGCAACACCCGCGGCCTCGCTCTGGGGCATGCGGACGGCAAAGGTTTTCTTAATGCCACGAACGGCCAGCTCGCCCAAGCGATATTCAATGGGGTGCAACTGTTCCAGATCACGCTCGAGCGGCAACGATACCACCATGTGCTCGTGGGCTCGCTTAATGGCAAACTGAATATGGTCGGCCAACGTTATGGGCAGATTAGGACTCAATTCGTACGAGAGCTGCCCGGTTGCGATATCTGCCAGCTGAGCGGAAAACTCCAGCACCTCGGGATCGACCTCATCGATAAACGCCAGGTACCTTGAATCGATACCGTAAAAGGTGCGGGTGACGACATCCAGGTCGACCTCGTGCGGCATATCGCCAAAGCCGATACCGCGACCCAGCGCGATAAGCTGACGCCCCGCACCATCTTCGCAGATGGCAGCGTTGTGGTTAATGCGCTGGATAGCCCTCATGGAATCATCGCTCCTACTAAAACGCGCCGCATAGACCATCTACGCGGCGCGTTCATTCTACCTGCACTTCTAATTACAGTCCAAAGAAGCTCAAGATCTGGTCTCGGCTTACAGGTTTGTAGTCGTTGGCGTCGAGACCAACATCGTAGCGATAAATAGGGCGCTCGCGGTCTCGGTTGCGCGTGTTGGTGCGGTCTCCTCTACTGTGAATGTGACCGTGCAGCATGATGGAGCCGCGCGCTTTACCGTTCCAGCTGAGCATGGGGTAATGGCTCAGAACCAGACGATGTCCCTTGGCATAACCGGGAGCAATCTCCAGGTAATCGCGCACGTCATCCCAAATTTGCGGTGCGTCCGGATCTTCCCAATCGCCGTCATGGTTGCCCCGTATGAGCGTCACGTTTTGGCAGGCAATACGCTCGCGCAGGCGCACGGCCTCCGCCATGGGCAAGCGATACGTGAAGTCGCCCAAGATGTAGAGTCGATCGTCCGCAGCCACGCACTCGTTAATGGCGTCAATAACCTTGCGGTTCATCTCCTCAACCGAGGTAAACGGTCGATCCATATCGTTCAGGATATTCGTGTCGCCCAGGTGCAGGTCGGCGGTAAACCACATCATCGTCTGTGTCCTCATTTCGCAAGCGTTTAACTGCAACCAAGTATACAGACGCAGTAACGCGACAGTTACCCAAAGAGCCCGCCGAACAAGCCGCGATGGCGCTTGTCTTTCTTTTTCGAAGCGTCGCCCCTGGCACTCTTATCCTTTTGCTTTTTGCGATCCTGCTCCAACTCGTCATCATCGAGTAGCATGTCCCACTCAAACGGATCATCCGTCAAATCGAACAGATCGTCGTCATCAAACATGACACCCTCCATCAACGGCTAGCGGGCGTCAGTCACGTAAAGCCCCACGCGCACTTGGTGCCAGGGGCTGCGCTCGGGCGCGACCTGCTGCACGCGCGCCTCAAATACATCTTCGTGTCCGTAATACATCATCACAGACAGCGGGCCGACCTCGTTTCCCGGGACATAACCGAGCTTGGTTTTGCCGTAGTAGATAGCAACAGCCTCGGGATCATGAGGGTTATCGCGCTCGGCGCAGAGCGTCAGCTTATCGCCCGCTTTAAGATCGCCCAGGACCAAGGCGCCGTCGGCATACTGAAATCCTGCAATATGAAACGACAGAAGAACACGTGAAGGCTCGTACATAGCAGCTCCTCTAACGGCCGGAACATCCGGCGTTTAACCTTATTGAGAAATCTACGAACCCGTGCGGACAAAAATTTGTCCCACCCATACCTTTTTGCTCGTTTGCCGCGGCGCTTGCGCGACAGAGCGCTTGCGGATAAGATAGGGACACGGATGGCACCCGTTGCAGCGGGTCTTGCCAACTCCAATGCACGTTTCTATCGTGAGAAGTGGCCGTCTTCGCTTATGCGGGGGCGGTTATTTCATTCGGCCGATAAACAGGCCGAGTTCGATAGCCGCGATCAACAACGCCAATAACGAAATAACATCGCTAACATTCATACCAAATCCCTTCTATAGGGAGTTGGCCCATCCGTGCCCCATATCAGTAGTCTAACGCAAATTGCCGGCAATAGGAACACCTGTTCGTATTGCCGGCGCCTTTTTCTAATGCACGAACATGCGCACGAACTTATGCTTCCAGCTTGCGTAGGGCGCGTAGCGGAACGGCACGTCCAGCCATGTCGCCTTGTTCACAATGCTCTTCTTGTGGCTAAACGTATCGAAGCTCTCGCGGCCATGGTACTGCCCCATGCCGCTTGCGCCCATGCCGCCAAAGCCCATATGGCTCGTAGCCAGATGCATGATCGTATCGTTGACGCAGCCACCGCCAAAGGGCACGTAGCGCACAAAGCGCTGCTGCACCGCGCGATCCCGACTAAAGATATACAGGGCCAACGGCGTCGGACGATCCGTGATAAACGTCTCGGCCTCGTCCAGACTCTCAAACGTCAGCACCGGCAAGATGGGACCGAAGATCTCCTCCTGCATCACGGCGTCATCGGGGGTCACGCCGTCCAGGATCGTCGGCTCAATCTTGAGCGAGGCCTCGCGCGCAGCACCTCCCAGCACAACCTTGTCGGGGTCGATCAGCCCGCGCACGCGCGCGAAATGCTTGGCGTTGACGATATGGCCGTAGTCCTCGTTGTCGAGCGGGTGCTCGCCAAACATGCGGCGGACCTCTTCCTTGATGAGGCCCAACAGCTCATCGTGCACGCGCGCATCGACCAGCAGATAGTCGGGCGCTACACAGGTCTGGCCCACGTTGAGCCACTTACCAAACGCGATGCGGCGTGCCGCCACCTTCAAGTTTGCGGAGGCATCCACGATGCAGGGGCTCTTGCCGCCCAGCTCAAGTGTCACGGGCGTGAGGTTTTTGCTCGCGCGCTCCATGACGAGCTTGCCGACCGGAACGCTGCCGGTAAAGAAAATCTTATCCCAGCACTCATCGAGCAGTGCCTCGTTCTCGGCACGACCGCCCTCGACGACCGTCACCAGACGCGGATCAAATGCCTCTTCACAGATTTGCTTGAGCACCGCGCTCGATGCCGGAGCATAGGCGCTCGGCTTGATGACCACGGTATTGCCCGCGGCAAGGGCGCCGGCGAGTGGCTCGAGCGTCAGTAAAAACGGGTAGTTCCACGGAGCCATGATGAGTGTGACGCCATAGGGCACGGACTGCGTCTTGCACACACTCACGGCGTTGGCGAGGTCACACGGACGCAGACGCGAGCGACTCCATCGAGCCACATGCGCAATCTGATAACGAATCTCGGAAAGCGAGGTGCCGATCTCGCACATATACGCCTCGTCATGCGACTTTCCCAAATCGGTCTTGAGCGCATGGGCAATATCGGCCTCGTGGGCCCGCACCGCATCGCGCAGGCGCACGAGGGCGCGACGTCGAGCATCGACATCAAACGTGGCGTGCGTCTTAAAGTAGGCGCGCTGTTCGCCGACAATGCGCGCGATTTCCTCTGTGTTCATGGACCCTCCTAGTTCTCGCCCTCAAACATACCACCCGCGACGACTTCGTACATATGCTCGAGTTCCAAGCGGTCCATTAAAAGCGGAACGGGGTACAGGGGATTGGCCTCGGCATCGGCATGCGTCGCCATTTGCGGAATATCGGAGCGGCGAATACCCGAGACATATTTGGGGATTCCCAGGGCCTCGTTCATGCGGTCGACCCAATCGATAAAGGCCTCGGCCGCCAGGCTGTCCTGCGCGTTAGCCGGCGCGATACCGGCCATGCGGGCGAGATCGGCGAGTTTAGGAGCAGCAGCTTCGCCATAGGCGCGAAGCATATGCGGCAGGATGATAGCGTTGGCCAAGCCGTGCGGAATCCCGTAACGCCCGCCCAGACTGTGCGCGATGGCATGCACATATCCGACATAAGAACGGGTAAACGCAACGCCCGCCTTATACGCCGCCGAAAGCATATTGCGACGAGCGCGCATGTCGTCGCCATGCTCATACGCCTCGAGCAAATTATCGTGGATGAGCTGCACCGCCTGGCGCGCCATCTTGCGCGTATAGGGCGTGGTGCTGCGCCCGATAAAGGCCTCGACGGCATGCGTCAGGGCGTCCATGCCCGTTTGCCCCGTAATGGAGGCGGGTAGGCCGCGCGTAAACTCGGGGTCGTGCACCGCATAGCGCGGGATCAGCACAAAGTCGTTGATGGGGTACTTGTAGTGCGTCTCGTCGTCGGTAATTACCGCTGCAAGCGTGACCTCGCTTCCCGTGCCCGCCGTGGTGGGAACGGCGATGAGCAGCGGCAGGCGACGATGGACACGCAGCAGGCCGCGCATCTTGTTGATGGGCTTCTTTGGCTGCGCGATGCGCGCGCCCACGCCCTTGGCGCAGTCCATGGCCGAACCGCCGCCAAAGCCGATAATGGCCTGGCAGGCGCTCTCTCGATACAGAGATGCCGCTTCTTCCACGTTTGAGACCGTGGGATTCGCACGTGTTTCGGCATAGACCGCAGCGCTAATTCCCTTGGACGCGAGCGCTGTCTCGAGCGATGCCGTGAGCCCCAGACGGGCAATGCCGGGATCTGTCACGATAAGAACATGCTGTATTGAACGCTTTTGAAGCACTGCGGGCACTTCCTCAGCGTGCTCTAAAATGCGTGGCTCGGTATAGGGCAGTACCGGCAATGCGATGCGAAAAACCGTTTGATACGTTCGGCACCAGGCGCGGCGGGCTAGATGCATAGAGGAAGCTCCTTCATTTGTTGATTGGTCAACATTTGCTCGACCGATTGTACTCATCGGAGGTCGCATATGGCTTGCCAATCGTTAATCAATCAACATCTTCACATGCTTAAATTGTTTTATTAAAAATCATTCCTAATAGGCTTCACATTCGGTCTCATTTATGGATAATAGAACCCGTCAAGACGCACGTCCGGAGAGGGCCCTTATGGGACCGGACGAGCGCACCATCGCCATCGATCGAAAGGATCGAATCATGAAGTTTGTTTGCCCCGTTTGCGGTTATGTGGAAGAGTTCGACGGCGACCAGCTGCCCGAGGATTTCAAGTGCCCCCAGTGCGGCGTTCCCGGTTCTCGTTTCCTGAAGCAGGAGGAGGGCCAGCTCGAGTGGGCTGCCGAGCACGTCGTGGGCGTCGCCAAGATGGAGGGCGTCTCCGAGGACATCGTTGCCGACCTGCGCGCCAACTTTGAGGGCGAGTGCTCCGAGGTCGGTATGTACCTGGCCATGGCTCGCGTCGCTCATCGCGAGGGCTATCCCGAGATCGGCCTGTACTGGGAGAAGGCTGCCTACGAGGAGGCTGAGCATGCCGCCAAGTTCGCTGAGCTCCTGGGCGAGGTCGTGACCGACTCCACCAAGAAGAACCTCGAGATGCGCGTTGAGGCCGAGAATGGCGCCACCGCCGGTAAGACCGATCTTGCCAAGCGTGCCAAGGCCGCTGGCCTCGATGCCATCCACGATACCGTGCACGAGATGGCTCGCGACGAGGCCCGCCACGGCAAGGCTTTCGCCGGCCTGCTCAAGCGCTACTTTGGCTAATCCAGCCGCCTGAGACATAACCTCAAGCCAGACAAGGCCCGGACCTTGCGGTTCGGGCCTTTTTCATGCCTCACGAACTTGTTAACTCCCTGAAATAGGACCACCTTAGGCATCGGCTTCTCGTCAAAAAATAAGTGAGTAGACTTTTTGGAACTTGCCGAGCACACCATCCATATTGCTTTATAAAACCGCAGGTAAATGACTTGTTGCAAAACGGCCTAGTCGCCAAAGTGCCAAAAGTCTACTCACTTAGAACCGCAGCCGTCCACGATCGAGTTGTTTTGTGTCTAACGGGCATCTTTCCGTCAATTACCCCCAATTTTGTCCAGTCAACGAATAGTTCAGACCGGAGTAATGTCTCAGTCCTTTGCTCATCTGAGCTTTTATCACAATATTCAGCATCGAGCATCCTGCATACGGCCTTAACGATCGCGCGGAATCTACCCTCATCGGATATCTGTCTGTGTGTCAGGAGAAGTACATCGTAGCCCATGGCCTGAAGGGCCGTCATGCGGTCAGCGTCACGCAAGCCATCCCCTGCGCGTCCGTGCGAGGCCTTCCCCTGACATTCAATGGCCACCTGTCGCCTGCCGTCCGGCGAAGAAAGAAGTAGGTCGATATATACGCGGGACTTTCCCACAATCGCTCGAGCACTTGTGCTTAGCATCACTTCAACATTAAGCTCTATGCCGCAAAAACCTTCGCCTCCCAGGGATCGCGGCAGTGCAAGTAGCAAATACGCCTCGACCTCAAAAGGCGACGCGGCGCCCAATGGAACGAGTTGCGATACCGCTATAAATCTATTGCCGTAACGCATCCCGCAAACATCTGAACAAAAACGGTCAAGGTCTCCGCCCAAAACCAAAGCGTCTCGACGCCATAAATTTGAGGCGGTGCCGTCCTCGGACGGGCAGCGCACCCAACCGAACGTTGTCGAAATCGCGCCCGAATCAATTGCACGCGAAAGCTCCGCCTCAAGTGCCGCCGGCAGGGCATACACCGCAAACAAGCCGCACATCTCCGCCAATACCAAAAGAAGCTGAAGATCCGTCAGATGCCGCGACATGATGAATGCCGTCAGTAGAGGAGACGTAACCAAAAACCCATGCTCCGTTTCCAGCACGGATTCCCTGGGAAGCTCACCAAGAAACAGCCGCTGCCTAATGCTGGCAGGACAAGTCCGTTTGTTTCTCGACCGAACCAATGTATACAACGGAAAACCGAGCGCGACCGCAGCCGTCGGGTTGCGGGCGAGATCATATCGCTGCCGGTCTTCTTCCGGTCGTGGAAGCGGCGGACACAAAGCGCGGACTTGAGGAGGCAAACGCCAGTACCTAAAAGCTGATATGTCACAAAGTAGATCCTTCATAAGCACAGGAAAACACGAATTTCAACCCAATCGGTCTCGCATTGGCGCGAACGCACCAAAAAATGGCGTCGAACGGACTGCTAAGTTTTCAACAGCCCTCCCCAACTGACCAAAAGCTTACCGAGAACTGGACGAAGCCCTGTTGAAAACTCCTTTTATTTCTCACGCCGAAGCTTTGCGCGGCAAGTGAGTAGACTATTTGGAACACCCCGAGCAGACCGGTCATTCTGCTTCTCAAAACCACAGGTAGATAGCTTGTTACAAAACTGCCTGGTCGCCAAAGTGCCACAAGTCTACTCACTTAGGTTGCAGAGCGCCCCGTTAGCTGCAATTCCAAGGTATTAAGCACTTTCGGGCTCAGATCGTCAAACTGGACAAGAATTTGAGTTGAGTTTTCAGGGACAGATGCGCCATCGGTGCACCAAAAACAGTCACTGATATCGATAAAAGGGATACTCGAGTGCATGAGAGCCCGTGTAAAAGAGCTTTCGCCCGCTTCGCACTCCGCAACCACGGTGCAGTAAAGGCCCGCGTCTGCATGCTCGATCGAGACCTCCCCTGCCGGAAACGCTTTCCGTACAAGCGCTGCCAGGCCATCGCGTGCCTCGCGAGCACGCACGCGCACGCGGTTCACATGCCGCTCGTAATCACCCGATTCCAGCAAGCGCGCTAAAGCGACCTGGTCAACAGAGCTCACCGACGAAGCGTAAAAACCAAGGTCGCGCCCAAACCGTTCCATCAGCTCATCGGGCAACACCATGTACGCCAAACGCAACGCCGATGAAAGGCTCTTCGAAAACGTGTTGGTATAGATGACCGATTGAGCGGCATCGATCGACGCGAGCGCGGGAATCGGCTTGCCGGCAAGGCGAAACTCACAATCAAAGTCGTCTTCGATGAGATACCGACCTGGCCGCTCGGCGGCCCAGCTCAGCAACGCATAGCGACGTGCAATGCTCGTCACAAGACCGGTCGGATACTGATGAGACGGCATCAGGTGAAGGACATCGGTCCCGGTTTTCTGCAGCGCGCTCAAGTCCACGCCCTCAGCATCCAACGGTACATGCCGCACTTCGCAACCCATGGCCTGATAGATGCGCGTCAAGCGCAAATAGCCTGGATCCTCGACGGCATACACCTTGTCCGCGCCAAGCAACTGAACCAACATGGTATCGAGCAGCTGGGCGCCCGCACCGATAACAATGTTATTAGGATCGACATTCATGCCCCTCGTCCCACGCAGATGGTGAGCGATTGCGCGTCTTAGCCGAGCGGTGCCCTGCGCCGGTGCGGGCGAAAAGATTTCACGCTCGTCTTCGGACGTCAGCGTCGCCCGTAGTGCGCTTTGCCAAAGCCGCGCCGCCTCCAAAGCGGAAGGAGAAAGTGCGTCGAATCGCTCGATCTGTCCGTTGACATCATGCGCGCTGGGGCCCACAGAGACGGCATCTCGGTCGATGCCCTCCGCAGCCGAAGCCAAAACCGGTGCATCCGGAAGCTCGCACGCGTAGTAGCCACGGCGAGGCTTTGAGCAAATATAACCCTCGGCAAGCAACTGGCTATACGCATTCTCGATTGTAATGACACTAATTCCCAAATGACTGGCAAAGGCACGCTTGGACGGCAGGTGCTCCCCCGCCGCAATACGACCAGCAACGATATCATCTCGAATTTGCTGGTAAACATACTCATAGAGCGATGCTCCGCCACGTTGTTCCAAATTGTAGTCAAGCATGAGTTTGCCACCTGACCTTATCGTGTCATTCAATCTGGTATTAGTCTGACCTTGTTATTATCTCGAAAACTGAGTATTCCGCCATACCCAGCTCCCCTATAGGATGTTCCGTCAAGCAATACACATGCCACACAAGGGAGTAACCATGGCAGAACAGACCAGCAAGGCCGATCGCGTCAAACTCAACCGCGAGCTCGCGCAGATGCTCAAGGGCGGCGTCATCATGGACGTCACCACGCCCGAGCAGGCCCGCATCGCCGAGGAGGCGGGCGCCTGCGCCGTCATGGCGCTCGAGCGCATCCCGGCCGACATCCGCGCCGCCGGCGGCGTGTCGCGCATGAGTGACCCCAAGATGATCAAGGGTATCCAAGAGGCCGTCTCCATCCCCGTTATGGCCAAGTGCCGCATCGGCCACATCGTCGAGGCCCAGGTCCTGCAGGCCATCGAGATTGACTACATCGACGAATCCGAGGTTCTCTCCCCTGCCGACGATGTCTACCACATCGACAAGACCCAGTTTGACGTGCCGTTTGTCTGCGGCGCTCGCGACTTGGGCGAGGCGCTGCGCCGCGTTGCCGAGGGCGCCACGATGATCCGCACCAAGGGCGAGCCGGGCACGGGCGACGTGGTTCAGGCTGTGCGCCACATGCGCAAGATCCAAAAGCAGATCCGTGACGTTGTTGCCCTGCGTGACGACGAGCTCTTCGAGGCGGCCAAGCAGTTGCAGGTTCCGGTCGAGCTGGTACGCGAGGTTCACGCCACGGGCAAGCTCCCCGTCGTAAACTTTGCCGCCGGCGGCGTGGCGACTCCTGCCGATGCCGCACTGATGATGCAGCTGGGTGCCGAGGGCGTTTTTGTGGGCTCGGGCATCTTTAAGAGCGGCGACCCCGCCAAGCGCGCCGCCGCCATCGTCAAGGCCGTGGCCAACTTCACCGACGCCAAGCTCATCGCCGAGCTTTCGGAGGACCTGGGCGAGGCCATGGTGGGCATCAACGCCGACGAGATTGAGATCATCATGGAGGAGCGCGGACGCTAGTCCAGCAGAAAGGATCGCACATGAGCGATTACGTAGACCAGACGGTCGCCGTGCTGGCGGTCCAAGGCGCTTTTGCCGAGCACGAGGCAAGGCTGTCCGAGCTGGGCGCACGTTGTATTGAGCTGAGGCAGGCGGCTGATTTGAGGCAGGACTTTGACCGTCTGGTACTTCCTGGCGGCGAGTCCACCGTTCAAGGAAAGTTGCTTGATGAGCTGGGCATGCTCGACGAGCTTCGCGCCCGCATTACTGAGGGCATGCCCGTGTTAGGCACCTGCGCCGGCCTGATTCTGCTGGCGCACGACCTTGCCGTCCATGACGATAAGGGCACCCCGCGCCTGGCGACCATGGATGTACTCGTCGAGCGCAATGCCTACGGCCGACAGCTCGGCAGCTTTCGAACCAAGGGGCAGGTAGCCGGCATCGACGGTGAAGTGCCGTTGACGTTTATCCGTGCACCCCGCATCGTCGAGGTCAACGGCGACGCCATGGCCTTAGCGAAAGTCGACGGCCGCATCGTCGCCGCCCGTCAGGGCAACCAGCTCGGCGTAACCTTCCACCCCGAACTCGATGAAGACACCCGCCTCCACGAACTGTTCCTACAAATGTAGGTAGAACAAAAACGAGAGTGGATAATCTCCCACTTTGAGCTTGAATGCAGACTCAAACCGGGAGATTATCCACTCTCATGCTATGTAGTCGTTGGGGACGTTCTTAAACGACTAATCAAACAAGAACGTCCCCAACGACCATATTGCGATAGACGACCACGTTTGCCCAGATAAAACCGACCAAAATAAACCTGTCCCTTTTTGGTAGGTTTGGATCAAGGCGACGCCGATGCCTTGGTACCGACAGCGAAAACCCGCCAGAGCGAGCAAGGTGCCTTGAAACGAGGCGGCATTGATCTTTTGGTCATGCCGCCGAAGTTGAAAGGCAGATTGCCGCCCTGGCGGGTTTGCAGCGTCGAGCAGTTACGGCGTTTGGTAAAACGCCGTAACTCAACTAGAAGCGGTTGCCGCGGAAGCCGCCACCGTTGCGGCCGCCACGGTCGCCACCGCGACCGCCGCGGTCGTTACCACGGTTGCCGCCGAAGCCACCACGGTTGCCACCGCGATCGCCATAGCCACCACGGTTGCCACCAAAGCCGCCGCGACCGCCACGGTCGCCGCCACGGTCGCCAAAGCCGCCACGGCCACCGCGATCGCCACCGCGACCGCCACGGTCGCCGCCACGGCCACCGCGATCGCCAAAGCCGCCGCGACCGCCACGGTCGCCGCCACGGCCACCGCGCTCGTCACGGCCGCCGCGAGGACCGCGGTCCTCGTCCAGGCCCATGGCGACGAGCGGAGCGATAACCTTATCGAGAGCGGCCATCAGCTCGGTAGCCTCCTCGTAAGAAAGCTCGGGCAGGAGCTTCTCCTTCTTGTTGGCAAGCTCGACCAGGCCCTCAGCGGCATCCTCGGCAGCGAAGACAACGATCTTGCGCATATCGCCCTCGGCGTCGTCGATGCGGCCGACCAGATCGGCAGCCTCGGCCTCGGCCATCAGGCCATCGAGCTCACGAAGGCGCATGCCCAGCAGGTCGGACATTTCCTTCTGCTCCATCTTGGGCTTGAGGTCAAGAAGCTTGATGGCGCGCTCGATGTTCGCCATGCGCTCGGCCTTGGCCTCCTCCTCCTTGGAAATAGCAAAGCGACGGCTGCGCAGCAGGCGGGCGGCCTTCTGCATCTTGTCCATCAGCTCTTCGTCATCGTAATCAGCGGCGGCCTCGACAACCTCGGCCTCCTCGGCGGAAACCTCGTCAGCAGCCTCAACCTCGGCAGCTTCGGTCTCCACAGTCTCGACTGCCTCAACCTCGGCAGCCATGGTCTCGTTCTCGGTCTCGTTCATGATCTCTTCGTTCTCAGACATGAGACTCCTTCTTGGCCCTCTCGGGCATCATCGCCCCATTCGCGGGGCCCGTCGCGCACTCTTTGCGCTTTAAACATTCATGCCTCTCGGCAAAACGTCCATTAGTTTATGGTGTCGCCATCCAATCTAACTGCAGAATCTATGTGCACACATTAATGCGACATGTGCGACTCGCGGCGAGCGTACACCAGCGACACCGCGAACCCGACAACGGCAATCACGGCCGCCACGCGCACGGCGGCTGCAAATCCTATCGCCTGGGCAACGTCCGACGCAACGCCTGCGGCGCCAGCAGCCACCGCAGAACTCGAAAGCAGGCCGATAAACAGCGACGGACCAAACGACGCGGCAATCATGTTCCACGTGTTAAGCAATGCCGTTCCGTGAGGATGCTCAGCGGCGGGGAGCGTCTCCAAACCGGCGGTCTGCGAAGGGCTCAGTACCAAACCGACGCCGGCATACACCACAACGGTCAGCAGCACGACAACGCCGATGTTCATGCTTGCCGCGGTCATCGAGATTGCCGTCTGCCCCACAGCGATCAGGGCAAAGCCGACCGGCAGCAGCGGCCACGCACCACGGGCATCCATCACGCGTCCGCCCACAATCGAGGTCACGGCGTTGCAGGCGATCGCCGGCAAAATGAGCAAACCCGCGACAAGTGCGGTCATGCCGTATGCGCCCTCAAAATAGAGCGGCAACAAAACGCTCATCGAGAACGTCGTCATCATCGACACCACCACAAGCAGGCATGCAGGCCAAAAACGAACGCTCACCATGGGACGCACGTTAAGCACCGGATGCTCGAGCTTGAGCTGACGAACCGCAAACAGGCCGAGCACCACAACAGCGGCGAAAAGCGTCACGATACCGGCCATCACATTGGTCGAGAACTCGCCTACGGAATACACGAACGCCGTAATGCCGGCGGCGAGCAAAACAACCGACGGAATATCGAGCGTGGCGTTCGAACACTCTCCGACATTCCGAACGAGCTTTGCTGCCGCCACAGCGACCACGATGCCGCCCACCAGCGGGACCACGAACACCGCCCTCCAGCCAAACAACGTGCACATAAGACCACTAATCACGGGCCCAAACGCCGGCCCTAGCGTAATGCAGGCACCGCCCAGGCTCAGATACAGACCGAGCTTCTCGCGCGGAGCGCAAGATAGCACCACATTCATCATGAGCGGAAACAGGATGCCCGATCCCGCAGCCTGCAAGATACGGCTCGGCAGCAAAACGGTAAACGACGGGGCGACCAGGCACAGGACTTCGCCGGCGACCATGCATCCGCATGCGAAAAACAGCAGCTTGCGCGTCGAGAAACGACCGGACAGATAGGCCATGATGGCCGTAAAGATCGATGTCACGATCATGTAGCCCGAAACTAGCCACTGCGCCGTGGTGGCACTCACCGAAAAGGCTGCCATAATGTCGTGCAGCGCCACGTTAATGATGTTCTCGTTAAACGCGGCAACAAAGGCTGCAATATACATAACGACGAGAATCGCCGCAGTGGCCGATGACGTTACTTGAACTTGTTGCTGAGATTTGCTCCCCATGCATTTCCTTCCTCTTGGAACGACAGTCGCATCGCCCCAGAGGAACAGTCCAGGGCGAAAAATGAGCCCTAGACTTACGCCAGACGCCGTACACGACGAATCTGGCAACATGGTCCAACATCGAAAGATTGTAACGCGGACGCACAGCTTTCCTTCCGCGCTATTATTAAAAGTCCACGAAAGCATAAGACATGAGGAGCCCGCCATGATTAAGCCCATCATGAAATCCGAGTTCTTTTTGCGTCTGCCTTCCGAAGACGCGGGACCCGACGATGCCGCAACCGGGCAGGATCTCCTGGATACACTCCACGAGCATGAGCGCGAGTGCGTGGGCCTCGCCGCCAACATGATCGGCGTGCGCAAACGCATCATCTGCGTAAAGGACGGCAACAGGACACTCCTGATGTACAACCCTCAGATTCTTGAGCAGGTCAATGCCTATCAGACGAGCGAAGGATGCCTCTCGCTGATCGGCGAGCGTCCCTGTACCCGCTATCGCCGCATTAAAGTGGAGTATTTGGACGAGAACTTCGTTCACCGCATCAAAAACTTCTCGGGCTACACCGCCGAGATCATCCAGCACGAAATCGACCACTGCAACGGCGTCGTGGTTTAGGCCACCCGCCAAAATGAGGGTACCGGAGGCCTCCCTATGGATATCAGCCGCTTTGGCGAATTCGCCATCTTAGCGCAGTCACGCACGTTTCTTGATGCGGCGGAACTGCTTTTCATGTCGCAATCAACCCTCTCCAAGCACATCATGGCAATGGAGCACGAACTCGGCTGCAAGCTCATCGATCGAAGCCAGCGCCACGTAACACTCACCGCGCAAGGTGAAGCGCTCCTCCCCTATGCGCAAAAAATTGCGACGCTTCAGCATCGCTATCTTGCCGCCATTCAAATAGGTGCAGGTGAGCCGCTCGAGCACCTCACCGTAGGTTCTATCCCCATTATGGCCCCTTATGGGATTACGGACGCCGTCATCGATTTTCAGCAGGCGAACCCCTCATATTCTGTCGAGCTCATCGAAGGCGAGGGCGACACACTCAAGCGCATGCTCCTGCACGAGGACATTGACCTGGCCTTCATCCGTGACAGCGGCGCCATCGAGCCGGAGTTCAAAAAGATTCCCTTTACGACCGACCGGCTCGTGGCCGTCCTTCCGCTCGACCATCCACTCGCCGAACGTGACACCGTCGAGATAGACGACCTTATCGACGAGAATTTCCTCATGCTTCCCCAAGGCTCGTTCGTAAGCGAGCTCGTCCTTTCCCTTTGTCGCGAAGCTGGATTTGGCCCACGTGTTACGTTCACCGGCAAACGAGCCGAGAACATCATCTCTCTTGTCGCACGCGGCGCCGGTGTCTCATTCCTCATGCGCAAGCCGGCGGAATCGCTTACCAGCGGAAAGGTAGCCTTGGTGCCGCTTGAGCCCGCGACGACCTCCGAGGTCAGGCTCTACCTCAAGCGGAACGCCGCGCACTCGCAGGCGGTCGTCTCGTTCATTGGCTTCCTCCCCTACCGTCAGCTCCTGCAGGGCGACCGTGCGTCTTCCATCGCGGCACGACCGTCATAATCCCCGCTGCTCCACAACCGCAGACTTGTGACCGCAAACACGATGACAGCGGCACGAAACACAAATATGCCTCGGGCAGCACGTCGCCGTCCGAGGCATATTTAATCAAAGTGCGCAGAAAGACTAGTCCACCGAGATGTTGAGTGCCTTACCGCCCTCGTCCTTCTTGGTACCGATCACCATAGCGGCGACAAGAGCCAGAACGAAAGCGACCACACCGGAGATGACAAGGCCGATAAAGCCCGTGTCGATGCCGGCAGGGTTAATAAAGCTCGGGAAACCGAGCGGGCCGGAGGCGCCGAAGGCATAGAGCTTGGCACCCATGAGGCCGGCAATGGCGCCGCCTACACCAGCGGAAATAAAGGTTGCCCACATAAGGCGCTTACGCGGCAGCAAGATGGCGTAAAGCGCAGGCTCGTTGACACCGAAAATCGAAGAGACAAGGGCGGGAATGTTGACGGCAGCATTTTCCTCGGAGTCCTTGGTTCGGATGATCATGCCAAGCACAGCGCCGGCGATGGCACAACCGCCTGCATACACGAGCGGGTTAATGAGGTCATAGCCGTAGGTTGCGACATCGAGGAACCACAGCGGGATGATGCCCCAGTGCAGGCCGAACATGACGAGCAGGCTCCAGAACGTGCCGATGACGAAGCCGGCGATGGCGGGTTGGAAGTTGATGAGCATCAGAATGATCTGGGCAACGATGTTGGAGAGGACCGTCATGACCGGACCGACCACAAGCAGGCCAAGGATGCCGCAAATGAGGAGCGTCAGGATGTTGGAGAAGAACGAGCTCACAAGCGCGGGCAGCGCGTTAGAAAGGGCCTTGTGCACCTTGGAGGCAATCCAGACGATAAAGATCGCAGGCAGAATCGTCGATGAGTAATTCTGCATGATCAGCGGGATGCCAAAAATATCACCGTAGACATTGGACTCGAAGACCGTACCGGCGCCGAGCGTGTAGAGCGGATCTCCGCCCATAAGGGCAACGAGCGTCGGATAGACGAGGATACCGCCGAGCGCCATTCCCATAACGGGCTTAAGTCCGAACTTCTTGGCCGACGTCCAGCCAATGATTAGCGGAAAGTAATAGAAGACCGAATCTCCGATTGCCGAGAGCGTCACATACGTATTGCTGTCCTTGGCAAGCCAACCGGCAACCGTGCAGAGCGCGAGCATCGACTTGATAAAGCCACCGGCCATAAGCACGCCAAGAACCGGTTGCAGAATCTCGGAGATGATGGCCAGCAGACGCGAGAATGGATCGCCCTTTTTGACGTCGTCGCCTTCATCGATATCGAGTGCGGGTTTGGAGTCGAACCCGCCAATCTGAACAAGGTCGTTGTAGACGGCCTCGACAGTGGCACCAATCACGACCTGATACTGTCCGCCGGCCTGGATGACGTCAACGACGCCCTTCGTCGCCTTAAGCTCATTGGTCTGGGCGAGCGATTCATCCTTGAGGTGGAAGCGGAGACGCGTAATGCAGTGGCTCACGTCTAACACATTGTCTCGACCACCGACCTTTGTGATGATTTCATCGCAAAGCTTCTGGTATTTCATGGAATTCTCCTTTTTCTGAGCGGGGTATAGCATCGATTTCATGCCTCCGTAGTCGACGTGGGAGGGCAAGGAACCCGCTTCCCCCTTTGAAATCCGCGGACGCACGTACGCCCGGGATGCGAAACGGCAGAGAAGATGGAAGATGCCGATCACATGGCGGCGAGCCTCATTGGCCCATATCACGCAATCAGGCCTACAGACGCGAATCTGCTGCGCCGAGAAGTCTCGTCGTCTGGCAGAACTTGTCACACAGACGTTCCGGTTCGCCCTGGGGAATCTGAGTACGCTCGGTCTCAAAGGAGAGACCGTACTCGCGCGCCGGAAGGAAATACTCAAAATAGCCGTTGGTGTAACCGCAGACTATTCCCTCGACCGGACATTCGCGCTTCATGCGAATGCCCAGGTCGCTGCCGAGTTCACTCGGGAACACAAAGAGATGCAAGCCGCCCAGACTGATGACGGCACACTTAAGCGTGAGTGAAAAGTCGTCATGGGCAACGGTGTGATAGAACGTCTGAGGCTCGATGCGGTCAAGAACGACCTCGCAATCGAGCTTGATCTGGGAAATCGCCTCGGCAAGACCGGTCGAAACACGCTCAACCTCGGGAATGCCGCGTCCCTGGCGAAAATTGCGGTCGCTACAGTCGCCAGCAGCACCGACGACCATGGCCGGATAGTAACCAAGACTCTGAGCGAGCTTTTTGCCGGTAAGACCGGCGAGTTCGCTCGTGAGCTCCGTGCAGTCGGGTCCGACACAGGCAGAATGCACCGCCCAGTTCACAAAGCCCGCAAACGATTTGCCTTCGTCATCGAAGAACGACACCACGATAATCTCATTGTCGGCAAGCTCACCGGGAATGATGCGGTTGTCGTAGAAACCGGTGATGACTTTTTTGCCCATGCGGCAGGTCGCAGGTCGCGCGTTGGCGCGGCACTCCTCGAAGCATTGGCAGATAGCGTCGAGGAACCAGCGATAGTAAGCCTCGTTGAATTTTCCCGTCCACCAGCTGCGATGGTAGGCGACGATCGAAGTGTGGTCGTGCGTCGCGGAGAGCAGAACGCAATCACGGTCGATTCCGTAACGCTCGGCGAGCATCGTCTTAACCTCCTCGGCCATGCTCTCCTCAAACTCGAGAACATCGGCGTTGAAAAGAAAAACTTCGCGGTCGTCCTGTTGGAAAAGAATCGCGTTGGCGAAGACGTCGTCATGGACGCCTGTCGCAGGCTCCAGACGGTTGGGGAGGTTACGGTATCCGATTAGATAGATGTCGCCTTGCGGGGTAATCTTGCGGCGTGCATGTCCGATATTCATGCAAGTTCTCCTTTTTGTCGCGCCGCGTTTAAAGCGGCAAGGATGGTTTGGAGGAGGCGCTCATGGGAACCGGCGGCAAAGCCGGAGTTCATGGCCTCATAGGTGATTTTCTCGTACGCATCGGGGGCCGGCAGATACTTCTGCCCTCCGTTGACAAGCGTGGCAAAGAGCACGGGGCAGAATCGGGCGGCGCGCACGGCGGCGCCAAACGAGCTCGAAACCTCGGGCTGGATACCAACGAACTCGGCATTTCCCAGCCGAAGTAAATAGACCCTCGTACGCTGTTCGCCCGCCGCATGAAACTCATAAGTTCGATGCGGGGCCAATGAGCAGAAGTCGGCGCGCGTCTGGGCGGGCAAAAGGACGTCGACCGTGCGAGCATCGACGCCGATGGCATCGTCCTCACGCGCCGCACGGACGGCCTCAATCAACGCATCGCTCAGAACGCGACCCTGTCGATGCAGCATGCGATATCCACTCTCGTGAGCATCTAACGTTTGCTTCGCCCCGGTCGAATCAAACGCAACGGTCACGGCGCGCTCCGCCGGACTCTGATCCCCCGCGGCACCGGGCAGCAGCAACACGACTCCGCCCAATTCGCGCTCGAGAGCCATGGCGGCAAAGCCAAAGAGGTCCCCGCTCACCACGCGCTTCCCTTGAGAATCGTGCGATCCATCGAGCACGGAAGACTGGACATCAGCCGTCGCAAGCATGGCAACGAGCCCGCCCTCGGCATCCCTCGCGACAAGTACGGGCATCGCGTGGTCGGCAAACCCCTTGGAGTCTACTCCCAGCCACCAGCCGGCCGGCGTCTCAATGTCGCGGTTAACGTTCACAGGACAGTGGCCCTTCGCCGAGGCGAGCGTGACAGAGCGAATGCCCGCAACCGCCTGCTCAACAGCCGCGCGTGTCGCGGCGATGAGCGCGGCACGATAGCGCTCATTTCGATCGCGGGCATCGGTGTCGGCCAGATGCCCAGAGGTGCGCACGTGAGGCGCAGAAAACGTGTGGGTCGGGACCACCCAAGAAAAGGCGCCGTCGCAATTGGAGACATCCTTGACAACCTCACGCAGATCGGCGAGTAGGGCCGGAGCGATCGAGGTAACCTCAAGTGAAAGGATGCAAGCGCGCCGCCCCATCCCTTCGACCACGAAGGCACGGACAAAGATTTCATGACGGAGTGCGTCGAAACCGTCGAACGGCAATACGTCCTCTAAGTTAATGGCCACCCGGGCGGCTCCGGCCTTCATCTCTCCCTTATCCATGGCGAACGCCCTCCTTTATCTGTCGCTCACTCGATGCCATACAGGCGCTGTGCCGTGCCGCCAAGCACAAGGTCCTTGTCCGTATCACTTAAATCTGTGGCGCGGACGCAGGCGACACCCTCTGTTAGCCACTCGCGTTTAACGGGATAACTCGTACCAAAGACAATATGGTCTGCACCAAGGACTTCAACCGCACAGGCAAGAAGTGTCTCGCCCCAGGGCTGAGCATGGGACATGTCGAAATAAACGTTGTTCTCAAGACGCTTGGAGACCGCCTCGGTATCGGTCTGGAAGCGACCCGAGGCATCTGGACGCTTGGGACCGTGCGGCAGCAGCATCTCCTTAAACGCAAAATAAGCGCCACCGAGCATGGAGTGGACCATCTTGACGTTGGGATAACGCTCGAAGAAGTCGCTGAAGATTTCACGACCGATCACCGTGGTCTGGTCGACGCAACGGCCGTAGGAGCGACGCAGGTTGTCGTATGCGAGCAGCGACGTATGCTCGACCGGTACGGGCACATGGTGCACGTAAACGGTGACGCTGCGTTCGTTCAGTCGCTCAAAAAAGCCCGAAAAGATCGGATCGTCAAGATAGCGCTTGCCGTAGTGTGCGCAGAGTTGCACGCCCGCGAAACCCTCGTCGAGCCTGCGATCGAGTTCCTCAAGGTTCGCCTCGGTGCCAAAGGGAGGCACGGCGACAAGCGGTATCAAGCGACCGTTCGACGCTTTTGCGTCAGCGGCCATACCGTCGTTGAAGCGCCGGCACATCTCAAGTGACATCCACTCATGGCAGCCGGGGAGTTTGAGAATCGCTTTATCGACCCCCGCCTCGTCCATGTCTGCCAGACGCTTCTCAAGGGTGTAGTCTCCCTCGATATAGTTGAGGCCCGGGAAGCCAGCGGGCTTTTCGATCACAATCTGTCGCTTGCCCGTGGGGCTTACGGTCAGGTAGCCCTCGGTGTCGTAAGCGCGGGGCACCTCGGCCAAAAACTGTTCACAGAGTGTCTCGTCATGGAAGATGCGCTCGTCAAACCAGTAGGAATTTGCATCGATAATCATTGGTGGGGACCGCCTTTCATCTTGTCGAGAACATTCTAAAAAAGCGGACACACGGACATCAATTCCAGTTGAAGCACACTGTATTCCATTTTGGAATACAGTTTTCCGTTCACACGCGAACCCCACTCACCCAAACGATCGAGACGCCGACAACGCGAGCTTTAACAGAAAACGGGCGACCCGAATCTGTTACGGGCCGCCCGTTAAATGACAGACTATCTCTGTCGTTATGATTGACGGTAATGGTCAAAGAAGTCGGCGAGGTCTTCGAGGGACTCTTTGAGTACTTCCATGCGTGGCAGGTACACGATACGGAAGTGGTCGGGCTCAGCCCAGTTGAAGCCGCCGCCGCGCGTGATCAGGATTTTCTTCTCGTGCAGCAGGTCAAGGGCAAACTGCTCGTCATCGGTGATGTTGAACTTCTTCACATCCATCTTGGGGAAGATGTAGAACGCCGCGCGCGGCTTGACCACCGAGATGCCATCGATCTTGCTGAGTGCCTCATACACAAAGTTACGCTGCTCGTAGACACGACCGCCGGGTCGGATGTAGTCGTTAACCGACTGATGGCCGCCGAGCGCCGTCTGAACGATCGACTGAGCCGGCACGTTGGAGCACAGGCGCATGTTAGAGAGCATGTTGATGCCCATGATGAAGTCGCTCATGCAGCGCTGGTTGCCCGAAAGCACCATCCAGCCAATGCGATAGCCCGCGATCATGTGCGACTTGGACAGGCCGCTAAACGTAATGCAGGGCAGGTCGGGGGCGAGCGATGCAATGGAAACGTGCTCGTAGCCGTCCATGCACAGGCGGTCGTAGATCTCGTCGGCAAAAATCATGAGCTGGTGCCTGCGCGCAACCTCGACGATGCCCTCAAGCACCTCGCGCGGGTAGACCGATCCCGTGGGGTTGTTGGGGTTGATGATGACGAGGGCTTTGGTCGCGCTCGTGATCTTGGACTCCATATCCTCCAGGTCGGGATACCAATCCGCCTGCTCATCGCACAGATAGTGCACGGGATGACCGCCGGCAAGGGTTGCGCACGCCGTCCAGAGCGGATAGTCGGGGCTGGGGATCAGAATCTCGTCGCCATTGTCGAGCAGCGCGTTCATCGAAAGCTGAATGAGCTCGGACACGCCGTTGCCCGTGTAGATATGCTCCATCTGAACGTTGGGCAAGCCCTTGATCTGCGAATACTGCATGATCGCCTTGCGCGCGGAGAACAGGCCACGCGAGTTGGAATAGCCTTCGCAGTCGGGCAGCTGCTGGCGCATGTCCTTGATGACCTCATCGGGCGTGCGGAAACCGAAGGGCGCCGGGTTGCCGATATTGAGCTTGAGGATGCGCTCGCCCTCGTCCTCCATACGGGCGGCCTCGTCGACGACGGGACCGCGCACGTCATACAGGACGTTATCGAGCTTGGTGGATTTAGAAAAAGTACGCATGGTGGTGCTCCTTGCAATTTGAGCTGAGGGATGGGGTTCGGGCTTGGAAACGTTGTTGGGCGATGATGCCTCGCCTTGATCGGCGCCGCCGGCAAGCAGCCAGGTAACATCGACCTCCAAAACGCGGGCGAGCAGCTCTGCCACATCGCGCCGCGGAATCGTCTTGCCGCTCACATATTGGCTCATCTGACTCTTGCCGAGTTTTTTGCCGAGCATCTCCGATGCGCGGATCACGTCCGACTGGCGAACGTCGCGATCGGACATAGCCTGTCGCAGACGATCGCTAAACGTCTCTTGGGCCACTAGAACCTCCTTGCTGGCAAAGTTCAATTTATACAACACGAATTGAACCTGAGTTCAATTTAGGCAGCAGTATAACGCCGTGCTATTTCGAAAAGTTCAATTTCAAAAATAAAATGAGCAAGACCTCGAGATTTATCCCAAGGCGATAACGACGTGCACGCATTTAGAGGTATTCGAGGAAACGAGCGGCGGCAAGCGAAACATCGGCCGTTCGATATATGGCGTTGATCTGCCGATGGGGATGCCCCTCGAGCGAACGCACGGCAACATCGAACTGACAGCGACGCAAGATGAGCGCAGGAAGAACGCTCACGCCCAGGCCATCCTCGACCATAGCCATAATCGCATAGTCATCCCAGGTCGACAGCTTGGAGCGCACCGTCAGCCCCGCCCGACGGAACAGCGGCGTAATCTCATCATCGGTGCCGCGTTCCAGCAGAATAAACTGCTCGTTGACCAAATCGGCAAGAGAAACGGCCTTTGCGGCGGCAAGCGGAGAGCCTGCCGGCACCACGGCCATCAGCTCGTCTTGCACCAACGGCCGCGACGCCATGCCGGCGCCGCGGGGCTCGCGCGGGATAAAGCCCAGGTCGCAGCGGCCTTCCGCCACCCATTGCTCAATTTCGGAATAATCACCCATCAGCAGTTCGTAATCGACATCCGGGTGATCGGCGCGAAACCGCGCGATGACCGGCGGCAGCACATGGGTCGCCACGCTCGAAAACGTACCGATGCAGATCTTGCCGCGCATGAGCCCCCGCATCTCGTCCACGCATCGCTGCAGGCGGCCAAACTCCTCGCATAACGCCTCGACTGCTGGCATAATCTGCCGCCCGTCGGCAGAAAGAACCACGCCCTCGCGACTGCGGTCGAGCACCTTAAAGCCCCAGTCGGCCTCAAGGTCGCCCACCATACGGCTCACGCCCGACTGCGAATAGCTCAGGCGCTCGGCAGCTCGCGTAAAACTGCCGGCCCGCACGGTCTCGAGCAGCACCTGCATCTTTTGAATATTCGTTTCCACGGCACCCCTCCACCTTTACATGAGTTTTTGTCATGTTATCCATGCATTATATTCGCTTTTCTTCTAAAGCCAGTTCACCCATAGTGAACATGCTCGGATATAGAGGGGATGTCAGCACATGAACAACGGATTGTTTACGTACTTAGCAGCATTGCTATTGTTTGGCTCCAACGGCATCATCGCCGCTGCCATCGCGCTGCCGAGCTCCGATATCGTACTGTTGCGCACGTTTTTGGGCGCTCTCACCCTTGCCGCCATCCTCTTCATAACCAAGCGCCATAACCTGCAGGCTCCGTCTCGCCCCCGCGAGGCCGCAGCGCTCATCGTCTCGGGCGCCGCGCTGGGCGCCAGCTGGATTTTCCTGTTCCGCGCCTATCAGACGATCGGCGTTGGTATCTCCTCGCTGTTGTATTACTGTGGCCCCATCATCGTTATGGCCCTCTCCCCGCTCATTTTTGGCGAAAAGCTGACCGGCGGCAAAATCGCCGGCTTTGTCGCCGTTGCTTGTGGTGCTTTTCTCATTGCAGCGCAAGGTCTAGGCGGCAATATGCCCATTGCGGGCATCGTCTGTGGAATCGCCTCGGCCTTCTGCTATGCATTGATGGTCATCGCCAGCAAGGGTGCGCCGCACATCGAGGGCCTCGAGAACTCCGCACTCCAAGTGAGCGCCGCCTTTGTGACCGCACTGGCCCTCACGCTCATCACGCAGGGCGCTCCCTCGTTCCTGTCCGCCGGCGTCGCCGCCAGCATTGATTGGCGCGCCGTCGCTATGCTCGGCGTCGTCAACACCGGCATTGGTTGCCTGCTCTACTTTAGCGCCGTCGCCAAGCTGCCCGTCCAGACCGTCGCCGTCGTCGGCTACCTCGAGCCGCTTTCGGCGGTCGTGTTCTCGGCCGCCCTTTTGGGTGAAGTCATAACACCGGTCCGCCTGATGGGCGCCGCGCTTATCATCGGCGGCGCGATTTTTTGCGAACTCGCCGGCAAACGCGCAAACGCCAAGGCTGGCATCGCCCAGACAGCACGTGCTTAAAAGCCCCTGCTTTGAAATGCTACCTGCGTAGATAAATAATCCCCAGCTGAGGATTATTGTCTAAAATAACCCGATGTGCCAAACTGCTCTTGTATGTATAAAGACGGCATAAAGGTTATCTGTCCTAGACAGATAACCGAATGTCTAAGGGAGTCCACGTGGCACACAACAAACTGGAGGCAAGCCTCCAAGACCAGCGTAGTCAAGGCGGGCACGGAGCCATTCCCCTCTCCGCTGGCATGCTGCTCGTAACGCTCGGCGTCGTCTACGGCGACATCGGCACGAGCCCTATGTACACCATGAAATCAATCGTCGCCAACAACGGCGGCATCGGTACCGTCAGCGAGGACATGATCCTGGGCGCGCTTTCGCTCGTCATCTGGACCATGACGCTCGTGACCACGGTCAAGTACGTGGTAATCGCCATGAAGGCCGACAACCACAACGAAGGCGGCATCTTCGCCCTGTTCAGCCTCGTACGCAAGGTGGCACCATGGCTGATTCTGCCCGCCATGATCGGCGGCGCGGCGCTGCTCGCCGACGGCATCCTCACCCCCGCCGTCACGGTCACCACAGCCATCGAGGGTCTACGCACCATCGAATGGGGCCATGCGCTGCTGGGCGACGGCCAGACCAACGTCATCATTATTACCATCATCATTATCTGCGGCCTATTTGCCATGCAGCGCGCCGGCACCTCGTCGATCGGCAAGCTCTTCGGCCCGCTCATGACACTATGGTTCCTGTTCTTGGCAGGCGCTGGTCTGTTCAACATGCTCGGCAACCTGTCCATCTTGCGCGCGCTCAACCCCATTCGCGGCATCATGTTCCTGTTCTCGCCCATCAACCACTCGGGCATCATGGTGCTCGGCTTTGTCTTTCTGTCGACAACCGGTGCCGAGGCGCTCTACTCGGACATGGGCCACGTGGGCAAGGCAAACATCTATGTATCCTGGCCGTTTGTTAAGGCGGCCCTTATCCTCAACTATCTGGGTCAGGGAGCTTGGCTGCTCGCCAATAACTCCAACCCCCAGATGCTTGCGATGGATATCGTCAACCCGTTCTATATGATGCTCCCCGAGCCCCTGCGCCCCTTTGCCATCGTGCTTTCGGCCGTAGCGGCCATCATCGCCTCACAGGCGCTCATCACCGGCTCGTTCTCGCTGGTATCCGAGGCAACCCGTCTCAATCTCATGCCGCACCTGCGCATCCACTACCCCAGCGACACCAAGGGTCAGCTCTATATTCCGCTCGTCAACAACATCATGTGGGTCGGCTGCATCTTCATTGTGCTGCTGTTCCAGAACTCCGAGCGCATGGAAAGCGCCTATGGCCTCGCCATCACCGTGACCATGCTCATGACCACGACGCTTTTGACGAGCTATATCGCCGGCATTCTCAAGCACAAGCTGGGCGCCTGCATCTTCGCCCTGCTTTTTGGCGCCATCGAGCTCTGCTTCTTTGCCTCGTGCCTCACCATGTTCTTTGACGGCGGTTACGTCATGATCTTCTTGGCCTCGCTGCTGTTTGGCCTTATGTATGTGTGGCGCCGCGGCACCGCCATCGAGCGCACGCAGACGATTCTGCTGCCCGTCTCCAAGTACATCGATCAGCTCAACCGCCTGCGTAACGACGAGACCTACCCCGTGCTCGCCGACAACCTGGTGTTCCTCACCAACAGTCCCGACCCGCTCACGCTCGACCGCGACGTGCTCTATTCCATCTTGGACAAGCATCCCAAGCGCGCCAAGGCATACTGGTTCATCAACGTGCACGTTACCGATGAGCCCTATACGCATGAGTATTCCGTTGAGGCCTTTGGCACGGACTTCTTGTTCCGCGTGCGCTTGGACCTGGGCTTTAAGGTCAACCAGCGCGTTAACGCCTACCTGCGCCAGATTGTTGGCGACCTGATGGCATCGGGCGAGCTGCCGCCGCAGCACCACACCTACTCCATCTACGAGACGCGCGGAAACGTGGGCGACTTCCGTTTTTGCATGCTGCGCAAGATGCTTGCCCCCGAAACGGACATCAACCGCAACGACCACCGCGTGATGGCCATCAAGTACGCCGTCCGCCGCGCCTGCGGAAGCCCGGCACGTTGGTATGGTCTCGAGAACTCGGCCATCATCATTGAGTACGTACCGCTCTTTGCCCGCATGCGCCCGGCCGTCAAACTTGTGCGCACCCAGGTGCCGCTCGAGGTTCAGATCGAAGAGGCCGAGGAAATGGAGGTCGACATCTTCTCGGACGACTTGGTCAACGGCAACGAGGCCGGCAAGAGCATGAACGTCGATCCCACCGAGCTGCTCGAGAGCGTCGCCGATACGCCCGAACAGCAACTCGACGGACTCGAGAGCACCCAGTTCAACGACGCCAACTTCTAACACGCCACCAGCCATTGACGACAACGGCCTCGCATCTCATAAGAGGTGCGAGGCCGTTTTATGTCGCAACGGACCAGTGAGCTACGAACGACGCGGCTCGGGAACCACGAGCCTATCGGGGCTCGCGCCCTCGGCATCCATCAGGCTCACGTAACGAATCGACGGATCCCCATACATCGCGTAGTAATAATTGCCCGTGCGCGCGCTAAAGCATCCGGTATAGATAGTCTTCTCGAACTTGCCATCGCCCATCCTGGACGCCCCCTCAATCATCACCACGCCCTCGAGCGAGCGGAACATGCGAACGACGTTTTCGGTCTCGCTCTCCTTTTGCGGGTAATTGGCATTGAGGTACGCCGCCTTTACAAAACGGCTCGGCGAATAGCAATCGCCCGGAATGCCGCGCATGCCGGCACCGGCTCCATAGGGCTTAAGCTCGGCGCCACGCCATGTCGCCGTCTGCGGAAAATCGCTTGTGGCGGTGATATAGGTGCGCAGGTTTTCCATGTGCCACGGGAAGGTCGGCTGGTTGGCAAGGGTGTCGACCGGATCGTCGTATACATGCAGGCCGTCAGCCATCATCTCGACCACGATGCTGCGCTGGCTGTCGCCGATAATCCAATGGAGCAGCGACACGCCCAGCCCCTCTCCGGCAGATTTGGCGACAATCACCGTGTCGCGCAGCGCGGCCTCGACCTCATCGACCGTCGAGAACGTCGCTGCCACCCACAGGGGAAACTCATAGGCCGCGATATTGTTCTTGCCGTCGACAGGGCCCTCGGCATACTCGGCATAGCCGGGAAAGTTGAGCCCCGCCACAGCCAGACCCGCATCGTTACCACAGTCGAAAAACATGGGATAGTTCTTGTAATCGATGCACATGCCGATTACCGCGTGTGCCGCCGACGCATCGTCGATAAACGAATACGGAATGTGGAACCCGCGCGGCATCACGCGAACCTGTTGGCCGTAGTCAAAGCTCCAGTCGAGGTTGCGGCCCAGATACATGTGGCCAGAATTATCGGTAAATCGAATGCTCGTGCACATAGCGCCTCCTAGCTTTACGGTCCTGCTAAGGTTATTGTCACCAAACAAAAAGGCGCTAAACACAAAAGCCCGGACATGACAACAATGTCACGCCCGGACCAAAAGAGACGAAGTGCGGTGCTTTGGTCCCCTTAGACCAACTTTCCAAGACAGTGGTCGATCATATGCTGGACCATCTGCGCCTCAAAGCCGACAAAGTCCTGCTTGCGCTCGCGCATCTTGCCATCGACGATCTGGTCAAAGGCAACCTTGCACTTGATATAGCGCGTGGACTTGGTGACCTCCTCGTGCGTCAGGCAGCTCTCCTCCATCTTGCTGGCGCCCAGGCCAAACACCAGACGGGGGTTGTAGAGCACGTGGGGCTCGCCGGCGTCGTCCAGGTAGACGCAGACCTTCTTGGTAACGCCAATCTGGTTAGCGGCAAGGCAGCCGGCATCGTCGAGCGACTTGATGGTATCGATCAGGTCCTGAGCAACCGACTCGTCCTCGACGGTCGCAACCTCGCAACGCTGGGACAGGATAGCCTCGTCGTGGCAAAGCTCTTTAATCATACGTTCCTCCATAGGGGTCGTTGTAACCGCTTAAGTATACGGTACCCACACATTTTCATGCGATAAATACCGTCCGTCTGTTACAAAGCGCCGAACATCAACATGCGAGGAACAGCAAGGTTGTAAAGACGATATAGTAAGTGAGTTCGTGTCAATCGGCCTAAACTCGGGGCCGAACAAGGAAAGGGTATGCATGGACGAACTTTTTCACGTCAGTGAGCGCAAGTCCACAATCGGGACCGAACTTCGCGCTGGACTGACAACATTCCTGGCGATGGCCTACATCATCGCCGTCAACCCCGCAGTGCTCTCGGGCGCTGGCATCGATGCGGGAGCGCTCGCCTGCGCCACCTGCCTGGGCGCCGGCATCATGACCATCTGCATGGGCATCTTCGCCAACCGCCCGCTCGCCTGTGCGTCGGGCCTGGGCATCAACGCCATGATCGCGGGCATCGCCACCACCATGTGCGGCGGTGACTGGCACGTTGCCATGAGCGTTATCTTCCTCGAAGGTATCGTCATCTTGCTGCTCGTCCTGTGCGGCCTGCGCGAGGCCATCATGGACGCCATCCCCGTGGTCCTGCGCCACGCCATCTCGGTGGGTCTGGGCTTGTTCATCGCCATGATCGGCCTGTGCGACGCCGGCATCATCACCGCTGGCGCCGGTACGCTCGTCGGCCTGGGCGACATCACCTCCCCCACCTTTATCGTCGGCATCATCTCCATCATCGTGACGGTCGCCCTGGCTTCCCGCAACGTGCCGGGCTCGCTGCTCATCGGCATCATCGTCGCCGTTATCGCCGGTATCCCGCTGGGCGTCACCCATGCGCCCGAGGGCTTCATCGCACCACTCGACTTCTCGACCTTTGGCGCCCCGTTTGCCAGCACCGCCGATGGCAACATGGCCATCGTAAAGGTCCTGACCGACCCGATGCTGCTCGTCGTTGCCTTCTCGCTGCTCATGAGTGACTTCTTCGATACCATGGGTACTGCGATGGCCGTCGCCAAGCAGGGCGAGTTCCTAACCGAGGACGGCAACGTCGAGGACATCCGCCCCATCCTGATCGTTGACTCCGTGGCCGCTGCTGCCGGTGGCTTTATGGGCGTCTCTTCCATCACCACCTTCGTCGAGTCCACCTCTGGCGCTGCCGACGGTGGCCGCACGGGTCTCACCTCCGTCACCACCGGCGTGCTGTTCATTCTCGCCGCGTTCTTCTCCCCCATCGTCACCATCGTTTCCAGCGCCGCCACCTGCGGTGCTCTGGTCTACGTAGGCTACCTCATGATGAGCGAGGCCTCCGAGATCGACTGGTCCGACGTGTCGCAGGGCTTCCCGGCGTTCATGATTGTCGCCGGCGTGCCCTTCACCTACTCCATCTCTGCCGGTATTGGCCTGGGCTTTATCGCCTATGTGATCGTCGCGCTCTTTAAGGGCGAGGCCTCCAAGATCAAGCCGCTCATGTGGATCGCAGCCCTTGCCTTCCTCGTCTACTTCTTTGTAGCGTAGGCGCAAGATTCGCAATACCAAACAGCAAAGCGCGGAGTCGCATCGAGCGGCTCCGCGCTTTGCTTTTAAAGCCAGGCGCCACACGGACGCGCGATGTATTGCTTCGCAAGTTTTGGACGTTTTGCTCTCCAAACGGCACTACCGCCGGCTACATCCTGCAGATATGCTGGGCGTAATCGCATAGGCCCTATGAGGATGGGAGTAACCATGGCCGCCTTGTTCACGACCCCCAAGCGCAATGACAAAACCTCTGGAGCCCATTTTGTCGAGCCCGACGTGCGCCGTCGCACGCTGCTCGCACACGGCAGCTGGCGCCGCGTGACACGCCGCATCGTTGTAGGCGCCGTATGCGCGCTCACGGTAAGTTCGCTGCTCATGCCGAGCGTCTCGCTCGCGGCCGAGTGGGTGGACGTCGGCGGCGCCCAATACAACGCCGGCACCGCGGCGGGCGACGCCGCCGGCACCTGGAGCTGGGACGGCGCCAACGACATGAAGCTCAACGGCTATAACGGCGGCGCGATCGAGGCAGCGGGCAAGCTCAACGTGAGCTACGAGGGCAACAACACCGTCACTAACGACAACGGCCGCGGCATCAAGGTTAAGGATGGCGCGAACGAGAACGCCGAGCTTAATATTCAGGGCGACGCGTCCAGCACGCTCAACGTGACATCTTCTCGTGACGCCATCACTTCCGTCGGCAACATCAACATCGACGGCGCTGGCACTGTCAACGCCACGAGCACCGAGCACGATGCCATCGATGCCGGGGGCGATGTCACCATCAAGGGCTCGGGAAACGTTAACGCCACGGGCGATTCGGATGGCATCAGGGCCGACGGCAACATCACGATCGACAACAGCGGAACCGTCACCGCCAAGGCCACCGAGGATCAGGGTATCGATGCTAACGAGAACCTCATCATAAAGGGCGGCGGCAAGGTAGAGGCAAGCTCTATCAAAGACAATGCGATTTGGGCCGACGGCAACATCGAGATCTCGGGTGGCAGCCAGGTCAAGGCAAGCTCCGAGGAAGACGCCGCCATCGACGGTAAAAACAGTCTCACGGTCACGAACGCTTCCCTCAACGCAAGTGGCGTTGGGTATGGCATCTATGTCTACAAGGGCATCACGCTCGATGGCGCGACCGTGACGGTCCGCGCAAGCTCAGATGGCGGGGAAGCCAGCGCACTCTTCACCGATGAGGACGACATCGTCATCAAGAACGGCTCGACTGTGGATGCGCTCGCAGAAGGCAGGTTCTCGGTTGCAATCTCCACCAGTAATTTCTACTCCGACGAAGCGGGTGGCCATATCTACATCAGCGACTCCGTTGTCAAGGCTATAGCCCGCTATATCGAGACCGGTGGCGGCGGCCCCGATCACTACAGCGGAGACCAGAACGACGAAATCGTCCCTGAGCACAGGGGCATGAACCTCGGCATCTTCGCCCAGACCGAGAAGGGCATCACGCCCGCGGCCATCTCGATTATCCGCAGCAGGGTCACGGCCGAGGGAGACACGGCGGCAATCTTCGCCCTCGCCATGAGCGAGGACGGAAAGGCGATCGGCACCATCGAGATCAAGAACGCCACCATCCAGACGCCTGCTGGCGGCAAGGTCATTGACTATCGCAACAAGGAAGAGCTCAGCGACGGCATCTCCTACGAGGCAGGTCAAACCATCGGCACGGGCGACGCCACGATCGACTCCCCCTATGACGCCGCTGTCGCCAAGAGCACGGTCATCGTGCCTCCCGAGGAGACCAAGCCCGAGGAAAAGCACGGCAAGACCAAGCCCGAGGGTTCCAAGACCGAGGGCACGAAGACAACCAAGACCGTTGCAGTTGCAGCCACGGGAGCCAAGATCGCCGGCAAACTCGCGGCAACCGGCGACGCCTCGAGCGCAACCATCGTGGCAGCCGCCCTTGCGGGAACAGCCGCCATCGCCGCGGGCGCCCTGGCGAGTCGCAAACGCTCGTAAACACTTTTTCGCACAGGACGGGTGGATCGCGGCCCTTGCCTTCCTCATCTACTTCTTCGTAGCGTGAGGGCAAGGCTGCAAAAGCTGAACAATAAAGCGCGGAGTCGCCATGCGGCCCCGCGCTTTTCTTTTAGCGTCGGTCCCTGCGCCGGCGTGCGGCCTATTTCCCCCTTTTGGCCATTTTGCCCTCCAAACGGCACTACCGCCGGCAACATCCAGCAGATACGCTGAACCTAGCCGTATAGGCCCTATGAGAACGGGAGCAACCATGGCAGCCTTGTTCACGACCCCCAAACGCAATGACACTACCGCCGGAACCCATGTTGCCGAACCCGACGTTCGCCGTCGCATAGGACTCGCGCACGGCAGTTGGCGCCGCGTGACGCGCCGCATCGTCGTAGGCGCCGTGTGCGCGCTCACGGTGAGCTCGCTGCTCATGCCGAGCGTCTCGCTCGCGGCGGAATGGGTCAAGGTCGGCGAAACCAAATACAACGCCGGCACTGCGGCGGGCGACGAGACCGGCACCTGGTCGTGGGACGGCGCCGACGACTTGAAGCTCAACAACTATAACGGCGGCGAGATCCAGGCCGCAGGCAAGCTCAACGTGAATTACTCGGGAACCAACATCGTCACTGCCGAATGGATCGAAAGCATCAACGTTTCTCATGGCACTAACGAGAATGCCGAGCTCAATATCCAAGGCGACGCGGGCAGCACGCTCAGCGTGACATCTACTGAGGACGCTATCCTCTCCACGGGTAATATCAACATCGACGGAGCCGGATCCGTCAACGCCACGAGCACTGGGTTTGATGCCATCAATGCCGGGGGTGATCTCGCTATCAAAGGTTCGGGCAACGTCAACGCCACGGGTGCATCGGATGGCATCAGGGCAAACGGCAATATCACGATTGACGACAGCGGAGCCGTCACCGCCAGGGCTACCAAGGACAAGGGTATTGGAACCGACAAGAACCTCACCATCAAGGGTGGCGGGACGGTCGAGGCAAGCTCAGCCGATGGTGAGGCCCTTTGGAGCGGCGGCAATATCATCATCTCGGACGGCAGCCAGGTCAAGGCAAGCTCCGAGAAAGACGCTGCCGTCGAGGCCAAGGGCAGCCTCGCAGCCACAAACGCCTCCCTCAACGTAAACGGTGTTGAATATGGCGTCTATGCCCACAAGGGCATCACCCTCGATCATGCAAACGTGACGGTCCGTGCAAGTAAAGGCAGATACGGTGGCGCCCACGCCCTCTTCACCTACCAGGACGACATCGTCGTCAAGAACGGCTCCACCGTGGACGCGTTTGCGGAAGGCGAGGTTTCGGCTGCATTCTCCACCAGAAACGATCGACCCAACGAGAAGGGTGGCCACATCTACATCAGCGACTCCGTTGTCAAGGCCATAGCCCGCTATGTCGAGAACGGCGACGGCCCCATCCCCTACAGCGAAAACCAAGATGGCGAGACGAGGCGCGAACCCCAAGGCGAGAACATCGGCATCATCGCCCAGACCAGCGAGGGCGTCACACCCGCAGTCATCTCGATCACCCGCAGCAAGGTAACGGCCGAAGGAGATACAGCGGCAATCTTTGCCCGTGCCATGAGCGCTGACGGCAAGACAATCGGCACCATCAAGATTGAGAACGCCGCCATCCAGACGCCCGAAGGCGGCAAGGTCATTGACTATCGCAAGCTCCGTGACGGCATCTACGAGGCAGGCCAAGCCATCGGCACGGGCGACGTCACGGTCGACTCCCTCTATATCAAAGCAGTCGCCAAAAGCACGACCATCGCACCTCCCGAGGTAGCCAAGCCGGAAGACCCCAAGCCCGACGAGACCAAGCCCGCAGAGTCCAAGCAGAACCCCAAGCCTGAGGGCCCAAAGCCGACCAAGGCCGTTGCGGCTTCAACCACGAAAGCCAAGACTACCGGCATGCTCGCGGCAACCGGCGACACCTCGGGTGCGGCCATCGTGGCAACCGTCCTTGCGGGAACAGCCGCTATCGCCGCAGGCACCATGGCGAGCCGCAAGCGCTCTTAGACGCCTCTGCGCACATGGCAGCTCCCGCGAAGGCCCCGAGCCCCAGCACCGTTTAACAACGCCACCGCCGAGCTCCCCTCCGGCGGTGGCGTTTTCCATATGCGTCCGCAGGGTATGCACGAGATTGTCTTTGGTCTAGCCCAGCCCGCATGAGCCGGCGTGCGACAATGGGGGCCGTCGATATCACAACGCCGAGAGAAGCCCGTCATGGAAGCGCATCAAAAGCAGATAACCGTTCATGCACAGCATGCCGAAAGCGCACCAGTCATCTATCTTCCCGTGGTCATGGGCGACGGCACGGAGGTTTATGAACGCTGCCGAGAGCTCAACTGCCCGCCCTTCACGCTTGTCGCCATTGGCAGCCTCAACTGGAATCGCGAGCTGAGCCCCTGGGGATGCGACGGAACCGTGCGCGATGCTGAGCCTTTCGGCGGTCAGGCTGCCGGTTTTCTTGACGAGCTGCTGAGCCAGATAATCCCACAGGCCGAGTCATCGCTTCCCCAGCCGCCCACCTGGCGCGGCATTGCCGGCTACTCGCTCGCGGGCCTCTTCGCGCTCTGGTCCCTCTGGCAAACCGATGCCTTTAGCCGCGCCGCAAGCGCATCGGGGTCGTTGTGGTTTCCCGACTTTGTCGATCGCGCCAGCACGGCCCCTTTTGCCGGCAACCCGCAGGCCGTCTATCTGTCACTCGGCAAAAAGGAAACCAAGACGCCCAACCGCATGATGCGGCACGTACTTGACGACACGCGCGCAATGGAAACGTTGCTCGTTGAGCGCGGCATCCTCACAACACTGGAACTCAACCCCGGCAACCACTTTGCCCAAACCGACCTGCGCATGGCGCGTGGCATCCACTGGGTTCTTGCGCACTAAAAAGCCGGCCATGCGCATTGGACGGCTTTTTTAACTGAGTTGGACACAGCTGCTATTCGGCAGACCCTTCGAGTTCCGAGACATCAAACTCAAAGTCGTTACCCGGTAGGATGGCATTGAGCACAATGCCCACCAGCGATCCCACGGCAAGGCCCGAGAGCGAAATGGTCACGCCGCCCAGCTCCAACACGATAGCCCCGGCAGTGCTGTACGCAATGCCGAGTGAAAGCACCAGCACCAGAGCGGCCACCAGCACGTTGCGGTTGTTCTGGAAATCGACCTGGTTCTCGATGAGGTTGCGGACGCCCACGGCGCTGATCATGCCGTAGAGCACAAGCGACACGCCGCCGATTACGCACGCCGGCATGGCCGCAATGACAGCAGCGAACTTGGGGCAGAACGAAAGCACAATGGCACAACACGCGGCAATGCGAATCACGCGCGGGTCGAACACGCGCGTCAGGGCGAGCACGCCGGTGTTCTCGCCATAGGTAGTGTTGGCCGGAGCGCCAAAGAGCGAAGCCAGGATCGTGGCAAGGCCGTCGCCGAGCAGCGTGCGATGCAGGCCAGGATCGGCGATGTAGTTACGCTCACAAGTGGAGCCGATAGCCGAGATGTCACCGATATGCTCGATCATGGTCGCAAAGGCCAGCGGCATAATGGTGATGATGGCCGTCGTGGCAAGACCGCTATCGAACTGCGGGCCAAAGAGCGCAAACACGGTGTTGTCCCACACGATGGGCAGACCGACCCACGGAGCGGCGGCAACGCCCGAAAAATCGACCTCGCCGAGCACAGCGGCAACGGCATAGCTCACCACAACGCCCAGCAAGATCGGCACAATCTTGACCATGCTGCGGCCCCAGATGTTGCAGATGATGATCACTGCCACAGCGACAACGGCAACAAGCCAGTTGGTCTGGCAGTTGGCAATGGCGGAGCTTGCCAAGATCAGACCGATGGAAATGACGATGGGGCCAGTCACCACCGGCGGGAAGAAGCGCATAACACGCTTGGCGCCAAACGCGCGGAAGAGCGCCGCCAGCACCGGATAGAGCAGGCCGGCGCAGGCTACGCCCAGGCAGGCGTAGGGCAAAAGCTCGGCCTCGCCGTTGGGCGCAATTGCGGCATAGCCGGCGATAAAGGCAAACGATGAGCCCAAAAATGCCGGCACCTTACCGCGCGACAGGAAGTGGAACAGCAGCGTGCCCAAACCGGCAAACAAAAGCGTCGCCGAGACCGAGAGGCCGGTGAGCACGGGCACCAGCACGGTAGCGCCAAACATGGCAAATAGATGCTGCAAGCCGAGCAGGAACATACGCGGACGGCCGAGCGATGACGCATCGTAGATGGCATCGGCAACGGTGGGCGTCGAAGACTGGGACATGAGAGTCCTTTCAAAAATGGAAGGGCATCCGGGCATAGCGGATTACCTGCCCGAACGATACGATCCGAACCATTGTACGTGATACAAGCCGCCCCACGTACGCCGTCGCCCGCGAACGGCATCGTTATTTCCAGACACGCTCCGCGATGCGCTTGACCAGTGCGAGCTTTGCCCACTGCTCGTCCTCGGTAAGCTTGTTGCCGATCTCGCAGCTGGCAAAACCGCACTGAGGCGACAGGTATAGGTCCTCGAGCGGCACATACTTCGCAGCCTCATTGATGCGCTCGACGATAACATCCTCGTCCTCGAGCTCGGCCGCCTTGGTGGTCACCAGGCCCAGCACGACCTTCTTGCCAGGGGCAACATACTTGAGCGGCTCAAAACCGCCGGCGCGCGGCGTATCGAACTCCAGGTAGAACGCATCGACGTCCTCGTTGGCGAACAGGTACGGCGCGATGGGGTCATAGCCACCCTCGAAGGCATAGGTAGAGTGGTAGTTACCACGGCACACGTGTGTGTTAATGACAAGGTCATCGGGCTTACCCTCGATAGCCGCATTGTTGAGTGCCACGCCCAGCTCGCTCACCTTTTGCAGGTCGACCGGGCTCATGCCGGTTTTGGCGACAAAATCGGTATCGCAGTAGATACCCCAGGTGCAGTCATCGAACTGGATGTTGCGGCAACCCGCAGCGTACAGGTCGGCAATCACGGTGCGATAGGCAGCCGCGATGGCATCGGCGAGTTCCTCGTCGGTCTTATAGACAGCGCGCAGGCTCTCCTGCTGGCCGTCGCAGCGATCGAGCGTGACCTCAGAGAACGTCTGGATAGGCGCCGGGATGGTCTGGCGTGCAACGTGGCCCTCGCCCTCAAGTGCCTTGACAAACTTAAAGTGCTCGACGAAGGGGTGGTTCTCGCCGCTGATGGGGCCGGTCACCACGGCGGTATCGGCGGTGGTCTCCTCATCGTGGAACATATAGCCCGTACGCGAGGTGCGACGCTCGACGCCGTTCAGCCCCCACATAAAATCGAGGTGCCAGTAGCTGCGGCGAAACTCGCCATCGGTGATGACCTGCAGGCCGGCGGCCTTCTGCTTTGCCACCAAATCGCAAATGGCATCGTCCTCGACGGCCTTAAGCCCCTCGGCGTCAAGCGTGCCTGCCGCATAGGCAGCGCGGGCGTCCTTTACGGCCTGCGGACGAAGAAAGCTGCCGACGATATCAGCGCGAAACGGCGCGTTCAGCGTGGTCGAAGTGCTCATAAGGTATCTCCCTTTGTCTTGGTTGCTTTACCCAGACAGAGTATGAGCGTCCGCATCGCTATCGTAAAATATGCTTTTATAACTGTTTGATATAGGAATTATTTATATTTACAAACAGCAAGAGACGCACGCAGCATATCGCGCCGGTGTGGCTAGATATGCTGACGGATTGCGTCGATATAGGCCCGGCCGTAGCGGGTGAGCGTCGTGTTCTTGCGCGTGATAATGCCGATCTCCATATACTCGTCCACATCGAGCGGAATCGAGATAATGCCGGGACCGTTGAGCTCGTGGCTGATCACGCCCGAACACACCGTATAGCCGTTGAGTCCCATGACAAGGTTGAACAGCGTCGCACGGTCGCGCACGCGAATGTTCTTGCGGCGCTCAAACGTCGAGGTCAGTTCCTCGGAATAGTAAAACGAATTGTAGCTGCCCTGCTCGTAGGACAGGAACGGGTAGTCTTCCAAGTCCTCGAGCGTCACGCTCAAGCGGCCCGCCAGCGGATGGTCTGCGCACACAAAAACGTGCGGCGTGGCGCAGAAGAGTCCCTCGAATACGAGCTCGTTGGCCGCCAGCATGCGCTCGATAACCTCGCGATTGTGCTCGGACAGGTACAAGATGCCCAGTTCGCTTTTCATATGCGCGACGTCCTCGATAATCTCGTGAGTCTGTTCCTCGCGCAGGGTAAAGTCGTAGCGCGCGGCATCGAACTCGCGGATCACGTCGACAAACGCGTTGACGGCAAAGGAATAATGCTGGCAGCTCACACTAAAGTGCGGCACCTGCTCGGACGCGCCCTTGTACTTGCCCTCGAGCAGGTCGGCCTGGTCGAGCACCTGGCGTGCGTAGCCCAAGAAGGTCTCGCCCTCCTCGGACACAATGACGCCCTTGTTGGTGCGCTCAAAGATATGCACACCCATCTCGTTTTCGAGATCGCGGATCGACGCGGTAATCGAAGGCTGCGACACAAAGAGTCGGCGCGAGGCCTCGGTGATGCTGCCGCATTCGGCAACTTTGACGACATATCTGAGCTGCTGAAGCTTCATAGCGCCCTCCCTAGACGTTCGTGACGTCGAAACCCGTTGCATCCATCTGACGCATAAACGGCGGCATCTCCCCCGTCGCGGCGCAGGCGGCAATCTGATGCAGAGCCCCGGCAACCGCATCGTCTACCGCAGCGCCGATATGCCAGCGCGCGGCAGCCGTGACAGCCTCGTTGGCGTTGGCGACTGCAACGGAGTTGGGAACGGCATCGATCATGGGCAGATCGTTATCGGAATCACCGAATACGGCCACCTCGTCGGGCGTCAGGTCCAAAGCGCGCGCAAGCTCCAGCGCGGCGCAACCCTTGTCCCAACCGGCCGGAAGGATGTCGAACAGGCGCACGCGATTGTTGGGGAACACAAGCGAGAGCTCTGGCACCTCGGCAGCAACGCGCTCACGCAGCTCGGCGAGCTCCTCACGCGAGCGGGCGCTCCAAATATTGGCCTTGTATACCGGGACGTCATCGACAACAGGGCGGCACGGGGCCTCTTCGCCCTTGAGCCATGCGTTGCCACCCGACTCCATGGCACGACGCACGCGCTCGGGGTCGCGCGTTACGCAATAGGCATCGTTGTCCCAAAAGTCATCACCCAGGCTGTAGACCTTTAGATACGTATCGTCGGTCTCTTGTTCGAGGTAATCGGCCAGACGCATCAGGGCATCGTTGTCGGTCGCGCGCGAAGCGACCGCCTGACCGTCGACAAACATGACTTGGCCGTTGCAGAACGCACCGGTCGAAAAGCACTCGGAACGATTTTTGAACATCCAGCCCATCGCGGACGGCTGGCGACCCGAAACCGGGCCAAAGTGCAGACCCGCCGTCTGCATGGCATGAATGCCCTCGATGGCGTAGTCGCTGGCGCCGTCATGCCCGGCTGGAATCAGCGTATCGTCCATATCGGTCAGCACAAGTTTGATCATAGAGTCCCCCAGTCATTTTCACCGTAACCATTGTAACGACCTGCCAATAAGGGACAGGTTTATTTTGGCAGGTTTTATCTGGGAAAATGCAGCGCCCCTGTTGCCACCTGCCAAAATAAATCTGTCCCTTTTTGGCAGGTGCGCTAGTATAGGGAGCAACAGATTCGATGCGGGAGTGCCGGCGGTGCAAACCACAAGGCTGAGAGGGCATAGGGCCCAATCCTTTGAACCTGTCAGTTAATGCTGGCGTAGGGAGCATGCCGCCTTTACAGGGGCGCTGTCTATGCACAGCGCCCCTTTTCTGTGCCAAGGAGGCATGTGCAGTGATTGATTCGGAACAGCTTAAGCAACAAGTGGTCAAGGCCGTGGAGGAGATTCGCGCCACCAACCCGATGGCAGGTTCCATCACCAACACGGTGACGATTGACTTTGTCGCCAACGCGCAGCTTGCCGTGGGCGGTTCGGCCGCCATGGTCTATCTGCCAGACGAGGGCGAGGCACTCGTTGCCGGCGGCGGCGCCATCTATCTCAATATGGGCACGCTCTTCCCCATCTACGAGCAGACGATTCCCCGCGCGGCCAAGGCGGCACACGACGCCGGCAAGCCCTGGGTGCTCGACCCGGTTGGCCTGGGCATCGGCAGTCTGCGCACCCAACTGGTAAGCGAACTCAAGCAGTACAGGCCCGCCATCGTGCGCGGCAACGCCTCCGAGATCATCGCGCTCGCCGGCCTGTGGGGTCTTGAGGGCGAGGCGGCCGACCTGCGCCGCGTACGCGGTGTCGACACCACCGACACGGTCGACGCCGCCCGCGATGCCGCCGTGGCGCTCGCCCGCTACACCGGCGGCGCCGTAGTGGTCTCGGGCGAAGTCGACCTGATCACCGACGGCACGACCGTGGCTAAGTCCCACGGCGGCAGCCCGCTCATGTCCAAGATCACCGGCTGCGGCTGCTCGCAGGGCGGCGTGCTGGCCGTGTACGCCTGCGCCGCCGACCCGTTTACGGCAGCCATCTGCGGCACCGCCGTCTACAACGTCGCCGGTACGCGTGCCGCTGCTGTCGCCGACGCGCCGGCAAGCTTTAAGGTCGCCTTTATCGACGAGCTCTACCGCGCAACCGCCCAGGATATTGCCGATAACCAACTCGAACTCGAGGAGGCATAAGCCATGTCCGAGGTCGCAACCAGCACTGGCATGAACACGCTCGTCGCCGTGGCCATCGCCCCGTGCGGCACCGGCGATGAGCTGTCCGCCGAGGTCGCCGAGGTCGTGCGCGTCATTCGCGAGAGCGGCCTTCCCAACCGCACCACCTCGATGTTCACCGAGATTGAGGGCGACTGGGACGAGGTCATGCAGGTCGTGCGCGACGCGACCTTTGTGTTAGCGAGCAAGGGCATCCGCACCGAAGTCGTGCTCAAAGCCGATATTCGACCCGGATTTACCGACACCATGACCGGCAAACTCGAGCGCATGGAAGCGCAGATCAAAAAGCAGGAGGAAGCACGATGAGTATCCGCGACAACCTTGACATCTCGGCCTATCTGGTACTCGGCCCCGAAAACACGCTCGGGCGCCCCGTGGGCGATGTAGTGGCCCAGGCACTCGACGCCGGCTTTACCTGCATCCAGGTGCGCTCCAAGGTGGCAAGTGCCCGCGAGATCATCGCGCTGACCGACGACGCCGCGCAGGCTATCGCTCAGGCCGGCAAGACCGGTCAGGTCGCCTTGCTGATCGACGACCGCCTTGACTGCGTGCTCGCCGCGCGCGAGCAGGGTATTGCTGTCGACGGCGTGCACGTGGGTCAGAGCGATATTCCCGTCGAGGTCTGTCGCAAGCTGCTGGGCCCCGATGCCATCGTGGGCCTTTCCGCCCGTTGCGAGGAGATGCTCGAGTACGTCAAAACCGCCGACATGAGCCTGGTCGATTACCTAGGCATCGGCCCACTCCACGAGACCGAGACCAAGCGCGATTGCGGACGCGCGGCCGACGGCTCCATCATCACCAAGAGCTTTGAGGACCTGGCCGCACTCCACGCGGCAAGCCCCGTGCCCATCGTGGTGGGCGGCGGCGTTAAGACAGCCGACCTGCCGCAGCTCAAGGCCACCGGCGTCGACGGCTTCTTTGTGGTGAGCGCCGTCTGCAGCGCCGATGACCCCCACGCCGCAGCCAAGAAGCTCGTCGACACCTGGCAGCAGGCATAGACCCATGCCGAGCAGCTGCTCCGCAGCCCTATATCTTCAATAGCGGAAAGCGCATCCCAGTTTTGACGTCCATTCTGGGATGCGCTTTCCGTATAGAGGACCAGCGGGAAACTGTGTCCCAGTCTGAGCGCAAATTCTGGGATGCCGTTTCCGCCGAGCCCGCCGCAGCCCTTACCCCGCCAGATACGCTTCCAGCGCCGGCAAAGTCGCCTCCGCATCGTGGCGGCCGATCTGGTAGATGCGTTCGAGCTCATCGGGCTCGCGGCACAGCGACGGCACCTTTACCGATTCGCTCGGCCGCACCACAAAGACCTCGCCGGCGGCCTCGCGACGTGCCAGGTCATCGAGCGTAGCATTGTAGACCTCATGCCGATGCTCAAGCGCTGCGACAAACGCCGGATAGTGACGATACACGCGACGCAGCATGGGCATCACGCTGTTGGGCTGCTTTACAAAGCCCGCCGGCTGCGTCAGCACCACCACGTTGCGGTCATAGCCCTGCGCAAACAGCCAGGCACTGGGAATGGAATCGGCAACGCCGCCATCCAGGTACTTATGCCCCTCAATGGCGACAGGGCGTGTTGCCACGGGAATCGCCGATGACGCGCGAATCCACTCGATGTCGCGTTCGTCACCATACGGCAAATCGTGATAGACCGCCTCGCCCGTCTCGATATCGGTACACACGCACGTAAACCGCATGGGGCAGGCGCGATATGTCTCCAGGTCGATAGGATCGCGCTCGAGCGGCACCTCGTGATAGGCAAACTCGGCATTGAACATATCGCCGGTACGCAGCCAGCTCGTCACGCTCGCGTAGCGCTTGTCGGCACAATAGGCCTTGTTGTAGCGGATGGCGCGACCAATCTGGCGCGATTTAAAGTTATAGCCAAACGCCGCCCCCGCCGAGATGCCCACCATATGATCGCAGGTCAGGCCATGCTCCATCCAAACATCGAGCACACCCGCCGTATACATACCGCGATAGCCGCCTCCTTCAAGCGCCAGCCCCACCGTATGCGTCGTATTTGGCTGTGTCATGCGACCATCTCCGTCCCTGCGTTTTAAAACGGGACAAGTATACCCGTCAACATATATCGTCTCAGTCGCATTTTCATCGAACATCGCATCGTCGTGTTACCGCTTGGCAAATAATTGTCACCCATAGTATGGGCACCCCTATATATTTTTGTACTGTTGTTTATACTACTCAGCAGTTATCAACAGCGAACATTAGCCGGCAAAGTAACCCAACAACGCAGCAAGGCGGAGGCCTGGATACACGCAATACGCTGAGCAACGACGCGTGTACACAACGAGCTCGCCCGACGCAATCCGCCCCGACCTCAGAAAGCCGCTTAGAACATGGATACTGTCAGCAATTACACCGAAACGCTCGAAAAGACCATCCGTGACCTTCTCGAGCGTCAGAATGATCTGATTAGGACCGCCTTTACCGACCAGCTCACCGGTCTTGGCAACCGTGGCGGTTTTACCAAGTCTCTCGAAGAGATCTGGGGGCAGGGCACGCCGGTCACTATGGCGTTTATCGATATCGATAACCTTAAGCACTGCAACGATGTCTTTGGGCACGACGAGGGTAACCGCTACATCATGCAGGTGAGCCTGTACCTTAAGCTCTACATCAAGGTTGGCGAGGCGGCGTTTCGCCTGGGTGGCGACGAGTTTGCCGTGCTCTCCACCATCTCGACCGAGGATGACCTTGCCGAGCGCCTGGAGCATTGCCGCTCGGTGCTCCTCAAAAACAACGACGCCGAGATGCCCCATTCGTTTAGCTATGGCGTGTCGCATGCCAATCCCAAACTGGGCGAAACCCAAAACCGCATGACGAAGGACGCCGACCATCGCATGTATGACTACAAGCTGCGCAATGCCATACATCTCGATCGCCGCAACATCAGTCAAGTCCACGCAGATGACTTTGAGATTAATGACCGCGTCTTTGACGCTATTTCGATGCTCGATGAGGGACGCTACTTCTTTATCGAAAACCTTGATAAGAACCGCACGCTCTGGTCGCAGGGGGCGCTGCGCGATTTTGGGCTTCCCTCGGAGCACATCGATGACTTCCGCAGTTACTGGAAGACGCGCGTGCACCCCGATGACCTCGAAGCATATACCCAAGACATCTACCAGGTCTTTTATGGCTCTAAACGCTATCGCGTTATGCAATATCGCGTACGCAACGCCGAAGGCGATTACGTGCTTTGTCGCGTTCGGGGCTATCGCATCGACGGAAACGGAAATACGCCCTCGCTCTATGTCGGCGAGCTCGTTAACCACTCCCTCGTTGAAACGGTCGATCCCGCCACGGGACTCGGCACCCAACGCATGCTGGTCAACGCCATCGACAGCTGCCGTCGCGATAACCATCAGACGGGCCTGATCGCCGTGCGCGTTCGCGGTACGACGCAGCTCAATGAGCACTATGGGGCTGACGCCGTTGACGCTATGCTCTCCGAATATGCCGGTCGTATGCTCTCGCTCACCCGCGGCAGAAGCCGTGTGTTCCGCTCGCGCAGCGTACAGTTTGTCGTACTTACCGATGGTCTGGACCGCGACGCCTTCGATTGCCTCGCACGCGATTTGGAGCGCGTCATCTCGGCCCCCGTCCAAATTGCCGACGATACCATTACCCCTACCTGCCTGGTTGTTCCCGTCTATTACGAACGCCTGGTCAACCAAGCACCGGCCGTCTTGGACGAACTCGATCGTCGATTACGCGCCATCAACGGGCCATTTCAGAACAAGAGCCTCTCCATACCCGAAATCGACCGCAAGGGCGCTGTTGCCGGGCGCATTGACCCGCTCACCGGCCTCTACCGCCCCAGTGAGTTTATGCGGCGCGCCAATGCCTTCTTGGCAACAGTGCGCGACGGCGCCTGGTGCATCGCCACGGTCGACATGGGACACATGCGCCTCTTTAACGAATGGCACGGGCAGGCCGAAGGCGACCGCGTGCTTGCAGATGTGGGAACAGTGCTCAAGGACATCGAAAATGCAGGGCATGGCGTTGCGGGCTACTGGGGTCAGGACGACTTTTGTATCCTCGCTCCCTTTGAACACGATGCCATACATCGAATTTACGCTCGCGTGCGCGAAGCCGTGGCCAAGCACGATGACGGCGTGGGCTTTTGGCCGTCCATGGGCGTTTGCCCCATCGACCCCAACGAGGAAATCACCATCGACGCGCAGGCCAAGGCCATGTTTACCAATCGGCGCGCCAAAAAGGACTTTAAGGATCGCATCGCCGTCTTTAGCCCCGAGGACTACAAGCACGAGGTCGCATTTCACCATACGCTGACCGAGTTCCAGTACGCCCTCTCCAACGAGCGCATCACCTACTATCTGCAGCCTCAGGTCGACATGGAAACGGGCGAGATCATCGGCGCCGAGGCACTCACGCGCTGGATCGACAAGGACGGCTCCCTCATTCCACCTGCCACCTTTATCCCCGCGCTTGAGGAAAGCGGCTTTGTGGTGACGCTCGACAAGTACATATGGCAGGGTGTTGCCTCGTGGCTGCGGACGCGCCTCGACCAGGGGCTCCCCGTGGTTCCGATTTCCCTCAACGTATCGCGCGTGGATATCCTTGCCTGCGATGTCGCCGAGCACATGGGGGCCCTGGCCACCCAGTACAACCTGCCGCCCGAGCTCATGCGCATCGAGATTACCGAGACCGCCTATACCGGAGAGTCCGAGGCCGTGGACAGGTTGACCGCCGAGCTGCACAACCGAGGGTTCTCGACCTACATGGATGACTTTGGCACCGGTCAGTCCACGCTCGCGATGCTCAAGAGCGTCAACGTCGACGTCATTAAACTCGACCGCACGTTTGTGCCCGCCGGAAAAGCCGACGAACGCAGCACGCAGATCGTGTCATCGATGCTGGGGATGGCGCAGTCGCTCAAGCTGCCCGTTGTGATTGAAGGCGTCGAGACGGAAGGCCAGGCTCAGCTGCTGCGCCAGATGGGCGCCCGCTTCGCGCAGGGCTTCCTCTACTATCGCCCCATGCCGGCGAAAGATTTTGAGGCATTGCTCGATAGCGGCGGCGACAATTGATACGCTCGCGAGCAAAACGCTACCGTTAAGGGACGCGATTGTCCCCATTGGCTAACTCATATCCCCAAATCGGACCGAATTGGGGATATGATACTAGCCACTGTTTCGCCCAAGGAGGTTATTCATCATGAACGAGTCATATCACTTGGGCGAGCAATCGATTGTCGCCTACCTTCAACGATTGGCGAACGGTGTTCCGACTGCCGAGCTCGACGTCGCGGCACTGCCTACAGAGCTGCGCGGTATTGGCGAGCAGCTGCAAAAGACCCACGCCATCCTGCAACAAGAGCGCCAGCTGCTCGAACGCAGCGTCCATATCGACCCGCTTACCAATCTGGGCAACCGCGGCGGGCTCGACCGTCACGTCGATCAGCTCTGGCGCAACGGCAACCCCTTCACCTGCGCCTATATTGACATCGATCACCTTAAACACTGCAACGATATATTCGGCCACGCCGAGGGCAATCGCTACATCCTGCGCACCTGCCGTTCACTCTCCGAAACCATGGAGCACGACGAGTTGCTGTTCCGCATTGGCGGAGACGAGTTCGTGTTCATCTCACCCACGACAAGCGAGACGGAACTTGAGCAGCGCCTGGAGCAGGTACGCACCAATCTGATCGAGGCAACCTCGGACGGCAAGGCGCCCATGATCGCCAGCTTTAGCTTTGGCTGTTCAAGCGTTAACCCGCTTGCCGGCGACACGCGTCGTCAGATGACGATGGATGCCGACCGCAAGATGTATCGCTATAAACTCATGCATCGCGTGCAGCAACCAGAAGGCGACGGCGCGCAGCAACACCCCGTCGCGGACCATCTTCCGTGCAACGACCGCGTGTTCCAGGCAATCTCCATGAGCTCCGAGACACGCTACCCGTTCATCCTCAACCTCGATACCGGCGAATCGCAATGGTCGGTCAATGCCGTGCGCGATTTTGACCCGCCTTCCCAGCATCCCTTTAACTCGGTCGATATGTGGCTCGCCCGCGTTCACCCCGAGGACCGCGACAACGTGCGCTCCGAGCTCGACATGGTGGTAAATGGATCGTGGCACTTCCATTACATGCAATATCGCGTGATGGATGCCACCGGAAAGTACGTGCTCTGCGACTGCACGGGTTACCGCCTGGACGGCACCGACACCGAGCCCAACATGTACGTGGGCATTATCATCAACCGCAGCTTGGCCGACACGACCGATTCCGTGACCGGTCTGGGGGATATCCACGCTCTGGTCAACGCCATCGGTGAGATGCGTCGCGTACCGCACGAGGCAGGCTTTATCGCCATTAAGATCGACGATATCGCCAAGGTCAACGCCCGCTTTGGCTTTGATGCGGGCGATCGCGTTTTGGCCGAAAGCGCCGCCTGCCTTATGGAGTGTTCGCGCGGTAAGGGTCGCCTGTTCCGCTCGACGGGGCCGACCTTTGTGGCACTCTTCGATGACCTTGGTCCCGAGGAGGTTGACGAGATCGCCGACGAGATCGAGCGCTTCCTGGGTTCGCCTGTACTCATCGGATCGCTTGAATATCAGCCGCCCATTCGCGTAGCCACGCTTCATCTGGACGGTGTCGACCGACAGCCCGTACCCATCCTGAACGAGCTCAAAGTGTTGCTCGGGAAAGCCGTGCAGGTGCCAGGTACCAAACTGGATTAGCACCACGCCCGCACCGCCTCCCCCATCGTGCGATAATCCTCTGCAGAAGTCACCAACAGCAGAGGGAGTTTGTGATGAAGGTTCTTTTGGTCAATGGCAGCCCCAAGGCAAACGGCAACACCGCTCGCGCGCTCGCCGAAGTCGCCGAGCAACTTAAAGCCGAGGGCATCGACAGCGAGGTATTCCAACTGGGCGCCAAGCCCATCCGCGACTGCATCGGCTGCGGTCAGTGCGGCAAGCTTGGCGGTCGCTGCACCTTTGACGACGACGTGGTGAACGAGCTCATCGCTGCCGCCGAGCAGGCCGACGGTTTTGTCTTTGGCTCACCTGTCTACTATGCGCACCCCAGCGGCCGCATCCTTTCGGCCCTCGATCGCGCCTTCTATGCGGGCGGGCATGCCTTTGAGCACAAACCCGGCGCCGCAGTCGCCGTCGCCCGCCGCGGCGGCACGTCAACCACCTTCGATGTGCTCAACAAGTACTTCACCATTAAGCAAATGCCCGTAGTTGCCTCCACCTACTGGAACAACGTATTTGGCCGCGTGCCCGGCGACGCCGATGGGGATGCCGAGGGCCTTGCCACCATGCGAAATATCGGCAAAAACATGGCCTGGCTCCTGCACTGCATCGAGGCAGGACAGGCCGCCGGTATCAACGCACCCGAGGCAGATCGAGCAACGACCAACTTCATCAGGTAGAACGGCGGAGCATGAATATCCAGATTTTTGGCACCAAAAAGTCCTTCGATACCAAGAAGGCCCAGCGTTATTTTAAGGAGCGCCGCATTAAGGTGCAGTTTATCGACCTTAAGGAAAAGGAGATGAGCAAGGGCGAGCTCACGAGCGTGATGCAGGCGGTCGGCGGCATCGACAAGCTACTCAACCCCAAGGCCAAGGACGAGGAGACGCTCGCGCTCATCCAGCACCTCACCCCCAGCCAGCGCTTCGACAAGCTGCTCGAGAACCAGCAGGTCTTGGCCGAGCCCATCGTGCGCAACGGCAAAAAGGCCACCGTCGGTTATTGCCCCGATGTATGGGGAGCCTGGGAGTAGCTTGTGTTATTTGCCGGCGCGTGGGTATAAGAGCAGGCGTTTGGCATAAGATTTAACTGTAAGCCATGTCTAACAAAGGAGGGCACATGCCCAACAAACCCGTGAAGATCATCATGCTTACCGGATACCTCGGTGCCGGCAAGACCACGCTGCTCAACCACATCCTCGCTAACGACGGCGGCATCCGCGCCGCCGTGATCGTCAACGACATCGGCGAGATCAACGTCGACGCCAGCCTTATCGCCGACGGCGGCCTTTCCGAGACCGATGACCTCATCCCGCTCACCAACGGCTGCATCTGCTGCACGCTTTCGGATGACCTGGCCAACCAGCTGCAGGGCATCGCCGATTCGGGCAACTTCGACTACATCATCATCGAGGCATCGGGTATTTGCGAGCCTATCCCCATCGCCTACACCATCTCGAGCTTCTGCGACGAGGCCAAGGTGGGCGGCGAGCCCAAGCTCGCGCTTGACAACATCGTGGCTGTGGTCGACTGCGCCCGCATGTACGACGAGTTCAACGGCGGTCGCGACCTGCTGGCCGAGGATATCGACGAGGACGACATCGAAAGCCTGCTCATTCAGCAGATCGAGTTCTGCTCCACGCTGATCCTCAACAAGACCGATACCGTGAGCCCTGAGCAGATCGCCGAGCTCAAGGCCATCGTGCGCAGCCTGCAGAAGGACGCTGTGATCGTCGAGGCGCAAAACGGCGAGGTTCCCATGGAGGAGCTGCTCGACACCGGCCGCTTCGACTTTATGCGCGCCTACAACTCCGCCGCCTGGATCGAGGCCATGGAGCATCCCGAGGAGCACGACGACCCCGAAGTGCTCGAGTACGACATCGAGACCTTCGTGTACTCGCGCCGCAAGCCATTTGACCTGCAGAAGTTCACCAATTATGTTGAGCAGGAGTGGCCCGACGAGGTCATCCGCGTCAAGGGTCCGCTGTGGCAGGCCAGCAATCCGGACATGTGCTACATGTTTGAGCAGGCCGGCCACCAGATGCGCCTGATGGAGAACGGCCTGTTTGTTGATTCCGCACCCGAGGGCGAGAAGCAGAAGATCATCGACGAGAACCCCGAGATCATGCAGATTTGGGACGAAGAGACGGGCGACCGCATGACGAGCCTGTGCATCATCGGCCGTCACATGGACAAGGATGCGCTCATCGCCTCCCTCGATGCCTGCCTGACCGACTGGCACCGCGCCTAAGTTTATCCAAGCAGGCATTTTTCCGCCCACGTAACCGCCAAACCACCACGAAGGTGCGCTGCCCTTCGTGGTGGTTTTTCGTTCTAAGCCAAGGAGATTCATGTTCAATATCGTGCTGTATGCGCCCGAGATTCCGGCCAATACGGGCAATATCGGCCGCACCTGCGTGGTTACCGGCGCCCGCCTGCATCTGGTGGAGCCGCTGGGGTTTTCGCTCGATGACAAGACGGTGCGTCGCGCCGGCCTGGGCTACTGGCAAAACTTGGATGTGACGACCTATGCCGGCTGGGAGGATTTTCTTGCGCGCAACGACCTCTCCCCCGCCGACGAACGCCTGCATCTGCTGACCAAAAAGGCACGCCGCACCTATGCGCAGAGTACCTACCGCGACGGTGAGTATTTGGTCTTTGGCAGCGAGAGCTCGGGCATTCCCGAGGAGTTGCTCGCCGCGGCGCCCGAGCGCTGCGAACGCATCCCGATGCTGCGCGATTGCGATTCGCTTGACAACGCCGAGGCCTGGGAAGCCCACGAGGAATCGCTCGGGCATACCGAGGACGGCCATGAGGCCATCCTTCGGCAGGATATCTGCGGCAACTTCGTCAATCCGGACGACTACCGCATCAGCGCACTCAATCTCTCCAACAGCGCCGCCATCGTCCTCTACGAAGCCCTGCGCCAAACAGGCTTTCCGGGAATGTGACAAAGGAACTGTCCCTTTGCCACATTCGGTTATAGGTAGCGGCCGGTGATGCTTGCGGGGCAGGCCACGATGTCGCCCGGCGTGCCGGCGCAGACGATTTGCCCGCCCGCGTCACCGCCGCCCGGGCCCATGTCGATCACATAATCGGCGTTACGGATAAGGTCGAGATCGTGTTCGATCACGATAACCGTGGCGCCCTTGGCGACAAGGCCGTCAAACACACTCAGCAACACCTGAACATCGAGCGGATGCAGGCCGATCGTGGGCTCGTCGAACACGAATACGGCATCATCCTGCACGCGGCCCATCTCGCTCGCAAGCTTAAGACGCTGCGCCTCGCCGCCCGAAAGCGCCGGCGTGGGCTCACCGAGCGTGAGATAGCCCAAGCCCAGGTCATGCAAGGTCTGCAAGCGCGTCTGAACCTTCTTGAGTCCCAGTGTGGCGTCGAGGGCCTCGTCCACACTCATATCCATGAGCTGCGGCAACGTGAGCAGGCTCCCGTCCTTGCCCTCGCGATGGATATGCGAAGCAGCGTCTGCATAACGCGAGCCGCGGCATGCCGGGCAGACGATCTCGACATCGGGCAAAAACTGCACGTCGAGCGATATCGAGCCCGTGCCATCGCACGTAGGGCAGCGCAGGGCGCCGGTGTTGTAGCTAAAGGCGCCTGCTTTGCAGCCCGCCGCCTTGGCCTCGGGCGTGCGGGCGAAGGCACGGCGCAGCTCGTCATGGATGTCGGAATAGGTCGCCACCGTCGAGCGCACGTTGGCGCCGATGGGCGTGGCGTCAATCAGGTTGGCGCGCGCGATGCCCTCGGCATCGACCCAACGCACGTGCCCGGGCAGGCGCTCGCCGGCTGCCTGCGCCTTGAGCGCCGGGATGAGCGTCTCGAGCACCAACGTCGTCTTGCCCGAACCCGAAACGCCCGTCACCGCGACGAGACGGCCGCGCGGGATATCGACTTCGAGCGGCTTGACGGTATGGATGGTATCGGTCGCCATGCGGATGTGGCCCTGGTCGAACATTTCGTCGTCAGTCACCTGCGGACGCAAGCGCTTGGAGTCCGAGCGCAAAAACGGCGCGATGCGGCTACCCTGCGATTGTTCGACCTCACCCACCGTACCGGCGGCGATTACATGACCGCCGCCTGCTCCGGCAACGGGGCCCATCTCGACCAGATAGTCGGCTTCCGCCAGTACGCGCGCGTCGTGGTCGACAACGACCACGGTGTTGCCGTCATCCACCAAATCGCGCATCACGCCTACCAGGCCGTCGACATTGGCAGGATGCAAGCCAATCGAGGGCTCGTCCAGCACATAGAGCACGCCCGTCGATCGGTTACGCACCACGCGGGCGAGCTGCACGCGCTGACGCTCGCCCGTGGAGAGCGTGGCACCGGCGCGGTCGAGTGAAAGGTAATCGAGGCCCAGATCGACCAGTCGACGGGCCGTGCTCAAAAACGAATCGCAGATATCCGTCGCCATGGGCTGCATCTCGGCCGGCAAGGATGCGGGCACCCCGCGCACCCACTCAATCGCCTCACCCAGCGTCATAGCCGCGGCCTGCGCCAGATTGATACCGCGCACCTGGGGATGGCGTGCGGCCTCGGAGAGACGCGTGCCGCCACAGTCACGGCATGGCCCCTCGCGCAAAAAGCGCGCCACGCGCTTGAGGCCCTTGTCGTCCTTAACCTTGGCGAGCGCATTCTCGACGGTATAGACAGCGTTGTAATAGGTAAAATCGAGCGGCGTGGCGCCCTCGCCGTTTTTGGGAACGTAGAGAATGTGCTTTTTAACCGCCGGACCGTGGAACACGATGTCGCGCTCTTGAGGCGTGAGCTGGTTAAACGGCACGTCGGTGCGCACGCCCATCTCGCCGGCTACCTGCTTCATCAGATCCCACATGAGCGTACCCCAGGGAAGCACCGCGCCTTCGTTGATGGTCTTTGACTCGTCGGGCACCAGGCTCGCTTCGTCCACCTCGCGCATGACACCGGTGCCGCCGCAGGTAGGGCACGCACCGCCGCTGTTAAAGGCAAGGTCCTCGGCACTCGGCGCGTAGAACTCGCGGCCGCATGCGGGGCACGTGAGCGACAGGCCCGCAGCCACGTTAAGGCTCGGCTCCACACGCGCCCCGCAATGTGGGCACACGTGATGGGCACAGCGGCTAAAGAGCAAACGCAGACTGTTGTTGAGCTCGGTCATGGTACCAAAGGTCGAGCGCACGCCTGGCACACTGGGACGCTGATGCAACGCGAGTGCCGCCGGTACGTGCAATACCTCGTCCACCTGGGCGTGCTCGGCCTGCGTCAGGCGACGTCGAGTATAGGTGCTGAGCGCCTCCAGGTAACGGCGCGAGCCCTCGGCATAAAGAACTCCCAGCGCCAGCGAGCTCTTGCCCGAGCCCGACACGCCGGCAATGCCCACGAGCCTCCCCAGCGGAATATCGATATCGATGTCCTTGAGGTTATGGACGCGTGCGCCACGCACCTCGATAGCCTGCGGGCTCATCTTCTGTTCCGTCACCTTTATCACCCTACTCATGCCATAAAACGCGGTCGCGGATATACTCGCCCAGCATGGGCACGGTAAACCGCACAAGGCCGTATCCGGCGGCCTCGATGACGCGCTCGCGAATCAGGCTTGCGCGATATTTACTCGCCCAGCTCTGGGTACGGTCGCAGCGCTCAATGATATCCGCCGTGCGCGTCGGCTTGTCCTCGTCAACCGCCATAGCCTCGATAAAGAGGCGCTGAGGGCTGCGCAGCCCGTAATACAGAGGTGCGTCAACCGCTTCGTAGAACTCGGAGACGGCATCCGCATGGCCATTCTCGACATCGCGCCTTTCGATGACCTGCGAGCCACGCCGGACAGCAGACCGCCACATGTAATAGCCCACCAGCTGAACCATATAGGGATGCCCCATGCTCTTGCGCGCCGCAAGGTCCGCCGTCTCCGCGTCAACGTAAAGACCAGCGTCTTTGACCGTCTGGATATACGAATCGCGCACTTTGGGCAAAGATATTGCCCCCAACGTACGCTGCTGGGCACGCCGCAAAAACGTCACGCTCGGCTCTTCGAGCAGATCGTCAACCATACTGGGCAAGCCGGCGAACGCCAGCGCAAGACCGCGCTGGTCGCTATCGGGCAAGCCCGTGGCATCCTGGTCTCCGAGCACCTGCTGATAGAGGACGGCAAGAGCCGCCAGTTCCTCGATAGACACCGATTGTGCCTCGTCAATCGCAAACAAGACGCCCTTGCCCGGACCGAGCTTCTTGAGACGCTCGTTGACCAGCCCTCGCAATGTCTCGCCTTTTGCCCGCGCCGCCTCGACCGACATCCGGCCAAACGACGGCCCAAACTCCATTGACGTCACAACGGGTTTATTCGAGCGAAGCGCGTCGGCCAGGCGGTCGCACAAGCCAAGCGAAGCAGAATCGGAGACAACCGCCCATCCGCGCCCGCTGGCTAGACGTTGCAGCTCCCGCAGGAGAACCGTTTTGCCACAGCTGCGGTTTCCCGTAATGAGCATGAGCCTGCCCGGCGCTCCGGCGCCGTTGTCGAGCCCTTCCTCAAAATCTTCGATGACCGACTCGCGACCGATGAGTATCGGAGGCCGCTTACCAGCTGTGGGCTTAAAGGGATTTGGATTCATATCGGCCTCCTCGGATTGGCAAACCCTGGTAACAGTTATACCAACTTATACTGAGTTATACCAATAGCATGTGACAAAGGGGCTGTCCCTTTGTCACATGTGGCCGAAAAACTCGGCGTCTGCTGCTCGCCAGGGACGGAAGGTGGCGGGATCGATCTTTACGTGCGCTGCGGCGGGCACGTCATACCATTTGACCGTGTAGCCGGCGCCGTGAGAGCAAAAGACCGAGTCGGGCGTGTTGGGCAGATCGGCCTCGGGCTCATAGGCGGCCGTCTCGATTACGCGCTCGGCATCATGGCAAGCCGCATAACCGGCGAACTCCAGGTACAGATGACCGCGCCCGCTCGTGTAGGCAGCCACCTCCAGCGCGTAATCCTGCACCTCGGATGCCGGCACGCGACCCACAAGCTTCGCTCGGTCTCCCGCCATCGTCGGCGGCTCGTACTCGGCACCCATGCGTGTGGCATCTGACAACGCCCGGCCCACGCACTCCCCCGGCACCTCGAGCTCAAAGTGGTACCACGGCTCCAGCAACACGTCTGCGCCGACCTCGCGCGCCTGCATCAAACCCTGGCGAATCGCGCGATACGTGGCCTGGCGAAAATCGCCGCCCTCGGTGTGTTTGGCATGCGCGCGGCCGCCCGTGAGCGTAATGCGCACATCGGTGATGGGCGAGCCCGTCAGCACGCCCAGGTGGTCGCGCTCCATAGCGTTGGTGAGTGCCAGACGCTGCCAGTTAAGATCGAGCTCGTCGGTCGAGGTCACGGTGCCAAACTGCACACCCGAACCCGCCGGCAACGGCTCCAGGCGCAGATGCACCTCGGCATAGTGACGCAGCGGCTCAAAGTGGCCCACGCCCTCGACCGGCCGCGAAATAGTCTCCTTATAGAGAATGCCGCCGGGCTCAAACGCAACCGAAAGGCCAAAGCGATCGGCCAACACCCGCTGCACGACCTCGAGTTGCACGGCGCCCATCAACTGCAAATGGATCTGCTCAAGATGCGTATTCCAGCTTACGCCGAGCATGGGATCTTCGTCCGCCAACTCACTCAGCGCTTTAAACACCGCATGAACGTCGTGTTCGCCCGGCAGCACCGTATAGGTGAGGACCGGAGCGATGACGGGCGCATCGCCCGCGGGCTCCGTGCCCAGGGCGTCCCCTGGGCGAACGTGCGCAAGACCCGTCACGGCGCAAATACCGCCAGCAGCAACTTCTTGGGCAAGCTCATACTTCTCGCCGTTATAGATGCGTACCTGATCGACCTTCTGTTCCCACGCCTCGGCACTGGAATGCCCACTGATCATCTGTTTTGCGCGCAGCGTGCCGCCGGTCACTTTAACCCAAGCCAAGCGCTCGCCACGATCCCCGCGGCTGACACGATAGACGCGCGCGGCAAACTCCGGGAGCCACGCCTGCTCACGCATCAGCGCGCATATACCATCCAGTAGCTCGTCAACGCCTTGGTCCTTGAGCGCCGAGCCGGCAAAGCAGGGAAAGAGCTTGCGCTCGGCAACCATGCGCGACAGCGTTGCGACAGAAAGCTCACCCGCTTCAAGAAACTCCTCGAGCGCCGCTTCGTCCAACGCAGCAGCGTCCTCCTGAACGGCGCCGCCCGCCAGCAGCTCGTTGGCATCCAGGCAGTCCTCGGAAAGACGCTGCCCGAGTTGTGCCAGCAAAACATCGCGGCCGGGATTCTCCAAATCGATCTTGTTGATAAAGATGAACGTCGGAATGTCGTAACGAGCAAGCAGGCGCAACAACGTTTCGGTATGGCCCTGTACGCCATCGTTGGCGCCCACCACCAGAATCGCGTAGTCGAGCGCGCGCAGCGTGCGCTCCGCCTCGGCCGAAAAATCGACATGGCCGGGAGCGTCCACGAGCATAACGTGGGTGTCGCCGTGGTCGAGCACGGCCTGCGACGAGAAGATCGTGATGCCGCGCTCGCGCTCAATCTCGTTCGTGTCAAGATGCGAGTCGCCATCGTCCACGCGCCCGCGTTTGCGAATGCGGCCGGCATGAAACAGCATGGCCTCGGCCAGCGTGGTCTTACCGGCATCGACGTGCGCCAGAATTCCTATGACCGCTTGCTTCGACATGGCTCTCCTCTTATTTCAAACCCATCACACGCCGCGATAGGCATTCTCGTTCCATACCGGATGATACAATTTACGAGCCGGCGGGCGAAGCGGGCCCTATCCCCCGACCGAGCTCATCGCCCTGCGTTGCCGCGCGGCGATTTTCGTAGGTTCGCGCCTTGCGAAAGCCGGCACCTCCCCTTTTGCCCGCCCGGTCTCATCTGAGGCGGTAACAATGCGAGCCCCACAACGACGCGTTTTACCAAAAATGGCCCCACTCGGGGCCATTTTTTATTTGAGCTGGGTGATGATACGTGCCTTGGCTCCTACGCCTCGCGCAGCCAATCAAACGCAACGCGCGGCGTACCGTCCGACACATATACGACGCCGGCGCGCTTAAACCCGGCCTTGGCGATGGCGCCCTGCATGGGCAGGTTGTCTTGATGCGTGTCGATGCGCAGATGGTCGACGCGCTCCTTGGCAAAGGCAAACATCGCGGCCGCAACACCATGCGTGGTGCCATCGGATGCCACGCGGTGCAGCACGGCATACGGGACGTCGCTGCGCCACTGACCGTCCTCGATCACATCATAGAAACTGTCTGGCCCCGGCAAAAAGGCAAACGTCGCCACCACGCGTCCGTCCTCCTCGCATACATAGCTACCACCCGCAGCGATATCGCTTTTGAGCTGCTCGGCTGAGGGCGTGCCCACCGGCCACTGCGTAGCGTTGCCATGCGCGCGCATAAAGGCGCGGGCAGCGTCGTAGATAGCCATGACGGCGGGAATGTCGGTATCGAGGGTTTTTCTGATCATCACGCGGCGACCTCACGTTTATTGGTATCACTTTGATTGAGCAATGATATCAGCGTTTGGAGAGGGGCGCGAAGCAGATGGGAAGCAAAAAGCGAGCCGCCTGGTCAAAGGCCAAAAGCGAGTTTTTGGGCGCTGCCACCGGCGGCGATATGAGCGACCTGTTTGCACGCGAGGACGAGCGCCGCGACACCCTGGACGCCGAGCGCGACGAGGCTTGGCGCTATAAGTCGTGCGAGCGCAAAAACCGTTACGACACACGCGCCGAAGCCGAGGCCGTTATGGCCGACTGCGAAAACCGCGGACGGCGTGGTTTGGCCTGCTACAAATGCGAGTACTGCGGCGGCTGGCACCTGACGTCGCACCCTTGGAAATAGACCTCGCATCGGCACGGTGTTGACGGGACGCCAGCCATCGTGCGCAAGCTACGGGCGCGGCGGCACCAAGACATCGTAGCGGACAGCCTTGCCCGCGAGCTGATAGCTCGGCTTTACGCCGGCGAGCAACGGGCCCTTCACCGGCCGTTTGATAACGACTTTGCGCGGATACACCGCAAGTGCTGCCTGGACCAGCGTCTCCTCGTCGGCGCACGGCTGCTCCAGATGATGCAAGAGTTGGAACTTCTTTTTCACCGCCGCGCTCTTGGTGCGCCCGGGAAACATGGGGTCCAGATATACCACGTCAGGAGCGGTGAGCTCGCCCTGCCCGATCAGCTCAGCTGTATGGCGAAGGCCGGCAACGCTATCCTCGCCCGCATGTAAGCGCATGCGCGCCACGGCTATCGCAAGCGCCGGATCATCTGCCGCGCGATCCAAGGCATCCTTGAGGAGCGCCGCGATCACGCAATCCTTTTCATACAGATCGACGGTAAAGCCCGCGGCCGCCAGCAGCAGCGAATCCTCACCAAAGCCCGCCGTGGCATCAATCGCCCATGGGTTCTCGATGCCTTTTGCGCGCGCGGCCTTCACCAGCAGCTCTTGTTGCAGACGGCCCTGCTTAAGTCGTGGCAGCATGCGGCCAAAATCGGCACGCAACTCCATCGTGCCGTCAGTGAGCGTAAGGCCCTCGGACGTCCGCACGAGCTCGAGCCCAGCAGCCCGAGCAACAGAAAAGGGATCGACGACGCCCATGGACACTCCTTAGCAAGCAAAACGAATACGAGAGCGCCACCTCAGTTGGCACCCAACCGTCCGCTATTGTCCCACACGCGACATGGTCCACAGCATCCCAATGCAAAGCACCGCCATCAATCCCGTGCACACGGCAGCGATCACAAAATCACCCATGTGCCTTCCCAACGACCGCGGTTCACGCACTTGCTTGACTCCGTACATCATGGCTCCTCCTTCGGTCCAACTCTTCACCATGGCCTCATCATCGCAGCGCCGCGCATACGCTGCCATCGATTTAACTTACGCCCAGCTTTCCTTTTTGAAAGGTTGGACCGTACAGGCAAGAGACGCTTTCAGGCGCATGCATCGCCGCGTTGAACTACAATGTGCTTCACCATATGTGCAGCACATAGGGTGCGCCAGGTTGGCGTACTCGTATCGAAAGGACCAGCCATGAGCTTCACTCGCAAGACTCTCAAAATCCTTGCCCTGATTTATTTTGTTCTGGGCATCGCCAGCCTCGTCATTGGAATCGCCGGCATCGCGACCGGTAAGCTCGAGTCCACCTACGGATCGAACGCCATGCTCGCCGCGGCCGTGATTATCGCCAAGGGCCTCATCGATCTCGCCGCAGGCGTTGCGGGCATCAAGGGTGCCAACAAGCCTTCGCAGGTTGACGGCGCGTTTAAGCTCGGTATCGTTGCTGCAGTCGCCACGCTTGCCCAGGCTGTGCTCACGCTTCCCGCGTTTGGCGGCGACGCCATAAACTATGGCGCCTTTGTCATCGTGGTGTACGACCTGTTCTTTGTTCAGCAGGCACACGACGTTAAGGCCGAGAACAAGGATCGTCTGTAGGCACCTGCCCCCCACAGCTCCCTGCAGCCAAGCAACCAAAAAGGGCCGATCGCATAGCAACGCGGTCGGCCCTTTACGTTTACCCAGATAAAACCTGCCAAAATAAACCTGTCCCTTTTTGGTAGGTTGTTAACTGTGGCGGTACTCGGCGATGATGAAGTCGATGTCGGTCTGAAGGGTGTCCAAATTTGCCAGGCGTTCTTTGTCGGCGGGGCGCGTGCGGTAGTAGTACGGCGTCATCTGGAACACCGCCTCGATGTCGGCCTGGGTCTGGAGCGTAATGTTCGCAGACACCCGCAGCGTTGAGGCCAACTCGAGCTCGGTAGTCTTCGGTAGCTTTTCGTCGTTGAGATATGGCGTGTCGTAGAGCACCTCCTTGAGCCCAAACAGATGACGGGCACCCGGCACCACAGTATAGAGCGAGCCCTCCGGCGCCAGTACGCGGGCAAACTCGCGCTCGTTAAAGGGAGCAAACAGCTCGGTCACCATATCGAAGGCGCCATCTGCCACGGGGATGTCCTTCATGTTGGCGACGAAATACGTTGCGCCGCCACGCTTGGCAGCCAAGCGCACCATTTCCTTGCCCAGGTCAAAACCATAGGCATCAACGTTCGATACCGAGCCCATGGCACTTGTGTAGTAGCCCTCGCCACAGCAGATGTCGAGCAGGGTCAGCGGCCTGTTCGCAGACATCGCGTGCCCAGCCGCTCGTTCACGCACGAGCTCGACCATCGCATCGCGCAACGGCGCATAGTAGTCGCGATTCAGAAAGTCGCGACGGCTGCGTGCCTGCGACTTGGGATCGCCCATGGAGTCACCGCTCTTGGACGAGCGCAACAGGTACAGGTAGCCCTCGCGTGCACGATCGAACCGATGCCCGCCCGTGCATGCAGCCTCACGCTCGTCGTCCACCAACGGCTCATGGCAAACGGGACACAACAACATGGCAACTCCTTAGGGCGGACAACACAGCGCCCACCATTGTCTCACGCCTCCCCCACCTAGTCATTGGGGACGTTCTTAAACGACTAGTCATTCAAGAACGTCCCCAATGACTAGTCGTTTAAGAACGTCCCCAATGACTAGGTGAATAGGAGTATCATCGTCTGCGCAAATAAGCGTGAACAAGCATATTAGAGATTGAGAGCGTATGGCTGATACCGCATCTAAGCACATTGACATGACGACTGGCTCGCTGTGGCGCAACATTCCCCTGTTTGCCTTTCCCGTTGCCGCGACGAGCATCCTCGAGCAACTGTCGAACCTCATCGCCACGGTCATTATCGGCAACTTCTCGGGCGACCAGGGAACCCTTGCCATGGCCGCCGTTGGTTCCAACGTTCCGCTTACCAGCCTGATGATCAACCTGTTTATCGGCCTGTCGCTTGGTTCTAACGTGGTTATCGCCAACGCCATCGGCCGCAACGACCAAAACATGGTCAAGCGCGCCGTCCACACCTCGATCCTTATGGCACTCGTGGGCTTTGTCGTCATCGCACTGGGCGAGGTCTTTGCCGAGCCCATGCTCGCCGCGCTCAACGTCCCCGCCGAGACCATGCCGCTCGCATCGCTCTACCTGCGCGTCTTTTTACTGAGCATGCCCTCGATCTTGCTCTACAACTTCGAAGCCGCCATCTTCCGCTCCGTCGGTATCACCCGTATGCCGCTGCAGGCACTTGCCGTGTCCACCGTCCTCAACATTGGCCTGGACCTCATCTTTGTCCCCGTACTCCACTGGGGCGTCGCGGGCGTCGCCATCGCCACCGCCATCGCCTACACCGTCAGCGCCGCTACGCTCTTTATCCGCCTGCTCAAGACCGACTCCGTCGTCCGCGTCACCCCACGCGACTTAGGCTTAGACCCCGTCGCCCTCAAGCGCATCGTCAAGATCGGCCTGCCCGCCGGTATCCAGAGCGCCGTCTTTGCCGTCGCCAACATCATCATCCAGTCCGCCATCAACAGCCTGGGCACCGAGGTCATGGCAGCCTCCAGCGCGGCCATGAGCCTGGAGTACGTGTGCTACAACCTACTCAACAGCTTTAGCCAGGCCTGCACCACCTTTGTGGGACAGAACCACGGCGCGCGCCAGATCGACCGCTGCACCAAGACGCTCAAGGTCTGCCTGGTCGAAGGCGGCATTGTCGCGCTCACCACCATCGTCATCATTGTCGGCTTGGGACGCGAGATCCTGTCGCTGTTCAACAGCGATCCCAATATCGTCTCGATCGGCTATATCCGCGTGTGCTCGATCTTCCCCGCGTACGCCTTTAGCATGTTCTACGAAAACATGTCCGGCTACCTGCGTGGCTTTGGCATCTCGCTCATGCCTGCCCTCATTACCATGATCTGCGTCTGCGGCATTCGCTTCTACTGGGTGTTCTGCGTCTTCCCGCACTTCCGCACGTTCGCGAACATCATGATGGTCTACCCCATCAGCCTGGGCACCACCGCGTTCTTTATGGTCGTAGCCGTGCTCCTTTGTCACCCCGCGCGCACCTACCGCCTGGCCCAGGCCAAGGCAGGGGCGCGTTAGGCGAAACCCCGAGCGCCGCGCAATCGCTAATTGACGATATGCGAGCTCATGTAGTCGATAAATCGCCTGGTGGCAATGGGCATGGTGTCCCAGCTGCGCCAGGCAGCCACCACGTCGCGCGAGGGGGCATGCACGATGGGCCGCACGCGAATATCGGCCCGCATACCCTCGACGGTACGGCGGTAGAGCATGCTCACGCCCAACCCCTCCTCCACCATCGCCATAATGGTGTAGTCGTCGGTGACCTCGCTCGTCACATGCGGCGACAGCCCGTGCGCGGCAAATGCGTCGAGCACCAGGCTCTGTTCGCCCTCGTCCAGCAGAACAAATGGCTCGGACGCTAAATCGGCCAGCGTGACCTTTTCCTTTGCCGTCAGCGAATGCGTTGCCGGCAGCAGTGCCACGAGCTCGTCGTGATAGACCACGCGCTTCTGCAGCCCGGCGGTAAATCCACGCGCCGTAAAGCAAAAGTCAACCACACCGTCGTGCACCCACTGGGCGTTGCGCGTGTAATCGCCCTGCTTGAGGGTAAAGCGCACACCCGGATGCAGCGTGCCAAAGTCGCGGATCACGCGCGGCAGCACAGTTCGGCTCACGTTGGTAAACGTCGCAATGCGAATATCGGTCGAGGAAAGGCCCAGCAGCTCTTGGCGCTTGCCCTCGAGCTCGGCCTCGGCCGTTACGATTTGGCGCAGATACGGCAAGTACTGTTTGCCATCGCGCGTAAGCGAGACGCCCTGCTTGCCGCGCTCAATAAGCGTGGTGCCCAGCTCACGCTCGAGCGCCTTGACGGCCTGACTCACCGCACTTTGCGTATACCCCAGCTCATCGGCCGCGCCCTTCAGGCTGCCGCGATCGACCACCATACAAACAATCTGATACCGCGATGCCATCTTGCCTCCACATCGACGAGCCGTAAAACGTTTTGCCAGCGCTTTTCACACCTACTTTAGCTTTGCTTAATCATACTGAAGATACATTCGCTTTACTACATCCATATCTGGGAGCAGAATCCTTTTTGCGAAACCGTTCTGTAACAAAAGGAGTCCCATGGATCGCAAAAAAGCAATCGCGCTCTCATTTTCCGTTCCCATCGCATGGGGCTTTTCGTACCCCCTCATGAAGATAGGCATGGACAGAATGAACGCCACGAGCATCGTCGCGTTGCGCTGCATCATCGCCTTTGTGGCCTGTCTGCTACTCTTCCACAAACGCGCTTTCCGCATCAACCGCGACCTTATGGTCCGCGCCGCCATCATCGGCGCCATCATGGCAACCGAGCTCACCTGCATGTGTTTGGGCTCCAGCCTCACGTCTGCCTCCACCGCCGGCTTTTTGCAGAGCCTGACGGTCGTGATCGTGCCGTTTGCCAACGCCGCCCTGCTGCGTCGCGCCCCGGAGCGCAAAGTGCTCGTCGGTACCGCCATCGTCACCTGCGGCATGCTGCTGCTCTCGGGCGCCGACTTTACCAGCCTGAATCCCGGCGCGATCATCATGTTGCTCTCGGCCTTTATCTATGCCAGCCACATTATCGTAGCCAAGCGCTTTGTCGAAGAAGTCGATCCGCTGGTCCTGGGCGTTTGGCAGCTGGGCTTTGGCGGCCTGTTCTCGGGCATCGCCGCATGCACCTTTGGCGGCTTCACGCTTCCCAGCACGCCCAACGAAATCGTCGTTGTCGTCGCACTCGCACTCATCTGCTCTGCCTACGGCTTTATCACCCAGACACTCGTGCAGCCTCATGTTCCCGCCGAGACCACCGGCTTTGCCTTCTCGCTCGAGCCGGTTTTCTCCGCCGTCTTCTCGTTCTTCCTAGTTGGCGAGGTCCTGAGCCCCATCGCCTTCTTTGGCGCCGCCCTCATCCTCACCGGCGTGATGGTGGCAACCGTCGAGCTTCCGCGCCTTCGCGCGCACAGTCATGCCCGCATGACCGGAGCGCCCGAGCACGTATCCTAATCCCCGCTCCTCGCGCAGTCGCAGCGTAAAGGCCATCGGCCACCCTTACAATAGATGCCAGCAAAGCATCTGCCGTAAAGGAGCCCCATGGACACCGCAACTCACGACCGCAACATAGCAACTTGGTTGGGCGATGCGCCGCAGCCGGTACGTGACACTACGAACCAGCTGCTCGAGCGCATCGCCCTTTTGCGTGCCGAGCAGACCATCTACCCGGCACAAGACGACATCCTCAACGCCCTCGCCTACACGCCGGCCGACCAGGTCAAGGTTGTCATCTTGGGTCAGGACCCGTATCACGGGCCCAACCAAGCCATGGGGTTATCGTTCTCGGTTCCCGCGACACAAACCAAGCTGCCGCCGAGCCTGCGCAACATCTATAAGGAACTCAACGCCGATCTTGGCTACCCCATTCCCGCCACGGGCGACCTAACGCCATGGGCGCAGCGGGGCGTTCTGCTCCTTAACACCACGCTCACCGTACGCGAGCATGCCGCCAATTCGCATGCCAAGCTGGGCTGGAGCACCCTGACCGACTACGTCATCGAGCGCTGCTGCCTACTGCCGCAGCCCGTGGTCTTTTTGGCATGGGGACGCTTTGCCCAGCAGATGGTCGAAGGCAAGCTCGCCGCAACCGGCGCAGGCGAGGCGACCGGCAAGTTCTGTCTGGCGTCAACGCACCCCTCGCCGCTTTCGGCCAACCGTGCCACGGCAGAACTCCCCGCCTTTATGGGATCGCGCCCCTTCTCGGCAGCTGATCGGCTACTCGAGCAGCACGGCTCGACCCCCGTCAACTGGACTTGCCTCGGCTAAAAATCGATACATCAAAAACGCGCCCGACGGCAATCTTGCCATCGGGCGCGTTTTGCTATTCGGGCCAAATAAATTGTGTGCGGCCGGCCTCGCCACCATCGATCAGCAGGCTCTGCCCGGTCATAAAGCGGTTGGTCACGCCCACAAAGTAGATCCACTCGGCGATCTCTTGGGCGGTGGCCCAGCGCTTAAGCGGCGTGAGCTCCATAATCTGGCTCCACAGGTGTTCGTCTTCCATCACACAACGGTTGAGCGGCGTGATAACGCCGCCCGGGTCCACGCTGTTGGCGATGGCCTGCGGTGCCAGGCGGTTTGCAAGGTTCTTGGTGTAGGCGATAACGCCGCCCTTGCTGGCGGCATAGGCGGGAAACTCCGATCCCGTATGCCCGCTCGCCGACCCCACATTGACCACGGATTTGATAGCCGGCGCCGGCTTGGCGGCAAGCCCCTCCCCCACAAAGGCATAGCGCTCGGTCACGTTGATGGTGCCACGCAGGTTGGCGGCAATGTCGTCGGCCGAATCCTGCGTACCGGCAACGTTTACGATTACCTGGGGTTCAAGGTCGTCTGGAAACGAGTCCGGTTCGCGGACATCAACGATCAGATGGCGGTAGCGCTCGTGTTCGATCGCCGCCGGCAGCAGATCAAAGCCCACGACCTCGTGGCCCTCGTCCAAAAAGCGCTGCACACACGCGGTTCCGATACCGCCCGAGGCACCCGTGATCAAAACCCGCATACTTGCTCCTTAGGCGGTTGCATGGCGCTCGAGGTACTCGGAGCCCACATTCTCGCGCTCCCAGCCGCGCACGACCTTGTAGCCCACGGGGCTCAGGAAGACCTCGCACAGCAGCTCGGCAACAGCGCCGGTCAGCGAGCACATAAGGACCTGCACCCAAGTCCAACCAAAGAACGTGTGGCTCACCACAATGGCAAAGACCAGGTTGTCGATAAACTGGCCAACACCCGTGGACACATAGGAACGGAAAGCGAAGCTCGCAAAGTTATTCTTTTTGAGCATACGGCCGAGCGACTGGTTGAGCGTGGAGTTGACCACGGCAGAAACGAGCATTGCCAGCGAAGAGCCGAGCACCACGTACCAAGTGCCGCCGATGGTGGCGTTAAGGGCGGTGTTGACCTCGATCATACCCGTGTCGTAGTAGGCGCCCCACATGCCGGGCGTGATCGAGCATGCCCAAAAGCACAGGCTCACGGCCAGGTTGACCAGCAGCGCGAGGATAGAGATTTTGATGGATGCCTTGGCGCCAAAGCGCTTACAGATCATGTCCTGGCACAAAAACGAAACCCAGCTCACCACAAAGCCGCAATCGAGTGCCAGATACGGCAGGCTGATGAGCTCTTTGTTGGCCAACAGGTTCATCATGATGACGCTCACGAAAAACAGCGAAACCGTTGCCGCGGGAATGCTCCGCAACAGGACCTTATAGTCCTCCATGACCTTCTTGATCATTATGTACTCCTTTGGTTTTAGGTTTAACGAGCAGGATATCGGACCCGAACTGCTCGGACGCCCCGGTCTTGAGACGACGGTGGGTATGATAGCCGCTCACACGGCATCAGGCAAGCAACCGGCGCGGTAGCCCCGCAGGGCCACCGCGCCGATGCGTTAAAAGGCTACGTTGCCAAACTCCGACAGGATAAGGTCGGGGTTGTGGTCGGTTGCCCAGTCCACGTTCCACGGGCTCGTGAACAGCAGCAGCTTACCGCCGCGCATGTCCTCGACGCGCAGGGTGTCGCGCGTGAGCGAAAGAGCCGGAATGTCAATGGTATCGGGGTCGTTCTGGATCCAGCGGATGTCCGTATAGGGCAGCGGCTGGCGACGAACCTCAACACGGTACTCGGCCTTAAGCCGGCGCTCGAGCACCTCAAACTGCAGCACGCCGACCACGCCCACGATGACGCTCTCCATGCCGGCGCCCAGCTCGCGGAAGATCTGGATGGCACCCTCCTGGGCAAGCTCCTCCATACCCTTGACGAACTGCTTGCGCTTAAGCGTGTCGACCTGCGTAATGCGAGCGAACATCTCGGGGGCAAACGTCGGGATCTGCGGATACTGCACATGGCGCTTGCCAGAGCACACGGTGTCACCGATGCTAAAGATACCCGGATCGAACAGGCCCACGATATCGCCCGCGTACGCCTCGTCCACGATGGCGCGGTCATCGGCCATCATCGACGTGCCCGTGGCAAGCTTGAGTTTACGGTTGCCCTGCACGTGGAAGGCGTCCATGCCACGCTCGAACTTGCCCGAGCAAATGCGCACAAAGGCGATGCGGTCGCGGTGGTTCTTGTCCATATTGGCCTGGATCTTAAACACAAAGCCGCTAAAGTCATCGCGGCAGGGATCGACCGGTTCGCTGGTGAGCGTATCGGTATAGGCGCGCGGCGTCGGGGCCAGACGCAGGAACTCCTTGAGGAAGGGCTCCACGCCAAAGTTGGTGAGCGCCGAGCCAAAGAACGCCGGGCTCAGCTTGCCGCAGGCCACGGCATCCAAGTCGAGCTCGTCGCCGGCGCCATCGAGCAGCTCGATGTCGTCCATCAGGTTCTTATGGTTCTCTTCGCCAATAAGCTCGTCCATGGAAGGATCGCCCAGCTCGGCCTCGACCTCGGCGACCTTCTTGGTGGCGTTGGCGTGGCCGTCGCCCTCAAAGGCAATGACGCGACGGGTCTGGCGATCGAACACGCCGCGGAAGTTGCGACCGCTACCGATCGGCCAGTTCATGGGGTACGTGTTGATACCCAGAACGTTCTCGATCTCTTCCATAAGCTCAAACGGATCGCGAGCCTCGTGGTCAAGCTTGTTCACAAAGGTAAAGATAGGAATGTGGCGCAGCGTACAGACCTTAAAGAGTTTTTTGGTCTGGGCCTCGACGCCCTTAGCGCCGTCGATGACCATGACCGCGGCGTCGGCGGCCATAAGGGTACGGTAGGTATCCTCCGAGAAGTCCTGGTGGCCGGGGGTATCGAGAATGTTGACGCAGGCACCGTTGTAGGTGAACTGCAGCACCGAGGAGGTAACGGAGATGCCGCGCTCCTTCTCGATGTCCATCCAGTCCGAGACGGCGTGCTTGGCCGAGCTCTTGCCCTTGACCGAACCGGCGGTCTGGATGCTGCCGGTATAGAGCAGCAGCTTCTCGGTAAGCGTGGTCTTACCGGCGTCCGGGTGGCTGATGATCGCGAATGTGCGGCGCGACGAGATTTCATCCGACAGGCTTGCCATGCGGATCCTTTCTTGCATTGAGTGCATTACGTCGATGTAACCGCATTATTGTAGCCGCGAAATCCCGCCATAGGGCACCTATCAGGACAAATTCATCAGTTGGGGTCTTTGTTGCCGGTCGGTGGCAGCACTCCGCAGCAGTTTGTCTCAATCTGTAACATCTAACCGGCTTTTGAGCCTCTTACTGTTACAGATTGAGATGAACGAACGGGCCTGCCAGCAAGATCTCGATCTGTAACAGTTAGACCCGATTTGGCCCTCTTGCTGTTACAGATTGAGACAAACGGTCGCCGGCCATCCTGATTTCCCTCTTGCGTAACTGTACATAGTGTATATATACTGTGCTTACCGGTTATATACACGTGTAGCCCATCAGCTAAGGAGCCGCTGTGGACATCATCCTATCCAATTCGAGCGACAAGCCCATCTACGAGCAGATATCCTCGCAGGTCAAGGCACAGATCCTTTCGGGCGCACTCACCGCGGGAGCCAAACTCCCGAGCATCCGTGCGCTCGCTAGCGACCTGGGTGTGAGCGTCATCACCACCAAGCGCGCCTACGCCGACCTAGAGCAGCTCGGCTTTATCTGCACCGTGCAAGGCAAAGGCTGCTTTGTCGCCGAGGGCAACCAAGAGCTCTTGCGCGAAAACCAACTCTGCCATGTCGAAGAGTTGCTTGCGCAGGCAGCGACACAGGCAGAAGCCCTGGGCGTCACGCGCGATAAATTGCACGAGATGCTCGACCTGGTAGCCCCCGAAACCATGCAGTAGCCATCTGCAAGAAAGGCTATACCATGCAAAACTTGCTAGAACTCAAAGGTGCCTCACGCCGCGTAAGTGACCGCTTTTCGCTGCGCGATGTCACACTCACCGTAGAACCCGGTCAGATTGTCGGCTTTGTGGGCGCAAACGGCGCCGGCAAGACAACGACCATCCGCGCCGCGCTCGGCCTCATAAAGCTCGATACCGGCAAGGTGCATCTGTTTGGACAGCACTGCGATGCCGACGCACCCGATGAACAGCAGCGCCGCACGCGCTCGCGCATCGGTCTCGTTCTGGACACGTGCCCCTTCCCTTCCACGCTCAAGGTGGCCGAGGTCGAGGCACTCGTAAGCCCGGCGTACCCCACGTGGAGTCACGAAACGTTTGCTGGCCTTATCGACCGGTTAGGCTTGGAGGCCAAGGCAAAGGTCAAAGACCTCTCCCGCGGCATGGGCATGAAGCTGCAGCTCGCGTGTGCGCTCAGCCACAAGGCCGAGCTGCTCATCCTGGACGAAGCCACGGCAGGCCTCGACCCCATGGCACGCGAGGAGCTGCTCGACGAGCTGCTCTCCTTTGTCGCCGACGGACAACGCAGCATATTGTTCTCGAGCCACATTACGTCTGACCTTGAACGCGCGGCAGACCGTGTCGTCTGCATCGATCACGGTGCGATTGTGTTCGATTTGCCGCGCGAGGACATTACCGACCGCGCCGGCATCGCCCACTGCACCCAGGCACAAGCTGCCGAGCTGATGGCTTGCGTCGAAGGCGGCCGCGCCACGCGTCATGCCTACAGCGTTGACGTGCTGGTCCCCAATCGCCGCGAAGCGCTCGAGGCCTTTCCCGAGATTCCCTGCGACCGGATTTCCATCGATGACTATCTGCGCCTTACGCTGAAAGGAGCCTCCAAATGAAACGCGCCTTTAAGTCCGAGACCGCCATCGCACGCTCGTTTCTCCCGAGCATCGCCGGCGTCGGCCTGTTCATTTTCGTCGTGCTGACCCTTGCCAACGCGACAGACGGCGATTCCGGCATGAGCGCCGGCACCTGCGCGGTCAGCGCCATGTCACCCATTATTATCATGAACTCGCTGGCTGGCTACGATAACCAAAACGGTTGGGAGCGCTATCGGGCAACGCTGCCCTTTTCGCGCAAAGATATCATCTGCGCACGCTACCTGTGCATTATTGCCTTCTCGGCCGTCATGGCATGCGCGGCTACGCTTCTGAACATCCTCGCCCTTCCGTTCTTCGACCACGCGGGCATCCCTTCGACAGGCCAGACGGTCTTTGAAATCGCAACTGCCTCGGCGGCATCGATGCTCATCTCCCTCATGATGGTGTTTTTTGCACAGCCGATATTCTTCCGATTCGGACACATGGAGGCGCTGCGCCTTTCCGTCGGCCTGTTTGCCCTGCTTGGCTGCGGCACCATGGCAATGCTGAGCTCCTCCAACCCCATCAGCAACTGGCTCATGTCATTCGCCGGGGCGAATCCCGATCCCGCCGTTATCGGATGTCTGTGCGCCGGAATTGCCGTCGCGGCGTTCATGCTATTCATGGTCAGCTGCACCGTCAGCACCAAGATCTATCGAGCACGCGATCTGTAGCCATGAACGGTATCATCGGACGTGCGCCGTAGATTTGGCGCAGTCGTTCTTGGGGAGGAATTTCACCCATGTCGTGGGTCGCTGCAGCGTTTGCATCGGCTTTCTTTGCCGGCATCACATCTATCCTGGCAAAATGCGGCATCAAGCATACCGATTCCGATGTCGCGACTGCCATCCGCACCTGCATGGTGCTCGTATTTGCCTGGATGATGGCGGGCGTCTCCGGATCCATCGGGTCCATCGGCGGCATTCCCGCCAAGGCGTGTCTCTTCCTCGTCCTCTCAGGACTTGCCACTGGCGCTTCGTGGATCTGCTACTTTAAGGCGCTCAGCATTGGAGACGTCAATAAGGTCGTACCGGTCGACAAGATGAGCACCGTACTCGCCGCGCTCATCGCCATTGTTCTCTTTGGCGAGACAAGCAATCTGGCCGTAAAGCTTATCGGGACGGCCGTAATCACCCTCGGCACGTTCCTGATGATTGAGAAGAGGCAGCCAGCTGGCATGGGCCAGAAGCAAGACCGGACTTGGCTCGTCTACGCCATCGGCGCGGCCGTGTTCGCGGCACTCACCTCCATCCTCGCCAAGGTTGGCATCGAAGGCGTCGAGTCCAACCTGGCCACGGCCATCCGCACCTGCGTGGTGCTTGTTATGGCATGGGCAATCGTAGCCGCCAAAGGAAAACTGGGGCAGGTCGCGCGCGTTGACCGGTGCGAGCTTGCCTTTCTCGCAGCATCGGGCATTGCGACCGGCGCATCGTGGCTGCTGTACTACTACGCCATCGCCGCAGGCCAAGTGAGTATAGTGGTGCAGATCGACAAGCTATCGATTGTCGTATCGGTACTGTTCGCGCACCTGGCCCTTAACGAAAAGCTGTCGCGCCGAAGCGCCGCCGGCCTTTTTCTCATCGTTCTGGGCACCGCTGCACTCGCAATTTGGAAGTAAGGCGCAGCGAACGCGAGCCTCGGCGCACTCGTGGCCACAATCGGTCGCCAGCAAATACGAATATATGACAAATGACATGCCCACGGCCCGTGCACAACGCCTTACAATGAAGGCGTCACGGGCCTTGCCCAATTTCGATCATCCAAGGGGATGTCTTTTTGGTCATTGTTCTTTAGGGAACGGTCAATCGCATAGAACCATGAAAACGGCCGTCCAACGGCCGTGGTTTGTTGCGCCGTTCCGCCCCCGTCATCTGCCAATTTGCACCTGATAGGAAAGAACAATGAAATCCCAGGAATCCCAAACCTTCCCAAAAGCCAACAGCTTCGATACGGCACTCGTGCGCTCTAAGATTATGGGGCCCAATCCCCTCAAGCTCTGCGAGGAGCTCCTTTGCGATGCACGTATCCCCCGCGGCGCTCGCGTCTGCGACCTTGGATCGGGCGCCGGTATCACCAGTGCCCTGCTCGCCCGCGAATATGGGTTTGACACCTACGCCGTCGACCTGTGAAGCGACCCCGAGGAGAACCGCGCGTTCTTTGCTTCGCTCGGCATTTCGCGCGACACGATTCATCCCGTTCAGGCAGACGCCTCGCAAGGCTTGCCGTTTGAGCACGACTATTTTGATGCGGTCGTGAGCATCGACTCGTACAACTATTACGGGCGCGACCCTCACTACCTGGGTGAGCGCTTGCTCCCCTACGTAAAGCAAGGCGGGATGCTTTATCTGAGCATTCCCGGCATGGTCCGCGACTGCCACGACAAGCTGCCTGACTGTCTGCTCACATCTTGGACGCCCGAGCAGCTCGATTACATGCACGACATAGCCTGGTGGCGCGCCATGATCGAGCCGACCCCCGGCGTCGAGATTGTCTCGATGCAACCCATGCTCTGCACCGACGAGGCATGGGGAGACTGGCTCGCTTGTGACAACGAATACGCAGCGGGCGACCGCGCCGCCGTTGAAGCCGGCGCGCTCGAGTATCTCAACACCATCGCCATCGTGCTGAGGAAGCTCTAAATAACAGCCACGCGGGGCCGTAGACATACGGCCTCGCGCGGCTTCTTTCTTATTGACCTTTGGAGCAGCAGTCTGGCAGCCGTTACATCCTTACACCGGGTTTGGGATGCTTGTACTGACCATGGGCAGCCGTGCGCTTACCGCGCGAGATGGCGAACTTGGGGCAGTAGTGCAGGCAACGGAGACAGGCGGCGCACTCCGGCTTTGTCCAGACGGGAAGACCGTCGCGCATCTCAATCGCCGACATGGGGCAGCGCTTGGCGCAAAGGCCACAACCGATACAGCACTCGGCGTCGACGACAAATCCACTCGTCTGCTGCATGCGCGGCAGCCCAAACGCGTGATACGCGCACGATGCAAACAGGGGCACGCGATGGCGCATCATATTGCCCGTACGCCGCGCCCGCACCGCCTCGATCACGGCATCAATCTGCGCCTCGGCAGCCTTATTGATGCTCTCGACCTTTTGGGGATCAGATAAATCGAACATGGGCGTCCAAGTGTCGGGCATTTTGACACTCATCGCAGCGTCCAATTTGAGCTCGCGTTCGCACAGCAGATCACGGGCGAATTTCCCGGCCTGCCCGGTCGTCGAGCCGTACGTCGAAACGAAGAACGTATAGGGCTGCTTGCCGCCGTTCGTGTCGGCAGTATCCGAAAGGTCGGCCTTTTTCAAAAACTCGATCATCGGCGTCGGCAGGCCCCAGGCATACACCGGGGCGACAAATCCCAACCGACAGGATTCTTTCGCCAAAGCAAGGCGAAAAGCCTCGGCATCAAAGTGCTCGATCGACATAACCTTGTCGTCCGTTGCCGCTGCGACGCGGCGCGCCACATGCTCGCTGTTCCCTGTCGCGCTAAAGTACAGGATCATCTCGCACCCCTCTGGAGCTGACTCGCGATTGTCCGCGCTACTTGCGCAGCGGCTTGGGTAGTGGAATGCCGGCGGCGATAACAGCGGCGATGATCATGCAGACGATGCCCTTGAGCGGGAAACACATGAGCAGTAGGCCCACGACCATGACCGGCTGATGCATGACCGCACCCATCGTTGATGCCGTGCAGACGGCGACACAAAAGACCGGATCGGCGCCAGTGAGGATGGCAAGGCCGTAGCCCAGGCTCACACCCGAGAAGATAACCGGGAAGAAGTGGCCGCCACGCCAGCCCATATTGATGAGGGCGGGGGTCAGCATGGCCTTAACAAGACCGGTCGCGATGAGCACACCGGCGGGGATGGTCAGATAGGTTTCCATAAGCACGTCGGCCTGCGTCTCGCCGGCAAACATGGTGAAGGGCAGAACCGTACCGCAAGCGGCAAGTACCAGACCGGCCAGCATCGCCTTGACGACAGGGCGCTCCCCTATCGCGTGGGCCAGTGCCTCGCTCGCGTGCTCCGAAACAAAGTACAGCCAGCCGCAGACCGTGCCGATCAGCGACAGGGGGATAAGCCATGCGAGCTCCAGGTTGCCCACCTCGGCAGCCTCGAACCTGGGCATACCCATGCCGCCACCCATAAGTTGGCCGAGCAGCAGATAGGTGCCCAGACCGCCCGCGATCGCGATGCCGTAGACCACGGTCTTCTGCGCCTTGGGGAGTTTAATGGTGATCTCGTCAGATGCGGAATCCTCATCGCCGTCGGCACTACCGGCAAGCGGTGCCACAAAGCCAAAGACGGGCGCGGTAAAGAGCGCCGTCAACGCGGCCTGGGTACCCAGCAGCGTAAGCTCCCTAAACTCGGCGCCGAAGCGACGCATGCGGTCGCCAACCCAGCTGCACAGACCCGCGATAACACCGGTCAGGCCGGCCTCCGGTCCAATACTTCCGCCAAACAGCAGCGGCAGCAACGCCGCGAGCGAAAGCTTGCCCAGGTTGTCGTACGGGTAGCGCCCGTCTTGCTTGACCTTGGCCATGACCTGGTTGAGGTCATCGGTCTTGGTGCCCGTCATCTTTTCGTACAGACCGATCAGCAGGCCGCCCAGCAGGCAGACGAAAAACGGGTACGGCAAAAAACCGAACGGACCGCTCGCGAGCTCGGGCGAAGCGACGCCCAGCATATGAGGGATCTCGGTCCATAGATAGTCGATACCGTGCTCCATCGCAAAGAAAAACAGCCAGACCGCGGCGCCCGCAAACGCACCGGTCACGGCCACGCTAACTAAAAACAGTGCACGGTTTTTGGGTTTTGCAAGGTTATCCATCGGGACCTCCCGTGGTCAAAATCGACAAAGATACGTTTTATTGTAGAGCGAGCGTTGCCCGAACGAGCCAACCATCTGCGCCGCAAACGGCACCATTGGGAGTCATAGTGGGGCAGGCTCAAGACTTATCCGTTGATAATCGAGGCAATCTCGCACAAATCGTCGGCAAAGTAGATGCCGTGCTGGCGCCTCGGGCTCGAAAGCCCCTTATCAATCATGTGCTCGAGCAGCGCCTTGAGATCGTTGTAGTAACCGTCCAGGTTATACAGGATGCACGGAGCACTCAGGTGCCCCAACGATACCGCGGACATGACCTCGGCAATCTCCTCAAGCGTGCCCGTCCCACCGGGAAAGGCGATGAACGCGTCACCGAGCCCAATCATCTTGGCCTTGCGCTCGGCCATGTCGCTCGTCACGATGAGGTCGTCGATACCGTCATGTTGAAACTCGGCCTCGATAAAAAAGCTCGGCTCAACACCCGTCACGTGTCCACCTGCCTCGAGTACGCTATCGGCAAGCGAACCCATCAGGCCCGATTTGGACCCGCCGTATACCAGCGCGTGCCCGTTGGAGCCAATCCAGTTGCCCAGTTCTTGCACCGCAGGCAGAAATGCTGGGTCGTTACCAACGCTGGCACCCAGGTACACCGTAATGTTCATATGCAATCCCCCTCGTCGTGACGCGCGGCACCCGTTCTAGCGTTGGCGTCGGCGATATTCACGCACACGGCGCGACAGGTCGGCGAGCTCATCGCGATCGAGCTCTTCCAAATGCTCAAGATCGTCCATAAAGCGCGCCATGGTGTCCTTTTGACGCATCTTGATAAGCGTATTGCAGTAGTTCACCGCCACACCCGTGAGCATGGCGATGTAGAAGATGCTGATGACGCTCAGGACGACGGTAATAGCGCGGGCGACCGGCGTTTCGGCCGGGATATCGCCAAAGCCGATGGTCGAGACCGTCTCAAAGCTAAACCAAAGTCCATCGCCAAAGGTGAGGGTCGTAGGCTCGGACAGCCAGACGGCCGTCGAGCACAGCAGATAGAACACAAGAAACAGGCCCGTGATGCGCGCAAAGCCAGCCTGGCGCAACACGTCGGCAAGCGTCCTCAACTTGTTCATCGCAACCCCTTTTCCCAGACGCCCCATCACATTCGCTCGGTATTGTCCCACGCCTCCCCCGCAAACGGAACTAGTCATTGGGGACGTTCTTAAATGACTAGTCAAACAAGAACGTCCCCAATGACTAGTCGCCGATGCCGGGCGGGACCGTTTTGCGGTGCAGCTGCCGACCAGGTGGGCTGAGCTGGTATCCTTATGTGAAATTGTCTCGACTCGATAGGATTGCATGTGAAACCTTCCGCCGTCCTTCGCTTAACCCTATATCGCACCCTGGCCGTCGCGCTGGCCGCACTCGCCGTACTGAGCGCCGCCATGCCCGCCCCCGCCTTTGCCGCCGACTCCGACCAGCAGGCCAAGACGGTCCGCGTTGGCTGGCTCGTCAACAACAAGGGCTTCCAGGAAGGTGCGCCGGGCGAGCGCCTCTCGGGATGGGGCTACGAGTACCTCCAGACCCTCTCGTATTACACAAAGGGCTGGCAATACGAATACGTTAGCGGCACCTTCTCCGAGCTTATGGACATGCTCGAGGCTGGCGAAATCGACCTCATGCCCAACATCTCGTATTCAGCAGAGCGCGAGCAGAAGCTGCTCTTTTCCTCGAACCCCGAGGGCACCGAGCGCTACTACATCTACGCCAGGCCCGACCGCGACGATCTGGCCAAGGGCGACCCCCAAGCGCTCCAAGGCCTCACCATCGGCTGCAACTCTGGCGTTATGCAAACTATCGTCGGCCAGCAGTGGCTCGCCGACGAAGGCGTTACCTGCACCTATAAAGAAATCGACACCGGCAGTGCCCTCTTTGAGGCGCTTGCAGACGGCGAGGTCGACGCCGTCATCATGAACGACACCATTTCGTCGCCCGATGCCTCGCCCATGTTCTACGTAGGCTCGAGCGACTACTATTTTGCCGTTCCCAAAAGCCGCCCCGATTTGATGAATGACATCAATGCCGCCATGACGGCAATCGCCCGCGTCAACCCGCGCTATAACGACGAAGTCAAATCGAGCTACTCGGCTCAAAACAGCGGCTCATCATCGCTCACCGGCACCGAGACCTCCTGGCTCAAAGCAAACGGCAACACCATCACGATTGGCTATCTTAAAAACCAACTTCCCTACTGCACGCAAAATGACGACGGCGAGATGGAAGGGTCGCTCGCCTCGCTTGCAACGACGTTGCGCGACAAGTTTGGCATTACGGTTACAACAGTCGCGATCTCAAATAACAAGCAAATGGTCAAAGCCCTTTCCAACGGAACTATCGATGTCGCCCTACCTCTGTTTCGCGACTACTGGCTTGCCGAACAGAAAGGGGTCGTGCAGTCAAACCCGATGGGAACGGTTTCCCTGACCGCCATTCACAGCAGCAATAACCTGAACCGCGACCTTAAGAAAATCGCTTGCACGCAGAGCGCGATCGTCAACCGTCTTGAGCTCGAGAGCCTCTTCCCCGACGCAACGATAACCGAATATCCAAATGGCGGCGAGGCGCTCAAAGCCCTCAATAAGGGAGAGGCAAGTTGCATCATTGTCCCCAGCACGCGCTTGGAAACCATCCGCGACACCTATGACATCGAGGATTTCGAAACGCAGGAGCTCACCAACACGGCGCAACTATCGTGTTTGATTTCGCGCGGCAAGCCCGAGCTGTTGGGAATTATCAATAAGGGCATCGTCAATGCCGGCGAATCGCTCTCTGCAAGCAGTTATTCCCCCACATCGTACTCGGCGCAAGAATCGGATGCGTTCCGACTTCTCTACCGCAACCGCATCGTCATTGCGGCAGTCGTCATCTGCATTTTGCTCACCGGCATCATCATCCTTGTCTGGTCGCTTCACCGCGCGCAGAAAGAACAGCAGAAAGCCGATGCCGCCAACGCCGCTAAGACAGCATTCCTCACGCGCATGAGTCACGACATCCGCACGCCGCTCAACGGCATCCTGGGTCTTATCGAAATTGAGGAATTGAAAGACGGCGATATGCAAGTCGCCCGTGAAAGCCGCGCCAAGGCGCGTGTTGCCGCCAATCACCTGCTCTCGCTGATCAACGATATCCTCGAGATGGGCAAAATCGAAGACCGCAAGCTAACACTGGAACATGCGCCTTTTAACCTCAAAGAGCTCTGTGACGATGCGCTGGTGCTGTGCAAGCTCCGCGCGTCCGGTAACGGCATCACAATGCAGGACAATAGCCTGCCGTACGCCACGGGGCCATACATGATCGGCAGCTCCACCGATATCCGACGGATCATAATCAACCTGCTAGACAACAGCATTAAGTACAACAAGCGCGGCGGCTCCGTCACCTTTAGCTCACAGACCAAGCCACTCGATGATGGGCGCGCGCTCTTTTGCTTTAGCGTTTCGGATACCGGCATTGGCATGGCTCCCGAGTTTTTAAAGCATATCTATGAGCCGTTTGCCCAAGAAGGTGACGATGCGCGCAGCAAGTTCCAGGGAACCGGCATGGGCATGCCAATCGTCAAGTCGCTTATTGACCTGATGGGCGGCACGATTGAGATTTCGAGTGAGGTCGGCGTGGGGAGTACGTTCAACGTCCAGATTCCGCTCGAGATCGACAAGAACCCTCAGGCGCGGGCAGATACGGTCGAGAGGGCGCTCGATTGCTCGCTCGCCGACATGAACATACTGCTCGCCGAAGACAACGAATTGAATGCCGAGATTGCCCAGGCTCTGCTCGAAAGCGAGGGCATCGTCGTAACTCGCGCCGCCGACGGCAACGAAGCGGTCGACCTATACGTTGGCCGTCGCGCGGGTAGCTTCGATGCGATTCTAATGGACATCATGATGCCGGGCATGGACGGCTACGAGGCAACCCGCGCGATCCGCCTGAGCGAAAAGGCCGATGCGGCCGACATCCCCATCATCGCGCTCACCGCCAACGCCTTTGCCGAAGACGCCAAGGCGGCACACGACGCCGGCATGAACGCCCATCTGCCCAAACCGCTCGACTTTAACAAGCTCAAAAACATACTCGCCTGTATCAAGAAAAACGGAGCTGTTTCGCTATAGTTTGTGCTCAACCACCATGCGCAGTAGAAAGAAAGCCAACGATGTTTAGGCCCCTACGCCGAAAGAAACGCGCCATCACCGACGAGGCGGCGCGTGAGCTGCTCGCCACCTGCAAGCGCGGCGTCTTTGCCGTCAACGGCGACGATGGCTACCCGTACGCCATTCCCGTCAACTACTTCTTTGACGCTGAGCACGACAAGATTTACTTCCACGGCGCCAAGGCGGGCCACAAGTTCGACGCTCTCAAGCGTGACGACAAGGTCTGTTTTACCGTCTACGGCAACGACTGGTACAAGGACGACGATTGGGCGCCCTACGTGCAGAGCACCGTTGTCTTTGGCCGTTGCCGCCTGGCGAACGACACCCCCGCATTTATCGAGGATAAGGTCCGTGAGCTCGCGCTCAAGTACTACCCCTCCGCCGAGGAAGTCGAGGAGGAAATCGCCAAGGACATCAAGGGCGTTCAGCTGTACGAGATTACGATTGAGCACCTTTGCGGCAAGCAGATTCACGAAAAGTAGGGGCCTGGGATCAGACCCCCGCATAACAATCAAGCCAGAAGACCCCGCGCATGTCGTTCGTTCGTTACGGCTTGCTATGCATTAAAAACGTAGCGATTCAGGCGGTCGCACGCCTCCTTTACGCGCGAAAGCGGCAGCGCCAGGTTCACGCGAATGTGGCAGGGTCCGTGGAACGGACGGCCGTCCTGATAGCCCACGCCTACGCGGGCCCCCTCGTCGAGCAGCCACTGAATGTCGCGACCGTGTGCGCGGCACCACTCCGTGCAGTCCAAGAACACCATGTACGTGCCCTGCGGACGCGAATAGGTCACGCCCTTAAAATGCTCGTCCACGTAATCGCAGAAGTAGTCGACGTTGTCTTTGATGACCTCGTTGAGCTCGTCCACCCACTCGTAGCCCTGCGGCTGGTAGGCGCCAATGAGCGCGTGCATGGAGAGGACGTTCATCTCGTTGTAACGGGTCTTGTTGGACACGGCGCACACGCGGTCGCGCAGCGTCTCGTTGTAGATGATGTGATAGCTGCCGACCAGGCCCGCGAGGTTAAAGGTCTTGCTGGGCGCATAAAGGGCGACCGTGCGCATGCGCGCGTCCTCGCTCACCGACTGCGTCGGGATGTGCTTGTGCCCAGGACGGATGATGTCCGACCAAATCTCGTCCGAGATGACCACGCAATCGTACTGGCGATAGATGTCCATGGCGCGCTTGATCTCGTCGCGCTCCCACACGCGGCCACAGGGATTGTGCGGCGAGCAGAAGATCGCGGCATGGATGTGATTTTGCTCGAGCTTGTGTTCCATGTCCTCAAAGTCCATGCGCCATATGCCCTGGTCGTCGAGCTTAAGCGGGCTATGGACAATGCGGTAGCCCGCGGCCTCGATGGACTTGGTAAAACCGATGTAGGTGGGACTATGGACTAGCACCGCGTCGCCCGGCTGGACGTACGCGCGCAGCGTCGACACGACGCCGCCCAGCACGCCGTTCTCGTAGCCGATAAGCTCGGGAAGTAGGCCCTCAACGCCGTTGCGACGGCTCTGCCACTCGATGATGCTGTCGAAGTACTCGGCGCGCGGATCAAAGTAGCCAAACATAGGGTGCTGGGCACGCTGAATGATGTGCTCCTGAACCGTCGGCACCGTAGCAAAGTTCATATCCGCCACCCACATCGGGATGCGGTCGAAGCCCTCATCGGGTGCGTTTGGCGCCATACCGGGGATCTCGCCCCAGGAGTCAACGGCGATGGCATCCATACCGTGGCGGTCGATAAGCGAGGTGAAGTCGTATTTCATGCTGGGCTCCCGTGCAAAGTGGATTGGTTCGGTAGGCGTTATTGTCCACCAGGATGGACGGCTTTGGCACGGGTTTTGGGGTTGAATTTGACTGATGAGGGCGGGCGGCCAGCTAGTCCTGAGCTTCGGTGACGGCCGTTACGGTCAGCTGTGTCCCATCGACCGTAAACGCAATATTAAGCCCGGCGTAAGCCAGGTGGTAAACGCGATCGGGCTCGTGCTTGCTTCCAGCACGGCGCGGATCTTGGCGAAGGACCTCGATCAGACCGGGCAGTTTTGTGGACGGGACCTTGTCTTGCAGCGTTTGCGGGAATTCGACGTTGAGCTCTTGCCACGGGCTGTCCTCGATCCAGCCGCCCGTCGCGTCGGAGTGGCAGTCCGCAAACGGAATGTAGGGTTTGATGTCGTAGATGGGCGTGCCGTCGCGCAGGTCGGCGCCCAACACATAGATGATGGGACCGTTATCGGTGAGCTCAACACGGTCAAGCTTTACGCAGGTGAGGCCGATAGGATTGGGGCGAAACGGACTACGCGTGGCAAACACGCCCACGCGCTCGGCACCACCCAGGCGCGGCGGACGCACGGTCTTTGACCACCTAGCATTGGTACCGGCCTTGTCCCGCATCTTGACATCGGCAGCAATATCCTCTGCCGTGCCGCCGGGCGTTCCATTTTCAAAACGCCAAAGCAGCCATAAGTGCGAGAAAGACTCGAGTCCCGCAACCGCGGCGTTAGAGGCAAACTCCGGCTCAAAGACAATGCGCCCCTGTAGATGAGGCGCCAAAAAGCTGTTGCGCGGAATGCCGAACTTCTGCGGCAGATCGGTATGTATGTGTGCGATAGGTTCCATGCCGGTCATTGTACGGCATGGGCGCACGAGGCGCTGCGCACAATCCCCCACTGCGGTCGCCGAACGTGCAACCAACGGTTGCTTGGAAGGGTGCCTACCGCCGCGTATGCTTAAGCCATCAACCAGCAGAGAGGAGCCGTCATGGCCTTTGCAGAAAAACTCATCGCCGTCCGTCGCGCCAACAATCTCACCCAAGAGCAGCTCGCCGCCAAGCTCTATGTAACGCGCCAAGCCATCAGCCGCTGGGAGCGCGGCGAGGTCACGCCAGGCATCGATATGATGAAGCTCATTGCCGCCGTGACCGGAGAGCCGCTGTCTCATCTGCTCGAAATGCCAGAACACTACTGCGAGAGCTGCGGTATGTTGCTCACGCCCGATGACTGCGGCACCGACGCTACGGGCGCCACGACCGATCATTACTGCAAATGGTGCTACGACCACGGCAAGTACACCTACGAGACCACGATGGAGGCAATGATCGAGGACTGCGCTCCGCGGCTGGCACAAAACACCGGCATGTCGCTCGACGAAGCCGTCTCGCTCATGGGCGCCGTGCTGCCGCAACTGGAGCGCTGGCGCACCGTGCAGGAAAACGAGAAGCGCTACGGTGCCGAGGCGCGGGCGCGCTATGGCGACGAGGCCGTCGATGCAGCAAACGAAACGTTACTGGACATGGATCCCCAGACATGGAACGACATGAAGGAACTCGAGCGTGCCATTCTGGGTCAGCTCTCGATTGCCATGGGCGACGGCGATCCAAAGAGCAGAAAGGCCCAAAAACTTGTTGCGATGCATCGTCGTTGGATTGGCCTCAACTGGGGAAGCGAGCCCCAAGACGAAGCATACCTGGGCCTCGCCCACGGCTATCTTGCCGATCAGCGCTTTATCGACTACTACGACAAGCCCTGCGGCGCCGGCGCCACGGCGTTTCTGGTTCAGGCGATCGAGTCGTCGGCTCACGCATAGACCGCAGCGGCTTTGGGTATTTCAATCGAAACCTCAACCGATTGGAGACCTATGGCTACTCATCACGAACTCGTGTTGTACGTTATGACCGGATGCCCGTATTGCATTAAGGTGAAGCGCTTCCTGGCGGACAATGGCGTGACCATCCCCGAGCGCAATATCTCGACCGACCCCGATGCCGAGCAGACGCTCATCGCCGTCGGAGGAAAACGCCAGGTTCCCTGCCTGTTCATCGACGGCAAGCCGCTCTACGAGTCGAGCGACATCATCGCATGGGTGCAGGAGAACCTGCTCTAACACGTCCAACGCCAAAGCTAACGACCCAAACATGTACACCAGCATCCAAAGTCGACATATTTCGACATCTTTGGATGCTGGTGTACAGCTTTTTGCAGCCTAGTCATTGGGGACGTCCTAAAATGACTATCCGCTTGAGACAGTCTGACGCCTCTGGAAAAAGTTGCTGAGAGGGCCGTGGTCAAAAAATGGCAAATATGAGTACTGCTACCTGTTTAGTAGCAGCGATTTTGAGCAATTCAAGGACTATTCAACGGTTCACTCGTCCACAGAGGGCGTTATTTCTCCTCACATGTTCAATAAAAGAGACTCCTAATGGGATTAAATCTCATCAGGCGTCTCTATTTTGCACAATATAAATGTAACCATAATGGCAACAGTACTCATATTTGCCACTTTTTGACCACGGGACGACTCTAAATGACAAAATCCGGCACTTGGACGTTCTTGTATGCCTAGCCATTGAAGGACACCCAACGACTACTCCAATTCGTGACACACTGTGTCGCGAATTAAGCTGGTCCCACTACCGAAGACCGGTGAGAGCTCCTGCCCAGAATCTCGATAGCTTAATAAAACGCTCCCCTCCGGAAGTTCAATGAGCATCCGAATTCCAAGCTGAAAAGCAAAGGAGTATCGAAGCCGTCAATGCTCATTTCCTATCGATAAACCAAGTCAGAAGAAGCTGATTAGCTTGACAAACTGCTTGTATTTTTGTCTACAAAACTGTATACAAAAAGAGATTCTGAGAACCAGCGCTCGACATTATGCCAATCGATAGGAGGCACAATGGATGCTAAGCAGCTTGAAGAGATGATGGGATTTGCTCCCGGAGAGCTAGAGAAAGCCGCAGAAGCATATGAGAAGGATGAATGGCCGAAAGGCCGCACCATCAAGTTGGGAAGACCGCCGATCTCTGACGAGCCGAGCGTTGTTTTATCGGCACGCGTAGGCGAATCGGTTCTTGCAGCTTTCGACGAGAAGGCAAAGCGCCATGGTCAAACACGCACGGAACGACTCAGGGAGCTCATCACACTCGACGCCATGATTGCCTAGGCCCTACTCCCCCGCCGGAATCAATCATGTACGTCAGCATCCAAAGTCGACATTTTTCGACATCTTTGGATGCTGGCGTACAGTTTTTGGCTAGTCATCGGGGACGTTCTTAAATGACTAGTCGTTAAAGAACGTCCCCGATGACTAGGTGGTAGCTCAGTTATTCGATGATGAGGGTACGGCCGTCGCGGCGGGGTTTGGGGGCGGGATAGGGGCCGTCGCAGTAGCCGAGCGTTACGAATGCTCGGCAGATGTAGCCCTCCGGCACGCCCCAGGACTTGAGCAGCTCCTGGCCCTCGTTGCTCGCAAAGGTTGTCTCGGCTCGGCTGACGATACAACTTCCGAGCCCCAACGCATGCGCCTCGAGCGCCATGTTCTGCGCAATAGCGAAAGCGTCGGCAACGCTAAACAAAAACCGCTCCTGACAAAAGATGCAGAGCACCGTAGGCGCATCATAGAAACCATTCTTGATGGATGCGTCGTCGATGACACTCGGCTGATCGCGACTCACGTAGTTGCCCGCCAGGCCAGCTCGGCTAAAGCCGGCCATGTTCATATGACCGATGCGTGCGGCAAGCTCGGCGTTGCGCACGGCAACCACCATGCTGCGCTGTCCGCCACCGGCGTTGGCAGCATAAGCCCCTGCTTCAAGCACCTTCTCAACATCTTCGCGTGAAACCTGTTGATCCGTGTACTTACGAATCGATCGCCGCGTTTTGATAAGCTCGAGTGCATCCATTATTCGACCTCTTTCCAGCATTGCGGGTCGGCATCGTACATGTCGCCCGTGTAGCCGTACGTCACCGCAGGACATCCGCGGCACCAGCCAAAGAGCTCGCACTTGGCGCATTTCTTGAACTTCTTAAAATCGCGTTTGGCTTCCATTTGCGGAGAGAAGAAGAGCTCCTCCAGCGAGTTTTCGGCAACGTTACCCACCTTGCTCTCCATGCGGCGACACGCATAGACATCACCCGTAGGCAGCACCGTCATATGACCCGTACCGCAGTGGCAGCCGTCATAGATCATGCCGGGCTTAGCATCCTCAGGAATGGTGAACTTACCCTGCTCCCACAAAAGCAGCGTCCACAGGTGGTCCTTGAGCTGGAAGAACGTCTTGCAGCCCGCCGCCTGATGGAACTCCATACGCTCCTGTGCGGCCAGCAGCACATCGCGATACTCCAGCGGTTCCAAATGGAACTCGTCACGCTTTTGGCCCGACGTGGGGCAGTACCGACCAAAGGCGAACACGTCGACCTCGAGGCTTGCCACCAGATCGATGAGCTGCGGCAACTCGGCAGCATTCATGCTCGATACCGTGTTCATGACGGCAACCCAGATACCCGCGCGCTTAAGACAACCGATAGCACGCATGGTCTCGGCAAACGAGCCGGGTTTACGGAAGTAATCGTGCGTTGCCTCGAGTCCATCAAGCGAGAGCTGGTATTTGCGACAACCCAGCTCTTTCATGCGAACACAGACCTCATCCGTCAAATGGAACGGATTGCCCATCACGCACCACATGAAACCGCGCTCGTGCAAGAGCTCGGCAAGGCGCCAAAAATCGGGATGAAGAATGGGGTCGCCACCTGTAACGTAAAAGTACGGCTGACGACCGATGCGCTCGCAAAGCGCCTGGGCCTGATCGACGACCTGGACCATTTGCTCCCACGGCATGCGCTTAAAACCGGCGCAGGCACCGTTGGCAAAGATATAGCAATGTTTGCAGCGCTGATCGCATTCATCCGTAATATGCCATTGGAAGGCAAACGCAGGCTTTTGCATCGTGGGACTCCCTTGGTCGATGTTGAAACTGATGACGGTATTTGGGCTACAGGCGCGCAACGGCGCCGACGGGGCAATTCTCGACACAGGCACCGCAATGCAGGCAGTGCTCGGGCTCTATGCGATATGAGTCTCCCGGCTCGATGCACTTCTGCGGGCAGTGCTCAAGGCAGGTACCGCAACCGATACACGCATCGGCATCGATGCAGAAGCCCTTGGCGGGCACAGGTGCCATGCTCTCGTCCAAGGTAAAGACCGCGCGCTCGATGGGATGAACTCCCAGGTTAAAGTAGTCGAGCACTATGTTCTCAACCTTAAAGATGATGTTGATCTCGCGCGTATCACCGGGATACACGTTGGCAAGATACGGTTGCTCGGCGTAAATCACGTCGCGCCAGTGAACTTGCTCGGACTCCGAGACGGGAGCGGCAACGCCGGACATGCGGATCATCTCGTTAAACCGCGTGTGAACGAGCGTTTGAACACGCCCATCGGCCATAAGCTGACGAGCCACCTCCTTGCCACGTGCCGCGAGAAAGTAGATAGCACGGGGCTCGTAATGGACGGCGCTCACGCAGCGAATTTGCGGTGCGCCACTTTCGTCCACGGTTGCCAGAGAGAGCGTCCCGGCAAGCTGCATCTTTTTGAGGCAAGTCTGAGCATCCATTACGAGTCCCTTCCTAGCGATTGCTTACTGAGCGTCGGCAGCGCCGCAAGCGGTGCCGCAGGCAGGAGCAGCAGCCGGATCAGCGGAGCCACAGGCAGGGGCAGCAGCCGGGTCAGCAGAGCCGCAGGCAGGAGCAGCAGCCGGATCGGCAGAACCGCAAGCGGGAGCGGCCTTGGGGTCGGCGGAGCCGCAAGCGGGCGCAGGATCGGCAGTACCGCAGGAGGCGAAAGCGGCAACGTTCTCAAGATTCTCGGACATGGCATTTCCTTTCGGTCGAGGATGGCCGGGCGAAGCCATCCAGTTTTTGACGCTCTTTGCGTCTATATGCATCATGCAAAAAGCGCGCAACGACCAAAAGAAGGCACCAATCTATTAGCCAGTTACCAAAAGGTAAGTAGTAGCCGCAAACGACAGCGGCTGCGATAATGAAAGCTGTCCACACGATTGAGGAGTCTCCATGCTTACCAAAGAAGAACTGCCTCCCTGCCCTGTTGCCACGTGTTTTCAACTCTTTGGCAACAAGTGGAAGATCTATATCATCCAACAGCTCATAGACCATCCCATGGGCTTCAACGCGCTGCATCGCGCTATCCCCGGCATTAGCCAAAAGGTGCTTTCGTCCAACCTTAAGGAAATGGATACCGCGGGCCTCATCACGCGCACCGTCATCCCCGAGACACCCATCCGCACCGAATACGCACTCAGCGAGCTGGGCCACAGCCTTATGCCCATCATCGATTCCCTTGTGGAATGGGGTACCGACTATCAGCAGCTCGTGCGAAACTCCTAACAGCGGCGGGCTTCTGCAAATTGAGCGCCGTGGGGCATACCGCTCCACGGCGCTTACCTTTTTGTGCCTTCTTTTGAAGAAACGAGTTAGGCCGCACACTACTGTCGAATGAAACCATCTCAATCGAACAGGAGGTCGGCCATGAATCAGGCAGAGCGCCGTGTTTGGCTTATCAAGGCATTGCTCGATGAGCGGCCAGACGGGCGCAGCATTGCTGTACCTGCCGGAGCCAACGAACAACGCGATTTGCTCAGAGCCCTTATGAACGTACGCCCGCCCGAGGCGTTTGCGGCCGAGACGCTCGACATTCAAGACGCCTACTTGCAGCAGCGCCTTCTTGAACGCGGCGGAGCAACCGATGCTGACACGCTCCCCTACCGCAATCGCGTGGCCGTCTGGCGCGGAGACATCACGCTGCTTAAGGCCGACGCCATCGTCAACGCCGCCAACAGCCAAATGCTCGGCTGCTTTGTGCCAGGGCATCGCTGCATCGACAACGCCATCCACACCTACGCCGGCATGCAGTTACGTCTGGCGTGTGCCAATCTCATGGACGAACAGGGGCACGAGGAACCGACGGCACACGTCAAAGTCACACCGGCGTTCAATCTGCCCAGCAGCTACGTTTTCCACACCGTCGGCCCCATCGTGCCCAGCCATAAGCCTGGCCCGCGTGAGGAATTGCTGCTACGCCGCTGCTACACCAGCTGCCTGGAAGAAGCGACACGCCGAGGACTCGGCACGCTTGCATTCTGCTGCATCTCGACGGGCGTGTTTGGTTATCCGCAAGATGCCGCCGCGCGCGTGGCCATCGATACCGTTCGTCATCATCTAGACCATAACGACCCCAACCTTAAGGTGATCTTCAATGTTTTTCTCGCGTCTGACGAGGCAATCTACCGCTGCCTTCTCTAAACAAATCGACAGATTGCAACAAGTGCTCGACGCATCCGATGCCGTGGTAATCGGCGCCGGTGCGGGACTCTCCACCGCGGCAGGCTACACCTATTCGGGCAAGCGTTTCGAGAAGCTCTTTGATGACTTCGCCGCACGTTACGGCTTTACCGATATGTATTCCGGCGGTTTCTATCCCTATGACTCGCTCGAGGAATATTGGGCGTTTTGGAGCCGCTATATCAAGTGCAACCGATACGACCCCATACCCAGGCCGGTCTACGATCAGCTCTTGGATCTGGTGCGCGACCGCGACTACTTTGTGCTGACCACAAACGTGGACCATTGTTTCCAGCGCGCCGGCTTTGACAAGCAGCGACTCTTCTACACGCAGGGAGACTACAGCCTGTTCCAGTGCAGCAAGCCCTGCTGCCAGGAGACATGGGACAACGAAGAGCTCGTACGCCATATGGTCGCCGACCAACAGGACCTGCGTATCCCGTCTTCGCTTGTGCCCCATTGCCCTCACTGTGGCGCCCCGCTTACGATGAACCTACGCGCCGACGATACGTTTGTGCAGGATAAGGGGTGGTACGCTGCCGCCGATCGCTACCAGGATTTCCTGCGCCGCCACAACAACATGCGCGTTCTGTTCTTGGAACTCGGCGTAGGCGGCAACACGCCCGTCATCATCAAGTATCCGTTTTGGCAGATGACAGCCAAAAACGAGCGCGCCACGTACGCGTGCGTTAACCTTGGCGAGGCAGTCGCTCCGGCAGAAATCGCCAATCGCAGCATTCTGATCGACGCCGGTGCCGAACGCGTGATAGAAGCGCTCGCCGTCCAGTCCGTCAGATAGCGAGGGCAATACCATCCTCAAACATGTACGTCAGCATCCAAAGTCAACATTTTTCGACATCTTTGGATGCTGACGTACAACTTTTTGCGGGTAGTCATTGGGGACGTTCTTAAATGACTAGTCGTTAAAGAACGTCCCCAACGACTACTCGCTAGCCGTGGAAGCAGGCTGTGGGCGCGAGCGGTTGCTCGCGGAAGACGCGCTCGACGGTGGCTCGGTATTCGTCGACCTTTTTGGTCTTGCGCACGAGCTTGTGGACGGTGGCGGGATCGGCGAAAGCGCACTTGGCGTAGAACCACCACTCCTTCATGCGAAAGACCGCATTGCCGCCAATCTCTTCTGCATATGCCGCGAACAGCATGTCGTGGAAGCGCTGCAGCTCGGCGGCCGTGGCAGCAGGGCCGCCCTTGACCATGCGGGCCAGTGCAGGATTCGCAAGCAAGCCGCGCCCCAGCATCACATGGCGCGTGCCGGGATAGGCCTCCACCAGCGCGTCCATGTCCTCAAGATCAAAGATGTCACCGTTATAGGCCACCGGGAACGGCGCACGCGCGAGCGTCTCACCGTAAAACGCTTTGCGCGGCGAGCCCGTGTAGCGATCCTTTTGCACACGAGGGTGCACGATTAGCTCGGCCAGTGGCATGCGGCAGTAAAGGTCGAGCACGCGCTCGTATTCGCCGTCATCCTCAAGTCCCAGTCTGGTCTTAACGGACACCGGCAACGGCGAGCGCTCGCACACGTCGCTCAAAAACACCTCGAGCTCATCCAAGTTACGCAGGAAACCCGAGCCTTTGCCCTTTGCGACAACCGTTCCCGAGGGGCACCCCAAGTTGAGGTTAACCTCGCGATAGCCCATATCGGCGAGCACCTGCGCCGCCCACACAAACTCATCCGCGTTCTTGGACATAAGCTGGGGCACCACGTTGAGCCCCTGGTTGTTGGCCGAATCGACCTCCTTAAACGCCTTGCCACCAAAGCGATTACCCACCCGCGGCGGCGGCAAAAACGGCGTGTAATAGCAATCGAGCGCACCGAAGCACTCCGCATGCACGCGACGGAACACATGCCCGGTAATCCCCTCCATGGGAGCCAGCGATAGGATCATCAACATCAACTTTCAGATCAATGTGACAAAGGGGCTGTCCCTTTGTCACATGTTTAGACGGTTCAACAGCTCTTCGCATGCACGCGAACGCAGGCGGTACTTTTTCCATACCAGGAATGACGCGATCTCGATAGCCGGCTCGAGCGGTACAAATCGTATATCAGAACTCGCATCAACTTGCAGCAGATGATCGATACCCATGGCGCACGCCGCCCCCGAGCGGATGAGATGCGACGCGTTACCAATCAGGTCGAAATGCCCCACCACGTTGAGCGCCTCGGGGTCGAGCGTCCCATCCGACCACGCCACCAGATCGATTGCCTTGTTCGATGTGCGAGAACTCAGCAACAACGGCATCACAGCCAAATCTGCAGGAGTCAGCACATCGAGCGACCCCCACGGCCCATCGCTCGCCACGGCAACGCCCACGCGGTCAACCTGCGGCATGCGAATCCACTCGTATTTGTCTAGGTTGACCGGCTCCAGCAGCAGGGCAAAGTCCAGCAGGCCTCGCTCCAAGCGCTCCTCGGCAGCGTCGGCATTACCCGTATAGAGTTCAATCGTCACAGTTGGATAATCGCGGTGCAGCGCAGCAAACGTATCCAGCACATAGCGCATGGCCTGCGTTTCTCCCGCGCCGATGCGTATGTTGCCGGCAATGCCAAGCTCCTGGTCACTCATCTCAGATTCGGTCTGCTCCACCAGCGCCAGAATTTCCTCGGCGCGCTGACGCAGGCGCATGCCGTCCCCCGTAAGCGCGCACGATCGATTGGTCCGTTCGAACAGCTCAACGCCCAGCTCGCGCTCCAAGTCGGCAATCTGGCGCGACAACGTGGGCTGCGTCACGTGCAGCACATTGGCCGCCTCGGTCATGTTCTCCTCGCGCGCCACCGCCAAAAAATAGCGTAGAGTTCGCAGCTCCATTACAGCCTCCAGATTCGCTTGTATCATCTCACAGTCTATCATTCGAATTTCGTATATCCAGCTAGTCTTTATAGGCAATATACATTCCCAGCGCACCGCCATACGCTATAACCATCCCCTAGAGAAGATGGAGAGCGTTATGCAATACACCACCCTTGGACATTCCAACATTAAGATCTCCAAGCTTTGCCTGGGCGGCATGAGCTTTGGCGAGGCAAGCCCCGATTTTCACCAGTGGACTATCGGGCCTGATGAGACTCGTGCCGTCATCAAGCGCGCGATCGACGCCGGCGTGAACTTCATCGACACCGCCAACTGCTACAGCTTTGGCACGAGCGAGGAGTACATCGGCGCCGCACTGCGCGAACTGGGTATCGCGCGCGAGGACGTCGTTCTTGCCAGCAAGGTGCACTTTAACGAAGGCGGCCTTTCCGCCGCGGCAATTAAGCGTGAGATCGAAGGCTCGCTCAAGCGTCTGGGCACCGACTATCTGGACCTCTACATCATCCACCGTTTTGACTACGACGTTCCCATGGAGGAGACCATAGAGGCGCTCAACGACCTGGTACGCGAGGGCAAGGTTCGTGCACTGGGCGCCAGCGCCATGTACGCCTATCAGCTGCATAACCTGCAGATCATTGCCGAGCAAAACGGCTGGACCAAGTTCACGAGTATGCAGTGCCACTACAACCTGCTCTATCGCGAGGACGAGCGCGAGATGATTCCGGTATGCCGCCAGTACGACATGGCCATCACGCCATATAGCCCCATGGCCTCCGGCCACCTGTGCCGCCCCACCTGGGAGAGCGCAAGCACCCGTGGCACCACCGACAAGACCATGGTCAACAAGTACGACCACGACCGCGCCATCGACATGCCGATCGTTGAGCGCGCGGCCAAAGTCGCGGCGGATCACGGCGTGCCGATGTCTCAAGTAGCACTCGCATGGCACTGGGCGCGCGGCATCGAGGCCCCCATCGTGGGCTGTTCCAAGCCAGAACGCGTCGATGACGCCGTGGCGGCACTTGATCTAACCCTCTCCCCCGCCGAGGTCGACTTCCTCGAAGAACTCTACCAGCCGCACGCGCTCGTGGGGCCCAAGGGTCGCCCGGGCGAGAAGGCACTCGCCGGCACCACCAAGGTCAAAACAAGCCGCTAGGCCGCGCAATGGACGAAAAGACCATCGCCAACCTACGCGACGCCGGCTGCTGTGACGCACTCATCGGCGAGCTCTCGGAGCTGCCAAGTACGTGCGCCCGCATCTGCCGCCTTAAAACCTACCGCCGCGATCTGCTCGACCGCATCCACGCCGAGCAGCGCAAACTCGAAATCCTCGATTACCTCATCCACATCCTGCAAGAAGAATGCAGAGCAAAGGAGTAACCATGGCCGTAAAACAAACCGCAGGCCACGATGCCCTGGGCGAGTTCGCCCCCGAGTTCGCGCACCTCAACGATGACGTTCTCTTTGGTGAAGTATGGAGCCGCGAGGCACAGATGCCGCTCAAGCTGCGCAGCATCGTGACCGTCAGTGCCTTGGTCGGCAAGGGCATTACGGACAGCTCGCTCAAGTACCACCTTGCAAGCGCCCGTGCCAACGGCGTAACGCGCGAGGAAATGGCCGAGCTGCTCACCCATGCCGCTTTCTACGCCGGCTGGCCCAACGCCTGGGCCGCCTTCAACATGGCCAAGGAGGTCTACGCCGACGATGCCTCACGCACCGACGGTCACGGCGGTTTCTTTGGCCTTGGCACGCCCAACACCGCCTTTGCCCAGTACTTCATCGGTCAAAGCTATCTTAAGGCGCTCACCGATCCCGATGATTACCTGCCCATCCACAACGTTACGTTTGAGCCGGGTTGCCGCAATAACTGGCACATCCACCACGCAAGCAAGGGCGGCGGCCAGGTGCTGGTCTGCGTTGAGGGCGAGGGCTGGTACCAGGAAGAGGGCAAGCCCGCGCAGCGCCTGCACCCTGGCGATATCGTCGAGATTCCGGCAAACGTCAAGCACTGGCATGGCGCCGCAGCCGACTGCTGGTTCAGCCACCTGGCCTTTGGGTTCCCGGGCGAAGACACCAGCAATGAGTGGCTCGAGTCCGTGGACGACGAAACCTACAACGCATTGGACCATCACTAGAAAGGAACCAACTTGAACTACATAACTCTCAATAATGACGTCAAGATGCCGCAGGTGGGCCTGGGCACGTACCTGCTTACGCCCGATGATGCGCAGCCGTCCGTCGCCTACGCCCTGGACAACGGCTACGAGCTCATCGACACCGCCAACGCCTACGTCAACGAGCGCGCCGTGGGCCGCGGCATGCGCGATTCCGGCCGTACCCGCGATCAGATTTTCCTCGAGACCAAGCTCTGGCCGTGCTTCTATGAGTCCGACACCGCCGTGGACGAGACGCTCGAGCGTCTGGGCTGCGACTATATCGACCTTATGATCCTGCATCAGCCCGCAGGCGATTACGTGGCCGGCTACGCTAAGCTCGAGGCCGCCTACAAGGCAGGCAAACTGCGCTCCATCGGCATCTCCAACTTCAATCAGTCCGAGATCGAGAATCTGCTCGCCCACTGCGAGGTTATGCCCGCTCTTATCCAGGTGGAATGCCACCCCTACTTCCCGCAGACCGAGCTCAAGGCACTGCTGGACAAGCACGGCATCGTTCTTCAGGCCTGGTATCCGCTGGGCGGTCGCGACAACAAGGTCATCCTCGAGGAGCCCGTCGTTCGTGAGCTTGCCGCCAAGTACGGCAAGACCCCGGCTCAGGTCATCATGCGTTGGCATGTCCAGCAGGGCAATGTCGTGATTCCCGGTTCTAAGACGCCGTCGCACATCAACGACAACATTGACATCTTCGACTTCGAGCTCACCGACGAAGATATGGCGCAGATGGCCGCCCTCGATCACGGCAAGCCCTTCTACGAGCGCACGGCCGAGAAGCTCGCGTTCTACAACACCTGGCACCCCGACGTCGAGGGCCAGAAATAAAAAGGGAGGCCAGAAGCAAACTCTTATGGCACAATCGAACACCAACATCGACATCCTTCACGGCTCGCTGTGGCGCAATATCCCGTTGTTCGCATTACCTGTCGCCATCACCGGCATCCTCGAGCAGCTTTCGAATCTCATCGATACCTTGATGATTGGACACTTCTCACCCGACGGCGGAACGTTGGGTATGGCTGCCGTAGGTTCGACCACACCCATTGCGACCCTGCTCATCATGCTGTTTGTCGGTCTCTCTTTGGGTGCGAACGTCACGATCGCGCATGCCGTAGGTGCCGGCGATCGAGATCGCGCGAATCGCTGTGCGCACACCGCCGTGGTCCTCGCGCTCCTTGGCGTCGTTGTGACCATCCTGATGGAAATCGCGAGCCGGCCGGTTTTGCAATGCCTGAGTGTGCCGCCCAAAATCTTTGATGATGCCCTTGTCTACCTGCGCGTGTACCTGTTGGGCATCCCGGCGATCCTGCTATTTAACTTTGAAGCCGCCGTATTTCGAAGCGTTGGCGTAACACGCATGCCGCTTATGGCGCTTGCCATCTCGGCGGCCCTCAACGTCGTACTCGACGGCATCTTCGTAGCATTTTTGGGCTGGGGCGCTGCTGGCGTGGCGCTGGCCACCGTGCTGTGCTACATCGTAAGCTCCGGTTTTCTCTTCACGCGCCTTCTCAAAGCGGACGAGGCCATTCGCATCGATCCCAGGCGCCTGCGCATCGACCGCGAATCGGTCACCAAAATCGTTCGCATCGGACTTCCCGCAGGCATCCAAGGCAGCGTCTTTTCACTGGCAAACATTCTCATCCAAACCTGCATTAACAGCCTGGGCGCACAGGTCGTGGCTGCATCGTCTGCCGCACTTGCACTGGAGTTTGTCTGCTACAGCCTGCTCAACTCGTTTAGTCAGGCATGCACCACGTTCGTGGGGCAAAACAGCGGCGCGGGCAATCTAGAGAGTTGCAAAAAGGTGCTCAAGGTCGCCCTTATCGAAGACGCGATTATCACCGTCGTCATGATTGTGCTGGTCGTATGGCAAGGACGCACGATTTTGGCGCTCTTCAGTTCGGATGCCGAGGTTCTCGATATCGCCTATGTGCGCGTATGCACGCTCTTCCCCGCCTATGTGTTTAGCATGGCGTACGAGAACATGTCCGGCTACCTGCGAGGATTTGGCATCTCAGCGCTACCTTCGGCACTCACGGCAATCGGCGTGTGCGGTACGCGCTTCTTTTGGGCTCTGGTCGTCTTTCCGGCACACCCCACGTTTGCCACCGTCATGCTTGCCTATCCGGTGAGCTTTAGTACAACGGCCCTACTCATCGCCGGCGCAGTTGCATATTGCAGGCCCGCCCAGCAGGTCAAACGACCCGTCACAGCCGTATCGTAGCGTTTTGAAAACCCTGCATCGAAGCATGGACAAAACAAAGGGGGCCGTCGCACGACGGCCCCCTTTCTTGTTATTCATCCCTTGGCAGCGGCTTCATGCTCCAAAAGACGACGTTCATAATGATGACGATCACCAAGACGGCCGCGTTAGCCACCCAAAAGCCCATGTTAAGGCCCAGCCACTCCGTAGTACCAAACAGACCAATCCAAATCTGCGTCCAGTTCATGTGAACGCTCCTTTCAGCGTCAATACCCCGCTATAGCAGCTCGCCGTAGCGCTTGACGTAGGCCTTCTTAAGGCTCGTCGCGAGCGCCATGTACAGCAGAATGCACGGGATGAGGAACAAGAAGTACTCCACAGGCAGCGCACCCAGGCCCAGCGCGGGCCCAAGCGGGCTAAACGGGATCAGCGTGAGCAGCGCGATGCCAGTCATCGTGAGCAGCATCACCGGTGCCGAGGCATGGCTCTGGATAAACGGCAGCTTGGGCGTACGGATCATATGGATGACCAGCGTCTGGCTCCACATGGACTCAACGAACCAACCGGCCTGGAACAGCGCGATGTAGGCAAGCTGCATCTGCTCCAGCACGGCGCCCGAGTAAACGCTCGCCAGATCATTGAACAGCACGCCATGGCTCACGAACAGAGGGCAGAAGACAAAGTACATAAAGATGTAGGTCATAAAGTCGAAGATGGAGCTGGTGGGCCCAATCCAGATCATGAATCTGCCGACGCTCGACGCGTCCCAGGTGCGCGGCACGTGCAGGAACTCCTCGTCCACGTTGTCCCAGGGAATCGCCAGGCAGCTGCAGTCGTAGATCAGGTTGAGCAGAATCAGCTGGATGCTCATCATGGGCAAGAACGGCAGCAGGGCGGACGCGGCAAGCACGCTAAACATGTTGCCGAAGTTGGAACTCGCGGTCATCTTGATGTACTTGATCATGTTGGCGTAGGTCTTACGCCCCTCGATAATGCCCTCCTCGAGCACCATCAGGTCCTTCTCGAGCAAGATGATGTCGGCCGACTCCTTTGCCACGTCGACGGCGGTATCGACCGAGATGCCAATGTCGGACGACTTCATGGCCGAGGCGTCGTTGATGCCATCGCCCATGTAGCCCACCACGTGACCGTTTGCACGCAGCACGGAGACGACGCGCGCCTTTTGATCGGGCGTGAGCTTGGCAAAGACTTGCGTCTCCTCTGCCCGGAGCGCGAGCTCGGCATCATCCATAGCGGCGATATCGCTGCCGAGCAGCATGTTGTTGACCTCGAGCCCCACCTGCTTGCAGATGGTACGCGTGACCTTCTCGTTGTCGCCGGTCAAGATCTTGGTGGCGACACCATGATTGCGCAGCGCCTCGATAGCATCGGCCGTGGACTCTTTGGGCGGATCCAAAAACGCCAGGTAACCGATCAACACCATGTCGTGCTCGTCGTCGGCGCTAAAGGCACCGGCAGGCGACGGGTCGGACTTTTGAGCGATTGCCAGCACGCGGAAGCCGTCGTCGTTAAGGTCGGCAACCGTCGCCAGAATGCGCTCGCGCACCTCGTCGTCCAGCACGTGAACGCCGCCGTCGACCTCGGCATACGAGCACACCGACAGCATCTCCTCGACTGCACCCTTGGTGACCATCTGGGTCTTGCCGCATCGATCGCGCACCACGGTGGTAAGACGACGACGCGTAAAGTCAAACGGCACCTCGTCGACCTTCACATAGGCCTCGGAAAGGTCGGTGAGGCTCGGGTCGTTTCGCTCCTCTTCCTCGGTGCATTTGATGATCGCAAGATCCATCAGATTCTTGTAGCCCGTCTGGAAATAGCTGTTGAGGTAGGCATGGCGCAGAACGCGCGAATCCTCTTGACCATCGATGTTCCAGTGATACTCCAGCACTACTTGGTCCTGCGTCAACGTGCCGGTCTTGTCCGTGCACAGCACGTCCATCGCGCCAAAGTTCTGAATCGAATTGAGGTTCTTAACGATGGTCTGCTTTTTACTCATGGCCACGGCGCCCTTGGCAAGGCACGTGGTGACGATCATGGGCAACATCTCGGGCGTTAGGCCCACGGCGATGCTAATGGCAAACAGACCGGCATTGAGCCAGTCGCCCTTGGTGACGCCATTGATCAGAAAGACAAACGGGACCATCACCATCATAAAGCGGATGAGCACCCACGAGACGTCGTTGACGCCCTTGGAAAAGCTCGTCTCCACGGCGTCCTCGGACAGGCTCGATGCCATGGAGCCAAACAAGGTCTGCTCGCCCACGCTAAAGACAAGCGCCGTCGCGCTGCCCGAGATTACGCTGCTGCCCATGAGGGCGATGTTCTCGAACGCCGTTGCCGAGTCGGACTCGGTGCACGTCGCGGGCACCTTTTCGACCGGCTCGCTCTCGCCCGTCAGGCTCGCCTGGCTCACAAAGAGGTCCTTGGCGTCGATGATTCTCACATCGGCGGGAATCATGTCACCGGCGGACAAGTGCACGATGTCGCCAACCACCACGTCATCGATGGGAATCTCGGTCCTCGGGGCGTCCTCGCGGGTGACCGTCACGGTGGTCGTGATCATATCGAGCAGCTTTTCGGCCGCATTACCGCTGCGCGCCTCCTGAATGTAGCGCAGCGTGCCCGAGAGCACGACCATCGTGGTGATGATGATCACCGTCAACGGATCGAAATCCTCCGGTGTGCTGCCCATCATCGACAGCGCCGGGAACACCATGTCAGTCGTTGCCGAAATGATAGCCAGAAAAAACAGGATCGCCGTAAAGGGGTTGATGAACGCATCTGCAAGCTTGCGTGCCAGCGACTTCTTCTTGCCACGCGTAATCACGTTGCGCCCATTGTCTGCCTCGCTGTGCGCAACCTCGTCGCGATCAAGGCCACCGAGGTTCGAGCCGACCCAGGCCATGGCCTCGGTCAACGAGATGGTCGCCGTATGCTGGATGCGGTCCTCCGCACGATGCCTCATCAGTTCGTTTTGCGCCTGAACCGCAGACGGCGTATGGCGCATAGTCATCTTCTTCAATTGCTTTGCTCCGTTCTATCGATCGGATGCAGAGCTACTTAGCTGCGGCGCCTTCCATCAAGGTGGACCCGCGCCGGCAACTTCGCCCTGCTCTACTGGTACTGTCACTGCCGCTCACGGTCCTCACCTCTCTTCCGCATCTGCGACTGTCTACAGAATAGAAAAGCCGCAAGACCAAGCACATGGCTGGTTTCTTGCGGCTTTCTTGCGATTTGGCAAGGATTGTTAGGGTAGCTTTTGGGGTCGGCAGAAGCGGACGGTCCGACGCGCTACTCGGTCATCTTGTAGCCCACGCCCCAAACTGTTAGCAGGTAACGGGGGTTATCAGGCTCGGGCTCAATCTTCTTTCGGATCTTGCGGACGAAGGCCATGATATTGCTGTCGTCGAGCAGATACTCGTCTCGCCACACCGCCCGGTAGATCTCCTCTTTGCTAAAGACCGTACCTCGATTGCTGGCCAAAAAGGCAAGGATGTCAAACTCCTTGGGCGTGAGCGAGACGGGCGCGCCCGACACCTTGACGGCGCGCGAAGCCAGGTCGATCGAAAGCTCGCCAATAACGATGGGCCCAGCGACAGTGCTCGTTTGCGAGCCGGCGACAGCCAGCTCGATAGCGGTCAGTCTACCCGAAGCGATATCGGCGAACACGGGGGCAAGCTCGAGGGCGACAGCGCTGCCGGACGAGAACAGCGCGCTGCTGAGCTCGGCGGCCTCGACCGGCGTAATCGCAATGTTGGTTCTGTTGGTACGCATAGAACCGCCCTAGAACAGACTGGCCGAGCGGGACAGGTAAACCCGCTTGATCGTCGAAACAACAACAAGATACAGCACGCTCAGCAGCGCGACGATGCCCAGATACCATACGGGCAGCGGGGCAAGCCCCAATAGTTGCGCCGCCGGGCTGAGTGCGAGAAGCGCAGAGGCAGCAAGCATGACGACAACCATCATCACGAGTGGGCGGCAAGGGCGGTCCCCGTCGCGGACGCTGCGTGTTCGCAAAACCAAGAGCACGAGCGATTCGGTCCATGCGCATTCCAGCAGCCAACCGGCCTGGAAGGTCGCAATAAATGCCGCTCGACCTGCCGCATCAAGCGCGGCAAAGGGCGCGCCGCAGACGGCGGGGCATACGCCCAAGAACAGAATGGCAAACGTGATGATATCGAATGCCGAGCTCGCAAAGCCAAAATGCAGCATAAAGCTGCCGAGGCCCTTGCCCGACCACGCCTTGGGGCGAGCGATTTCCACGTCATCGACGTTGTCCCACGAAAGTGCCAGGCACGTGGCGTCGTAGCACAGATTGAGTAGGAGCAGCTGAGCGGCGGTCGCCGGCAAAAACGGCAGGAAAATGCTCGAAGCGGCAACCGAGCAGATGTTGCCAAAGTTGGAGCTCGATGCGATACGGATGTACTTGGAGGCATTGGCAAACGAGGTCCTACCCTCGCTGACGCCTTCGGCAACAACACCCAGGTCGCGCTCGAGCAACACCAAGTCGGCGACCTTCTTGGATTCGGCCGCCGCCGAGTCCACCACAATGCCGACATCTGCTGACGTAAGCGCCGGCACGTCGTTCACGCCGTCGCCGATATAGCCGACGGTGTGGCCGGAAAGACGAATCAGGCTGACAATCTGCGCCTTTTGCGCGGGCGTAAGCTCGGCGAACACGCGGGTGCGCGTCACTTGAACGAGCGCCTCGGATTCCGTCATCCCCTCGAGCATGCTGCCGGTGATGACGCTGTCGGCAGGAATACCCAGACGCGAGCACGTTGACCGAGCGACCGAAGCTGAGTCGCCGGTAAGCACGCGCACCTCGACAGAAAGGTCGGACAGGGCTTGTACAGCGGCACGAGCACTCGCCTTGGGCCGATCGAAAAAGCCCAAAAAGCCGCACAGCACCAGGTCATCCCAATCCGCCGACGTCGTACTGTAGGCGACGGCGAGTACCTTGATGCCATCGGCGCGCATATCCTCGGCAACCTCGTAGGCACTCCGGTGGCCATCGGCATCCATGGGAACCAGCTCGCCCTTAAAGTTGGCCCAAGCGCAGCGTGCACACACGCTTTCGACCTCGCCCTTTACGATAGTCAGATGATTGCTAGAGCGAACCTGCAGCCCCAAGCAGCCAAGTGCCCCAGGCGTGGCATCGAGCTTAACGCCCGAAGCCTTGGTGACATGGTCGAAGGGGTCAGATGCGTGCAGGGAAAATGCGCTGGCGTGATCTTTGACGGCGAGATGTAGCTCGGGCGCGGCGCATGCGTCCGCAATGGCCCGGTTGAGCTGGTTGGCTGCCGCCCCCTGACTCGCACTCTCCAGATACGCCAGGCTGAGCGTTTGCTCGCTTTCGTTGCCCAGGATGTCGGTGTAGTACTCGAGCACCGCGGTGTCCTCGGTGAGCGTTCCCGTCTTGTCCACGCACACCACGTCCATGGAGCCCAGTGACTCCATGGCGTCGACGTTTTTAACGATGACCTGTTTGTTCTTGAGGCGATGCGCGCTACCCGAAAGGCAGACACTCATAACGACCGGCAGCATCTCGGGAACCAGGCCCACGGCTGTGCCCAGGGCAAACAGCAGGGCCTGCGCCCAGTCGCCCAGCACAAAGCCACGAATCATAATGACAAACGGCAGCACGATAAGCATGCACCGTACCAGTGCCGCGCAGATACTCCTGGCACCAGCGCCAAACTGCGTGCCTAGCCGAGCGCGCCGCGGCGATGTGGGCGGCTCCTCGGCAATGCAAGCAAGAACGGCTGCCGAAGCCTTTCCGTCGACGATAGTCGTTCCCGCGCGGACGGTCTCCCCTTCCCGTTTGGCGGTCTGACCACTCTCGCCCGTAAGCGACGATTCGGAGACAAGGATGTGGTCGCCCTTGGCGAGGACCGCATCGACCGGGCAGAGCATACCGGCATACAGGCGAATCACATCGCCGGGTGCGAGCCGGTCGGCATCGACCTGAACCCAGCACGCGTCGACGCGCTTCCAAACGGCTGCATGGTTCGCCTTAAACATGTGACGGTCAAAGCTGCGTTTGGCTTCGTTTTCGTAGAACAGGCGCACCAGGCCGCCGACCAACCACATCAAAAACAGCACGGCCGGTGCAAACACGCCCGTCTGGCCTTGCGCCTGCGGTACGACGTCGACCAAAAAGGCCAAGCCGGCCAGTGCGAGCAGCAGCGACGAAAACGGATTAAAGAACGATTTTCTAATCATCGGAGCCTCTTTCTAGCATGGCTCCGATTGTATCCGAGGTCGCATGCCAGCAACCCCGCCCCAACCCTTGCGACTTCCTTGCTTTTGGGCGCCAAATGTGACAAAGGGGTTGTCCCTTTGCCACACTATTCGGAGCGCAGGGCCTCCACAGGGTCCTTCTTGGACGCGCTGCGGGCCGGCAGCAGGCCGGCAACGACCGTCAGCAGCACCGAAATCGCAATGAGCACCAGCGCGTCCTGCACGGGCAGGCTCATGAGGTTGGGTACCTGCTTAGTCGCAAGCGCCCAAGCATTAACCGGGAAGCTCACGAGTACCACGACGACGATGGCAAAGACGCCAGCGATGAGACCCTCAATAAAGGTCTCGGCATTAAACACGTTGGCCACGTTGCGCTTCGACGCGCCGATCGCGCGCAAGATGCCGATCTCCTTTTTACGCTCCAGCACACTGATGTAGGTGATGATGCCAATCATGATAGAGCTCACCACCAGGCTAATGCTTACAAACGCGATGAGCACCAAGCTGATGGTGTTCACGATATCGGTCACCGAGCCCATGATGATGCCCATGTAGTCGGTGTACGAGATGGCCTGCTCATCGTGCCCGGCGGCTTTGACCTGCTTGTTATACGCATCGATATGGTCGAGCACACGCTCCTTGGCCTCAAAGTCGCGCGGGAAGATCTTGACCGAGATGGGGTCGGCCTCGTCCGCATAGCCCAACGTGGTCAGGTTGTTGTCGTAGGTGAGCTTCGACGCCTTCGCGAAGCTCATCATGAGCGAGCTCAGGTCCTCGGCGTCCATGTTGAAGTGGATGGCACGGGCAAACGCACTCGCATCCACATGCATGGCGCTCGCCAGGTTGACAAAGCTCGACGACATCTGCGTCGCCATCTGGTCCATAAGCCCCGCCGCACCCGCTTTGAGCTGGGTAGACACCGTCGCTGCGATTTGGTCGCTGAGCGATTGCATCACCTGGTCCATTGCCTGCTGCAAATAGGGTGCGAGCTGCTTTTGCACGTAGTCGGTCATCGCCTGCTGCAGACGCTCGGCCAAGGCATCGCCGCCTAGCGCCTTGAGCTGCGCCACGCATTGCTGTGCCGTGGCATCGTTCTCAAGATACGCCGAGAACGCAGCAGCGAGCTTCGATGCGTCCTTAAGGTCCTCGGGCGTCAGCGCCTTAAACTGATCGGACTGCATAAAGCCCTCAAACAGCTGGTTGACAAGCGCGCCCACCTGCTGCATCTGCTCGGGCGTAAGTTCCAAGCCATCAAAAACACCCGAGAAATCGGGAGCCGGCGCCTTGGCCATGATGTCGCTGAAATCGATGTCCTTGCCAACACCCGAAAGGTCGATGTCCAGACCCGACAAATCGATGCCCGAAAGATCCATGCTGCCGGCCGCACCCGAGAGTGCAGACGTATCGAACGAGAACGCGCTCTTGAGCGCCGCCTCGTCAACGCTGAACATGCTGCTCAGGTCCACGCCCTGCCTGGCCTCGCCCTGCAGCTCGTCAAACGTTTTGCCGGTAAAGACATCCGTCTCGGGGTGAGCAAGCTGCTCCTGAACAATCTTCGAACCGGCCGCGCGCTCCATAAGCTGACGAGTCAGCGCAGGCGTGTAAGCAATACCCGGAGACAACGCACTCGCGTTGGCAATCTCGTTGGGCTGCACCACGCCAACGATACGCACGTCGATACCGTCGACAACCCTGGCCGCCATAAAGTCGACGTCACCAGACATATCGGTCCACATACCGGTCTCTTCGTTTTTCCGATACGCATCGGCCGGCGACAACACCTTAAACGTCGTAGACAGCGCATCCTCGTAGGTAAAGTCGGCAGCGGTCTGCGGCGTTTCAACCCCGCCGTCGGCCGACATAGCACTATTGACCAGGTCGTTAAGTTCATTGATATCCAGCGCACCGATGCTATAGAGCGTGTAGTCGCCCACCGTGCCGCGGCTCGAAAGCACCATCACGGCCTCATTGGCAGACGTGGGCCAATGACCGGCAACGACATCGTACTGGCTGTCGAGCAGGCTCTGGTCGTCGATCATCTCGTTAAAGACCGAGCTTCCCATGGAATCCATGCTCGCCATCGCAGCCGAACTCGCGCCGCCGCTCATGGCCTCGGTCATCGCGTTGGGCACCAGGCGCACGGGCTTCTCGTCGCCCTTGCCCGCGCGATACACGACTGGCGTCACGCCGTAGCTGTACTGAATGGCGTTGACCTCTTTGTCGATGCCGTCGCCGCCGTCATCGAGCCACGCCTTAAAGCTCGTCATATCGTTGGACTTAACGCTCGCAAACATATCCTTTACAGCCGTGACCACGGGAATCTTATCAGACTTCTTGACCGAATCGTCCTCACTGTCGGAAGCGCCGCCCGCTCCCCCGTCATCCTCTGCAGCCCCTTGCCCGCCCATCATGGACGACAGGTCGTAATCCTGCTTGGAGATGGTAAGCGGATAGCTCGACAGCGTATCCTCCTCGACCTTTTTGATGTAGTCGTTTACACCGTTGGAGAGTGCCAAAATCGCCGCGATGCCGATAATGCCGATCGAGCCCGCAAAAGCCGTCATGGCCGTCCGGCCTTTCTTGGTCATGAGGTTACGCGCCGAAAGCCCCAGAGCCGTCATAAAGCTCATCGAGGTTTTACGCGTGGGCTTGGCTTCGCGACGCGTGGCATCGGCAACATCAAAGCGGTCAGAATCGTCGGTAATCTTGCCATCCGCCAGGTTGACGATACGCGTGGCGTATTGGTACGCCAGCTCGGGATTGTGCGTGACCATGATGACCAGGCGATCGCGCGCAACCTCCTTGAGCAAGTCCATGACCTGCACGGACGTCGTTGAGTCCAGGGCGCCGGTCGGCTCGTCTGCCAACACGATCTCGGGGTCGTTGATCAGAGCACGGGCAATAGCCACGCGCTGCATCTGTCCGCCCGAAAGCTGGTTCGGGCGCTTGTTCACATGCTCGCCCAGGCCAACTGCCTCAAGCGCCTCGCGCGCACGCTGACGACGTTCGGCATGGCCCACACCCGTAAGCGTAAGCGCCAGCTCCACGTTTTCCAAGATAGTCTGGTGCGGAATAAGGTTGTAGCTCTGGAAGACGAAGCCGATGCGGTTGTTTCGGTAAGCGTCCCAATCGCGGTCGCGGAAGTCCTTGGTCGAAATACCGTCGATCAGCAGATCGCCGGAATCGAAATGATCGAGCCCACCGATAACGTTGAGCATCGTAGTTTTGCCCGAGCCCGAAGGGCCCAGGATGGCCACAAACTCGTTATCGCGAAAGGCCAAGCTCACGTTATCGAGCGCCACCTGCGTAAACGACTGCGTGACATACCTTTTGCAAATATCTTTGAGCTCCAGCATGGACGGCAACCTCTCCCGCGCGGGTGTACTCGCCCGCTCCCCCCGCCGTTCGTATTCGACGCGTTTTTCCTACTCTATTCCCATTTTTTGCCGACACCAGTGAGGAATGTAACGAACAGGGTAAAAACGAACGGGACGCGGCAAAGGGGCGGTCCCTTCGCTTTGGATGCCGAACACAAATAGGGCATCAGCGTAAGCCGATGCCCCAAACAGGACGCGTAGTATGTCCTGGCGCCCATACCTAAAACAAACTTAGTCTATTCGTCCCAGGAGAGGTTCTTTCCGGTCTTCTTGGCCAGTAGCAAGAACAGACCGATGATGACGTTGCATGCGATGCAGAAGATGAAGACGCCCTGGAAAGAGCCGGCAAGCTCATAGACCTTCATCATAACGGGCATGCCGAAGGCGCCGACGATATAGCCTACGGAGCAAATCAGCGCGAAAATGCGACCGAAATCGCGGGAGCCAAAGACATCCATGACCAAAACGGTCAGAGCGGTGCCGGCAATGACATACATGACGTCGTTCACGCCTGCGGCAAGGATGCTGAGCGTCGAGTTGCCGCTGCTCATCATGAGCATGACGAAGGAGAGGATGGAGACGGCAAGCCAGCCCAGAATGGCCTTCGTGCTTCCAAACTTATCGCAGGTGGTGCCAACGATTGGGTTAAGGAACAAGTCGAAGAGCGATGCGGCAGAAACCATAAAGCCGCCCACCATGGGGTTAAAGCCGACCTCGGAGGCATACGTGGGAAAGAGCTGGTTCATGCAGCAGGTGAGCTGAACGAGGCAAAGGAAGCCGATGCAGAAGAAGAAAGCAGGCGACTTGATGGCGCGCGCATAGCTAACGCCTCGGACGCTTTCCTCGGACGTTTCCTCGGTCTCAGTGGCCGTCTCGCCTTCGACATAACCGTAGGGCAGCATGCCCTTGTCCTGAGGCTTGTAGCGAATGATCAGAATAGAGGCGGGAAGAATCAGCACGGCGGAGACGCCAGCGAGTACCAGATAACCAGTCCTCCAACCGGCGGCCTCAATAACAGAGGTGATGACAGGACTCATGATGAGCATGTAAATCGAGTTTACAGCCCATGCGAGGCCAATTGCCAGGCCACCGGATTTTTTGAACCACTGGTCGATAACATCGGACATGGCAACGCCGGTGGTGAAGGCGAAGCAAACGCCAATCAGGGCGCCAGCGGCGATGAACATCCAGACTTCGGTGTAGAAGGCCATGCCTGCCCCGGCGGCGAGCAGGATAAGCTCGACGACGGGAAGCCAAACCTTGCCAACGACCTTGGGGATGAATTTTCCGACAAACGGAAGCGCCGCCGCAAGGCCAATGAGCGTCGCGGTGAAGTAATACGAGAAGATAGAGTAGTCAAACCCGAACTCCTCGCACACGGGCGCGACGAAGGAGCCGGCGATTACGCTATAGGATCCGGTCGTGCCAGCAGACATGAGGCCGAGCGCGATTACGAGAACCCATGCGTAGACCTTGCTGCTCTTTAACTTTGCATTTTCCATTGACACAGCTCCTAGAGACCCAAAAGGGCACACATTACGGCCTTGATGGTGTGCTGGCGATTCTCCGCCTCGCGGAAGATGACCGAGGCGTTGGCCTCAAAGCACTCATCGGCGATCTCGAAGCCCTCGGTGATGATCTCGCGGTGCAGGTCGTTCTTGCACTGGTCGAGGAGCATCTTGCCAACACGGTGATTTGCGTTGTGAACAGAGGGGAGCTCGTGCATGCAGAAGATGTCGGGGTTGTTGGTACGCTTGCACAGCTCGCTGGTGACGCGATAGGGATACAGGGACTCAGCGTCGCCCAGCCAAGAGTTGTAGTCGTCGGGGTCCAGGACCTCATCGCCGCACTCGGGGTTGACGTAGCGCCACTCTTCGGTAACGATGACGTCAACGCCATCCAGGGCATCAAGGTCAGAGGTGATGGTGAAGGTCCTGTTAGGAGCGTACTTGGCGTAGCAGGCCTCGACCTCCTCGATCATTTCCTTGCACATCTGGTGACGGAGGTCATCGGGACCAATGGCGAGGAAGTCCATGTCGAGCATGGCACACAGACGACCATACCACACCGGAGCGCCAGCGCAATTGCCAACGAAAGCCATCTTCTTGCCGCGGCTCGTGCGCAGGCCGCCCCACTGCTCTTCCATCGTGAGGGCGTCAGCGAGCATCTGGGTCGGGTGGTCGCCGAGCGTAAGGGCGTTGATAACCGGAATGTCAACCAACTCGGCGATGTCATAGAGGAACTGCTCGTCCTTCTGGGCGCGATAGACGATGAGATCGTACATGCCGTTGAAGACGCGCATGGCATCCTTAACGGTCTCGCAGTCGCCCATGTGTGAGTTGGTCAGATAGGTGAAGCCCATGCCCAGGTCGTTGCAGGAGGTCTCGAACGCGCAGCGAGTACGGGTCGAGCCCCACTCAAAGTTGGCGAGAACGTTCTTGCCGGGGAAGTAACGCTGGTCGACGCCGGACTTCTTCTGGGCCTTAAGGTTCCAGGCAAGATCGATGAGGTAGCGGAAATCCTCGGAGGAGAGATCATGGATGTTGAGGTAGTCGCGACCGCGAAGGCTGTTGTTCATGCCTATTTCCTTTCTATCTACTGATAAATAAACGGTGGATGTGTCCCCGAGAGAAGCACGGACAACTCTCGGGGGACGGTATACGTGGTGCCTAAATCAGATAGCGCAGCTTAAGGGCTCGCTAGCAGCTGGCTGCCACGTCCTTGGTCCAGCAGTGCACGCCGCCGCCGGACAGGTTAAGCGCGAGAGAGTCGATCATGATGACCTTGCGATCAGGGAAGCAGCTCTCAAGAACTGCCTTGGCCTGCTCGTCCTTTTCTTTCACGATTTCGTTCATGCCCTCGTGGTAGTAACGCTGGCCAAGAACGACGCCGTTGCAGATCAAGAAGTTGCAGTAGCTCGCTGCGGCGTAGAAGTGGACGGGTCCTTCGGGCCAAGGAGTGCCATCCATGAACTTGCCGCCCATTTCATCAATGAAGCCCTTGTACAGCTCGTAATCCTCGTCGCCGGGGGCGATGACGACTTCAATCGGCTCGGCGGTGGGCATACGGACGATCTCGAAGGGCTTGCCCTCCCAGTCTGTCTCTTTGCTCAGAATCTCGTAGGCTGCCTCAATGCGGCGGCGAGACTCTGCGCCAGCCTTGCTCGAAGCGGCTTCTTCATCGGACACCTCGGCAAGAAGAATCTTGTTCGGGGTGATAAAGCGGCACATCTCATCGATATGGGCCGCAAAACTCATGCCAAAGACGGGGGTTCCGTCTTCCTTCTCGTCGAGAATGCCCAGTCGATAATCATCGTCCTCGAGCATAGGCTGCGGCAGCCAGATAACCTTGTTGAGGTTGTAGATGCGCTTATACTCGGCCTCTACCTCCTCTTTCGTGAACTCGGGATTACGCTTGCGGCATTCCGTGTCCTCGATGGCAATCAGGGTGCCGTGACCGTCAAACTCGCGGTCGCCGCCCTCGGATACCATTTCGGAATTCACGATATCAAAGCAACCGAGCGCAACGGCCATGTGAACGGCTGCCTTGCGTGCAGTCTGACACTCCGGGGAGTTCTTGTCCCACACACCGTAGTAGGTCCAAGCGGGGTTGACCATATAGGAATGGCCCTTGTCGTCGACCATGATGCTGGGGCCGTTGTCGCGGACATAGAAGTTGGAGTCTTCGAACTGCGTGATCTCGATCCGATCGAGGTCGACCCCCTCCTCCTTCAGACGCGAGCAGGCTTCCTCATAGGAGCCCGGGGTGCCGCAGTTGAGATTGACCGTAACGTCGCCATACTCGAGCAGGGCCTTGATTACATCAACGCAGGGCTGGCGGTTATCGAAGCCCTCGGCGCGAATGTAATCGGGAAGCCATGTCACATAGACGTTGGAGCGCTTCTCGAACTCGCCCGGCATACGATAGTTCTCGTACATGGTTGGTCCTTCCGTCGTGTTTCCCGCGATGCTGTCCGGCCGCGACAATAGCGGGGTTTCACCTGCTATAGTACTACTATACCTACCGTTCGGTAGATTATTTTGAATAAATGCCGCTCGCCTACCAATACATACCGTTCGCCGTTTATAGTGGTCATGTTTGAGCCCGAATTGATGTCCCATTGCCATGCTTAATAATGTTGGTAGTGCGGAAGTGATTTGCAATGGAGAAATGCTACGTGAGTACAAAGAGAAAAATACTGGATGCGATGTACGATCTTGTGGCGGAGGTCGGCTACGACAAGGCCTCGATTGGAAAAATCTGCGATCGCGTCGGCATCTCCAAACCGTCTGTGTACTATTACTTTTCCTCCAAGGAAGAAATCTTCACTACACTCTTGGATAGCATGTTCCCGTCCATTGATTATCAGCGCGACTATTCGCTGATTGTCGATCGGAACGGCTTTAAAGCGGCGCTTATTGAACTCGGCAATACGGTTATAGGCGGCTATCGAAGCGATGAAAAGCGACGTCGCGTGTTGGCAGAGGTCAGTATTCAGGCAAACCGAATTCCTGCGGTCCAAGAGCGTCAGACAACGGCAACCAATCGAACCATGGAGGCGCTAAAGGATATCCTGTCGCATGGCGTTGAGATTGGTGCGTTTCCGGATGGCACCGATGTTATGTTGTACGTCCAGATCCTGTATACCGTTCTTGAGGGAACAAGCAATACGGTCGCGCAGGACGAGGATATTGACGAAAAGGCGGTTTGGGCCGGGGTAGTTGGACTCATGTTCAAATAGGCTAGTCAAGCGGAAGTGCACGCTGGTGCTCGGGTGGCCTGCTGGTGATCATTGAAACGAAAAGCGGGGCCGATTCCAAGCTAGTTTGGAATCGGCCCCGTTGCATAGAGTTCTGCGAAGGTGAAAATCGGCCCGGCCTATTTCACGGCAGCTTTATTAAGAAGCCCAGAGATGATGGCAAATGCGGCAATCATAAGGTTGCAGACGATGCAGAAGATAAATACTCCCTGGAAAGATCCCGCCATGCCGTAGACCTTCATCATGACCGGCATGCCAAACGCGCCAACGATATATCCTGCGGAGCAGACAATCGAGTAAATCCTTCCGAAGTCTTTCGATCCGAAAAGCGAAAGGAGGAGCATTGGCATTGCGGTTCCAACAATGGCAAACATGACGTCGTTCACGCCGGCGGCGATGATGGAGACGGTCTCGCTGTTTCCGCCAATGATGAGAAGCAAAAAAGAGGAGATGCTAACTGCTGTCCACGCGACCGTTGCTTTAATGGCGCCGAGCTTATCGCACGTTTTCCCAACAAAGGGATTTAAGAAGATATCGGAAAGGGAGGCTGCGGAGACCATCAGGCTTCCTACGATGGGATTGAATCCAACCTCGCTTGCGTAAGTTGGAAACAGCTGATTCATGCAGCAGGTGAGTTGCGCCACGCAAAGCAGCAAGACGCAGAGGATAAAAGACGGCGTCTTCGCAGCATCCCGGAGCGTCATGCCTGTAAGAACATCATCCTGATTTTCAGGACCGTTGTCCTCGGAGGTTTCGATGGCGGTTTCTCCGTACGGAAGCATATTGCGATCGGAAGGTTTAAATCGAATGATAAAGGCGCTTGCAGGCAGAATCATGGCTGCGGAAACGGCTGCAAGCACGATGAATCCCACGCGCCAGCCTTGTTGCTCGATGACAAGCGTGACAACGGGACTGAGAAGAAGCGTGCAAAGGGAGTTAACGCCCCATGCAAGGCCGATGGCAAGACCGGATGATTTGCTAAACCATTGATCGATGACGTCGGACATGCAAACACCGGTTGTAAACGAAAAACAGATGCCAATGACTGCGGCGGAAGCGATGAACATCCAGACTTCGGTGTAGAACGCCATCGCAGCGCCAGCGGCAATGAGGACGAGCTCAATGCCTATGTGCCACGGTTTGCCAATTACTTTTGGTATGAAGCGGCTTAGGAGTGGGAGGCCAAGCGCAAGACCAAGAAGAATAGCGGTGAAATAGAAAGAGAAAGAGGTGTAGTCGAAGCCGAGATCTTCGCATACCGGAGCAACGAATGAGCCGGCAACAATGCTGTATGTGCCAGTTGTTCCGGCGGACATCAAACCAAGCGCAATAACGACGATCCAAGCAAATGCGCCGCTCTCGTGGGGGCGGTCCTTTTCGGTTGATGCGATCTGAGCCATAGCCACTCCGTTTCTATCGGCAGCACAACCTATATGCCTACCGATAGGTATATAAACCAAAGGACCCCTCGTCAAGCATTAAGCGGGGGAAGGTCACTTAATTCGCCGAACGGTAGCCCGAGCATATGATTCGTGTTGGTGGGTATTGGTTGAATTGAATCAACATTTCCGACAACGGTTTCTAATTGCCGGGGCAATCCCCGGTTGCGGCACTGTGGAGAAGACGCCCGATACCGGCAGGCCCATTCACACGCTCTCCCCCGCCGTTCGTATTCGACGCGTTTTTCCTACTCTATTCCCATTTTTTGCCGCCACCAGTGAGGAATGTAACGAACCGGTCAAAAACGTCCAGAATGGCACCAAAAAAGAGGTCCCGAACGGAACCTCTTTACGACAGAGCTTATCTTGAAGGGCAACGGGCTACTTCGCACAGCGACGCACGATAAAGTAAACGAGCCACTCAATGGCCATAAGGCCAATGTAGAAAATTGCCCATATGGCAAAACTGATCAGACGTACTTCCACTGTCTGTACCGCACCATGGCCATCTACTGTTCTTAAAAATAAAAACCCGCTAAAGCAGAGGAACAGCACCAGTTGAATGATTTGAAAAGTTCTCCAACCTTTGCCCTTCATAAGCAACCTCCCTAGTCGCATTATCTTGGTCGGATACTATCACGGGAGGCATTACACTGCACACGATCTTCGACGCGCTTTACGCGTTTTTTACTGATTGCTATTCGCAATCGCCTGGTCGATAAGCTTATCGAGTGCTGCGCGCTGCTCGGCGGAGCTGATGGCGCCCACGATGGGCTCCCCTACGATGTTGCCGTTCTGGTCGATAACGTAGGTCGTCGGGAACGAGAACAAATTTGACGTAAACTTACCGGCCTCGCTATCCGATTTGAACCAGATGTTCTTATACGTCACGCCCTTCTTGCTCAGCACGTCCTTGGCATCTGCAATCTCACCCTTGTTGCCATCGAGCGTAAAGGAATTGACGCCCACGACCTGGCCGCCCTTCTCGGCAAGCTCCTGATTCAGTTTCTCAAGATCGCCCAGCTCGCCCACGCACGGCTTGCAAGTAGTGAACCAGAAGTTCATGACGGTGACCTTGTTCTTAGAGAACAGCTCGTCGCTGTTCACGTCGTTGCCATCCAGGTCCTTGCCCGTAAAGCTGGGGAACTTCGTCGCCTCGCTCGAAGCATTGGCACCAGCCGTCATGCCAGCGGTCGAAGCGTCGACGCTCTCGCCTGCACTCGGCGTGCTTCCACAGCCGGGGAACTCCTTCTCCAGGCTCTCGAGCTTGTCCTCGATCTCCTTGATCTGCTGTGCACCGGCCTTGAGCGTCTTAAGCTCATCCGCCGTGAACTCATCCTTGGCGCCGTCGATGGTCTTGAGCAGAAAATCGCCGTAATTGCTGCCATCCTCAATCATTGCCGAGTCTTTATTTGCCGCATTGAATACCTTTTCCCACAGCGCGTTATCACTCGAAAAGATCTCGTTCTCCTTCTGCATGAGCTTCGCATACAGCTCGGCGGCCTCGTCGGCATTGGCCGGCTTCTGCGCAGTGAGTTCTGCGATCTTAGGATCGGAGCTCGCAGATTCGCTCACATTGCCACCGGGCGCCGAACATGCCACAAGGCACAAGGCCAATACCGGCACCATAAACAGGGCCGCAATCTTAGAAAGCTTCATAGTCATTCCTCCGTTTTGTCGAAGCTTGTTTACTTTTTATCGGCGGTCAGGGGGAGCTTTTCTGCCGACACATCCAGGCCATAGCGATAGCTGATGGCATCGACAGGACAGGCCCCGATGCACTTTCCGCACCGGATACATTCGGCATGATTGGGTGCGTGGACCACATCAACGTCCATCTGACAAACCTTTGAGCACTTGCCGCACGAGACGCATTTACATGCATCGACCCGAATCCCCAGTAGGGACACCTTATTCATGAGCGCATAGAATGCGCCGAGCGGACAAATCCATTTGCAGAAGGGGCGATAGAACAAAACGCTCAGCACTACCACGGCAATGAGAACGACAAGTTTCCAGGTAAAGAGCTGCCCCAGCGCAGATCGAATGCCGGCGTTGGCAATGGCCAGCGGAATGGCGCCCTCGAGCACACCCTGCGGGCAGATGTACTTGCAAAAGAACGGGTCGCCCATACCCACATCGTTAACCACCAAGACGGGCAGCAGCACCACGGCAAACAGCAGCACGGCATACTTGATGTACGTGAGCGGCTTGAGCTTTTTCGTGGAGAGCTTTTTGCCGGGAATCTTATGCAGGAGTTCTTGCAGCCATCCAAACGGACACAAAAAGCCGCATACAAAACGTCCCAGTAGCACGCCGATTAGAATGAGCGTTCCGGTGACGTAATACGAAAAGCTGAACTTAGACGATCCCACCACCGACTGAAACGATCCGATGGGGCACGCACCCGAGGCCGCCGGACACGAGTAGCAGTTGAGCCCCGGCACGCAGACGGCTTTGCCCGCCCCCTGGTAGATGCCTCCCTTGGCAAAGTTGGGCAGGTGAATGTTGGTCGCAAGCGTCGCCGCCGCCTGAATCAATCCGCGAAATCTCGCCAAAAGATGCGATGCAGTGTTTTTTCTTTTATCCAATTCCGATACACTCCAAGCACAGCCTGATTGCCTTGGCCAGCACGGCATCTGCCTCGCCGCGCATAACGCCAAAGCACACCATGGCTACCCCAACGATCAGCAAAGCCACCTGCGCCACAGGCTTAATCGCTTTGAACAATCTGACCACTCCTTTCGTTTCGCGACCCATTGGACCATACCGACTATAAAATCCGTGTTAAGCGTGAATGACTATGCAAGGAGAACGTTATGCGCATCTTGGTCGTCGAGGACGAGCGGGCGCTGTGCGATGCGATCGCACGCAGCCTGCGCAACTTGGCCTATAGCGTCGACTGCTGCTACGACGGGCAGCAGGCCCTCGATCTGCTCGATATCGAGACCTTTGATCTTGTCGTGCTCGACCTCAATCTCCCCCATGTCGACGGCATGACCGTGCTCAGGCAACTCAGAATTACCGATTGCGAGACCAAGGTGCTCGTGCTGTCGGCACGCGGCGAGGTCGCCGACAAGGTAGCGGGACTCGATGCAGGCGCCAACGACTACCTCACCAAGCCGTTCCATCTTGACGAGCTGGCGGCACGTATCCGCAGCCTCACGCTCAGGCGCTTTACGCAAAGCGATGTTGTCCTGACCTGCGGATCGCTGAGCTTTGACACCAAGGCGCGCGCTGCCTCCGTGGGCGACGAGGTCCTATCCCTCACACGCAAGGAGACCGGCATCTTGGAATACCTGATGCTCAACCAGGGACGACCGGTGAGTCAAGAGGAGCTCATCGACCACGTATGGGACAGCAGCGTCAACAGTTTTAGCAACGCGATCCGCGTGCACATCTCGTCACTGCGCAAAAAGCTGCGCGGCGCGTTGGGACATGACCCCATCCGCAACCGAATCGGCGAGGGCTACGTTATGGAGGACGGCGAATGAAGCGACTGTCCCTGCAATGGCGTATCACGTTGATGACAGCTCTGCTGATATGTTTGACCTGCGTACTTATTAATTGCCTGGTTGGCTACTCCGGCATGCGCTACATGGACTCAATCGGTACTGAAATGTCGGAGCATAGCAAGGCGGAGGCGGCCTCGCCCAACTCGTTCGACCCGACGAGCAAGGAGCTCGACGACGATCTGACCATCGTCGTGAGCGACGCCCAAGAATCGTTTGGTGCGACGAGCTGGTACATAACCACAGCGGTGACGCTACTCGGTGGCGTGCTGGCCTACTTTGTGAGCGGGCATGCGTTGCAGCCGCTGCGTACCTTTGCAGCGCAAGTCGAGAGCGTGCGGCCCGACAACCTCGCCGACACAAAGATCAGCGAAGATGTGCCCTCTGAGCTTAGGCGTTGCAGCGCGTCGTTTAACGACATGATTGCCCGCCTTGACGAAGGTTTTTCTGCACAAAAACAGTTTACGGGCAATGCGGCGCACGAGCTGCGCACGCCGCTTGCGCTCATGCAAGCTCAGGTTGAGCTGTTTTGCGCCGAGCACCCCGACGCCGACGCCGATACAGCGTGCCTGCTCAGCCTGCTGCAGGAGCAGACCGATCGAATGACGCGCATGACAAAGACCCTGCTCGAGATGAGCGAGCTGCGCAGCGTCCCCTGCAACGATGCGATTGACCTGGCGCCGATGATCGAAGAAGTGCTCACCGACCTGGCGCCCCTTGCCGAGCAAAAGGGCATCGCGCTCGCAAGCGAGGGCGACGCGCAAACGATCGGCAGTGACACGCTCATCTACCGGCTGCTGTTCAACTTGGCTGAAAACGCCATTCGCTACAGCGCGCTCGGCTCGACCGTGCGAATCAGCGCCCACGTCAAGGGCGACCGCGTGCTGCTACGCGTGCACGACCAGGGGCCGGGCATTCCCGAGCAATACCAGACGAGCATTTTTCAGCCCTTCTTTCGCGTCGACAAATCGCGTAGCAGGGCATATGGCGGCGTGGGACTGGGACTTGCGCTGGTCTGGGAGATCGCCGCACTCCACGGCGGCTCCATCGAGGTCGAAGAGAGCTCGGAGCGCGGAACGACCATGCTCGTGACTCTTCCCGCGCATAACATCGAAGATGTGACAAAGGAACTGCCCCTTTGTCACATCTGTTAGTTCGCAGGATACGTGTGGCCCAAGATGCACGAAATTGGGCGAAGCGCCAGCAAAAAGCCCCCGCTTCCAAGCGGAAACGGGGGCTAGGTGAGTTAGCTTACTCCCACTCGACCGTGCCGACGGGCTTGGGCGTGAGGTCGTAGCAAACGCGGCAAATACCGGGGACCTCGGCGGTCACGCGAGCGGTAATGCGCTTGAGCAGCGCCCAATCGAGCTCGGGCACCTCGGCGGTCATGACGTCGACGGTGTTGATGCAACGAATGATGCAGGGCCAGTCGTAGGCACGCTTGCCTTCGCGCACGCCGGTAGCACGGAAGTCGGGCACCACGGCGAAGTACTGCCAGATGGTCAGACCGGCGTTGTCAATCTCCTCGCGCACGATGGCGTCGGCTTCGCGCAGCGCCTCAAGACGGTCGCGGGTGATGGCACCAAGGCAGCGGACACCCAGGCCGGGACCGGGGAACGGTTGGCGCTCAACCATGTTCTCGGGCAGGCCGAGCTCGCGACCCACGACGCGGACCTCGTCCTTGTACAGCAGTTTGACGGGCTCGCAGAGCTCAAACTGTAGGTCCTCGGGCAGACCGCCCACGTTGTGGTGAGCCTTCACGCCGTCTTGGGACTCAAGAATGTCGGGGTAGATGGTGCCCTGGGCGAGGAAACTGACCTCGTCGCCAACCTTGCGGGCCTCCTCCTCGAACACGCGAATGAACTCGGCGCCGATAATCTTGCGCTTGGCCTCGGGCTCCTCAACATCGGCGAGCTTGTCCAAGAAGCGGTCGGTGGCGTCAACGTAAACCAGGTTGGCATCCATCTGGTTCTTAAAGACGTCGACGACCTGCTCGCTCTCGCCCTTGCGCATCAGGCCGTGGTTCACATGCACGCAAATGAGCTGCTTGCCAATGGCCTTGATGAGCAGGGCCGCGACAACCGAACTGTCGACACCACCGGAAAGAGCCAGCAGGACCTTCTTGTCGCCAATCTGCTCGCGGATTGCAGCGACCTGCTCATCGATGAACGCCTGGGCAAGTTCGGGAGTGGTGATACGTACCATGTCGTCGGGGCGCTTGTTGGGATCCATGCAGAGCTCCTTCTCGGTTCGATGGAAATGCGCCGCGCGTATGCAGACGCACCGTCATATGACCTCATTATATGCAGAACGAGATACGTTTCCCATCGCTGCGACAGAGCTTTTTGCAGGGGCGGTAGTTTTTCTATATCCCAAGGTCAGCTAGGCTTCGATAGCCACCTTGGGAGCATCGCCAATAGACTCTTCCTTTATACGTTTAACACAATCGTAGGCGATACCCACAAATTCCAGTCCCGAGCAACAAGAGTACAATTGCTGCTAGTGTTGCCAGCTGTTGGGAGATGGAAGATGGACTGCGATGGCTACCCATGCGTTCCCATGCCGTTGATGTGCACCGCTTTAGTGCCGGGGCAGATTGACGCTGCGGTTGCAGGCATTTCCGACCCCGATTCACGCGCCATTGCCACGGCAGAAGCGCTGTACTTTCGCGGACAGGCCGCACTCGCTGCCAAGACGGCGCGCCCCTATCTTGACGTCACCGATCCCGCGCTGCGCTATTCCGCATGCTTTATCTGCGGATACGCCAGTCTGTCGCTCAACCGTATCGCCGACGCCCGCCGGTGCCTTGCGGGCATCCTCGATACGCCGGCCGACGAGGAATCGCCCGCCGTCCACGCCACGCATATCCTGTTCGCCTCGGCCGCGAGCGTCCTGCTGCACTTGCCTTCCCCGTATTCTGCCGAAGAGTTTTATCCACTTGCGGCGCACCTACCCGAAGGCCTGCGACTGTTCGCCAGCTACGTGATGGCGCACGCCTTGTATCTGCGCGGCGAATACGGCCGCAGCCTGGGCATGGCGGAAAACGCCCTGATCATGAAACAAGGAAGCTATCCCATATCGGAGCTGTTCCTGCACCTGGTAGCTTCCATGGCCTGTATGAGCCTCAAAGACGTCGACGCCGCAAAGGCGCATTTCGAAACCGCTTGGAGCACAGCGCGTCCCGATGGCCTTATCGAGCTTATCGGCGAGCACCATGGCCTTTTGCAGGGACTTATCGAGGCATGCCTAAAACAGCAATACCCTGACGATTTCGCACGCATCATCGAGATCACGTACCGCTTTAGCTACGGCTGGCGACGCATCCACAACCCCGATTCGGGTGAGGACGTGGCCGATGACCTCACCACCACGGAGTTCACCATGGCGATGCTCGCCTGTCGCGGATGGACCAACGCCGAAATCGCACACCATATGGGCGTATCACCGGGCACCGTTAAAAACCGCCTGTCCGGCGTGTATGCAAAACTTGGCATCGGAACTCGTGCCGAGCTGGTCGCGCATATGCTGCGCTAGCGAACCGCCCGCCAACACGCCACACGCGCCCCAGCACTCCCGCGCTTCAGTATTCGCATTTGGACATTTTGGCCCTCGAACGGCACTACCGCCGCAGGGCTCTTTCTCGCAAAATTTGAGTATTTCCACCGATATTTGCGGGATGGGAGCCCAAGATGCTTGATCGCCGTTCGTTACTTGTTGCCGGAGCGTCCTCGCTGGCGAGCATTATGTTGCCGCGCGTGCCGGGCACCTCAAACGTCTTCATACTGCCGTTCGCGCCCACCGAAGTCTATGCCGACGAAGAAGACCCCTTCAAGGTCCTCGTGCTCTCGCGCACCATGTTCGGCGTGGTTGTGGTCGACGTCGCCAACAAGATGAACCCTATCGCGGGTGCTCAGGTCACGCTGACGTCGCGCTATGCCGCAGGCAAACAGCTCACCGCCACAACCGATGACGAGGGTACAGCTATCTTTGAGGTTGCCCCGCTTTCAGAAGGCTACGTGGACGAGGCGACGCTCCTTGACGCGTACGACTTCAACGGCGGCATCTCCATCAGCATGCCAGGCTACCGCGATGTCGAGATTCCCCTTGCGCGTATCCAGGGCGGTACCGCCATTACCGCGCCCACGCGTCCGCTCTCCGACGGGGAGCTGTACTTTCGCCAGCTTACGTTCGACGAGTGGGACATCCAGTACGCCGACGCCACATTCATGGCGATGCCCAAAGACGATGCAGCGAATGCGCAGTCCGACACGCATGCTTTTACCGTACAGGCCCATCTACCGCAGGGTGGGCAGGCAACGCTGCACATCAACAAGGTAATGCCCGCCGTGGGCAGCTCGCCCGAAACCGTCACGCAGATTGGCCAGGTCAAGGCCAGTGCAACGGGTGCAGATAATCTGGCGATGTTCACGCTCGAAGACAAGTTCCTCGATGCGGCGTCGGGCCTTTTGGAAGAAGGATGCAAACTTCGCTTTGTGCTCGACTACCAGGGCAAAACCTACACGCTCTCCTCCCCCATGGCCGTTGCCACCGCGCCGGCCTCAAAGGCAGAATCGGGCTCAACGACCATCATCCCCACCACCATGGACCAAGAGATCACTCCGTTTGATTTCCCCGCGGCGTTCCCCGGTATCGGCGGCAACAAGTTTACCTGCTGGATGCCCACGTTTCCGATCCTCTTCGACTTTTCGTTTGCCGGGTATGTGCTGTTTGGCGGAGGATACAAACCGGTCAGTTACATGAACGATTCGGGCAACCCTGATCCGGAATACTGGAAGAAGTCGCCGCGCGAGTCGGGTGCCAAGCAGGCAAACCGCTACCTCGACGAGATGGAGGGGAAGTGGAACCAATACAAGAGCATGAGCGCCGGCTCGGGCACCGATCCAAGAAACACCAAGCTCCTTCGGCACCATTGCACGCTGCTATTCACGATGGATATCGCAACACAGGTGTACGGATCGCTCGCCTACGACTGGGTTGGCAAAACTTGGGGCAACAACAACGATCCGGCGTACGGCAATATTAAGGCTCTCTTCCAAGTAAAAACCGACCTCAACTGGACCGAGCAGTTCACCTTGGGCCCGGTGCCGTTTTTCCTAAACGTCAATCCTTGGGTGTTGGCAAAGCTGGCGCTCGCGGTAGGCGCCCACACACACGGCAGCGGCGCGGCGTTCTTCAAAAACATTTCGCTCGACTATTCCAATACGTCGGGATCATTCACCATCCAGATCGGGCTTGCCGTCACCTTTGGAGCCGGCGTTGCAGGCGTCGCTTCGTCCGCCGTGCGCGGTGCCGCGTCTCTCACGTTGTTCATCGGCTACGAGAAGGCAGACGGCCACCAGCTTCCGCGCCTGCGCGTGGGTGCCGACGTCGATGTCGACGTGATACTCCAGTTTGTCATGTTCAAGTGGACCACCAAGGCCTGGTCGGGGTCGTGGCCCACACTTCTCGATTCGTGGAACATGTCGGTCAACAACGGCGACCAGTATGTGCTCCAGCGCTCAGAGCTGGCACTGGACGGAGACACGCCATATACGCTGGATGCCTGCTTTGGCGCGGCTGGCAATGCCGAGTCGAGCGGCGTAGCGCAGTTTATCGCGTCGGCCACCATCGTCACCAATGCCGAGCTGCTCGCATGCGCCGAAGTTGCAGCCACCGCCGTAAACGCCGCGCCGGTCGTGCGCGATTGGGATCAAACGGTCACGCGCATTGAGCTCGAGACGAACGCGGAGAGCGACGACACGGGACAGGTCGAACATTTCGTCCACGCGCTGATGGAGAACGACGAAAATGCCGCGCCGATGTATGAGTACACCTACATCGGTCAGTCAACGAACGCCGTTGCGGACCCGAACGCCAATTCTGCCGGCGTGTCGGAGGACGAGCGTGGCGGCATAAAACCCTCGAGCGACAACGTGCTGTTTTCCGGCGTGCTCAGCGAAGCCCACATGAAGCTAACGATGATTGCCGGCGTAGAATGCCTGTTCCGTATCGCCTCGGTGCGCTACGGCGACAATGGCCGCTCGCGCCTGGTGGTGCACACAAAGGCAAACGGCACGTGGTCCGCTCCCACGCCCGTGGACTTCCCCCTTGGGTTTGGCGAGGGCGACGTGGGGCGCGACGGCATATTCGATTACGACTTCGACGTGGTGGAATATACAGACGGGAGGGAAAACCAGGACGCCTACGTGCTGCTGGTCTCGGGCGAGCGCCCCGCCGGCGACAACACCCTTTTCGATACGGCGAGCACATCCGGCATACTGTCCGTTGTGCGCCTGCGCATAAGCAACGACGGAGTTCGCGTGATATCGCACACGTCGTGGCGCAGCATCTCGCGCGGCCGCCTTCAGGAGGATGGCTACCATTGCCTGCAGTGCCCGCGCATCACGGTAGGCAAGACGCTGGTCGACGGACGCCTGTCGGGTGCCTACCTCCACCGCCGCGGAACCACCGCAGAGAAGGCGTTGGGCACCGAGGCAGAAGTCGCGCTCGAGTGCTTTACCCTGTGGTCGGATGTGTCAGGCGACAGCCTCACGTTCCGTCAGGTCCTCCGCTTTCCGCAGGCACCGTCGAGCATCGAGCTGGGCGCGCCCGAGAACATCAACGGCAAAATGGTGGTGCCCGTTGCATACGAAACCGCAGACGGTTGCGGCTGCGCATCGTACGCCGTGATCGGCCAGTCCATTGCGGGCTGGGGCGTTATGCCACCAGACGCCACGGTGCCCCATGCGGTGCCGTGGCCACAACATTCGGGTTTTTTGGCCACCGTCAACGAGCAGCTGCAGCATATTACTTGGACGCGAGGCGCATCGGCATTTGCAACGCAGCCCGTGGGTGCCGCAGGCTGTGGCCCGGCATCGTTTAGCGTAAGCAACAACGGCAGGTGCGCGCTCTATGTAGAGAACACCGATGGCAAGGTGGGGCAAACCTACGACGAAGAAGGCAACCCGGTAGCAGTGATGGGCAAGCACTTCCGCATCTTCGCCAGCACCTTGGCAGGCGATCTGTTCACGGAGCCGTTCGTGATGTGCGAACTGGACCATCCCGTCGATCAGATAACGACATTTTTGACGTCGGGGGGCATGCTCTCCGCGCTCGCCACGCACATTGTGAGCGCGGAGAAGAGCGAGGCAGAGCTGCACGGCATCGAAGTGCCCTTGGTGGCGTGTGCCACTCCGACGGGCGCGGTCGCTACCTCAGGCGCGGTGGTGCCCGGAGCAGCAGGCGAATCCTTCATGGTCACGGTGCGAAACGACGGCAACACTTTGCTGACTGCCGGCGCGATCGATCTGTACCGAGAGGGCTCCAGCCAACCGTTCTCCAGCGCATCCATCGGATTCGGAGCGAACGCACGCACGGCATCGATCTACGATCCGGAGCTTGCCGAAGATGCTTCGGCCAACGACATGGCACACGTGAAGTACGCGCTCGAGACGCTGGGCGCACGTTTTGCAACGCACCCGCTGGTTGCCGACAACGGCAACGCCGTGCTGGCACCGGGTTGCACGGCACAGTTCCGCATGAGCTTCGCCATCCCCGAGAGCTGGAGCGACGAAGTGGGCAAACGCGTCACGCTGTATGCGAAGGCGCGTAATCTGGTGGCGCTCGATCCCGTAACGCTCGAGGAGATCCGACCGGGCGCAAACTCGGCGCTGAGTGCCGTTCTGCACGAGTTTCATGTGCCCGACGCGGCATGCGAACGCTCAGAAGTGCAGGTCGGCGTATGCGACAGCGCGGATACGACAGGACTTCACGACGCCCCGATGACAGCAGACGGCGATGGTGGCTCGAGTAGCAGCGGTACTGACGAGGGCGGCGGCTCCGGCGGAAGCAGCTCCGGCAGCGGCAAGGACCACGGCAATAACAAGCGCTCCGGAAAAGCGGGCGCGCTTGCGGGCACGGGCGATGTCAACGCTCCCCTTACGGCAGCCGCTGCAGCACTCGCCGCGGCAGGCGCGGGCCTCATCGCCTACAGCGCCCGCCGCACGGCGCTCGAAAAAGACACCGCCAATGAGGTCAATTCGGATAGGCCTCGCTAGCTCCTAGTTACATGTCATTATGGAAATCATGTTCGTCATTGCGCGCACGATGCCCCACTGCACCCGAAACCGCGCGAGGCATTGGCCCTGCTCATCGAGCACCAAAAAGGGCTGGCCCCGATAACTCGGAGCCAGCCCTGAGTCGCCTGACGTAAGAATCGCGGCGTTACTTGAGCTTCAGTGCCTCCATCATGGGCACGGCGGCATCCCAGTCGATCTTCCAGCCAATCGACACGCGGACGGTCTCGCCCGTCGCGGGAGCCGTCGCAAACAGTGTATGGCCGTTGTCGGGACCGGTAAAGCGCAGCCACGTTATGCCGTTGTACTCGACCTGGTCGGTTGTTGTCTCCTTGCCTTCGTAGACCTGCTCTAGGCTTGCAACCTCTTCCTCCGGCGAGCGCGGGAAGATGCTGATGTTCAGGCGTCCTCCAGTCTCGTCGTGGAAGAAGTTTGCCTTTTCGCGCTCTTCGTCGGACGAATCCAGCGTGTACCCATCGGCGGCCTCGATGCTGTACGATGCGCAGTCGATGCCCGTTAAATCTGCCTTCTCGCCAGAATCGGCCACGCCGCCGGCCGCCTTGAACTCCTTGGTCTCGCATCCCGTGGTGTCAAAGTGCATGGCCTCATGATTCTTGGCGGGGGCATAAGCGTCTACGAACTCGACAGTGATGGGCCCGTAGTACGCCGTCTTGGGCGCCCAGAAATACACGTACTCAACGGTCTCGCCCGGGCCGATATCTGGCCTCTTGGAAAGATCGATGCCCTCGTGAAGCTCATCGGGAGCCTCGCTTGCAACGTAGTCGAGCACGGCCGCCTTGCCGGAAGTAAACAACGGGTCGCCTGCCTCAAGATCGCCCTGGGCAGCATGCACGTTAAAGGAACTGAACGTCCTGTTCTTTGTGTTGTTGTTGGTAATCTTGATGTGCAGGTAAAAGCCGTCCTGCTTCTTGGCATCACCGCGATAGAACGTACCGTGAGCCACCGACTCATAGGTAATGCCTGCCACCTCGACCGTCTGCGACTCATAGGCCTTGGGCTTCTCGGCCTTCTCCTGCACAGGTGCGCTCCCGCCCGAGCCACTCGGCGCATTACCGCCGCAGCCGGCCACCGTACATGCCAGCACGGCCGAAAGCGTCACGGTGGGAATTCCTAACAGCAGCTTCTTCGTCATGGGCTTCATCATCCTCACCGCTCCTTTCGGCTTGTAGCTCATCCGTTGCCCGAGTCCCAAGTCGACCCCGTGGCATCGGCTTCCACTATGAGCGTATGACGAAACACGACGCCGGCGAAGTGACCCACGGCCCAAATAACGACCCGCCAGCGTTCCTTATGGGCCAAAGGGACTCGCACACGCACGCCCGTGGCCCATAAAACGAGACGCTTGTCCCAATGTTCGATTCGATCCATCCGCAAACAAGGTAGGGCGCCTCCAGCCGCCTTCAAACTTACTCGGACAGAACCGACTCGGTTTTGTCCGAGTAAACGAATCTCCATCGAACTCCGAACGATTGTTCGATGGATTTCGTGTTAGGTGGAATCGCCCACGGCCTGGGCTATGCTACCTTGACTATCTATATGACTTAAACGCAGCAAAAGGAGCACCGAGAGAGCGAGTATGGCAAAAAACACCGCAAACTATGGTAACGACAGTATCCGCCAGCTCAAGGACGAGGAACGCGTACGCCTGCGCCCCGCCGTCATCTTTGGCTCGGACGGACTCGATGGCTGCGCGCATGCCGCGTTCGAGATCCTGTCCAACGCCGTTGACGAGGCGCGTCAGGGTTACGGCAAGCTCATCACCCTTACCGCCTTTCGCGATGGCTCTATCCAGGTAGAGGACAACGGCCGCGGCTGCCCGCTCGACTGGAACCCCTCCGAGAAGCGCTTTAACTGGGAGCTCGTTTTCTGCGAGCTCTACGCCGGCGGCAAGTACAACAACAACCAGGGTGGCGACTACGACTTCTCGCTCGGCACCAACGGTCTGGGCTCCTGCGCGACCCAGTACGCTTCCGAGTACATGGACGTCACCGTCTGGCGCGACGGCAACAAGTACTCCCTGCACTTTAAGAAGGGCAAGGTCGTCGGTGCCAAGAAGAAGGCACTCGAGATTGAGCCCAGCGACGAGAACCGCACCGGCACCACCATCAAGTGGCGCCCCGACCTTGAGGTCTTTACCTCCATCAGCATTCCCCACGATTGGTATCGCGAGACCATGCGCCGTCAGGCCGTGGTCAACGCCAACGTGACATTCCGCCTGCGTATCGAGGGCGACGATGGCGAATTTACCGAAGAGGATTTTTGCTATCCCAAGGGCATCGAGGACTATGTGCTTGAGAAGGTCGGTACCGACTACCTTACCGAGCCCTTCTTTATCGAGGCCGACCGCCGCGGTCGCGACCGCGAGGACCTGCCCGACTACAACGTAAAGATCACCGCGTGCATGTGCTTCTCGCGCACCTTCATGATGCAGGAGTACTATCACAACTCATCGTGGCTCGAGAACGGCGGCTCACCCGAGAAGGCGGCTCGCAGTGCTCTGACCAGCGCCATCGATGCTTACATTAAGCAACAGGGCAAGTACAACAAAAACGAGAGCGGCATTAAGTGGCAAGACGTCCAGGACTGCTTGGTGCTGGTGACCAACTGCTTCTCCACCCAGACGTCCTACGAGAACCAGACCAAGAAGGCCATCAACAACCGCTTTATTCAGCAGGCCATGACCGCCTTCTTTAAGGAGCGTCTCTCGACCTACTTGATCGAGAACAAGGACGCCGCCAATAAGATCATGGAGCAGGTGCTCATCAACAAGCGCTCGCGCGAGAATGCCGAGAAGACGCGTCAGAGCATCAAGACCAACCTGCAGCAGAAGACCGACATGGCCAACCGCGTGCAGAAGTTCATCGATTGCCGTTCAAAGGACAAGAGCCGCCGCGAGATCTACATCGTAGAGGGCGACTCGGCAGCAGGCGCCATTCGCACCTCGCGTGATGCCGAGTTCCAAGGCGTTATGCCCGTCCGCGGTAAGATCCTCAACTGCCTGAAGGAGGACTACCCACGCATCTTTAAGTCCGACATCATCATGGACCTCATGCGCGTGCTGGGCTGCGGTGTGGAGATCAAGGACAAGCGCATCAAGAATCTTGGCGCCTTCGACCTGGACAACCTCAACTGGAACAAGGTCATCATCTGTACGGACGCCGACGTCGACGGCTATCACATCCGCACGCTCGTGCTCACCATGCTCTATCGCCTGGTGCCCACGCTCATCGACGAGGGTTACGTGTATATCGCCGAGTCGCCGCTCTACGAGATCAACTGCAAAGAGAAAACCTACTTTGCTTACACCGAGCTCGAGAAGAACGGCATCCTCAAGGAGATCGGCGACCAGAAGTGCTCGATCAACCGCTCCAAGGGTCTTGGTGAGAACGATCCGGACATGATGTGGCTCACCACTATGAACCCCGAGACGCGCCGCCTGATCAAGGTGGAGCCCGAGGACGTCACCAAGATGGAAACCATGTTCAACCTGTTGCTGGGCAACGACGAGGCAGGCCGTAAGCGCCACATCTCCGAGCATGGCAAGGAATACCTGGACCAGCTGGACCTGCAATAGCAGCAAATAGATAACGACGGCCCATAAGAAGTTCAAGAGGATATCGTGGCAAAGAAGAAGACGAAGAACCAGCCAAAGAAAAAGCAGGTTAACGCCGAGAACGTCATCGGCCTGCACTCCGAGGTCACCGACCAGCCGATCACGCAGACGCTCGAGGTCAACTACATGCCCTACGCCATGAGCGTCAACGTCTCGCGTGCATTCCCCGAGATTGACGGCTTTAAGCCCTCGCACCGCAAGCTGCTCTACACCATGTACAAGATGGGTCTGCTCAAGGGCGAGCGCCAGAAGAGCGCCAACATCGTGGGCCAGACCATGAAGCTCAACCCGCACGGCGATGCCGCGATCTACGAGACGATGGTGCGCCTGGCCACCGGCAACGAGGCGCTGCTCGCCCCCTTCGTGGAGTCGAAGGGCAACTTTGGCAAATACTATTCGGGCGACCTGAGCTACGCCGCCTCGCGTTATACCGAGGCCAAGCTCTCCCCCATCAGCGCCGAGATCTTCAAGGACATCGACAAGGACCCGGTCGACTTCGTCGACAGCTACGACGGCGCCATGAAGGAGCCACGCCTGCTGCCCACCACGTTCCCCAACATCCTCGTCTCGGCCAACAAGGGCATCGGCGTCGCCATGGCGTCCGATATCTGCGGTTTCAACCTCAACGAGGTCTGTACCGCCACAATGCATTACCTGCAGGATCCCGACTGCGACCTGCTCGAGTACATGCCCATGCCCGACTTCTCGACCGGCGGCGAAATTATCTACCGCCGCGAGGAGATGGAAAAGATTATCGAGACCGGTCTTGGCAGCTTCCAGATCCGCTCCCGCTGGCGCTGGATTCCCGAAGAGCGCATCATCGAGGTCTACGAGATCCCCTACACCACCAAGACCGATGTCATCATCGAGCGCATCGTCAAGCTCTCCAAAGAGGGCAAGGTCAAGGAGATTGCCGACATCCGCGACGAGACCGACCTTTCGGGTCTGCGCATCGCTATCGACCTTAAGCGCGGCGTCGACCCCGACAAACTCATGGCCAAGCTCTATCGCTCGACCACGCTGCAGGATTCGTTCTCGTGCAACTTTAACGTGCTGGTCGACGGCTATCCCCACGTTATGGGCGTGCGCCAGATCTTGCACGAGTGGGTCAAGTGGCGTATTGAGTCCACGCGTCGCCGCATTAACTTTGACCTGGGCAAAAAGTCCGAGCGTCTGCACCTGCTGCACGGCCTCGAGGCAATTCTGCTCGACATCGACAAGGCCATCGCCATCATCCGCGGCACTAAGCTCGAGGCCGAGGTCGTGCCCAACCTTATGAAGGGTTTCGACATCGACGAGACCCAGGCCGAGTTTGTTGCCGAGCTCAAGCTCCGCAACATCAACGAAGAGTACATTCTCAACCGCACCAAGGACATCGCCAAGCTCGAGGGCGAGATTGCCGAGCTTGAGGAGATCCTCTCCAGCGAGGACAACATCAAGAAGGTCATCAGCGACGAGCTGGCCGCGGTCAACAAGAAGTACGTGATGCCGCGCCGCACGGGCAGGATTGAGCCCCATGAGGTCATCGAGGTAAGCTTGGAGCCCGAGGTCGAGGAGTACCCGGTCACCATCATGCTCTCGCGCGACGGCTACCTTAAGAAGATGACGGACCGCGTGCTCAAGAAGGCGACCACGCTCAAGTACAAGGACGGCGACAAACCCTTTATCGAGTTCCCGTCCTCCAACACCCACGAGCTGCTGGTCTTTACCAACAAGAGCCAGGTGTACAAGTGCAAGGTTGCAGCGTTTGAGGACACCAAGTCGGCCCAGCTGGGCTCGTACCTGCCGACCGATCTTGAGATGGAACCCGACGAGAGCGTCATCTGGGTCATCGACCCCGAGGATTACAAGGCCGACGTGCTGTTCGTCTTTGAGAACGGCCGCGTGGTGCGCGTCGCGCTTTCTGGATACGTCACCAAGACCAACCGCAAGCGCCTGAAGAACGCCATCTACGGCGGCAGCAAGCTGCTGTATGCGCAGGTGCTCAAGGAAGACCGCGACCTCGCGCTGGTCTCGAGCGACTACCGCCTGATGAACTTCAACACGTCGCTGCTCAAGACCAAGACGACCACCAACACGCAGGGCGTCCAGGCTTTCACGGCCAAGAAGGGCCGCTCGGTCACCACCGTCGGCACGACCGAGGACATCCTCGGCGCCGGCGTCTCGGCCGAAAAGTTCACCGCGCAGAGCCTCCCCTCAGCCGGTGCCCTCATGAAAGAGAACGACATGCCGAGTTTGTTTGACTAGGACGACGGTGGCCAAACCGTCATGGTTTTACAAAGCAGCGGGGCCCGGAGCGCAGCAACATCGCGCTCCGGGCCCCGCTCGTTGCAACGTATATCATATGCCCCACACGGGAATCGCTTGGACATCCTTGGTAATAAGGTATGGATCCGGGGTTTGACAGACAACGTGTCCAAACCCAATTTCATAGCCGGTCAGGCCCTCGAGACAGGAATAATTCTTTACTGCATCTTTGCCCACCGTGGCTGACATCTTCACCTCGACGGGATGGAGAATATGGCCCTCTTGAATGAGCAAATCAATTTCGCGCTTCTTTTGGTCTCGATAGAACCATACGTCGCGAAGGCTCTTCCCCGCGTTCATAAAGCTCTTCAAAATTTCCGAGACAACGAACGTCTCAAATATATGCCCCGCCGCGGCCCCGTTGCGCAATTGCTCCGGCGTTATCCACCTCGTTAGATGACAAACAAGACCTGTATCCATAAAGAATATCTTAGGGGTCTTGGTCAGGCGCTTATCGACATTAGGCCAAAAGGGCTCGACAATCCGAACGATGTTCGACGCCTGCAAAACCGAGAGCCAAGCCTTCACCGTCTTACGGTCGACGTCAACGGTGTTTCCAATATCGGTGGCATTTAACAGTTGCCCCGTTCTCGCTGCGCACGCGACCATAAAGCTGTAGAACTTCGCCTCATCCTTCACGTTTACAAGATCGCGAACATCGCGTTCGAGATATGCGGCAACGTAGTCGGAATAATAGGAGTCCCAATCGATATTTGGGTCTTGCAGTTCGGGCATCGAACCCCTATGGATGATGTTCCAAATATTTCCCGAAGACATCTTAGAGGCCAAGGAAACCTTTTTGGGGATATACGGACGAGGGCCCTGGGAACCACCAACAAGCTCTCGCAAGCTTAAAGAGGGCATCTCCAGAATTCTAATCCTCCCCGCCAAAGATTCGCTCACCCCTTTCATGAGGTGATATGTCTGGGATCCCGTGAGGACGATTCGGCCCTTCTCCTCTGATTGATCGACAACCCACTTCACCGGAGAAAAAAGCTCAGGCACGCGCTGAATCTCATCAATGATGATCGGCAAATCATGAGACTCGAAAAACAGGGCGGCATCCTCTTTTGCAAGAAGATAATCCCGCGGGTTCTCCATCGAAACATAGTCGAATCGGTCGCCTAGATGTTGCTTGAGAACCGTCGTCTTCCCAACTTGGCGCGCTCCGGTCACCAGGACAACTTTTCCCTGTCCCAGCATCGAATCTATCGTCTGTTCAATTTCGCGCTCGATGTACATAGAATCGCCTCCCGTTATGGAGCCTATTATCTCGTATAAACGTTAATTGGTCAAAATCGGGAGTGCTACTCCCGATTATCACTCACAATCTTCTGCCTGATTCTGGATCCAGCAGGGTCTCGGAGATCGCCAAGCGTATGGGCGTCGCCAGCAACTACGCAAGCCAGTACAAGCGCCGCCTCCTCGAGGACGGCGTTATCGGGAAACGTGGACGTGGCCTCGTCGGCTTCGACATCCCCGCGTTCAGGGAATTCTTGAGCGAGAAGGCGTTTTAGCACACCGGAATTGTCCGCTGGGGCATTGACGCATGGCAATCAGCATTCCTCTTGAAAAGGACAGCAAGCATTTCCACCAACACCGATTGTCATGCGTTCTTCTTACCCTTAGGCGAGCTTGCGAGCGAGCTCGCACACCTCTTTCAACTTGGGCGAGGATGCCATGCTGTCGCGCTCGGTCTCATTGCCTGACAACTCCTCAACTGTCTTGATTCTCTCTCCGAGAATTGAACAGCAAATCGTTGGCCGCAAAGTGTCGACTGTGGGAAAATTAACTAGAGCTTTCTCCTACTCGCGTGAGCGTTCGCGTGTATGAGCCTGGCCGAATCGGGCAGGCGCAATATAGATCCACGGAAACCGGCCTACGAACAAGGAGCGCCTTATGTATGGACAGCATGTTGCACCGCAAACCCATTACAAACGCACTGGCCTGTCTATCCGCAACGCCAAGCTTCATGCAGGCGCCAGAGTCGTCGCCTTCGGAGTAAGCATTCTTATGGCAGGGCAGCTTTTGCTACCCTGCGCAGCACTGGCGACCGAAATGCCCGAACCCGATGTTGCAACACCCATCACCTGCGACGAAGTCAACGCGGAAGGCAGCCTCACAGCAACCACCGTCGATCATTACTACGATTTGGAGCTACCCCCTGCTTTCGAGTTGGTCCAGAACGAGGCTCTTGTACACGATTTTCCCGACAAACCCGAGGACTTCATCTACGGGCTTAACGACACCGTCCATCTCTTCAAGATCGACACCGATACCGAAAGCCTTATAAAAACCGAGAACCCCAAAGAGGCCAGCGTCTCTATTGCCCTGACCATGATCGACAATCACGTTAGAGCAACCGTAGTCTTTACGGGCAGTTACGCCGACGACCAAATCCCTTACAGGCTGAACCTCAACAGCTCAACCTACCTTGGCACACACGTTGACCGTGACTTCGACAGCGGGCAAGGGATTATGCACGAAACGCGGCACGATTACTACATCCGTTACGTCTTCGACAGTGACGTGCACTTGTTTGCAACCGATACGAGCGGTTCCAAACCCGAACCGGAAACCAAGCCCGAGCCCACACCGCAGCCCAATGCAAAAAAGCCCACGGCAAGTCCCGTTTCCACCAAGGCAGTAGCGGCGGTTAAACCAGCCGGGGCCACCCTACCCGCGACGGGCGACAACGGTGCGATGGCAGCCGCCCTGAGTGTTGCCGGTGCTGTAGTTGCGGCAGTTGGCATTTCTGCAACAAGGTGTCGCAACCGCTAGCCAGCATTTCGTACCCCGCAGACAAAGCTCTATCCCCGCTCCGATAAGCTTTACTCACCGAGAAGTTTCTTCCCCACGGAAATGAGCTTTTCCCAACGGTCGCCTTCACGCCATCAACGCCCCGCGAAACCGACGAAACAGACTGTGCCGAACCGCCATCGAGCTCTGCCCCATCGCAAACAGCGTCGACGGCGTCTTCTGGCAACATTTTTGGTCGCCATAGCTCCGATTCGGCAAGGCCCAGTCTCCGCTCGATCTCGAGCAAGACTTGTAAGGAGTCCTCAGTCAAGATCAACTACGGAAATCGTGACGAGCCGATACCGCTCGCAAGCCTCCTTCGGAATAGATGTTGAGCAGTTCCTGGGCGTGGGCGAACTCGGGCCCCCGTCTCCAACCGAGCAGACGGTTGACCGCGAGATTTCCCTGAACGCTGTGGACAAAGAGCAGATAAGCGTCCTCGCTCGAAAGCCCGGTCTTCTCCATAACCTGGGGAACGACCTGCTCTGCTCCATGTTCGATGACGCGCTGCGCCACGCGGGCGTACGCGTCGTCATCCGAGTAGAGCAGATAATAGTCATCGTTTGCCGGCGGGCGTTGGCAAAGGGCTCCCGACCCCGTCCCCTCGAGCGGAGGTGCCGCCGCCAGGGCCTCATCGATAAGCGCATCGAGCAGCGAAAACTTGTCCTCGTAATGCAGATAGAACGTACCGCGGTTGATATCCGCGCGACGGCAGATATCCGCCACCGTCATTTTTGCGAAGCCGACCTCGGCCAGCAGCGCAAAGAACGCCTCCCGTATGACCGAGAGCGTATAGCGCCGGCGACGATCGATCTTCCCCACTTCCATGGCTCCTCCAATTGCAACGCTCGACAATGTCCAGCAAACGCTCGTTTATCGACAGTGCTTCAAAGCTGTTCATTGCTCTGACGCAAATCAACACTGATACTTTTTATAGACACATGTTCATAATAGCTGAAAGAAGGTATCCAGTGACTCTGTACGAGCAGCTCGTTATCGAGCTCACCAACCAATCGTTTTCCCTTCAGGCCGCCTACCGCAGCGGCGGCACGCCCTACGAGCTGAGTGACCGCGAGCCCGAGCCCTACGACCAGCAAATCATGGACTTCGCCCGCATGATCGAGGAAGCCGATTGCGTGCTGGTGGGCGGGGCCTCCGGGCTCTCCGCGGCGGGCGGCGGCGACTTCTACTACGAGGACAACGCGACCTATCGCAGGCATTTCGGCAAATTCGCCGAGCGTTACGGTTTCAGGGGCGCTTTCGAAGGGTCGTTCTACCGCTGGCCCACCGCCGAGGCGCGCTGGGGATACCTCGCCACCTTCCTCGACACCACGCTCAACGCCCCGCTGCGCAGGCCCTACAAGGACCTTGACGCCATTCTCGCCGAGAAGGATTTCTTCGTGCTCACCACCAACCAGGACACGCAGTTTGTGAAGCTCTACCCCTGGGAGAAGGTGGCAGAGATCCAAGGCGACCACCGCTTCTTCCAGTGTTCCCGTTGCTGCACCGGCGAGGTGTGGGACGCAGTCGAGCCGGTCTCCCGCATGGTAGAGGCCATGGGGGACGGTCTGGAGGTTCCGACAGAGCTCGTGCCGCGCTGCCCGCACTGCGGGGCGGAGGCGTTCCCCTGGGTTCGCGGCTACGGCAACTTCCTGCAGGGCGAGCTCTACGAAGAGCAGTACCACAAGGTGTCCGACTGGCTCGACGCGCACGCGCGGCAGAGGATTCTCTTCCTCGAGCTGGGTGTGGGCCGCATGACGCCCGCATTTATCCAGGAGCCGTTCTGGGCCCTCACGGCGCAGTTACCGCAGGCCAGCTACATCGCCGTGAACAACAAGACGCAGTTTCTACCCCGCGCAATCGAGGATCGGGGGCTCGCCGTTCGCGCAGATATCGCCGACGTGCTCGCCGACGTGCGCAAGACGCTGGGGAGGTAGCGCATGGAGACGGCGAAAGCAGTTCGCATAGGCAGGGCGCTAGCCGAAGCGGATCTTGTCATCATCGGCGCCAGCAACGGACTTGACATGGCGGAGGGGCTCAACCTTTTCTGCGCCAATGCTCATTTCCAAGAGGCGTACGGGGACCTCGCCCAGGCAGACGGCATCGGCTGCATACTGCAGGGGCTCGCTTCCCCGGATGCCAGCGTGCGACGCCGATGGGCCGAGCGGTTCCATCAAAAGGAATATCTCGAATATGGGCCCGGCCCGCTCATGAACGGGCTGCGGCATCTTACGGAACAAGCTGACACCTTCGTGATCACGTGTAATATCGACGGACACTTCACACGTGCAGGGTTCAACGAGAACCGCGTGCTCGAGACGGAGGGGAGCACGCGCACGTCGGTCGATGAGCGGCGCCTCGCCCATCCAGACGCCCTCGCCCTGGCCCAGCTCGAGGAACTCGAGCGCCTTGTGCAAGTCCATCGCAACGGCAGGGTCGCCATCCTCGAACTTGGCGTGGGACTGCGCAACGGTGTCATAAAGCGCATGCTCGCCCAGATCGCGAACGCCTGCGAGCACGCCACCTACATCGTGTTCAACTTCGGCCAGGCCATGGCGCCCGACGCTTCGTGCGAGACGATTCTCGTTGACGGCGATATGGCCCCGGCTTTCGAGGAGATCGCCCGATGCCACCCCTAGAAAGAGAAGCGCGTAGGCTTCGAAGCCTTATCGACGATGCCGACGCCATCATCGTCGGCATCGGCTCGGGCATGTCGAGCGCCGCCGGGTTCAACCATTACAACCGCGCGGGCATGACGCGCGCCGAAATGGAGGACTGGCAGCAAGCCTTTGGCTTCAAGAGCCTTTTCGACGGTTTCTACTATCTCTACCCCAGCCTCGAGCAGCAATGGGCATACTATGCGCGATACATCGACTTCATGCTGCGCGAGCCGACCTCGCAGCCCTATCTCGACCTACGGTCCCTCATCGGCCATAAGGATTACTTCATCCTGAGCACCAATGTAGACACCCAAGTCGAGAAGACGTTTCCCGCCGAGAGAGTCTGCAACTACCAGGGAAGCTTCGCGCATCTTCAGTGCAGGCAGCCATGCTGCAATGAGCTCTTTGACGCGAGCCCCTACGTTGAGCGCATGCTCGCCGGCATGACGGGGTTCGAGATCCGCAGCGAGGATATCCCCCGATGTCCCCACTGCGACTGGCAGCTTGCGCCGTGGGTGCGCGACGACACGTTTCTGCAAGGCGGAGCATGGCGCGAGAGCCTCGAACGATACGAACGCTTTGTGCGCGAGCGCAGCAGTGGCCGCGTGCTGTTGCTGGAGCTCGGCGTGGGCGAAATGACTCCTGGTATCATCACACTCCCGTTCTGGAGCATGACCGCAAAGCTGCCGGATGCGCACCTGTTGAGCGTCAACATCTCGAACGGCTCGGCTCCGCTGCAGCTCGGAAGCAAGGCAGAGGCGATTCAGGCAGACTTGAGCACACTGCTCTCGGTGGCGTGGGCGAGCGACGAATAGCACGGCGAGGCTTAAGCCTCTTTGTTAGTCGCTTTGAGATATTCCTCGTCGTCCACAGGCTCCAGCCACTCGTTGGAGGTCTCCTCGCCCGGAACCTCCAGCGCCAGATGGGAGAACCAGCTGTCGGGCGCGGCGCCGTGCCAGTGCTTCACCCCCGGGGCGATGTTGACCACGTCGCCGGGGCGCAGCTCCTGTGCCGGCTTGCCCCACTCCTGGTAAAACCCTCGACCAGCCACGCAGACGAGGATCTGTCCGCCACCGCTTTTGGCGTGATGGGTGTGCCAATTGTTGCGGCAGCCAGGCTCAAACGTCACGTTGTAGACGCCAACCTGCTCGGTGGAAAGGGGCGCGAGGTAGCTTTGACCGATAAAGAACTTCGCGAAGGCGTCGTTGGGGGCACCGATGGGGAAAACCATCTCGTTTTGGTGCTGAGCCTTTGCGTCGGCGGCATCGTCGTCCGCCCAGACCTCCTTCGCCATGCGGAAGGCAGCCCACGCCTTGGGCCAACCCGCATAAAACGCTGCATGCGTAAGGATCTCCGCTACCTCCGCCTTAGTCACGCCGTTGTTCTTTGCGGACGTCAGGTGATATTTGAACGAAGAGTCCGTCAGTCCCTGCGACATCAGGGCAACCACTGTCACCACGCTGCGGTCGCGCAGGGAGAGCTCACTCTCTCGGCTCCACACCTCGCCGAAAAGCACGTCGTCGTTGAGCTGTGCGAATTTGGGAGCGAACTCCCCCAGGGCATCTCTGCCCGCCGTCTGCTTAATTGCCATGATCGATTTCCTCCTGTCGATGGTTTTGACACAAATCTGTTTCCGCGCGGCCATGCGACCCGGCTAGATTCCCATGCCCATTCGTCGCGCCCGCTCCAGAGCGGGATGCCCGGCGACTTCGCCCACGCCATTCACGCCGCCGGCGAAAACCGTTCCAGCGAGCGTGCAGCGGGAGAAACAGTCAACCCATCCCTGCACTGCCTTTTTCGCGCCGTCGAAGGTCGAGCGCCCGTTCTCCGCCGCCGTCGCCAACAGATATGCCTCGGTGAATGCATAATCGGAGCCAAAAAGCGGGTTAGCGCGGTCCAGCATGGTTTTGAGCTGGCCACAGACGCTGTAGTAGTAAACGGGCGTTGCGAACACCAGGACATCGGCGTCGTGCATCTTGGCGGCAATTTCCACGGCATCGTCTTGGATGACGCAGTGCCCCAGCTTTAAGCAGGCAAGGCAGCCCCTGCAGAAGCCCATTTGCTTCTCACGAAGACGCACGGTCTCAACGCTGTGACCTGCCTCCCGCGCGCCGTTGGCGAAAGCCTCCGCCAGCGTCTCGGAATTGCCATTCTTTCGTGGACTTGAAGAAACTATCAAAACCGTTTTGCCCATTACGGAACACCCCTTGCGCTCCCGATTTACATTGACGAGAATGAAGGTAATACCTAAACCTGACTTTAGGTCAAGGAATGAATTCGACATTGTTTCGGAGGAGCCATGTACACAATCGGACAGGTGGCTGAGATGTTCGGTTTGCCCGCTTCAACGCTGCGATATTACGACAAGCAAGGATTGTTCCCGGGATTGGAGCGGGCGTCCGGCATTCGCCAATTCGGCGATAGGGAGCTCGAGGCACTTCGGGTCATCGAATGCCTGAAGAAGGCGGGGATGGAGATCAAGGACATCCGGCTGTTCATGGAATGGTGCGCGGAGGGCCCATCTACATACCCCCAGCGCAAGGCCATGTTCGAGGAGCGGAAGGCCCACATGGAGTCGGAGATCGCGGACATGAACCGCGCGCTCGACATGCTGAAGTTCAAATGCTGGTACTACGAGCAGCTAAATCAAGGCGATAACGAGGCTGAGCTGAAGGCGCTGATTCCAGACGGCTTGCCGCCAGAGATTAAAGAGGCCTACGAGAACGCCCACGCCCGATAGCCTTGATTGGCAGCCTCATCCCGCTCCCCTCTTGCACTCACCGCCGGCACATGCTATAAGGTTATTGGTGGCTCATTAAGCTACCTCCAAGTGCCGGGGGAGTCCCCCGGCTATTTTTTTATCCATTCCATTAGGAGTCCCCATTGGCCAAGGAGCTCAGCATCTTCGTCGACGAGAGCGGCGACCGCGGCGGCAAAGCTCGCTACTATCTGCTCACACTCGTCTTTCACGACCAGGCAGACAGCATTGCCGAGGCGGTCACGGGCTATGAGGCCAAGCTCGCCAGGGCCGATCTCCCCAACATCCCGTTCCACTCCGAGCCCCTCATGAACGGACACAAGGACTATGAGTTTCTCGGCATCGAGCAGCGCAAGGCCATGCTCGCCTACTTCTCCTCGTTCGTCCGCAAACTTCCCATTTCCTATATCACGTTCGTCTACCGCCGCAGCCAGTTCGAAGACCCGGCAAGGCTAATGGAGCGCATGGGACGCGACATCTCCTCCGCCATGATTGAACACCTGGGCTTCTTCCAGTCCTTCGACGATGTGAAGGTTTACTACGACAACGGTCAGGACATCGTCAAGCAGGCGCTCGACCGCTCGGTGGGCAAGGTCCTCTCAAAAGGGGTCGTCCGACGCCGCAAGACCTCGATGACCGACTACCGCCTCGAGCAAGTGGCGGATTACCTCTGCACTATCGAACTTGCCTTGGTCAAGTACGAAGCCAAGGAGAACGGTGAGACGTACAACAAGTTCTTCGGAGGTATAGGCTCTTTCAAGAGGAACTGGCTCAAGCAAGCCCGCAGCAAGCGGATATAGCTGGTCTCGCGGTTTCGCAAGGAACGGTCAGTTCTCCTCTGGCGAGGAACCCCGGGCGACGTGCTTCGAGCAGCGGAAGCTGAAGCGCAAGCAGAAGCAGCGCGGGCATTGATCGGTGCCGACATGGGCCCAGACGTGAACAGTGCTACGTCCCCTGTTCACGGGGCGCGAAACCGCAAAGGTTGCACAGAGGTTGCAAAATAAGAAGCCCCCGACCTGTTTTCGCAGGTCAGAGGCTTGAAATCAACGAATATCGTTTATTCCCACTCGATCGTCGCGGGCGGCTTGGACGTGATGTCGTAGCACACGCGGTTGGCGCCGGGGACCTCGGCAACGATGCGGCCGGAGATGCGGGCCAGCACGTCGTAGGGCAGCTTGGCCCAGTCGGCGGTCATGGCATCGCTGGACTCGACGGCGCGCAGGATGATCGGGCGCTGGTAGGTGCGCTCGTCACCCATAACGCCGACAGACTTGATGTCGGGCAGGACCGCAAAGTACTGCCAGCAGCTGTGCTCGGAGTTGCGCTCGCCGGTCTGCTCAAACAGACGCTGGTTGTAGGCGTCGAGCTCCTCGCGCACGATGGCGTCGGCGTTCTTGAGGATCTCGAGCTTCTCCTTGTCGACCGCACCGATGATGCGGATGGCCAGACCCGGGCCCGGGAAGGGCTGACGGAACACGATGTGACCCGGCAGGCCCAGCGCCAAACCAAGCGCGCGGACCTCGTCCTTAAAGAAGTGATCGAGCGGCTCGATAAGGTCGAAGTGTACGCCCTCGGGGAACGGAATCAGGTTGTGATGGCTCTTGATGGTGGCCGTCTTGCCGCCCGTCTTGCGAGCGCCGGACTCGATGATGTCGGGGTAGATGGTGCCCTGAGCCAGGTACTTGACCGGCTTGCCATCGGTCTCGAGCTGCTGCGCCACGGCGAAAAACTCTTTCCAGAACTGCGTGCCGATGATGCGACGCTTCTCCTCGGGCTCGGTCACGCCGGCCAGAAGCTCGGCATAGCGGTCCTCGGCGTGGACGTGGATAAAGTCGACGTCAAACTGCTTGGTGAAGACCTCCTCCACCTGCTCGGGCTCGCCCTTGCGCAGCAGGCCGTGGTTGATGAACACGCAGGTCATCTGCTTGCCCACGGCGCGGGCGCCCAGCGCAGCCACGACGGAGGAGTCGACGCCGCCGGACAGGGCCAGAATCACGCGGTCGTCGCCGACCTTCTCGCGGAACTCGGCCGTCATGGTCTCGACCAGGTTGTCCATGCTCCAGTTGGGCTCCAGGCCGCAGATCTCAAACAGGAAGTTGCTCAGCAGCTGCTGGCCATACTCGGAGTGCTTGACCTCGGGGTGGAACTGCGTGGTGAAGATCTTGCGCTCGACGCACTCCATGGCGGCAACCGGGCACACGTCGGTGCTGGCGGTAACGGTAAAGCCCTCGGGCACCTCGGAGACGGCGTCGCGATGGCTCATCCACACGGTCTGCTCCATAGGCGTGGAGTTAAAGAGCTTGGCGCCGGCCGTACGCGTGATCGTGGCGCGGCCGTACTCGCCCACCTCGGAGTGGCCAACCTTGCCGCCGAGCGTCACGGCCGTGATCTGATGGCCGTAGCAAAAGCCCAAGACGGGAAGGCCAAGGTCAAAGATGGCGGGATCGATGGACGGAGCGTCCTCGGCGTACACGGAGGCCGGGCCGCCAGAAAGGATGAGCGCAGAGGCGTTCATCTCGCGAATCTCATCGGCCGAGATGTCGCAGGGAACGATCTCGGAATACACGTTGAGGTCGCGGACGCGACGGGCAATGAGCTGACCGTACTGCGCACCAAAGTCGAGTACGAGGACCTTTGCGGAAGCCTTTTGATCCATGGTTCCCCCTCTTGTTGGCGGGGAGCCGGTGCCCACCCGCGCGAATAAACGAAAACAACTTTCATAGTGTACACGTTATATGGGGTTTCTCGTCCCTCGCAGCCATCAGCGCACGGCAAACGCACGACCTGGGCCCTTATTTGACGGCAATTGAAGTGTTACTAAACGTTACAGATGATGTATTACGTTTGAACATTGGACGCCCTGTGCCACAATACTGCCGAACGACTCCGCCTCTGCGGCGGCAAATACGATAGGAATACCAGCATGAAGCGCATCCTTCTCATCGCCACGGGCGGCACCATCGCATCGACCGAGGACGGCAACGGCCTCTCCCCCGCCCTGACCGGTGAGGAGCTCGCCCAGAGCGTCCCCGAGATCTCGGGGCTCTGCGAGCTCGACGTCGTGCAGCCCATGAACATCGACAGCACCAATATGCGCCCCAGTGACTGGATGCGTATCCGAGACGTCATCGTCGAGGGTTATGCCGACCACGACGGCTTCGTGATTCTGCACGGCACCGACACCATGAGCTACACCGCGGCGGCGCTTTCCTATCTGATTCAGGACAGCCCCAAGCCTATCGTACTCACCGGCTCGCAAAAGCCCATGGGCAATCCCTTTACCGATGCCAAGCTCAACCTGTACCAGAGCCTGCTCTATGCGCTCGACGAGCACTCGCACGACGTCTCAATCGTGTTTGGCGGCGTAGCCATTGCCGGCACGCGCGCCCGCAAACAGCGCACCATGAGCTTTAACGCGTTCATTAGCGTCAACTATCCGCCCATCGCCTATATCCGCAACGACCGCATCGTGCGCAACGGGCTTCACGGCACGCATCAGGGCGAAAACCCGGTGCGTTTCTACGACAGCATCGACCCGCGCGTATTTGTACTCAAGCTCACGCCCGGCGTAAACCCGGGCATCCTCGACGCCCTTGCCGATAGCTACGACGCTGTAATCCTTGAGACCTTTGGCATTGGCGGTATCCCCGAGTTTGGTGAGTCGGGCGAGTCGTTCCAAGAGGCAATTTTCCGCTGGGTCGATTCGGGCCGCACCGTCGTTATGACCACGCAGGTCCCCGAAGAGGGCCTCGATCTGGGCGTTTATGAGGTCGGCCGTGCTTACGCCGATCATCCGGGCATTCTGCGCGGCGACGATATGACCACCGAGACGCTCGTGGCCAAAACCATGTGGGCACTCGGCCAGTCACGCGATGCCGCCGAGATCCAGCGCCTGTTCTACAGCCAAGTCAACCACGACCGTATCCCGATGGCCTAATTCAGTTGTCGACGGGTATCCCCTATTCGATACCCTCGAGAAGCTCTGACACCGTCATGCCGAGCGCGGGCGCGATTTTAAATAGAACCTTGAGCGTGAAATTTGCCGTCCCATCTTCGATTCGGTCGAGGTAGGGTCGGCTGATTCCTGTCGCCACACAAAAATCAACCTTGGAGATACCAAGGTTCCTGCGCGTCTCTTCGACCCGCCTGCCAAGAATCTGTTTCGCACGTTCGTCCATGCAGACGAGTTTGAAATGGAGCCGAACATAAACGTAAACTATAGTTTACGTTTTGCCGAATACACAGGAGTTTTCTATGCCGGGTTCTTCGGTCCGCACGTACCGAGCCACGCTTCGCACAAACAGCGCACCGCCCAAGCTTGTCGTCGTTGAAGCCGAATGCCTTTCGCCCGATGAGCGCACAGCATTTGCATTGCTATCAAGTCGCGTCGCCGCCGTTCTGGTCCCTTGCCCGGCGCAAGGTGAACTTGCCATCCAATGCCAAACGCATAGCTGCTCGCTCAATCAGGCTGCCGTAATCGCAACCAGCCAACGCGGCCTGCCCCTTCTCCTGGAAGCCGGTATCGCGCTCACCCTTCGCGGCGCCGGATACGAAAACGAGGCCGCCGCCGACATGGTCTTTAAACCACGATCGAGCGGCGGCCTCGCAGCAGCCATTGAATATATGTGCAGGCTCGTTGCCTAAAGGCGCAAGCTAAAAGCCTAGGCCAAAGCCCGTTCCGGTAATCGCCGAGTACATAAAGTAAACGTTAACCACGTTGAGGAACACACCCGTGATGCAACCGTTGCGCAGGTAGCGTTCGCACACGATACGCGCCATGGCGGCGGAGTCATCATTGTTTTTAGCCTGGCGTCCTGCCGTAAAGTACGTTGCCACGCTCAGCAGCAGGTTGAGCACCGGCAGTGCCAGCAACTCGTAGCTCTTGCCCCAGCGCGTCGCCTCGCCGGCGGCATTAAACTTTGTTGCCACCTCGGGACCAATGTTGGGGATAACACACGCTGCGACCACCAGCGGAATCACCGCAAGTATGAGCAGCGCAATACCCATGTAGCCGGCTTTTTTGCCATATTTAAACATGTGCGTCGTCCTTACACGTTAAAGCGGAAGTGCACGACGTCGCCATCGGCCATGACATAGTCCTTGCCCTCAATACGCAGCTTGCCGGCGGCCTTGGCGCCCTGCTCACCGCCGAGCTCGATGTAATCGTCATAGCCAATGACCTCGGCCTTAATAAAGCCGCGCTCAAAGTCGGTGTGGATGACGCCGGCGGCCTGCGGGGCGGTCGCGCCCTGACGAACCGTCCAGGCCTTGACCTCCATCTCGCCAGCCGTAAAGAACGACTGCAGACCGAGCAGCTTGTAGGCTGCCTGCGCGAGCACGTCCAGACCGGGCTGCTCCAGGCCCAGGCTCTCCAGGTAGTCGGCGGCGTCCTCGGGATCGAGCTCGGAAAGCTCGGCCTCGATCTTGGCGCAGATGGGCAGTGGCTTGACACCATCGATGGGCGCCAGGTCGTCGTTGAGCATGTCCTCGTCCACGTTGGCCACATACAGGATGGGCTTCATGGTGAGCAGGAACAGGCCCTTGGCAGCGGCGCGCTCCTCGTCGGTCATCTCCATAGACGCAGCGCGCTTGCCCTCGTTGAGCCAGGCGAGCAGGCGCTTGGCGACCTCGAACTTGGGCATGAGCTCCTTGTCGCGCTTGGCCTCCTTCTCGAGCTTGGGCAGCTGCTTCTCAAGCGTGCCCATGTCGGCCAGGATGAGCTCGGTCATGATGGTGTCGGCATCGCCGGCGGGATCGACGAACTCGCCGGTGCGGCCCACCTCGCGCATGACGTTGGGGTCCTTAAAGTAGCGCACGACTTCGCAGATGGCATCGGTCTCGCGAATGTTGGCCAAGAACTGGTTGCCCAGACCCTCGCCCTCGTTGGCGCCCTTCACCAGGCCTGCGATGTCGACGAACTCGACCGTTGCCGGCACAATACGGCCCGGGTTGACGATGTCGGCGAGCTTTTGCAGGCGGCTATCGGGCACGTCGACGATACCCACGTTGGGGTCGATCGTGGCGAACGGGTAGTTGGCGGCAAGACCGGTCTTTTTGGTAAGCGCGGTGAACAGCGTCGACTTGCCCACGTTGGGCAGGCCCACGATACCGATGGAAAGGGACACGACAGCTCCTTTTGGTACAAGTATTTCAAACTGCATAAGTATAGCGCCGCCGCAGCATCCGGGCGAACCCGGACACCACGGCGGCGCAAATGAAGCAGAGATTCGGTCGCTAGCTAGTCCGCGAGCTTCTCCACTTGGTCAAGCATCTTATCGAGCTTGGCCTTTGCCTCGGCCTTGACCTTCTGGGCTTCTTCGTGGGCCTTAGCCTTCTGGGCGGCCTTTTCCTCGGCCTCGGGATCGACGACGACCAGGCTGGACGCATCGTGCTCAACGAGCTTGAGCGCATGCTCGGGGCAAACCTTGACGCAGGCGCCGCAGCCCAGGCAATACGTTGACTCCAGTGCAAAGCGGCCGCTTCCCACCAGATCGCAGGCAAACGTGGGGCACACGTTGACGCACTCGCCGCACGACGTGCACTTGTCAAAATCGCACTCCGGCGTGTTCACCTGCATATTCTGGGCAAGCTCGGGGTGGCTCTGCAGCGTCGAGAGCACCAGCTGGCGGCCGTGCGTCAGCGTACGGCGGCGCTTGGCCGTCGTGGTACCACACATGGTGTTGAGCGTACGCTCGAGCTGAGTAATCTGGTGACGGTGAGCCTTCAGCTTTTGCGTCACCGAAGCCAACGCCGCCGTCGCCGGGTTGAGCTTGGTCACGGTCAGGCCCGTGGTGCGGGCAATCTTTTCCATGTACTCCTTGCGCTCATACTCGCGAAGCTTATGGCATTTGAGGCTCTTGGGGTCGACCTCCAGCCCCATGCCCGTACCGGCCCACTCCTCGGCAGTGGCGATGGCCTCACCCAGAATGTCCTCGCCACCGGTGTTGCGGCATTTATCGCACACGCCCAGCGGCAGGTAGACGCTCACGTTGGGATAGTCGGCCAGTACCGAGAACCAAGTCTCGGCCGTGATATCGCCTACGCAGGCGACGACGACCTCGTTCTCGCGCGGCATGCGCTTCAACGCGCGCGTGCAGGTAACGTAGGCGGTCTCGTGGCTCGTGGCAGCCGAGACAATATCGTCGTAGAGGTTTTTGGGCGCCAGGCGCGGCGAGATAATCGCCTCGGTCGGGCAGGCAGCGGCGCACAGACCGCACTTGCGGCAGGTGTCGAGAATCTCGATAGCGTCTTCCTCGACCTCGATAGCGTTGACCGGGCACACGTCCATGCACGCGGTGCAACCGCTCTTCTCGTTTTTGCAGGCCAGGCACGGAATGGTGTTTCCGCGCGGACGCTCCTTATAATCGGCAGGATTCCACTGCGGCGCCGACGGATCGAGTGCGTCGGTCACGCCGCCAAGCGGGTTTTTAAGGAAATCGAAACCCTTGCTGATCTCGATAATGTCATCAAACAGATCGTGTTCCTGCGCCATGCGCGGCCCCTCCCTGAGCAGTGCAAACAAGCGATAGATAATGATACGCTAACAGCTCGCACCTCGGCCAAATTACATGCAGAGCACCTTTGATGGAAACCAAAGGCGAAAGTCGTTTAAACCCATCGAGATCAACGTCTGTCAATGGCTCAACTGGATAAAATTTGACATCACTTCTTATCGTATCTTGCACCTTGTGTTGCACTAACCTTTTGACGTCAACATACCTAAATCTTGGGAGACAGATTATGGACCAGACCGCAACCGACGTGCGCCATATCGAGCGCATCAACCCGCCGCACCGCCTGCTCATGGCGCCCGGCCCCACCACCGTCGACCCGCGTATCCTCTCGGCGATGGCCACGCCCACCGTGGGCCAGTTCGACCCTTATATGCTCAAGATCATGGGCGAGGTGCAGGACATGCTGCGCTACACCTTTAAGGCTCCCGGCTACGAGGCCCTGATGGTCGACGGCTCCTCGCGTGCCGCCATCGAGTGCGCGCTGGTTTCCATCATCGCCCCCGGCGACAAGGTGCTCGTCTGCTCCGCCGGCCGCTTTGGCTCGCTGCTGGCCGAGATCGCCACGCGTGTGGGCGGCGACGTCACCGTCATCACCAAGGAGTGGGGCCACGTCTTTGAGCTCGCCGAGATCAAGGCAGCCATCGACAAGGTGCAGCCCAAGCTCGTCTGCACCGTCGCGGGCGACACCTCTACCACCATGCTGCAGCCGCTTGAGGGCCTGGGCGACATCTGCCACGCCGCCGGCGCCTTCCTCATGACCGACGCCACGGCTTCCTTCGCCGGCAACGACCTGCGCTGCGCCGAGTGGGGCATCGATATCGCCACCGCTGGCATGCAGAAGTGCATGGGCGGCCCGGCTGGCATCTCCCCCATCGTCGTCTCGCCCGAGGCATTTAAGGTCATGGTCGCGCGCAAGTCCATCGAGGAGGGCATTGCCGACTCCCCCGAGGACGTTCTGCCCGTGGACCAGCGCATCCGCTCCAACTACTTCGACTTCCCGCAGCTCGTCGATTACTGGGGCCCGCGCCGCATCAACCACCACACCGAGGCCACGCACATGCTCTACGCCGCGCACGAGACGCTGCGCCTCATCTGTGAGGAGGGCATCGACGAGGATATTGAGCGCCACCGCCTGAACGGTGCCGCCATGGCCGCCGGCGTTGCCGGCATGGGCCTCGAGCTCTACGGTGACCAGTCCACGCGCATGAACGACGTCATCGGCATCGTCATCCCCGAGGGCGCAACCGACGCCGTGCGCGCCGCGCTGCTCGAGAACTATGCCGTCGAGATCGCCAGCTCCTTCGGCCCGCTCAAGGGTCGCATCTGGCGCGTGGGCGTCATGGGCTGCAACGCCCGCAAGGACTGCATCATGACCACCCTGCTCGCCCTGGGCTCGGCTCTGCTCGACGCTGGCGTGCAGGTGGACATCACCGCCGGTGTCGCCGCCGCGGAGGCCGTCTACGCCGCGTAATCTTTCCGCTTCCCATACGCACAAAAGAGGGCCGCGACTCAAACGAGTCGCGGCCCTCTTTGTTTCTGCCAGATGCAATAACCCTTAAGCTACTTCGCCATCGAGCTGCTTTGCATCTACATCGCTACCGTTAAAGACGTCATAGTCGATGCCGTCTTGGCTCTTAGCGACAATGAGCGCGCAGAGCGCATCGCCAACGACATTGAGCGTCGTGCGCGTGGAGGCGACGAGGTACTCAAGACCGCCAAGGATTGCAATGGCATCCAAAGGAAGACCCAGCGCCGGAATAAGCATCGTAAGCGAGATAAGGCTCGCTCCGGGAGCGGCGGCAGTCGCCATGGACAGCGCGAACGAAATGAGCACGACCGTGATCAGCGACGCACCCGAGAAGTCCATGCCATACATCTGAGAAACGAACATGGCCGTCAGTGCCATATGGAGAGCAGAACCGTTGGAGTTCAGGGACACGCCGAGGGGCAGAACCAAATTTGCAACCTCGCGGTCGAGACCGACCTTTTCCTTGCAATCTTCCATTTCGATGGGAAGCGTAACGGCCGAAGAAATGGTCGTAGCGGCAAACAGCATCGTGCGGCCCATCTTTTTGATGAGCTTGAACGGAGAGAGACGGCAGATGAATGCGGTGATGAAGAAGAATACCAGCAAGAACGCTGCGACGCCAAATGCAAGAACCACAATGTACTTGGCGATAGGGATGAGCATGTCAAAGCCAAGTGCACCAATTGAAGCGGAAACGTAAGCAAAGATGCCGATAGGAGCAGCGTTCATCACGATCTTGATGATTCCCAGCAAGAGCTGCGAAAACTCGCAAACCCAGGAGAACACCACACCGTCCTTGCCCGTCTTCTCGCGATGAAGCACGATGGCGACACCCAAGAACACCGAGAAGACGATGCACTGGACAACGGAGCCCTGAGCAACGGAACTAATGATATTGCTCGGGAAGAAGTTGGTGAGGGTTTCCTGCCAGCTCGTCTGCGTCGCTTGGACATCTGTAGTGGCGTTGAGCACGAGCGCGCTGTTGGAAAGCCCCGCGCCGGGATGGAATACCACGCCGAGCAGCATGCCAAATACGGCCGCCAGGAAAGACGTCAAAAGGAACAGCAAGACTGCCTTAAGACCGATGTTCGAAAGCTGTCGAAGCGACAAAGAGCCGATAGCTTCGACGATCAGGCACATCACAAACGGCACGATGCCCATCTGGATAAGCCTAAAGAAGATATCACCGATAAATTTAATATCTGTCATTACGGAGCCAAATACGACGCCCGCGACAATACCGGCAACCGTGGCGATAGCCATGGCCGTTGTCGGGTTATACGTAAACTTGCGTTTTGCCTCTTGGGACATAATTCGCCTCTTTTCTATTAAAAAGCACCTGCGACTGTCAGCCTGTCGCAGGTGCCCATCTATACCAACGCTGCCCGTGCCTCCCAGAGCTGCGTAAGTACCAAGTATTTAGCGCACGATCGTGGTGCCGGCGCCCTCGTTGAGCTTAGCCAGGCACTCGAGCGAGGTGATCGTGGCGCGACGGCCCTCGCCGGACTGCACAAAGCGCATGCAGCCGCGAACCTTGGGCAGCATCGAGCCTGCGGGGAACTGGCCCTCCTCGATGTACTGCTCGGCCTCGGCGATAGAGATCGTCGAAAGCGCACGCTGCGTGGGCTTGCCAAAGTCGACGCAGACGTTGTCCACGCCCGTGCAGATCACCAGGTGATCGGCATCGACGGTCTCGGCGATCTTCTCGGCCGTAAGGTCCTTATCGATAACGCCCTCGACGCCATAGACGCCCTTGTCATCCTCGAGCACGGGGATGCCGCCGCCACCGGTGCAGATGACCACGATACCGGCATCGGCAAGCGCATTGATGCCAGCGCAGCCGGGAAGCTCCATGGGCTCCGGCGAGGGCACCACGCGACGCCAACCGCGACCGGCGTCCTCGATGTAGGTCTCGTTGGGGTTGGCAGCCATAAGCTCGCGAGCCTGCCCCTCGGAATAGAACGGGCCGATGGGCTTGGTGGGATTCTTGAACGCCGGGTCGTCCGGACTCACGGTCGCCGTCATGGCGAGCACCTGGACGAGCTTCTTGATGCCGGCGCGCTTAAGGGCGCCACGCATGGCGAGCATGGTCCAGTAGCCGATGGAGCCCTGGGTCATGGCAACGCAGGTGTCGAGCGGCATGGCCGGGTTCTTCTCGGAGTTGGCGGCCTCCTGCTGCAGCAGAAGATTGCCAACCTGCGGGCCGTTGCCGTGGGTGATGATGACCTCGTCGCCGGCAGCGATGAGCGGCACGATGTAGTCGCACGTGGCGTCCAGCGCCTTCATCTGAGCCTGCGCGGTGGGATCGTCGGTGAGGATGGCGTTGCCGCCCAGAGCGATAACGATACGCTCAGCCATAGATGGCCTCCTTCAAAAATGATGTCAAATAAAACCCTGGGGCCGATCGAGCTGACCGGCCCCAGAAATCAAGCGACGCGCCGTACAGGTGACGCGCCGAGAAACCTGCTACTCGGCGAAGCGGTTCTTGTGGTCCCAGCTGTTGATGTACAGCTTGTCGGAGACCAGGTAATCGTAGATGTCGTCGACGATCTCGATACCGCCGGCAGCGTCGCACTTGGCCTTGCGGATAAGGGCGCGCTCGCCGGGGTAGTACACCTTGTCGTAGCCGGGAGCGGGCTTGACGGCGCCCAGCTCGTCGAGGGTCTTGGACATGTGCTGCTTGAACTCGTCAAGACCGCAGAAACGGCTCGGGTCGATGACGATGTGCAGGTGACCAAGCTCGCGGCCCTCGGAGAGGTCGTGGTACATGGAGGAGACGTTCTGGCCAGCCGGCACGCCCAGCAGGATGCCGGAGAGGATGTCGACGACCATCATGAGGCCATAGCCCTTGGGGCCGGCGATGGCGCGCAGAGCGTTGACCTGGTGCGGGTCGGTGGTGGGGTTACCGTCGACGTCGACCGCCCAGCCGTCGGGGATGGAACGACCGGCGCTCTTGGCGTCGAGGATCTTGCCCCAAGCCTGAACGGTGGTGGCCATATCGAAGTTCACGAAACGATCGTCGGCCGTGGGGGCACCGAAGGCGATGGGGTTGGTGCCGTAGAAGGGCTCAGCGCCGCCGTAAGGGATGACCATGGGGTCGGACTGGCACATGGTGAGGCAGCACAGGTCGTTCTTGGCGGCCATCTCGGTGTAGTAGCCCAGAGCGCCGGTGTGGGAGACGCGCTTGACGCCCACGACGCCGATGCCGTTCTCCTTGGCGAGCTCCATGGCCTTCTCGAGGCCCAGGATAGCGAAGGGATAGCCGCAGCCGTTGTCGCCGTCGACGATGCCGGTGCAGGGGCCGGTCTGGGTCCAGGTCCACTTGGGATCGGTGGTAATGCCGCCCTTGGAAATGCGCTCGGTGTAGTACTCGACACGAACCTCGCCGTGGCTGTGCAGGCCGCGCTCGGACGACCAGGTGAGCACCTCGGCGGTCTTCTCGGCATGCTCCTCCGAAAGGCCGGCAGCCATAAACTTGTTCTTCATGAGGGTCTTGAGTTCTTCGCGCTTGACGAGCATGGTGACCTCCTATGGTCTACTTGAGGCAAGGTTAGGCGCTTGCCTCGGGTTTTAAACAAATCAAATAACGAATCCGACGACAGTGATACGCTACGCCGCTGTATGCACGGGACTCGCCGCGTGCGTTGCCACGTAGGAAAAGCCGATCGAAAGCCCCAGCAGGGCGTCGACACCCGACGTACTGCCGATCTGCTCGATCGTCGTCGCGGCATCGTCAAAGGCGTCAGCATCACGATCGCGCGTCGCGAGCAGCAAGTCGCGGTACACGGGGTTCACGCCGCCGCGAGAGAACGCGGCGACATAGGAGCAGGCAACCGGCGTGGTGCGTCCTACCGACTCCTTGGCAAGAAGATCGACGAGCCCGTCCGTCTGGCCAAAAGCGCTGCGGGCGCAGGCATAGCCCAGGAGCACGTCGTCTCCCGAGGGCGTAAGGCCAAGACCCCTGCCGCACAGATAGTGCACGTGATCGGCGATACGCTTGGGCGACGGGCCCTCGCGAAGGCCCGTGAGCGCACGCATCGTTTCCGTGCTGGGAGGAAGCCCCGAGCGCTCACGCAGACGGCGCTCCCCCAACCAGGAAAGAGCCCATCGCGCCGATTCGACATCGAACAGGGCCGGGACGGAGCAGTTAACGGGCTCCGCCCCCTGCAAATCAATCGACACGGTGCCGTCGGGGCGATACAGGCGCAGATATCCGTTGCGTACGGTGACGACCTGACCGGGCTTGAGGCCGTCCAGCACAAGCGACATCTCGCCTGCGGGAATGGTGATGCTCGTGCACGAGAATGCATCGGCATCGCGCCCCACATGCACCAGGGCGTCCTCGAGCTCGATATTGAAGCTCGTGTTGAACACGCTGTGCACATGGCCCATCAAGGGAGCGCGGAGCCCCTCGAGAGCATAGGGCGAAATCTGGACGGCCGTGAGTTCCATGGTGTTACTCGATTCCCAAGCTTGCGCAGTAGGCCTCGAGTGCCTTCTCAAAGCAGCCGAGCGGGGCGCGCACAGTGCCGGCACCGATCTGGCCGACGCCTGCCTTCTTGTGGGCAATGCCGGTGTTGATGAGCGGCGTGATGCCGGTGGCGACAACCTTGCGGATGTCGATGGCCTGGCAGGTACCCTTGAAGTCCCACGTGGGGATGGTCCAGGCGGGGTTGTGGGTGACGCAGATCTTCTCCATCTCGTTGGAGGTGGCAAGAGCGTCCTCAAAACCGCCGGCACCGACGAAGCGGGTGACGCCGGGGGCGGCGATCATAGCCATGGCGCCCACGCCCACGGTCTCGGTGATTGCGGAGTCGCCGATATCGGGGTTGGCATCCTCGGGGGCAAAGCCGGTAAAGTACAGGCCGTTGGGCGTGTTGACGGGAGCGGTGAACCACTCGTCACCGAGCGAGGAGATGCGCACGCCAAAGTTCTCGCCGTTGCGGCACATGGTGGTGACGACGCAGCCCTCGTGATCCTTGCGGACGTAGTCGACGATGGACTTGCCCATGGCCATCATGATGTTGAGGAAGAACTGGTCGGTATCGGCCAGGAACTGAATGACCTCTTCCTTCTCCTTGGCGTCCCACTCCATGCGGGTGATGAGGGGTGCGACCTCCTTAAGGAAGCACAGGGAAGCGGCGATGTTGCGCTGGTGGAACTCGTCGCCCATGGTAATGGCCTTGGCAACGAGAACGTTGAGGTTGATGCCATCCTCCTTGAGCTTGAGAGCCGCAGAGAGGACGGGGCCGAGCACGTCGCGCATCCAGCGCAGGCGGTTGACGACTTCCTCGGAGTAGGCGCCAAAGCGCAGCACCTTGCCGATGCCCTCGTTCATGGTGCAGTAGCCCACGGTGCCGTCAACGCGGTTCTCGACCACGACGAGCGGCATGTTCTGCGAGGTGATGCCGCCCATGGGGCCCACGGCGCGGACGTGGTGGCACGGAATGAACTTGACCTCGCCGCTCTCGAGCAGCTTGCGGGCGTCGGCCTCGTTGTCGGCCCACTCCTCAAAGAGGACGGCACCGACGCAGGAGCCCTGCATGGGGTCGGTCATGTGGCTGTACTCAATCGGAGGACCGGCGTGCAGGATGACCTTGCCGTTGATCTCGGGGATGAGGTCCTTGGCCGGACGGACGTCAACCAGGAAGGGCTGGGAAGCGCGGAAGCGCTCGACGATGTTGCCGTTCTGCTCATCGATCTCGTCGTGCTTGGCGAGCTCGGTCAGAAGATGAATCATGCGCTTGTTGCCGCCTGCCATGGGCTTCCAGGCATACTGGACGGCCTTGGCGCCGTACTTGACGAGCGGATCGACAAAGCTCTCGACACCGACGTTGATAACGCGCGGCTTGGTGGTGAGGAGCTCCATCACGGCCTCGGAAGGCTCGGGGAGCGGAGAGTTGTCCTTGACGGCGTAGTCGACGGTCGGACGGTCGGCCTCGGTGTAGTCGATACCCTTGAAGGCAAGCGCGGCACGAACGGCGCGGGCATTGCTCGACTCCATGACGGCGCCGGCATCGGCCAGCAGCTTGACGGAGCGGTCGTAATCCTGCGGATCGTGGCTGGTGCCCACAACGGTGCCCACAAAGTGGAGCTCGCGGCCGTCGGCACGGGCGGTCTCGATGCACTCGGTGATGACCGGAGCAAGCTCGGCGGCCATATCGGGATGGCAACCATAGCCGAGCACGCAGTCGAAGACGATGACGCCCGTGGTGGGCTTGGCGGCGTACTCGCGCATCATCTTGACGCGGACCTCGGGGTCGATCATGGGGTGCGGACGGCCCTGGGTGTACACGTCGTCGCCCAGGTCGATAACGTCATAGCCGCCGTGACGCAGCATGTAGCCGTCTTCTTTGATGATGTGACCGAGCTCGAGCGCCTCGGTAATCATCATCGCGGCCTCGCCGGCAAGGGTGCCGCCGGAGTAGAGACCCACGACGGTCTTGTCCTCGGCGAGGGGCTCGGCGACCGTAACGTCGACGGGCTCACAGTAGTTTGCCTTGACCTCGCGGCCGGCAGCCAGATCCACGGCAATCTGCGCGCACTCCTCCAGGGTGTGGGCCAGATGCACGTGACCCAGATGGGCCTCGGGCTTCTCGCCAATAAAGATGGCGACGACCGGCTTCTCGCACTTCTCGAGCAGGTCGATGACCTCGTCGCGGACCTCGGGCGCGGGCGGCTTGGAGATAACGCAGATAACGTCGGTGGCGTCATGGTTCTCGAGCGCCACGATGGCGTCCTTAACGGTCACAGCGCCGACCTTGGCGTTAAGGTCGCGGCCGCCGGTGCCGATGGCATGCACGCAGCCGCCACCCATACGGTCGATGGCGCAGGTGACTTCCTGGATGCCGGTGCCCGAAGCGCCGACGATACCGATGTTGCCGGGGTTAATCACGTTGGTAAAGGCCACGGGCACGGAGCTGATTACGCCGGTGCCGCAGTCGGGGCCCATAAAGAGCAGGCCCTTCTCGTGCGCCTTCTGCTTTAGACGAACCTCGTCCTCCAGGGCAACGTTATCGGTAAAGGAGAACACGTTGAGGCCAAGGTCGAGTGCGCGCTCAAGCTCGGGAGCAGCATACTCGCCGGGAATGGAAAAGAGTGCCAGGTTGGCGTCGGGGAGCGCCGCCACGGCCTCCTCCCAGGAGGTAGCGGTGGTGTTGCCGCCATCGGCAGCCTTCTTAACCGAAAGGTCGTCGAGGAAGGCCTCGGTCTCGGAGAGCACCTCGTCCACGATCTTCTCGTCATCGGCCTCGACGACGATCACCATGTCGCTGGGGTTGGCAGCGGCGGCCTCGGGCGTCAAAAGGCCTGCAGCATCATAGATGTCCTTGTTGGCATCGGTGCCCATCATGATCTGGCTCTGGACCACGCCAGGCATGGCGTTGATCTTATTGGTGAGCAGCATCAGGTTGATGGAGTCCTGATACGAGTTTTGCTTTACAACCGTATAAAGCATCTGCATCGCCGACTTTCTATATGTCTCGGTGGGTGTACCGTCACGCTGTAGGCCGTAACGGCAACGAGCGTCTGATGACAGTAAACCATGCACCAAGGTTCCATTCATTATCTTGAGTGTCTAGCGATTTGGACTCGACTTTATCCACAGTGGACATTGTTGGTGTTTTCCTTAGTCAGTATTGTGTAAGCCAACGCACGGAATCGACGTTGCACCACGCGCCTCGCCGATCCTCAACCAATTTATAAGGAGTGTAGATATGAGCACCTCCGTACAAGATGTGGAATCGGTTCGCGACTGGCTCGCATCCTTCGGTACCGATAAGACCGGTGGCATGACCCGCCTGCTCTTTACGCCCGAATGGCTCGACGCCCAGCTCGCCCTCAAGCAGAAGTTTGAGGATATGGGCATGGTTGCCGAGTTCGATGAGGTCGGCAACCTCGTGGGCACCTATCCTGGCACCGACGGCACCGATGACGTCATCGCCTGCGGTAGCCACGTCGACACCGTCGTTCACGGCGGCAAGCTCGACGGCGCCCTCGGCATCTTCGGTGGCTACCTGGCCATTAAGGATCTAGTCGAGACCCACGGCGCCCCCAAGAAGTCCCTCCGCGTCATCTCTATGGCCGAGGAAGAGGGCAGCCGCTTCCCCTTCGTCTTCTGGGGCAGCAAGAACATGGTCGGCACCGTTCCCGAGTCTGCACTCGAAGGCGTTGCCGATAACGACGGCGTCACCTTTACCGAGGCTATGAAGAACTGCGGCTTTGGCGTTCGCACCGCCCACACGAGCCCGCTCGACAACGTCAAGGCATTCCTGGAGCTCCACATCGAGCAGGGCAACACCCTCGAGATGGAAGGCAAGAAGGTGGGCGTCGTCACCGCCATCACCGGCCAGCGTCGCTACAACATCCGCCTGCACGGCGAGGCTAACCACGCCGGCACGACCCGCATGTGCTATCGCCACGACGTGGTCCAGGTCTTCTCCCAGATTGTGACCGAGTCCATCGCGAAGGCTAATGCCGAGGGCGATCCACTGGTACTCACCTTCGGTCACATCGAGGTTACCCCCAACACCGTCAACGTCGTTCCCGGCGATGCCATGTTCACCATGGACTGCCGTCACACCGACAAGGACACGCTCGTCCGCTTCTCCGAGGAAATCGAGGCCGACATGGCCCGTATCGCTGCCGAGCACGGTGTGGAGATCGAGATCGACCGCTGGATGGACGAGGACCCCGTTCCCATGAACGCCGAGCTCGTCGCCAAGATCGAGCAGGTCGCTAAAGACTCCGGCGCCAACTACCGCATGATGCACTCCGGCGCCGGCCACGACTCCCAGGTTATCGCCCCGCATGTTCCGACCGGCATGCTCTTTGTCCCCAGCGTTAAGGGCATCAGCCACAACCCGGCCGAATACACCGAGGGCGAAGACCTCAAGGCCGGCATCGACATGCTCGGCGCCGCCCTCTACAACCTTGCCTACTAGCGGCTCTATGCCCTTACGAAGGGAGGCGTCATGCCTAACCCTCAATCCGTCGATTACCAGGTAACCGACGAGGAAGTCGAGCGTTACCGCGCCCGCGGCTACAACGACGACATGCTCCCCAAGACCGCCGAAAAGCGCAACATGGGGGTCAAGAACTACTTCACCCTGTGGATGGGCTCCGTCCACAACATCCCCAACTACGCTGCGGTGGGCGGATTCCTTTTCCTAGGTCTCTCCCCCATCAACGTTATGTTTGCCCTTGTGGTTAGCGCCCTGTTGGTCGCAGCCTTTATGGTGATCAACGGCGAGGCAGGATCCAAGTACGGCATCCCCTTTGCCATGCACCTGCGCTCCACCTATGGCAACCTGGGCGCCAAGCTGCCCGGCTTCCTGCGTGGCTGCGTTGCCGCTATCGCCTGGTTCGGCCTTCAGACCTACACCGGCTCCCTTGCCCTCACCATTATCCTGGGCAAGATCTTCCCCGGTTTCTTGGAGATCGGCGACGGTGCGCAAATCCTGGGTATCGGCATTCCGCAGCTCATCTCGTTTACCATCTTTTGGGTCCTCAACGTGGCAATCGGCCTGGGCGGTGGCGGTATCCTCAACAAGTTCACCGCCATCCTTTCCCCGCTCATCTACGTCGTCGTCATCGGTATGACCGTCTGGGCAATCAGTGCTGCCGGCGGTCTGGGCAACATCCTTGCCTTTAGCCCCCAGGCAGCCGAGGACTTCAACCCCGTGTTCGTCTTCTTGATGATCCTGAACTCCGTCATCGCCGTTTGGGCAGCTCCGGGCGCCAGCGTCTCCGACTTTACCCAGAACGCCACGTCCACCGCAACCCAGCGTCGCGGCCAGACCCTCTCCCTGCTCGTCGCCTACGTGGTCTTTGCCTTCTGCAGCGTCGTCATCCTTATCGGCGCCTCGCTTGCCACCGGCACGCAGCACTGGGACATCACCACGGTCATCGACTCTTGGGATTCCATTCCCCTCGTCGTCTGCGCCACGGGAGTCTTTTTGCTCACCACCATCTCCACCAACGCCACGGGCAACATCATCCCGGCTGGTTATCAGCTGGCAGCCCTGTTCCCCAAGAAGCTTACCTATCGTAGCGGCGTTGTGATCGCAAGCGTCATCAGCTTTGCCATCATGCCTTGGAAGCTCATGGAAAACTCCAGCTCCATCTACCTGTTCCTGAACACCATCGGCGCCGTGCTCGGTCCCGTCGCCGGCGTTATGATCGCCCACTACTACTTTGTCGCCAAGCGCCAGATCGACCTCGACGCGCTCTACATGGACATGAACGACCAGGACAAGTCCAACCCCTATCAGGGCGTCAACGTTCCGGCCTACATCGCGACCATCGCGGCGCTCGTCATCTCGCTCTCGGGCCAGTTTATCCCCGCGCTCTCGTTTATCTCAGGCGTCTCTTGGTTCGCAGGCTCCATCTCGGCCTTCGTAATCTACCTCGCCATTCACAAGCTTTCCTCGTCTAAGGCACAGGCCAAGGCCGAGTAAAGCAACCACGCAGGCCCTCGCCTGCAGGAGCGCACGCTCCGCCCCATCTTCAACCTCGCCAGGGACGCGCTGCTGGCGCGCAAACGGCGCGTCCCTGTAAAGGTCCTTTCCACAACGTCTGTTAAGAATGCAGACACCCTACCTAAGGGAGGAACAATGTACGACCTCGTAATTAAAGGCGGTACCGTCATCCTCGAAGACGGCGAGACCGTAACCGACGTTGCTGTAACCGATGGCAAGATCGCCGCTATCGGCGCCGATCTTGAGGGCACCGAGACCATCGATGCCACCGGCCTCGTTGTGAGCCCGGGCATGATCGACGGCCACGCCCACATCACCGACCCCGGCGGCGGCTATCGCGACGGCTGGGAGGGCTACCTCACCGGCACCGCTGCATGCGCCAAGGGCGGCATCACCTCTATCGTCGAGATGCCCCTCAACCAGGTTCCCGCCACCACCAACGGCGAGCGCCTCGCTATCAAGGAGGCTGCTGGCGCTGGTAAGCTCCGCGTCGACGTCGCTTCTCTGGGCGGCCTGACCCCCTACAACCTCGACGGCGGCATCCAGGAGCTCGCCGACGGTGGCGTCGTGGGCTACAAGGCATTCGTCGCCAGCTGCGGCGACCGCACCATCCCCGACAACGGCGACTTTGAGGACGTCGACGACTACTCGCTGTGGGAGGGCATGCGCCAGATCGCCAAGACCGGCAAGGTGCTCGATGTTCACTGCGAGAACGCCCCCATCACCAACAAGCTCGGCGCACTCGCCAAGGCTGCCGGTAAGGGTAAGGTCTCCGACTACGTTGCCACCCGTCCCCCGTTCACCGAGGCCGAGGCCGTCCGTCGCGTGATCTTCTTCGCCAAGCAGACCGGCTGCCGCGTCAACATCTGTCACTGCACCTGCAAGGAGGCCGTGGCCGAGGTTATCGCCGCTCAGCAGGAGGGCTACGACATCACCTGCGAGACCTGCCCGCACTACCTGTACTTCACGACCGACGAGCTCGACGCCATCGGCAACATCACCAAGTGCTCTCCCCCGATTCGTGACAAGGCCCAGCAGGACGCCCTGTGGAAGCTGCTCGCCGACGGTTCCATCGCCATGGTCGTCTCCGACCACTCCCCCTGCACGCCCGACCTCAAGGCTCCCGAGAACGCCTTTGACGCCTGGGGCGGCATCTCCGGCATCCAGAACTGCATGGATGTCATGTACGACGAGATGGTCCAGAAGCGCGGCATGAGCGCAGCTCTGTTCGCCAAGGTCATGTCCACCAACGTCGCCGACCGCTTTGGTCTGGCCGACAAGGGTCGCATTGAGGTTGGCAAGGATGCCGACTTCTGCCTGATTGAGCCCAACAGCCCCTACACGCTGCAGGCCGACGATCTTGAGTACAAGAACAAGATCACGCCCTACATCGGCCGCACCATCGGCTGCCAGGTCGCCCGCACCATCCTGCGCGGTGAGACCACCTATGCAAAGGGCGAGGGTGTCTGCAAGGACTTCCCCGGCAAGTTTGTCAAATAGCGCCCACACGCTTTAAAACGGGGCCCGCTCACCTTTGAGTGTCGGGCCCTTCACCTGTTCCATCGACCGTAAGGGGCTTCATCCCATGACCACCAAGGCAACAACTCAAACGCCCTTCTGGAAGCGCGCCATCGTGGTGCTCGCCCTTGGCTGGGTTGTCATCTGGATCTCGCGTATGATGCTCACCCCCATTTACTCGGTGCTTTCCGAGTTCTTTGGCGGCGTCTCTAACGCGCAGCTCGGTCTTATCTCGAGCTTCTACTTTTTGGGCTATGTGATCATGCAGATCCCCTCGGGCATCCTGGTCGATCGGTTTGGCATGAAGGCCGTGGTCATCCCCGGCTTTATCGTGTTTGCCGTGGGCACCGTCATCATCGCGCTTTCGGGCACGCTCGAGATGCTCTATGCCGGCAGCCTTATCTCTGGTGCTGGATGCGGCACGTTCTTTGGCATCGCCTACACCATCACCAACGTGTACGTGCCGGGCGATAAAAAGAGCCTTGCCACCGCTATCGTCAACTCCGGCACTGCCGTGGGCTCCGGCCTAGGCCTGGTTTCGGCCAGCTGCCTGGTAAGCACCGGCGTGCTCCCCTGGCAGACCCTCGCTGCCTCCACCGCTGTGCTCGCCCTCGTCATGGCTGTAGTCTTTGCGCGCACCCTGCCCGGGCAGAAGGAGGCTGCGGCACCGGCCACCATCGAGCAAAAGCTCGATTCGGCCGCACCCAAAAAGAGCGGTCTGGGCAAGCTCTTTAAGCCGCAGATGATTGCTGCCTATATCGTCTACTTCTCCACGCTCTACATGTATTACCTCATTAGCACGTGGCTCCCCAACTTCTTGGGTACCGAGCGTGGCTTTGCCGATAGCCTCACAGGCATCGTGTCCTCGCTCGTCTTTTTTGCCGGTATTCCCGGCGCGCTCATCTTTAGCCGCCTTGCCGACAAGATGCCCACCAAAAAGGTGCCGCTGATCGTTGGCCTCGAGCTTATTGCCAGCGTCTTTGCCCTGGTCATGATCCAGAGCACCAACCAGACCGTCGTTGTCGCCGGCATCGTCGCCTACGGTTTCTTTGGCAAACTCACCGTCGAGCCCATCATCATCAGCTGGCTTGGACAGTTTGCCCCCAAGGGCTCTGTCACCACCATGTTTGGCGTCTTCAACTTCTTTGGCATGAGCGCCTCGGTGGTCGCCCCCACCGTCACGGGTTCTCTTACCGACTCGCTCGGTTCGGGCGTCTGGGGCTTCTACCTTGCAATCTTGATCATCCTCGTGGGAACGGCGGCCTTCTTGGTCATCGACCGCATCTGCGCCAGCCGCGCCCGCGCCTAACTTCGTTTACTTATCAACGCCCAAAAGAAAGGAAACAATCATGGGCTACCGTAACAACAACACTGGCTATCGCGACGACATTCTGCAGAACCGCTCCGTCGTCAAGCGCAACTGGGCTGTCATTGAGCCCGACGGCTGCGTCAAGAACGTTATCCCCGGCTTCGAGAACTGCGACGTCACCATCCTGGGTTCGCCCAAGCTCGGCGGCACCTTCGTCGATTACCTGCTGACCGTGCATGAGGGCGGCAAGAACGCTCAGGGATGGGGCCAGCCGGGCGAGGAGCTCTTCATCTACTTCTTCGACGGCACCGTCGAGGTTTCCGATGGCGAGACCACCCAGACCGTGACCGACGGCGGCTACATCTTCGTCCCCGAGGGTAAGAAGATCTTCTTTGAGAACAAGGGCGAGGGTGACGCTCACGGCTTTATGTACAAGCGTCTCTACGACCGCATCGAGGGCCACGAGGCCCACACCGTAATCGGCAACTCCAACGATCTTGAGTGGGTCGACTACGAGGACATGACCGACGTCAAGTGCTGCGACTTCCTGCCCAGCGCCACCGATCTTGGCTTTGACATGAACATCCACATCCTGGCCTTTAAGCCGGGCGCGTGCCACGGTTACGTGGAGACCCACTTCCAGGAGCACGGCGCCTACATCTTCTCCGGCGAGGGCATGTATGTGCTCGAGGACCAGTGGCTGCCCGTCAAGAAGGGTGATTACCTCTACATGGGCGCTTACTGCCCGCAGGCCGCCTACGGCATCGGCCGCGACGAGGACTTCGCCTACATCTACAGCAAGGACTGCAACCGCGACGTCCGCCTCTAAATCATTCCTGGGTTTCGGGGTACTCCTCTCCTCTCTCTCCTAACCACGTGTGAGGTGCCCTACCCGTCTTCAACCTGCCCCGCGGCGCCGCGTGCGCCACGGGGCGCTTTTGCACTACCATCTGATGTGACAATGGGACTGTCTCCCAGTCACATGCGACCGCAAAGGAGCCCTCATGAACGTATCAGATGCGCTGCTGCTTCCCTCCTTCGAGGGCGCCACCGTCATCGCCGGCCGTGCGGGCCTGGATCGTGAGGTCTCCACCGCCATGATCGTCGAGGCCCCCGATATCGAGTCGTGGGGCAAATCCGGCCAGATGCTCATCACGAGCTTCTATGCCTTTGAGAACCTCTCCGCTGACGGGCTCACCTTCTTCTTTGATAAAGCAGATGAGCTCGGCATCGGGGCGATTGTCTTTAAGCCCGAGCGCCTTTTGGCAGAGGCACCGGCTCAGATCGTCAAGCTTTGCGACAAGCACGATCTTCCGCTCATTCAGATTCCCGCCGACACCAAGTATGAGGGCCTGCTGCTCGACGTGCTCGGCAACTTCCTAGACTCCAACCTCACACTGCTCAACCGCTTCTATGACCTGCATCGTCAGACTATGGACCTGGCCCTGCGCGAGCCTACCGTGCTCGAGATTCTGCTCAAGCTGCGCGGCCTCATTCATGCCGATATCACGTTTTTCGACAGCACCAAGGATCGACGCACCACCACGAGCCAAGAGCTTTCGCGCTTTACCATGCCGCGCTTGACGGAGTTCGACGAAAACCAGTACCGCAGCCATCGCTATTTTGACGCTGAGCTTACCTACCCCGAGCTTACGCGCCATGCGACTGCGGTGCTCATCCCCAGCTCCGATGACCAGATCTACTACTTGATCTTGCACGTTAAGGTCGCGCGCCTTTCCCCGCTCGACATCATGGCGGTCGAAAACGTCGTGTCGCTGCTACAGATGGAAATCCTTAAGCAAAACGCCCTCGACCGTAAGATCTTCTTCCAGAACAACAATGTGATGCGCGAACTGCTCACCGAGTCTTCGCTCGACCCCGAGCGCGTCATGAACAGCTTGCAGTCGCTGGGCATTGGTGCCTTCCCCCATTACGAGGCCCTGATGCTCAAGGTCAACCTCGTCGACCCCAATGCCATCGATCGTCGCGGCGATATCTTGATTATGACGCGTCGCCGCCTCAAGATGCTCTATCCCGAGACCGCCTACCTGGAGATGAACGATTCGATCGTCTTTTTGCATAACGTCAAATCGCCCCAGGCCCGCTACGATTCGGCTGATATCAAGACGATTATGAAAGATGTCGCCATGGTGCCGGCGCTGCCAGCGTTTTCGTACCTGGGCGCCATCTCGTCGCTTGGAACGTCGTCGAACCTGCCCGACCTGATGCGCGAGGTCACCGAGATTGAGCGCTTCTTTGATGGCGAGCAGTATCACGGCCGCATCATGCGCTTTGAGGATTTGGGCATCTACAAGCTCTTTATGCAGGTAACCGATGCCACCGAACTCACGCGCTTTATCGATCCGCGCGTACGCGAGCTCCACGACCGCAGCTTCGAGTTCTTTGAGACGGCCTCGGTCCTGTGCGAGAACAACCTCAACTACCAGGAAACGGCCCGCCAGCTCTTTATGCACCCCAAGACGATCCGCTACCGCTCCGAGCGCATCCAAAAGACGACCGGACTCGACTTCCACAACCCCGACGATCGTCTGCAGATTGCACTGGGCTCGCGCATCTTCCGCCTGCTCGATAAGGAGAACTAAATGGAGCTCGAGATTTGCGCCGGCAAGATCAAGGTTCCGGCGACGGTCCATGCGATTGAGGGATTTTCCAATGGCTGCGCCATCGTCTATTACCACGGCGGCGGTTTTTTGTATGGCGAGCGTGGCGACCTGCCGGAGCCATACGTCGATATGATTACCGCCGCCGGCTATACGCTGGTGGCTGCTGACTATCCCCTCGCGCCCGAGTGGCCGCTTGAGTGCTCGGTGGAGCTTTCGTTCCAGGCACTTTGCCAGCTGGTCGAGCACGAGCTTGCCGAACTCGGCTGCGATCGCTACGTGCTCTTTGGCCGCTCGGCAGGAGGCTATTTAGCGCTCAAGATGGCAGCCGAGCTTGCCTCCAAACGCCCCGATTTGCAGCAGCCTGCCGCCATCTGGGACTTCTATGGCTACTGGAACCTCGAGGATCCGTTTGTGAGTACCCCGAGCGCCCACTACGCGGCCATGCCCGCCGTGGGTGCCGCAACGGTTAGCGCACTCACGGGACCTTCTGGCTCCCTGGTGTTTGAGGGCCCCAAAGCCACGAGGTTTTCCCTGTATGTGCATGCGCGCCAGCAGGGATCTTGGGGGCGCATGCTGGGCGTGGACGAGAACAACGTCGCCGTGATGTCGTTGACGCGCGAAAATCTTGAACGCCTGCCTCCCGTATTTATCACGGCAAGCACCGGGGACAACGATGTTCCCCTCAAGCAGTCCAAGTCACTCATGCGCGCCGCCAAACAACGCCAGATGCACCAGGTGTACTATCTGGAACACGACTTTGACCGCGACACCGCCAATCCCGTAGGGCGCGAAACCTATCAAGCCGCCCTTGCCTACCTATCCGAAGTACTCGGCTAACAACGAAAGGACCGCATTATGATAATTGCACTGCTCGAGCCGCTGGGAGTACCCACGCAGACCATCGACGAGCTCGCCGCACCGCTCAAGGAAGCTGGCCACGAGTTTGTCTACTTTGACACCAAGACCACCGATCCGGCCGAGCTCGCCCGCCGCAGCGAGGGCGCCGAGGTCGTCATGATCGCCAACAACCCCTACCCTGCCGAGGTCGTCGCCGGCGCCGACGCACTCAAGATGATCGCCGTCGCCTTTACCGGCATCGATCACGTGGGGCTTTCCGCCTGCCGCGAGCGCGGTGTTGAGGTGCGCAACTGCGCCGGCTACTCCGACGTTTCGGTCGCCGAGCTTACCCTTGGCCTTACTATCGACGTGCTGCGCAAGGTGGGCGCCGCCGATGCCGCCGTTCGCGCCGGCCAGACGAGCGCCGGCCTTGTGGGCACCGAGATCTGCGGCAAGACCGTAGGCATCGTGGGCTGCGGCAAGATCGGCTGCGCCACGGGTCGCCTCTTTAAGGCTTTTGGCGCCCGCGTGCTGGGCTATGCCCGCCATGAGCACCCCGAGGCGGCCGAAGCCGGTATTGAGCAGGTCTCACTCGAGCAGCTGCTTGCCGAGTCCGATATCGTGAGCCTGCACCTGCCCAACAACGATGCCACGCGCAAGAGCTTTGGCACCGAGCAGTTCGCCCAGATGAAGGACGGCACTGTCTTTATCAACTGCGCTCGCGGCGCTATCGTGGACAACGATGCCCTCGCCCAGGCGCTCAACGACGGCAAGCTCGCCGGTGCCGGCATCGACGTCTTTGATATGGAGCCGCCGATCCCTGCCGACTACGCCCTCGTCAACGCCAAGAACTGCATCTTTACGCCGCATGTTGGCTTCCTTACGCACGAGGCCATGCAGCGCCGCGCCAAGATCGAGTTCGACAACGTTGTCGCCTACGTTGAGGGCCGCGCACAGAACGTCTGCGAGCTGTAACGCATGCTCGATACGAAAAGTGGCGGGCTCGTCGGGGTGGTTTCCCGGCGAGCCCGCCACTTTTATGTCCTTGCAAGTTGCCCGGATGGGCTGTCGATAAGGCCTACTCGTCCCAGGTCACAAACGACCAGTCGACATCGGCCTTGGTGTGATAGGTGGGGTGGCTGTGGATGCGACCCACGAGCAGCACCGCCTCGAGCTCGTAGCCATTCTCGACGCCGAGCACCTGGCGCGCGTAATCACTCGAAGCACCGCCGTCGTTTGCCTCGCGCAGGCGGCTCTGGATCCACACGCTGCCCAGACCCAGGTCATCGGCCATAACGTGCATGTTCTCCATGGCGATGGAGCAGTCCTCCACCCAGGTATCGGACACGCCTGGATCGCCGAAAACCGCAATGGCGGCACCGGCGGTCTTAAACGCAGCCGGAGCGGGCTTGCGCATGCCGGAGAGCTCTTCGAGCTTCTCGGGGTCGGTCACGACCACAAAACGCCACGGCTTCTTGCCCTTGCCCGTGGGGCCAATGAGACCGGCAGTCAGAATCTTCTCGAGCTCCTTGCGGCTCACCGGCTCACCCGTATACGAACGAACGCTGCGGCGCTTCATCAAGATGTCCATTAAAGCCATCGTGTCCTCCTTTGTCGGTAGAATGCCATCCTTATTGTGGACCGATGGACGGCGAGCTGGTATATCCGCTATAGATAGAAATTGCTTCCCAAATTACCCTCATTAGGCAAGAAGTCTAAACTCCAGCGCCATATCCGTCATCAGTGGACAAACAAGATTGGTGCAAACAAACCTGACCCCTTTGCACCACTTGGTGCATGGGGGTCAGGTTTGTTTGCACCAATACAACAAGGGGGCAAAGCCGCTGTCGACCTTGCCCCTTGTTCGTCGATTAAACTATTCGCCTGAACTACTCGTCCATGAGGTAGTAGTGACCCAGTGCGTCGGCACCCAGGATGGCGTTTGCGACCATCTCGGGCGTTACCTCAAACGGCATGTTGCACATGGTGTCCTCGGGTGCGCAGGCGGCCTCGGCAACGATCATGGCCTGCTCGCGCGTAAACTCGGCAACGCCGAGCTCCTTCATCGTAACGGGAAGACCCAGCTCGATGCAGAAGCTCAAGACCTCCTCGAGCTTCTCGGTCGGAGCATCCTCGAGCACCAGCTGGACGATGGTGCCAAAGGCGACCTTCTCGCCGTGGTACATGCCGTGGCACTCGGGCAGCAGCGTCAGGCCGTTGTGAATGGCGTGCGCGGCAGCAAGGCCGGAACTCTCAAAGCCAATACCGGAGAGCAGCGTGTTGGCCTCGATGATATGCTCGACGGCAGGCGTCAGAGCACCCTTCTCCAGGGCGACCTTGGCCTTGACGCCATCGGCCATGAGCGTCTCGTAGCAGAGCTTGGCGAGCGCCAGGCCGGCCATACCGCCCTTGCCGCCAGCACAGGTACCGCCGTCGGCATCATGCGTCGCCTGAGCCTCAAAGTAAGTTGCGAGCGCGTCACCCATGCCCGCCACCGTCAGGCGCACCGGGCTTGCGGCGATGACCGTGGTGTCCATAAGGACGATATTGGGGTTCGCCTTAAGGAACAGGTACTTGTCGAACTGGCCGTCATCGGTGTAGAGCACCGAGAGCGCCGAGCACGGGGCATCGGTCGAAGCGATGGTGGGGCATATGATGACCGGAGACTCCAGGTAGTAGGCAACGGCCTTCGCGGTGTCGAGGATCTTGCCGCCACCGACGCCGACGATGATGTCGCAACCGTTGTCGCGAGCGAGCGCAACCAGGCGATCGACCTCGCCCTTGGAGCACTCGCCGTTAAAGTCCTCAAACAGCAGCTCGGCCTTAGCCTCGGCAAAACCGCCCTCGATCTTGGCACCGACGCGCTTCTTGCCCGAAGGCGTCACGATGACGAGGGCCTTAGCGCCGAGCGGCTCGACATAGGAGCCGAGCTTGGCGAGCTCGTCCGGACCCTGGATGTACTTGCTGGGGCTATTGAAAATTGCAGCCATAACTATCCCATTCTCTAAAAGAAAAAAGAAAGGGGCTCCGTACAGATACGTGCGGAGCCCCTCGTTACGATAACAAGAGTCGATTAGAAATCGATGTCGGTGTCGTAGTAGCAGGCCTTGAGAATCTTCTCGAAGTCGGCAGCCTTGGTCTCACGCGGGTTCTCGGGCGTGCAGGCGTCCTGCTCGGCGTTCGCGGCGATCTCGGGGAGCTTGGCGAGGAACTCCTCCTCGGAAACCATCTGCGGGTTCTCGGCGTCGACCTTCACGCCACCATTCGCGTAATCCTTGATGGACTGCGGAATGTTGAGCTGGTCGTTGAGGTCGCGGATCTTCTGGACGAGCGCAGCGATAAGCTCCTCGTTGGTCTCGCCGGGAAGGTGCAGGATCTCCTTGGCCACGTAAGCGTAACGCTCGGCAGCGCGCGGATCCTTGGAGTTCCACTGGATGACCTTGCCAAGGTACATAGCGTTAGCAGCACCGTGGATGATGTGGCCGTTCTCAAAGGCTGCACCGGTCTTGTGAGCCATGGAGTGAACGATGCCCAGCAGGCCCGAGGAGAAGGCGATGCCGGCGATGCACTGAGCCTCATGCATGTGCTGACGGGCCTCATGGTCGCCAGCATAGGACTTGGGCAGCCACTCGACGATCTCGCGGATGCCGTGCAGGGCGTTGGCGTCGGTGAACATAGAGGCGAAGGTAGAAACGTAGGCCTCCATGCAGTGGGTCAGAGCATCCATGCCGGTGTGAGCGCACAGCTTGGCGGGCATGGTGTAGGTGAGCTCGGGGTCGACGATGGCGACATCAGGGGTGATGTTGAAGTCGGCCAGCGGGTACTTGATGCCCTTGGCGTAGTCGGTAATGACGGAGAACGCGGTGACCTCGGTAGCGGTGCCGGAGGTAGAGGAGATGGCGCAGAAATGAGCCTTCTGACGCAGCTCGGGGAAGCTGAACGGCTGGATGATGTTATCGAAGGACTCCTCGGGATACTCGTAGAAGACCCACATGGCCTTAGCGGCATCGATGGGCGAGCCGCCACCGATGGCGATAATCCAGTCGGGCTCGAACTCGCGCATGGCCTCGGCGCCCTTCATGACCGTCTCGATGGACGGGTCGGACTCGACGCCCTCGAACAGCTTGACCTCGAAACCGCCTTCCTTAAGGTCGTTCTCGACGTCCTGCAGGAACCCGCCGCGGCGCATAGAGCTGCCGCCAGAAACGATGATGGCCTTCTTGCCCTTGAGGTTCTTCACCTCGTGGCGAGCGCCCTCACCAAAGTACAGATCGCGAGGATTGGTAAAACGTCCCATACTGTGCCTCCTAAACAAGCCCCTCTTAGACTTGCGTATATAACGGAGCACCCGATTGGCTCCGTTAGGACCGTTTTGCGCGTTGCCGGCGATGACAATGCGCGATGTCTAAACGTCTCAACGCTCAGACAAAGATTATTTTACCGTTCTGGTTGGTCAGTTATTCACCTAAAGCCGACAATGATGAAACGTTTTTTCTATCCCTGAAGACCCTTGTGGGGCATTCATACTCCCAAGCTGGGCAAACGTTTTATCAAGGTTGACCACATATCCCGGGCAGGACGGTGCCCCTCCAAAATGCGCCCCGTTCGCCGCCAAAAATCGACCGTTTGCGGCACCGTGATACCACTCAGTCGTCCAAGGCGCCGACATTTGTGCGACATCCGTCTTCGTGGTGCAAAGGTGCATGTCCAAGTGCGGCACCCCCGGTGTGCCACATGCGGGTAAACTAGAACCTTATATAGAGACATTTGAACCCTAACCGCAGCAAAGGAGGCCCCATGGCATTCGATCCCATTCAAGAGGATTGCCATCGCCTCGTTCTTGAGGCCTTGCGCCGCGACAATATCCCGCTCACCGACGGCCCCGCCGTCGAGCGTCTGATGGAGCAATTCACCCGCAACCCCGCGCCGCTCATCGTGCACGACCGCGACCGCGCCGGGCATCTGATTGCCAAGGTGGTCGAGGCCGTCGACTACCGCATTCCCTTTATCCCCGACGATGCCCAAGCCGAGCAGGAAGAGGCCGCTGCCGAGAACATGCTTCGCGAGGCCGCCGCACTCGATCCGGCCAACTGGGATGCCCAGCGCATGCTGACGGCGCTCACCGCCGACTCCAACGAGGAATACGTACAGTACTTGGTATCCAAGTGCGATGAAGTCGAACACGACCTGGCGCTCAAGATCGCCTCGGCGCAGGACCCCTACGAGCGCGAGGCCGCAGGCGACCTCACGCGCCGCCCCTATCTGCGCTGGCTTGCCGCCTTGTCATCGCGCGCGCTCATTAGCGGCCGCTACCGCATGTCGCTCGAAGCCGCAAATCGCAGCTTGGACTTTGCGCCCAACGACCCCGCTGGTGTCCGCCACACCGCGATGCTCGCCATGGCAAAGCTCGAATACCCCGCTGAGGAGCTCAAGCGCTTTCGCTCTGCCCACTCCGTCCCCTATCTCGCCAACACGCCGCTGCGCCGTCGTCCCAAGGATGCAGAACGCGACTTGGACCCGTGGACGCTCATCGCGCTGATGAGCGCTGCCTGGCGCGAGCTGGATTACGAGGGCGCCGAACACTACCTGCGCATCCTTGCGCGCTCGTGCCCGCACGCAGCCGAGGCGCTCTACTTCCAAACCGAGTTTCCCGATGGCGTCTATGCCCGCGTCAACGTGGGTGCAGGCTCCACCGACGAGCTCGTCCTTGCACTCTCCGAGGCGACGCCGGTACTGCAGGAGGGCCTGGGCGCACCCGACAACGCCAGCTTTGCCGCCTGGGTCGCCACCAACGACATCGTGCGCTCCCAGATCGACGAGCGCATACTGCGGGCGGCCGAGCAGGGCTTGCCGTTTAAGGGAGGAGACCTCTAATGGATCCGAGCGTCTACATCCCCGCCTACCTGGAGCGCACCTATCTGGCGTCGCACCCCGAGCTCACCGATGCAGCACGCGAGCTTGTCCATAACGACATTAGCGCGAATCCCCAAAAGTATGCGCAGTCCGAGCATGCTCAGGCGCTGCTGTCCTATGCCGGTGTTCATCGCCACCTGCTCGACGAGCTCCATCGCATCGAGGACATGGGCAGCGACGAGGAGTTTGAGCAGACGCGCAACCGCTTGTTCGACGATATGCGTGATGAGCTGCTCAAGATCGTCCGCATCGATGCGCTGGCCGTCGATGCCCAGCTGCTCGCCATCATTTTGGCGGACACGCCCGTCGACGCCTGCCTGGGCGACCTGATGAAGCTCGAGACGAGCACGGCCGACTACTTGCAACAGGGCGTGCCCGGGTTTGATATGGAGGCCCCGCACTACTGGGCCAATAATGTTTTGGCCGACGGTGTCACCGCAGCGGACCTTACCGTGAGCGAGCCGGCCCTTATCGGGTGGCTTCACACACTCGAGGCCATCTCGCAGCTGTGCATGGCGAGCGCTCGTTACCGCGCCGCCGCCAACTATGCTCGCCGTGTCCTTAAGGCGGAGGGCTATCCCACCCGGGCCGCCGGCACCGTATTGCTTGCCCTCGCCCGCTTGGAAGACCAGGACGGCTTTTTTGCCCTGGCCCACCAGCTCGAGGAGCAGATGGGGGCAGACGCACTCGAAAACTCTCCTTGGTACCTGCTCGCCCGCACGATTCTGCTGTTCAAAACAAACAAGATGCGCCCGGCGACGCGCGCGCTGCGTGAGTTCGCTAACCGTTGCGAGGGTGGCGCGTTCTTCTTGCTGAACCCCATGTACCAGACGCCGTATCTTCCCTGCCGACCCGAGCCGCGCGACCCCTGGGACCTTTCGCACCAGGCAGTTTGGGAGGCTGACGGCATTATCTCGGACACCCCCGACTTTGCCCCCTGGGCCAACGCCTGCGAAGATGTATCGCAGCTCGCCCAGGAATTTGCGCGCCGCTACGGCTTTTAGCGACGCGATCGCCCCGACCATGTCATTCACGTTAGGAACGACTTCATGAACTTCCGCTCATCTCTCGCCTGCACCTCGAGCGATATCGCCCGCTGGGGGCTGCGCTCTATCCTTAAGCGCCAGGGCGGCGTACTCCCCGGCCGCATCGCCATGAAGATCGACCCCGAGTTGCTGAGCGACCTCGCGAGCCTGGTCGACCGCAGCGTGGTGATTACCGGTACTAATGGCAAGACCACCACCTCCAACCTCATCGCTGACGCCGTTGCTGCCAGCGGCGCTACCGTGGTGTGCAACCGTGCCGGCAACAATATGGAGCCTGGTGTGGTGGGTGCTCTGCTCGAGGCCCGCGGCGGCCTTAAGCACACCAGCAGCGGCAAGCGCGTGGGCGTTTTTGAGTGCGACGAGCTCTACACGGTGCGCGTCCTGCCCAAGCTCAAACCGACGTACTTTGTGCTGCTCAACCTGTTCCGCGACCAGCTAGACCGCTACGGCGAGATCGACCATACCCAAGACGTCATCGCCCATGCGTTGGAGCTCTCTCCGACGACAACGCTCGTCTACAACGCCGACGATCCGCTGTGCGCCTCGATCGCCGCGCGCGTCCCCAACACGAGCATCACCTTTGGCATCGACGGCGCCACGGGCACCGAGTCCGACCGCATTAGCGACTCGCGTTTTTGCTCGCAGTGCAACGCCCCGCTGGAATACGACTATGTGCAGTACGGACAGCTGGGCGCCTATCATTGCCCTTCGTGCGGCTGGGGTCGCCCCGCGCTGCTCCGCCGCGTGACGGGCGTTGAGCTCGGCTGCGACGGCTACGGCTTTGACCTGGCCTTTGGACCCGAGGCCAACGCGCCCGCCGTGCACATCGCCACGCGCTACAACGGCCTGTACATGGTCTATAACGTCGCCGCCGCCTTCTTTGCGGCGCACGAGCTGGGCGTGGACGCGGCGCACCTGCAGCCCACGCTTAATGCCTACGTGCCCGCCGGCGGACGCATGGGCCGCTGGGATATTGCCGGCCGCACCGTCGAGGCCAACCTGGCCAAGAATCCCGTGGGCTTCGATCGCCAGATCCAGTCCATTAAAACAGCAGGTGGCAGGCTCTGCGCCTTCTTCCTAAACGATAACGATGCCGACGGCCACGATGTCTCGTGGATCTACGATGTCGACTTCGAGCGCATCGCCGACACGCCGGGTCTTGTCACCTTTGCCGGAGGCACGCGTGCGCACGACATGCAGGTACGCCTCAAGTACGCCGGCATCGATGCCGCGATTATCTCGGACGTCGCGCAGGCAATTGGCGCCGTTGCGGATGAAGCCGCAGACGACACTTTCTATGCCGTCGCCAACTACACGGCCTTCCCGCCGCTGGTCAAAGAACTCGATGGGCTGAAGGGTACCGATGCAGCCACGGTTGCTGCCCGCGCTGCACCGTGCGCCGATGGGAGCGCTGTCCCCACCGATATTGCGCCGGTCGAGCTTTCGCGCCCGCTGCGCATCGTCTACCTGTATCCCGATGCCCTTAACCTCTACGGCGACGGCGGCAACGTCATCGCCCTCGAGCGCCGCTGCGCCTGGCGTGGCATTCCCGTGCGCGTGGACGAGGTCCGCATGGGCGAGACGCTTGATTTGGCCGATGCCGATATCGTCATGATGGGCGGCGGCTCCGACCGCGACCAGCTAGCCGTGGCACACGAGTTGCTCGCCCAAAAAGACAAGGTCGCGGCCTATGTTGAGGTTGGCGGCACACTGCTTGCCATCTGTGGCAGCTATCAGCTGCTCGGCCGTTCGTACTATATGGGCGAGGATCGCATTGAGGGTCTGGGCGTCATTGCCGCCGAGACTGTGCGCGGCTCCGACCGCCTGATCGGCAACGTCGCCGTCGAAACCAATCTGGCACCCGAGCCCTTTGTGGGATTCGAGAACCACGGCGGCCGCACCCTGCTCGATACAGCGGCCACGCCGCTCGGAACGTCCATCGTCACGGGCACCGGCAACAACGGCGACGATGGCTTTGAGGGCCTCGTCTACAAGGGCGTGATCGGCACGTACTTACACGGGCCGGCACTGCCCAAGAACCCCGAACTCGCCGACTGGCTGATCGCGCACGCCCTCGAGCGCCGCGGCGATGCGCAGGCCACAGCCCTGCTGCCGCTCAAGCCCCTCGACGACACCTACGAGCGCGCCGCCCACGACGCCGCCATGAAGCTCCTCCCCTAGCACCCCACCACCACAAAGGGGACAGGTACCTTTGTGGTGGTTTTCCAGTTTGCCAACGATATACGCGCCGGCAAAAAAGTCTGCTATACTTTTTCCCGCTGTCCCCATCGTCTAGCGGCCAAGGACGCCACCCTTTCAAGGTGGATATCGCGGGTTCGAATCCCGCTGGGGGCACCATTTAAACTGAGAAGCCCGTTGCCCTCGCGGTAACGGGCTTTTTGCTGCCGATATGCCGGGATTCGAACCCGACAGGGTGCAGAGCTGAGGAAACGCGTAAGCGTTTTCCAGCGCAGCACGCAAGGAGCGGAGCGACGCAGCGAAAGCGGGCGGCGCCAGCCGCACGCGGACATCCCGCTGGGGGCACCACAGAATCTGAGAAGCCCGTTACCAATTCGGTAGCGGGCTTTCTGCTACCCATACGCCGGGATTCGAACCCCGAAGGCATAAAATCACACTGTCATCCAAGGGCCCGTGGACAAAAAATAGCAAATATGAGTACTGTTACCAATTTAGTAACAGCGATTTCATGCCCTCAGAAGGCGATTTGGACACAAGACGTCCTACGGCGGAGGAATTGCAGGCATTTATCAGCTAAGTACTTGGACATATGTTGCGTAACACTGCATATTTTGCAAAAAGATAATGCTACAGGGCTTGTGACAGTACTCATATTTAACGTTTTTTGCTCACGACCCCTTATTGCGTGGGCGAATCAGTTGCAAAGCGGGATCCAAAGCGTCCTTCGCAAACAAAAACCGGGGCCCGCATGATGCAGACCCCGGCTCAAAACCGTGACGCTATGTCAGTTACGCTCTACACGTAGAACAGGATGTCGTCGTAGGTCGGGACCGGCCAGTAGTCGGCGGCCACGATCTCCTCCATGGCATCCACGGCGGCACGCAGCGTATCCATAGCGGGAACGACCTCGTGCGCGTACACGTTGGCCTGCTCCTGGCCATCGAGGGCCTCGGCCTTCTGATGTACGGCGTCGAGCGCCTTGATGGAGTCGTTGATGGCGGTGATACCGTTGCAGAGCTTGTTGAGCGTGTTCTGCTCGCACTGCATGGCGGCCTCAGCACCGGCGGCACGAATAGTCTCAAGGCCCTTAGCGACCTTGGTGGCATAGGCGGTAATGACCGGGCGATAGGTACGACGCGCCTCGCGAACCATCGTGGTGGCCTCGATGTTCATGAGCTTGTTGTACTTCTCGAGCTTGCAGTCGTAGCGGCACTGGGCCTCGGCCTTGGTCAGGACACCCGTCTCCTCAAAGAGCGCAATGGCCTTATCGGAAACAAAGGCGGGAAGAGCGTCGGCCGTGGTCTTGTTGTTGGCAAGGCCGCGCTTCTCGGCCTCGATGGGCCACTCGTCGGAGTAACCGTCACCGGAGAACAGGATGCGCTGGTGATCGGTCAGCACCTTCTTGCAGTACTCGAGCGCGGCGTCCTGGAACTTATCCTCGGGCGTACCCTCGAGTGCGTCGGCGAAGGACTTGAGCGACTTGGCCACGGCAGCATCGAGCACCAGGTTGGAGTCGGAGACGTTCTGCTCGGAGCCGCAGGCACGGAACTCGAACTTGTTGCCGGTGAAGGCGAACGGGGAGGTGCGGTTGCGGTCGGTGTTGTCCTGCATCAGCTTGGGCAGGGTATCAGCGCCCAGGTCGAGCACGCCGCGCGTGGCGTGGACGGAAGCCTTGCCGTCGATGATCTTCTCGACAACCTCGGTAAGCTGGTCGCCCAGGAAGATGGACATAATCGCCGGAGGAGCCTCGTTGGCGCCCAGACGATGATCGTTGCCGGCCGAGGCAACGGAGGCACGCAGGAGCTCCTGATAGTTATCGACGGCCTCGATCACCGCGGTGAGGAAGACGATGAACTGCAGGTTGTCGAGCGGGGTGTCGCCCGGGTCGAGCAGGTTCTCGGACTCGGTGCCAAGCGACCAGTTGTTGTGCTTGCCCGAACCGTTGATGCCCTCAAAGGGCTTCTCGTGCAGCAGGCAGACCAAGTCGTGACGGGAGGCGATGAGCTTCATCTTCTCCATCATGACCAGATTCTGGTCGATGGCCTCGTTGACCTCGCCGTAGACAGGGGCGAGCTCATGCTGGCAGGGAGCGACCTCGTTGTGCTTGGTCTTGGCAGGAATGCCAAGCGCCCACAGTTCATCGTCCAGGTCCTTCATATAGGACGAGACGGTGGGGCGGATAGCGCCAAAGTAGTGCTCCTCGAGCTCCTGGCCCTTGCAGGGAGCAGCACCAAAGAGGGTGCGCCCGGTGATGACCAGGTCCCTGCGCTTGCGGTAAGCGTCCTTCTTGATCAGGAAGTACTCCTGCTCATCGCCCACGGAAGGAACGACCTTCTTGGGGGTCTTACCAAACAGCGACAAAACGCGCTTGGACTCACGCGAGAGTGCGGTCATGGAGCGCAGCAGCGGGGTCTTCTTGTCCAGGGCCTCGCCCGTGTAGGAGCAAAAAGCCGTGGGGATGCACAGGACATCGTCCTTAATGAATGCGGGGCTGGTGGGATCCCAAGCGGTGTAGCCACGGGCCTCGAAGGTGGCACGCAGGCCGCCGTTGGGGAAGCTCGAGGCATCAGGCTCGCCCTGGATGAGGTTCTTGCCCGTAAACTTGGTAATGGCGGTGCCGTCGTGGTTGGGCTCGAGGAAGCTGTCGTGCTTCTCGGAAGTAATGCCCGAAAGCGGCTGGAACCAGTGCGCGTAGTGCGTCGCGCCCTTGGAGATGGCCCAGACCTTCATGGCGTGGGCAACGGCGTTGGCCACATCCAGGTCGAGCGGCTCACCGTCCTCGAGGGTTGCAGCAAGGCGCTTCCAAATGTCCTTGGGGAGGTAGTCCTTCATGACTTCCTCAGAGAACACCATGGTCCCGAAGCGGTCAGTAAGTTCGGCCATACGGAACTCCCTTCGTATCGGCACCGCGTGAGAAGCGGTGTTGATTACTAACGAACGAGTCATAGATTAGGCTCGTCGTGTTTCCGCAACATTACCGTTATGTTGCTGTCACGAAACCAATCAATGAGGTTACCGCATCGCGGCGGCGTTGCCGCCCTCAACAGCCAATCAACTGTATAAATTGCAGACCTCTCCCCATGGTTTAAGGGTAGTCAATTTGGGATGGGGCTCTATTAACTGGTATTTCGCATCAGATACCAGTCTTTATAGCCCCATCCTAGATTGACCGCTCTGCTATAGGGAATGTCGATAGCAAGGCATCTTTGATTGGTATCCCCGAATAGCGAGTGAAACTCCACCGTGACACAGTGGTGCTGTAGAATCCTTACAACACATCACACTATTACGTATCTAAAGGAGCACGATATGCGCGTCGACGAGGTTTTTAAGCAGGCAGCATCCCAGGGCACTGTGCCCGTTTCGTTTGAGATGTTCCCGCCCAAGGGCGAGCTGACCCTCGATACGGCTCGCGAAGTGGCGGGCAACCTGTGCAAGCTTTCGCCGAGCTTTGTCTCGGTCACTTGTTCCGCTGGCGGCTCGGGCAACGGTGCCACCACCGCCCCCATCGCGCATATGATTTCGAGCGAATTCGACACGCCCTCGGTAGCGCACCTCACCTGTGTGGGCCGTACCCACGCCGATATCGCCGCCAAGATCGACGAGTACCGCTCCGCCGGCGTGGAAAACGTGTTGGCCCTGCGTGGCGATCTCCCTGCCGGCGCGACCGAGGACGACAAGCCCGCCTCCGACTACGCCTACGCCCGTGACCTCATCCCCGAGCTCGTCGACGCCGGCTTTTGCGTGGGCGCCGCAGCCTACCCCGAGGGCCACATTGCCTGCGAGGATCTCAACCTCTCGGTCGAGCACCTCAAGCAAAAGCAAGACGCCGGCGCGAGCTTCTTCGTGACGCAGCTCTTTTTTGATAACGAGTGCTTCTATCGCTTCCGCGAGCTTGCCGACAAGGCCGGCATCACCGTGCCTATTACCGCGGGCATCATGCCGTTTATGGGCAAGTCGCAGATCAGCCGCATGGTCTTTATGTGCGGCGCGTCGCTGCCCTCCCCCGTCATCAAGATCCTCGCCAAATACGAGAACGACCCCGAGAGCCTGCAGGCAGCCGGTGTAGATTATGCCGCCCGCCAGCTTTGCGACCTCAAGGAACACGGCGCCGACGGTCTGCACCTGTACACTATGAACCGTCCTGCAATCGCCGCGACCATTATGGAGCGTCTGGGGTAATGGAAAAACCGCACGTCGATACAACCGTTGTCGAAGTGCCGGCCGACCTTGCGTCGCCGGCGCTTTACCGTATCGACGCTGCCCACCACCCTCGTGTCGACCGTGCCGAGATGCTGCGGTATCTGGGCTACGGCGGCCAGCAGATTGAGCCCGAGCTGTCCCGACGAATTGAGCTTGTAGTCGAGCGCCTAGAGCTGGATATCGAGCCCCGCGGCGTGCGACGCGTGTTTGCCGTCGATGCCACGGGCGTCGACGAGCAGGGCGAGCCCTGCATCCGCTTGGTTGGCACCAATGTTGAGCTGCGGGGTCGTGATATCTATCGCCACCTTAAGGACGCCCGCCTTGCCGCACTCATGGCATGCACACTCGGCATGGACGCCGAGCGTCGCCTGCGCACCACGGGAGCTCAGCAGCCCCTAGAGGGAGCCGTGCTCGACGCCGCATGCTCCGCCTACGCGGAGGCCGCCGTCGAGCAGATGGACCAGCAAGTCAAGGCTGCGGCCGCCGCACACGGGCTCGCCGGTAACTGGCGCTTCAGTCCCGGCTACGGCGACTGCCCGCTTACGGCACAGCGCTCAATCGTGGACGCGCTCAACGCCACGCGGCTCATCGGGCTTACCGTCACGCCCACCAGCCTGCTCATGCCCACCAAGAGCGTGACCGCGGTGATCGGTCTGTTCGACGGCGAGGTCCACGACGCCCAGAGCCACCCCACCTGCAATATCTGCCGCATGCGCGAGCACTGTCGCTTCCGCGCCGCCCACACCACCTGCTATTCCAGCCATTAGGAGCCCTCGATGTTTACTCCGCTTATCACTCATGATTCTGACGGCACTGCATTGGCGGCACCCGTTGATGCCGCACGTCGCAACGGTGCCACGTACAAGACGCGCACGATCGACGATCTGCGCATTAAGGACGATCGCCTGCGTGCGGCCATCGAGGGCACGGGGCATCTGCTGTTCGACGGCGGCATGGGCACCATGCTGCAGGCGGCCGGCATGAAGGCCGGAGCCCTGCCCGAGCTGCTCAACTTTGAGGAGCCCCAGGTCATTACCGACATTCAGCGACAGTACGTCGAGGCCGGCTGCGACGTGATCACCGCCAACACCTTTGGCGCCAACGCCCACAAGCTCGACGGTACCGCCACCGTGGCAGATGTCTTTGCCGCCGCTGTCGCCTGCGCCCGCGCAGCCGGTGCCCACTACGTCGCCGGCGATATCGGCCCCATCGGCGCGCTGCTGCGCCCCCTGGGTACCCAGAGCTTCGACGAGGCCTACGACCTCTTTGCCGAGGAAGTGCGCGCCGGCGTCGATGCGGGCGTGGACCTCTTTATTATCGAGACCATGACCGACCTTGCCGAGATCAAGGCGGCCGTCCTCGCCTGCCGCGAGAACTCCGACCTGCCCGTCTTTGCCACCATGACCTTTGAGGAAGACGGTCGCACGTTCCTGGGCACGAGCCCCGAGGTCGCCGCCATCACCCTCGACGCCATCGGCGCCGACGTCCTTGGCATCAACTGCAGCCAGGGCCCGGCCGAGCTCCGAGGACTCGCCGCGCGCATGCTCACCGTCACCGACAAGCCCGTTATGGTGCAGGCCAATGCGGGACTGCCCCGCGTGGACGACGACGGCAACACCGTCTTTGATATCCAGGCGCCCGAGTACGCCGCGGCCGTCGCCGGCATGATCAAGGATGGCGTGAGCGTCGTGGGCGGTTGCTGCGGCACCACGCCCGCGCACATGGCGGCCTTGCGCACGCTTATCGACAACCACACGCCCAGTCCGCGTCACCGCAAGCCCAGCATGTCGGTCACGAGCGCCCAGACGGTCGTGGACCTTCCCTGCGATGGCCACAAGATCGCCGTCATCGGCGAGCGCATCAATCCCACCGGCAAAAAGCGCCTGCAGCAGGCCCTGCGCGACGGCGATCTGGACTACGTCGTAAGTCAGGGCATCAGCCAGCAAGAACAGGGCGCCGATATCCTGGACGTTAACGTGGGCCTGCCCGAGATCGACGAGGTCAAGATTATCCAGCAGGCCACCGAGCAGCTCCAGGGCTCCACGCTCCTGCCGCTGCAGATCGACTCCACCGATCCCGCCGCTGTCGAGGCCGCCGTACGCCGCTATGCCGGCAAGCCCATCATCAACTCGGTCAACGGCAAGCAGCAGATCATGGATGAGATCTTTCCGCTGGTTGCCCACTACGGCACCAACGTCGTCGGCCTTACGCTCGACGAAGGCGGCATCCCCGATACCGCCGAGGCCCGCTTCGCCATCGCCGAGCGCATCGTGGCCGAGGCCGCCCGCTACGGCATCGGCCCGGACCGCATCCTCATCGACTGCCTGGTCATGACCACCTCGACCAACCAGCGCCAGGCTGAGCAGATCCTGCGCGCCATGTCCCTGTGCAAGGAGCGCCTGGGCGTCAAATGCGCGCTTGGCGTGTCGAATATCAGCTTTGGCCTGCCCGCGCGCCCGCTGCTGGGCTCGGTCTTTTTGGCCGCCGCCTTTGGCGCGGGCCTGGACGCCCCCATCATGAACCCGGGCTCCAAGCGCTTTATGGACACCGTCTACAGCTATCGCGTCCTGAGCGTTGAGGACGAGGGCTCGACCGGATACATCGAGCGCTATGCCGGCTGGACCGATCCGTACAAGATCGCCGCCAACCCGGCAGCGGCTCAGGCCGCATCGACCGACACCGTGCCCGCTGCTGGCACCGCTGGCACCGACGGCAACGACGACCCGATTCGTCGCATGGTCGTCTCGGGCCGCAAAGGCGAGATCGCTGCCGAGACCGAGCGTCTGCTGGCAGACCACGACGCCATGGACCTCATCAACAATCACTTTATCCCCGCCCTCGACGAAGTTGGCGTCCTCTTTGACCAGGGCAAGTTCTTCTTGCCTCAGCTTATGGCCTCGGCCGAAGCCGCACGCGTGGGCTTCGACACCATCAAGCGCCTGATGCCCGCCGGCGAGATCGCCGACAAGGGCAAGATCTGCGTGGCCACCGTCAAGGGCGACATCCACGATATTGGCAAGAACATCGTCAAAATGCTGCTCGACAACTACGGCTACACCGTCTTTGACCTGGGCCGCGATGTCGATCCGCAGGAGGTACTCAAGACCGTCAAGGAGCGCGATATCAAACTCGTCGGCCTCTCGGCGCTTATGACCACCACCGTCGTCGCCATGGAGGAGACCATCAAGCTGCTCCATGCCGAGGTTCCGGGCGTCAAGATTATCGTAGGCGGCGCCGTGCTCACCCCCGAATACGCCAAGCAGATCGGCGCGGACTACTACGCCAAGGATGCCGCCGAAAGCGCGCGCATTGCCGAAGAGGTCTTTGGGCAGTAACACAACGGAAACAACCGAGCACTAAAACGTGCCGCACGCGCCACTTGGCACGTGCGGCACGTTAGAATAGATAAGACTATGCTCGTTTTGGCAGATAGGAGCGCAAGGATGGCGATCACGCCTGCAGAAATCGCGGAAACCCGCGGCATGGTTGAGGAGCAGAACCTCGACATCAGGACCATCACCATGGGTGTTTCGCTCATGGGTTGCGGCGACGAGAACCTCGACCGCATGTGCACGAAGATCTACGACCACGTGACGCACACGGCTGAGCATCTGGTCGAGACCGCCGAGAACCTCGAGCGCGAGTACGGTATCCCCATCGTCAACAAGCGCGTTTCCGTCACCCCGGTGGCGCAGATCGCCGCGTGCTGCAAGGATGAGGACCTCACCCCCATCGCGCACGCCCTCGACCGCGCGGCCGAGACACTCGGCATCGATTACCTGGGCGGCTTCTCCGCACTCGTCCAGAAGGGCATCGGCGACGCCGATCGCCGCGTTATCCAGTCCATCCCCCAGGCGCTCGCCACCACGAGCCGCGTCTGCTCCAGCGTCAACGTCGCCAGCCTGCGCGCCGGTATCAACATGGATGCCGTGCTCATGGCCGCCCAGACCATCATCGATGCCGCTAAACTCACGGCCGACCAGGATTCCGTCGGCGCTTCCAAGTTTGTCTGCTTTGCCAACATGGTCGAGGACTCCCCGTTTATGGCGGGCGCCGTCCACGGCGGTGGCGAGGCCGACGCCGTCATCAACGTGGGTGTCTCGGGCCCCGGCGTTATGGCCGCAGCCCTGGAGACGCTGCCCGATTCCGCCTCGATGATGGAAGTCGCCGAAAAGATTAAGCAGACCGCCTTTAAGATCACCCGTGCCGGCGAGCTCATGAGCCGCGAGGCCGCCCATCGTCTGGGTGTCGAGAAGGGCATTGTCGACCTGTCGCTGGCTCCCACGCCTGCCATCGGCGACTCCGTCGCGCGCATCCTCGAGATCATCGGCGTGGGCACCTGCGGTGGCCCGGGCACGACCTGCGCGCTCGCCATGCTCAACGATGCCGTCAAGAAGGGCGGCGTCATGGCCAGCTCCAGCGTGGGCGGTCTTTCCGGCGCCTTTATCCCCGTGTCCGAGGACGCCGGCATGATCGCCGCCGTCGAGGCCGGTGCGCTTTCGCTCGAGAAGCTCGAGGCCATGACCTGTGTGTGCTCCGTCGGCCTGGACATGATCGCCATCCCCGGCGACACCCCGGTCGAGACCATCGCCGGCATCATCGCCGACGAGATGGCCATCGGCGTCATCAACAACAAGACCACGGCCGTCCGCGTGATTCCCGCCATCGGCAAGGGCGTGGGTGACTGCGTCGAGTACGGCGGCCTGTTCGGCCGTGCACCCATCATGCCGGTGAACCCCAACGCCGGCACCGTGCTTGCCCATCGCGGTGGACGCTTCCCGGCGCCGCTGAACTCGCTGAAGAACTAGCCTAGGGATACGAGGCGAGGAGCCCCGCCGCCGGGCGGCAGACATATAAGGTCGCCTGCTCGGACAGTCCTGACTCGCACGGAGAGCACATTAAGTGCTCTCCGGCTCGTGCGGAACTCGCGATCGACCTTATATGTCTGCCGCCCGGCGGCGGGGCTCCCGCACATCTCAACCTTGGCTGGGTTCTGGCTCAGTGGCAGTCGCTTCGCTTCTGCCCGCCTTGGTTGGTGTGGCGGTTTGGCGTTGGAGCGGTTCTTTTTCTGATATATGCTGGTTGCGGCTCTTCTTTTGGGAGGAGCCGCTTTTTTGTTGTGAGGGGGATGGCCCGTGGCTGATGGTGTAATTCAATCTGAGCTGCTTTCTGCGGATTGGAATGGCGAATGGATGCGTCTGCAAGCTGATCGGCGGCGGGCTGATGATTCTTTTGAATGGGATAAGCGGGCTCGGCATTTTCGGCCGTTGGAGACTGCCCCGTATGCCCGGGACTTTATCAAGCTGTTGGCATTAAAGCCTGGTGAATCCGTGCTCGATATGGGGTGTGGAGCTGGGTCGATTGCTATTCCGCTTGCTCAGGCTGGGCATCCTGTGATTGCGGCTGATTTCTCCCCTGCCATGCTGGGCACCCTTGATGCTGGCATTGAGTATTACGGACTCGAGGATCTTATTACGCCGCTTGAGCTTGCTTGGGATGATGATTGGGATTTGGTTGGACCGGTCGCGAAAGCGGTAGATGTTGCCTTTGCCAGTCGCTCTGTCACCACGACCAACCTAAAAGGCGCGCTTGCTAAGCTTGATCAAACGGCTCGTCGGCGTTGTGCTGTCACGATGGTCGCCAACTCCAGCCCACGCTATGACCTGCACCTAATGAACGCCATCGGTGCCTCGGTTACCTGCAGTAATGGCTTTGTGTACGCCTTCAACATCCTCATTCAGATGGGTGCCCTGCCGCAGGTTACGTACTTTGAATCGCCTCGTCGCGATACCTTCGATAGCCTTGAGGCGGGCGTGGCGGACTTCTCCCGCATGCTCGAGCACGGTAACGAGGATAAGATCGACCGTCTGCGCGTCTACGTCGCTCAGCATATGATTGAAAATCCCCATGCCGGCGAGCCAGGGTCCAAGGGCGTGCCGCAGGGGCGCTACATGCTCGACCACGTACGCAAGGTCCGTTGGGCGTTTATTGCATGGGAGCCGGTCTCTTCGAGCCGTCCATAGACCGCTTTCGGCCGCCGTACACGTCCGCCTGCAACCCGCGTTGTTCTCCCGTTCGGCATCCGCATTCTTTTTGAACTGGGCAAACGCGCCCCACACCGCGCCGTTCCTGCGCTATCGTGGGACAGCTCACGTAGATTAAGGCCCCGTCGCGGGGCGCCCCATACATAGAAAGCGAGAACCCATGGCACTGACAGGAGCCCAGGTCAAGCAGCTTCGCAGCATGGCCCATCACCTCAACCCCGCCATCATCATCGGTAAGTCCGATGTCAACGAGGGCACCGTCGAGCAGACGGTCGCCTACCTGGAGAAGCACGAGCTCGTTAAGTGCTCCGTGCTCGATGGCTCCAGTCTTTCCGCCCGCGAGGCCGCCGAAGAGCTCGCTGAGCGCTGCCACGCCGAGGTCGTCCAGGTCATCGGCCGCAAGTTCTCGCTGTATCGCGAGTCCTCGCGCAAGGACATCGAGAAGATCAAGCTCGTCTAAGAGCCAATGATCCTGCGAGCCAACACATAGCAAGCTTTCGGGTGCCCAAGTACTTCGGGCGCCCGTTTTTTATCGCTCGACCAGCACGCGATTGAGCCGCCCCTCCACCAAGCGCTCGTATAGACGCCGCGTCTCGGGCTCGGGCACGCCATTGACCTGCTCCCTCAGATGGTGCATATGCCCGCTGTACAGCTCGACGATATCGCGCCGCCGCCCCGCCGCACTGTAGACGCGCATGGCGCAGCGCACCATATCCTCACGCGCCGTTTCCTGTCGAAGCCCCGACTCCGCCAGCCAAATCGCCGACTGCAGATCGTTTTCTTCTAGAGCGGCATTTGCTCCCTTAATCATGCAATCGATGTACTTTGACTGCATAATGCGTCGCATACGCAAAAAGTAGGTGGGGTTACAGCCATTGGGAACATACAGCGGTCCGGCATAAAGCTGCTCAATCTTAAGGCACAGCTCAACTAAATGGGGCCCGCGTGCGCCCGTGCGATTTCCCAAAACCTCGCGGCTTATCTGGTCAAACAGCCGTACATCGGTCTTGACGTAGTCGCCGTTGAGTCCGATGCATTCATTTTGGATGAGCACACACGACTTGCCATCCGGCGTCGGTCCCAAAGCCGACCGCAAGCGCGATATCGTCGAGTACAGGTTGTTGCGGGCGCTATTGAACTCGGCATGGGGCCACAACTCCATGGCCAGCGTCTCACGATCGACGAGCGCATCCATGCCCAGCGCAAGCCGCTCGGCAAGTGTCGCCGCCTTCTTGCGGCGCCACATTTTGTCCGTGATGGGAAACCCGTCGCGCTCGGCGCGAAACGCGCCAAACATGCGAATCTCAATATGGTCGATGGTATCAACGGCTTCAACCTCGCCGGCCTGGAACAGGCGCTCGCCCTCCCCTTCCAAATCGTCGCGCAGCGAGTACCGCGACAGCTCGCGCACGGGAAGCTTCTTGCGAATCCTGGTCGCCGGCTCGCCCAGACAATGCATGGCAAGGCGCGCAAAGAGCCGATACGATGGCTCCAGAATCCCCGCGCGATTCATGGACATCCAGGCCGCAAGATCGCTATCTCGCCCCGCACAGGCCAAATGCAGTGCCACCATCCAGGCCTCCGCTCCACCAACCTGCGTCTGGCTTATATCGAGCAACTCCGCTTCCTCGCGCACCGAAACCATCGAGGTGTTACGCAGATACGCCGCGCGCTCCAGCAGCAATGCGTTATCGCGCATGTACGCAATCGACTCCTCGGCAAGTTTGAGCACTTGGACCGCACGGAACTTTGCATTAACCGGCCGTCCCTCTGCCAGCGACTGCCAGCCTTCTAGCAACAGGCCAAACAGCTGAATCTGGTTGTCGCGCATGCGCACGGCAAAACGATCGAGCTCGTTGAACGCCGCGTCGTCGGTTACCGGCAGGCCGGAAAGGAGCCGCCGTGCCGCCAACACCATGCGCACCCAGATAGCCATCGCCTTAAGCCCACGCACGTCGAGCGCCTCCCGCACCACCGTCATCTCGTCGTCGCGCTCGTCGGTTCCCGTAAACGACCCGTCAAAGAGCTCCACCAGCATGCTATCGGCCCGTATAACAATCCCCGCGATGTCGAGCTCACAGTCGTAGGCCTTGCTCGTTTTGAGCTGCTGTAGAACGCCGCCGTCATCTCCCCGCTCGGATAGGCAGCGCTTGACCTCGATATGCGCGGACAACATATCGAGTGCGGTATGGGATGTCTCGATTTCTGGCACGGCCAGGTTCGTAGGAAGCCCAAGCCCGTTGTCCCCATAGCAAACAGCCGTCAGTGTCTGGGCCACCCTCCATGAAACAGGGTCTATTTCGCAGGCCGCCCGTTCGCCCCCGCGCTCGATGACCGATGCCATATAGCGAGCGAGCTTTGTATTGGACACGCTGACCGCTGCCAAATACACGCCGAGCGCCTCGGCAGGCGTTGGCTCTGGAGCCGGATCGTCGGCATCGATCGTACCCAGCGCTGCTCGGCAGATATCGGCCCCGTGCCCCGTCAGAGCAAGATCGACCCCATACTGCCCAGCAAGTTCAAGGACCGCTCCACGGTCCAAAAAGGCGTCCGCCAGGCCCATCGCCGCATCGCATCGGCCCGCTTTAAGCAAAATCCGGGCCGCCCTCGGAACAAGTTCGGGGCGAACCTCGGCCACCAACTTACGCAAACGCAAGCGTCCGTTATCCTCCGTGCCCAGACACGTAAAACTCCGCTCGGCGGGGTCCAAGCCAAAGATCGGGTAGTCGCGTACAAAGTAGGACTGGTCGACCATCGACAGCCTCACCCCACAAGCCTCGAGTTCTGCGATATTGCCCTCGCCCATCAAAATCATGAGACATGCCACGCAAAACAGCGCATTATTGTCGAGCGAAGCCAGATCGACAAGTGCCGCGCCATATACGTTGACAATCTCGTTTTCGAGCAGACCGGCTACGTCGCCTTGGCCATACAGACCCGTCTGCAATGCCGAAACGAGCTCGGGCACGCCCTGCGTGAGCTGATAAAAGTCGAGCGATGTGCTGATCGAAAACGCCGATGCCCACGCCGAATACTCATAGGCATGCACCTTGAGCATCTGCGCATTGATCTTAACCGAATCGCCCAGCCCATGAATCAGCTGACGATTTGAAGGACGGCAGGAGATAAAGACCCCTACCCCCATGGCGCGCAGGCCGCGAATCCTGTCGATGAGGTCTTCGGTATCGTGCTGATCGAGGTTTGGCACATTATCAATCGCGATAAGGGAGTGCGGTTTGTCTTTGAGTTCTTCGGTAACCACCTCGAGCTGCATAAACACCTCGCGCCCAGTGGCGCGATCGGCCTCGATAATCCGCACGGGGCCTCGCGTCGGGTCGCATTTAACCTCATGGGTGTACTGCAGCAGCACCGAGGTCTTCCCAAACCCGTCGGGCGCATAAAGAACCACGATGCCGGCCTTTCGGCCCTTGGCGATAAGCTCATTCATCAAGCGTTCGCGTCGCACCATATAGCCACCGCCCAGCGGCATCAGCTCGAGGTCGTCCATACTGCCCAAATCGTTTACCATGCCCGCTCCTCAACTCGACCGTATGGACACTGTAACCGCAAGACCATACAAGCCGCGCTATGAATAGAGCGACCTTGTGTTTTAGGTTGTCTTTTGGTACGCAAGCGGCAAGTTTTTGTACAGTGAGGACCGATTGTTATTAATCCCCCGACTAATCGGTCTTTAAGCAGGTAAATGAGCTTGTCAGCTTGTCCCATCCCAGTGGCAGTGTAACGCATGCGAACATGGTTCACCCCTGTCATTCAACTCGCCTAGCACCCGCTACCGTCTACGACCTTTTAGTGGCATTTTTGCATAGAATCTGGTATGGAATGAATCAAGCTGTTTGACATCCGGCATTCGCCAAGCTTGCGGCAAGATTTTGGTCAAGCGGGCGGAAAGGGATAGCAAAAAGGCCCCCGCAAAGCGGAGGCCTTAGGCAAGGCTATGTCGAGGTGCAGGATTCGCGCTACTCGCAGAGCGAAAGGGCGGCCTCGTCGGCAACGACAACGCAGTTGGTGTGCAGCTGCAGGATCGAAGCCGGGCACGCGGGCGTAACCGGACCATAGCACATGTCATGCACGGCCTGAGCCTTGGCCTCGCCGTTGGCGACGACCAGGATCATGCGGGCATACATGATGGTCTGGGTACCCATGGTGTAGGCCTGGCGGGGAACATCGTCGATGCTGTCGAACAAGCGGCTGTTGGCCTGAATGGTGCTCTCGGTGAGGTCGACGCAGTGCGTGCCCTTGGAGAAGTGGTCATCGGGCTCGTTGAAGCCGATGTGGCCGTTGTTGCCAATGCCGAGCAGCTGCAGATCCGGGTAACCGGCGGCGGCGACGATCTTGTCGTACTCAGAGCAGGCAGCGGCGGCGTCGGGGTTGGAACCGTCGGGCACATGCGTGTTGTTCAGGTCGATGTTGATGTGATCGAAGAAGTTCTCACGCATAAAGTAGTGATAGCTCTGGGGATCGTCGTGCGAAAGGCCGCGATACTCGTCCAGGTTGTAGGTGCTGACCTCGGCAAAGTCGACGTCGCCCTTCTCGTACCAAGCAGCGAGCTGCTTGTAGGCACCGATCGGGGTGGAGCCGGTGGCAAGGCCCAGCACACAGTCGGGCTTGAGGATAACCTGCGCCGAGATGATATTGGCGGCCTTGCGGCTCATATCCTCGTAGTCTTTAGCTTTAATGATCTTCATTACGCATCCTTTCTCGTACAAGAGAGGCAAGGCTCCCCTTACAAGCACTTGCCCGCGGCCCGCGTCGGCCGCAACCAACGTGTGCGGCCACCAGGGCGAGGTCGCGTAATGTATGTGTCTCGTGTCTACCCGCGTCGAGGCCCCTGCCCGTCCACGGTGACCCGAAGCCTTTTAGCTTCGGACAAGTCCCATCTTGCCACGGAGGGCGTCCTCTTTCAAGGGCGCCCTCCGTAAACGTGTTTGAATTGTAGGCTAATGGCCACGTGCACTTGCTAGCGCTCGCGAGCAACGATGAGCTGGTCCATCTCTTCGACATGCACGCCAACGGAGCCCTTGATACTCGAGAACTCAACGGAGTTGCACACCAAGATGGGAACCGTCACATCGTAGCCCTCGGCAGCAATTGCCTCGCGATCGAACTCAATGAGCACATCGCCCTTATGGACGATGTCACCCACTTGCGCATGTACGGTAAAGTGCTTGCCCTCAAGCTGAACAGTGTCCAAACCAACGTGGATGAGCACGTCCAAGCCATCGACCGTGTTGAGCGCAACGGCGTGACCCGTGGGAAAAATGGCCTCGACCTTGGCATCAGCCGGTGCAATCACACGCGTGCCGGTAGGCTGAATCGCCACGCCCTGGCCCAAAAGCCCGGTGGCAAATGTCTGGTCGTTTACCTCGGAAAGCGGAATGACGTCGCCCGAGATGGGAGCATCCAGCGTAAGGACTCGACCACGCATACCAAAAGACCTTAGGACTTTAGTGAACATGCTCCCCCTCGGACATACCAATCGACCAAAATAGCCTTAACAGTTTACCACTTGGCACTCGTTTTTGACCATTAGGGAAGTTCGCGCTTGACAACCTCGACGATGTCGTCGACAACGCGCTGGGTCAGCTCGTGCGTCTCGGCCTCGGCCATAACGCGGACCAGCGGCTCGGTACCGCTCGGACGCACCAGAATGCGGCCGCGGCCGTCAAGCTCCTTCTCGGCAGCAGCGACGGCATCCCAGATGGGCTGGCAATCATCCAGACCAGCCTTGTTGTCGGAATGCACGTTGACGAGTACCTGCGGGTACTTCTTCATGATGCCGGCAAGATCGGTGAGGGTACGACCAGTGCGCTTGAGCACGGCCAGCAGCTGCAGAGCCGTCACCAGGCCGTCACCGGTGGTGTTATGCTCCAGGAAGATGATGTGGCCGGACTGCTCGCCGCCGATGACGGCGCCGTCCGCAAGCATGCGCTCCAAAACGTAGCGATCGCCCACGGCGGTCTGAACCATCTCGAAGCCCTGCTCCTTCATAGCGATGGAGAAGCCCAGGTTGCACATGACGGTCGAGACGATCTCGGAGTTGGCGAGCTTGCCGCGGGCGGCGAGGTCAGAACCGCAGATAGCCAGGATGTAGTCACCATCGATCTCGTTGCCCTCGCTGTCCACGAACAGCACGCGATCGGCGTCGCCGTCGTGGGCCAGGCCGATGTCAGCATGGGTGCGCAGCACGAGCTCGCGCAGGGGCTCAAGGTGAGTGGAGCCGCACTCAACGTTAATGTCAGTGCCGCAGTAATCGGTGTTGATGGCATGGACCGTGGCGCCCAGGCGCTGCAGCGCGGCGGGCGTGGTCTGGCAAGAAGCGCCATGACCGCAGTCGACGGCAACGACCAGGCCATCGAGCTTAAGGCCGTCGAGCGTATCGATGGCGTGGTCGACGTATGCCTTGCGAGCGTCCTTCATCTTGATGATGTGGCCCACGCCGGCACCGGTCGGCAGCGTGTCGGCAGCCATGGCTTCCTCGGACATGACCCAGGCGCTGATCTCTTCCTCGACCGCATCGGGAAGCTTCATGCCCTTGCGGCTAAAGAACTTGATGCCGTTGAACTCCGGCGGATTATGCGAAGCAGAGATGACGATGCCGCCGTCGAGCTCGTTCTGAACGGTGAGCAGCGCCACGGCAGGCGTGGGGATGACGCCGCAGCAGTGCGGACGGCCGCCCTCGGCCATGATGCCGGCGGTCAGAGCGCTCTCGAGCATGGTACCCGAAAGACGCGTGTCGCGGCCGACGCAGATATCCGGACCAAGGAACTTGGTCGCCGCGCGGCCCAGGCGAAACGCGAGGTCGCACGAGAGGTCGGCATTGGCGACGCCACGGACGCCGTCGGTACCGAAGATGTTCTGGGGCATAGGATTGCTCCTTCCCTAGCAGGCGATATACAACCGCCCACCCTAGTCGAAAAAGAAAAGCGGGACCCGCCGAGGAATCGGCAGGCCCCGCTTGTACATTGTATCTCGAAAGGAGATAAAACCTTAGCGCTTGGAGAACTGGGGAGCGCGGCGGGCCTTCTTGAGGCCGTACTTCTTGCGCTCGACCACGCGAGCATCGCGCGTAAGGAAACCGGCCTTCTTGAGGTCAGCACGGTAGTCGCCAGCGTTCAGAAGAGCGCGAGCGATACCCAGGCGCAGAGCGCCGGACTGACCGGAGATGCCGCCGCCATCGCACAGAGCGATAACGTCGAACTGACCGGCAGTGTCGGTCACCTTGAAGGGAGCAAGGGCGTTCTCAACGAGCTGATGACGGCCGAAATACTGCTCGGCGTCACGCTTGTTGATGGTCACCTTGCCGGTGCCGGGGACGAGACGGACGCGGGCGACGGCGTTCTTACGACGGCCGGTACCCTGGTAGACAACGGTGTTCTCAGCCATCTTTAAGCCTCCAGCTCAATCTTCGTGGGGTTCTGGGCAGCATGCGGATGCTCGGCACCAGCGTAGACCTTAAGCTTGGTCATCTGGGCACGGCCGAGGGTGGTCTTGGGCAGCATACCGCGAACGGCGCGCTCGATGACCTTCTCCGGGTGCTTCTCCATAGCCTGGCGGAAGCTCTCAGCCTTGAGGCCGCCGTTGTAGCCGCTGTGGCGATAATAGGTCTTCGTGTCGGCCTTGTTACCGGTAAGCTGGACCTTATCGGCGTTGATGACGACAACGAAGTCGCCGCAGTCGCTGTTGGGCGTGAACTGGGGCTTGTTCTTACCGCGCAGGATCATTGCGATCTGGGTGGCAAGACGGCCCAAGACAGCACCATCGGCGTCGACGAGAACCCAGTTGCGCTGGACCTCGCCCTGCTTGGCGTAGTGAGTCGATTTCGAAATCACTTAGACTCCTCCATGTACAGTACGTGTTGTTACAGAGATTCACGGGGCTCTGCAAGTAACCCGTCCATATTACCCCGCTCGCCGCCCGAGTCAACAGGTATTTTGGCTCCGACCAGAGTTTCTGCACATGTCATCCACGAGCCGTGACGTTGCAGCGCTAGCGCTCGACAAATGCCTCGATATCTCCCAGCAAGCGCTTTGCCTCCTGGCGGCCCTGGATATACAGATCGAGCAGCTTTGCTGGATCGTGCTCGACATGGCCGACCTCGACCGGCTTTTGCGGAGCGATGACCAGCGCACGGCCCTCGCGCTCATACTGCCACAGGTGCATGCGCTGGAGGTTATAGCGGTCGTGGCGCGTCTCGATAGCCTCGAGCAGATAGGGGTAGTCGGCATAGCGGGCGCGTGCGGCGGGCATAAACTCGTAGGCCTTTTTCTCGTACGAGCGGTCCTGCGTGACAATGACGACCGCACGGTCAAAACCGGCCTCCTCCAGCACATGCCCGATAGGGACCGAATCGGCTACGCCGCCGTCGACGTATTTGTGCCCGTCGATCTCGACCGGCGGCGTCACCAGCGGCAGCGAGGTAGAGGCGCGCACAGCATCGAGGTCGAGCACGGCGCTTTTGACCGGCAGGTATGCGGCAGTTCCAAAGAGCATGTCCGTCGCGACGGCGTACATCTCGATGGGGCTGGCGTCGAACGCCTCGTTGTCAAAGGGATCCAGGCGGTCCTGGATATCGTTGAAGATAAAGTCGTAACCCACGATGGAGCCCGTGGATGCGAAGGATGCGGCACCCATGTAGCGGTTGTCATTGCAGAAGGTCAGGTTGATGCGATTGACGCGACCGATCTGGTGCGACTTGTAGTTGACGCCATTGAGCGCACCGGCCGAGACGCCGTACACCGCCGGAATTTCGACACCGGCCTCCATGAGAACGTCGAGTACGCCTGCGGTAAATTGTCCGCGGAAGCTGCCGCCCTCCAAGACGAGCGCGACCTTGCCGGCGTTCTTTGCCTTATCTTCTGCAGTCATATTGACCTCCTGCGATTGCGTTTTGGCTTTCTTCTACCCAGTTTTGGGATGGAGGGCGCATAGGTTTTTCGAGGCGGCAGGTGAAGCGGAAAGTGCGTCCCAGTTTGAGGCGGGATTCCGGGATGAACTTTCCGTTTGGACCGCCGTTGGGAAAGCGCGTCCCGTTCTGAGCGCGGATTCCGGGATGAACTTTCCGCTTGAGGCGTCTTCCGGAAAATGAATCCCATTCCGAGCGTCGATTCCGGGATGCAGTTTCCGCCTGGGGCGACGTTGATGCGGGGCATGGCAGGCTGCAGTCCGATCGGCATCGCATCTGCATAGGGCTGAGGCTTTGCGCGGAGAATCCGCGTGTTCGCTTCGCGAACCCGCACCGGCTTCGGCCGCCTGCCGGCGTCCTCGCCCGCGAGCTAAAAACGCTTACGCGTTTTCTTTACGCTCGCGCCCTGCACAGAGTTCGATTCTCCGCGGTACGGGGCTTGCGTTGAAGCGGGGCATGGGCAGCCGGAGCTTAATCGACATCGCATCGATATTGGGTTGGGACTTTGCGCGGAGAATCCGCGTATTTGCTTCGCAAATCCGCACCGGCTTCGGCCGGCTGCCGCCGCCCTCGCCCGCTCGCTACAAACGCTTCGCGTTTGCTTAACGCTCGCGCCCTGCACAGAGTTCGATTCTCCGCGGTACGGACTAGAAATAAAAAGGCAGGTAGATATGAGTATCTACCTGCCTGTTACGTATGGTGGAGGCGCGGAGAATCGAACTCCGGTCCACGAAAGCCCCCTGATTGGCATCTCCAAGCTCAGTCGCTGGTTTAGTCTCGGACGCTTTGCGCACAGCGACACGCTCGCGGCGTCCTAACCGGTTCGGTCTTAGCCTGCGCCATACCGATTACGTGCGCAGGAGCATTCCCCTAACATGACGTCGCGCCGGTGTCGGGGAAATCACCGGGTTGACGCGCCGCTATAAATTAAGCAGCGAGAGCCATAGGCTCAAAAGAAGAGTTGTTGTCAATTCAATTTGACGGTACCCCTGTTTAACGAGGCGAGGAGACCTCGGCTTGCTTCCTCTCTCAGAGCTATCGTGTCGAAACCAGTCGCCCCCGAATGTCGGGAAAGTCTGGATGGCATCGGGCCTGCAAACACCCGATAACCGTCGACTTTTCAAGGAACATACGGGGCGAGCCCCGCTTGTGGAGTGTTATCTTACCACGTTCTGAAAGCGGACAGCTGTTCTATGCACGAGCTGTGAAGACCCCAATGTGCGCCGCACTTCGCACTTTTGTTACCGATCGCGTCACGTATATTTTCGCTGAGCAAAACAACTCGTCGAAAGGACCGTTATGGATACCAAACAGCAGCTCGTCAATGCCCTCGCAGGCCTGGGCTCAACCATTACCGAAGCCATGGATGTCATCGAGGGCTTTGTCCCCTGCGGACATCCCGCCCTCACGGTGTCGAACGCACTCGTCGCGCTGGACGCTGACGATGACGCAGCTCTCGCCCAGCAGCTTGAGACCGTCGGGGGCTTTATCGACCACGTGAGTGAGAACCGCGGCGTGACCGCCTACCACGGCATCGAGGTCGAGCTCGCGGGTCCCAAAGCCGATCTGCTCGCAGCAATCCGCGAGGTAGGCGCCCTTATGCAGACCGCAGGCGTCAAGAACACCCAGGTCAACGAGTGGGTCTACCGCAGCCTGGCGGCACTCGACAGCTCCGACGAAAAGGCAGCCGAGCAGCTCGCGGAAAGTCCCGCCATCAAGGCCGAGCTTTTGTAAATAGCAGGCGCGGGCCCCTTGGCGCATCGTCGTCCAAGAGGCCCGCAAACAGTTCGCGTCAGCCGATAGCCGCGCCGCCGCGTTCGCCCAAGGCCAAAATCGGCATCATCTGGCGCGGGGTCTTTGCTGCAAGATCGGCATGCTCGAGCAGTTTGCGATCGTTGGTCACCAAGTAATCGACCTGCGCGCGTTTGCATGCGGCGAGTACCAAGTTGTCCTCGTAATCGCGATGGAGCGTCAGATATTTATCGGCTAGCCACAGATCGGATGCATCAGCGCCCACGGCCGTGACGTTTTCGGTCATATTCCGAACAAACGCCAGCGCCGCATCGCCAATCGCGCGGGCAGAAGCCTCGTCAAGCGCTCCCCCGCTGGCAAGAACGCTACGCTTGAGTTCGTGTTGGACAACGTACAGCACGTCCTTGGCGATATGCACCGGAAAGAACAGCAATGCCCCCGCCTCCGTCGCCCGCCCAATAAACGCACGTGCGGCAAGCGACTCGGCATGGTCGACGCAAAACGAATCGACCCATACGTTGGCATCCACCATTATTTTGAGGGGAGCCCCACTCACAGGATCATCCCCTTTTGGCGATAGCGCTCGTCCATGGCCTCGGAATAGATTGCGTCCCAATCGCGATCGTCGGATACGGGCGACGCAGCGATGTCCAAATCTGCATAAAGCCGGTCTGCCGCTGCCCACGACGCGGCGAACGGTGTATCGGGCGCGACGGTCAGCCGCCGATCGTCGACGGCCGCAAGCACTTCCTTGCACTGCCCGCCACCCTGCGCGACCTTGGCCACCACCTTTTTGATGAGCTCGGGCAGTGACCCGCCCGAAAGCCGCAGCGCCTCCTCGGCACGGTTCTTGACCTGGCGATCCACGCGAACGTTCACCTGCGCCATGCCACTAACAGCACCCATCTCAACCTCACTTCCGGCAAATGCTAGCCATGCTAGCACTAGCTTATATCCTTGCTAGCCTATCGTCAAACAAAAGAAGGCCTGTACCCTGGCGGCTGTGGTTGCCGCCAGGGTACAGGCCATAGGCTCAATCGAAAAACGTTACCGCAGATACGCTTTCGCGTTGCCCAGGCTGTACGCAATCGTCGAGCCGTTGTGCAGGAGCGACGACGTCTGCGGCGTAATCGCGCCGGTAATGCCGAGCGCCAAAAGCGCCGAGTTGGTGAGCATCACCTTGGAATACGAGCTCGTCAGACGGTCGATGAGCCCCTGGCTCATACGGCGCAAGCGCACGATCGCCGCGAGGTCTGTATCGGCCAGGATGATGTCGGCGACCTCTTTGGCGATGTCGCTTCCGCCGCCCATGGCCAGGCCCACGTCAGCCAGACCCAGCGCCGGCGAGTCGTTGACGCCGTCGCCCACCATGGCAACGCGGCGCCCCTCGCGCTTGATCTGCTCCACATAGGCGTACTTGTCCTCGGGCAGCAGCTCGGCCTTAAACTCGTCGACGCCCGCCTCGCGCGCGATGCGCTCTGCCGTACGCTCGGAGTCGCCCGTAAGCATGACGACGTGTTTGACGCCCAGCGCGTGCAGGTCGGCAATGGCCTCGCGTACCCCATGCTTGAGCGGGTCCTCGATACCGAGCACGCCCACAACCGTGCCGTCGACCGCCAAGTACAGCGGCGATAGACCCTGCATCTGGGACTCGATGCGCTCCTTGATGTCGGACTCGAGCTGCGCGCCCTCGTCCTCAAATACAAAGTGCGCCGAGCCGATAATCGCTCGACGTCCCTCGATAGACGAGGCAATGCCGTGCGCCACGATGTACTCGACGGCGGCATGGCGTTCGCGGTGCTCGAGCCCACGCTCGCCCGCGGCGTTGACAACGGCGCGCGCCACCGGATGCGGAAAATGCTCCTCCAGACAGGCGGAAAGACGCAGGACCTCGTCCTCGCTCCAGCCATCGGTCGTAAGCACGCAAGCCAGGCGCGGCTGGGCCTCGGTCAGCGTGCCCGTCTTATCGAAGACAATGGTGTCTGCCTTGGCAAACGACTCAAAGTACTTGGCGCCCTTGACCATGACGCCCATCTTGGCGGCGTCGCTCATGGCGGTCATGACGGCGACTGAACCCGTGAGCTTGAGCGCGCACGAGTAGTCGACCATCAGCGCCGCGGAGGTCTTAATGAGACTGCGCGTGGTGAACGCGACCAGGCCCGCAAGCAGGAAGTTCCACGGAACGATCTTGTTGGCGAGGTCCTCCATGTGCGACTGGCCCTCGGATTTGAGCGAGTCGGCCGTCTGAACGAGCGAGACGATCGAGCGCAGTTTGGTCTGGGCCGTGTTGGCGCGCACGCGCACCAAGATGCTGCCGTCTTCGACGACGGTGCCGGCAAACACGTCGTCGCCCACGCCGCGCTCGACGGCAAGCGGCTCGCCGGTCAGGGTCGCCTGGTTGACCATGGCGCTTCCCTGCTCGACCACGCCATCGATGCAGATGGACATGCCGGTGCGCACGGCGACCAGGTCGCCGGGTTCAAGCTCGGTGGCGGCAACGCTCACCTCGGTGTCACCGACCACCTTTTGCGCCTTGTCGGGCACATCGAGCAGCGAGTTAATGAGCTCGTTTTCGCTCATGGCGCGCGTGTAGTCCTCGAGCAGCTCACCCACGTTGAGCAGGAACATCGTCTGGCCCGCGGTGTCGACGTCGCGCTTGACGAACGAGATGCCGATGGCCGACGCGTCGAGCACGGGAACGGTCAGGCGCGGCTGCGCGAGCTCGTGGAGGGCTGCGCGCAAAAAGGCCATGTAGCCGGCCACGGCAAAGACGGCACGCAGCGGCGTGGGCAAAAACCAACGGCGCGCGTAATGGGCGCCGACAAGCGTCGCCAGATCCATGACGAGCTTGTGCTTGCGCGGCTCGAGCTGCATCACGTAGCCCGACTTGGCGTCGGCGATGGCCTGGGCATCGAGCGCGCCGACAGCGGTCAGCACAGCGTCGCGGCTCGGCTCGTCGTATTCGAGCGCCATCTGGCCGATGCGGCCGTAGACGCGCACCTTGTGCACGCCGTCGATTTCGCCGCTGAGCTTTAGAAGCGCATCGAGATCGCTCTCTGGCACAGGACCCGCCAACTGGAGGCGGGTCCTGCCGGGGATCTCGCTGATAATCGAGAATCTCATAGTTTGTGCCTGGGAGCGTTACTCTGCTGCCTCGTCAGCAGCGGCCTCGCTCTGGGTGATGTAGGCCGCCTCGGCAACCATGTCGTCGACATTAGCCTTGGCCTGCTCGACCATGTCCTGGTAGCCGTTCTTGATGCGCATGCCGCACGCGATACCCTGCACGCAGGCGTTCTTTACCGGAGCGCTGGTGAGCAGCTTGATGCCGGCCGTGCCAAGCAGAAAACCGCCACCGACAAGCAGGGTGTTGAACGTGGACTTCTTCATGATGTCTCTCCCTTTTGCCGCATTGGACGCGGCACGGTGCCTCAGCACCCGAGTTACCAAACTTGCTCGAGCACACTATCAAAAAATAGTTTATCCAACAATTATGGTCAGCCATAACTAACTTTTTGGAAATTTATAGTCGGGAAATCTCCGGCTTACGACAAACCACTCGTCGCGACACACATCCGTGGCATCAGAGAATTCCCCTCCTCCGCCCCACTGATCGAGGTCTATTACTTTCCTGAGAAGTGAACGAGTAAAATCAGGCCCCCGAAGCATCCGCATTTTTCGCCAGCAAAACCGCAGGAAAAACTCGACAAAACCGCAGGAAAGCGAGACCAAAAAGTGTCGATGCTTCGGGGGTCCAAATAAGGTCGTTCACTTCCCGGAAAACCATTCACCTTCGATTTCCACTGCCCTGCAATGCGGTAAAGAGACGGTCCCTTTATCACATTGCGAGCGCTTTCTTGATAAGAGGAACGGATCGGTCGGCCAAATACAGTGGAATATTGAACACCCCATCGTCAAGCCTCAGATTCTTAAGGGAGTAACGGACTCTCAACGGGGTCGTCTCCGCATGTTTGTCGGCATAGTATTTCAAACTCTTGGAATGAACGACCTCTCCCGATTTGACCTCAACGGGAACGATATCGTTTCCAACTTGGATCAAAAAATCGACCTCGTGCCTTGGTTTCTCGTTAGTCCAATAGCGCGGAGCGGCATCCAGCTGCGGAAGCAACGCCTGAAGCACATAGTTCTCGGCAAACGAGCCTTTGAACTCAGAAAAAATCGCGTCCGAGATGGCGAATGCCGAAGCATCGAGCTTTGCCATACGGCGCAGCAAGCCAACATCAAGACAGTAGACCTTAAAGGCCTTGAGATCATCGTAGGCCGAGAGCGGTATTCCGCCGCCGGTATTAAGTCGCGCCGACGTGATCAGACCGGCATCGGCGAGCCATTCCAGAGCGTCCTCATATTCGCGGGCACGAGCCCCCTCGCGAACCGCACCCCAAACAAACTTTTTATTCTCGCGCGCCAGCTGCGTTGGAATTGAGTTCCAAATTTGCGAAAGCTTAGCGAACTGTGCACGACCACCGTGCTTGGCAAAATCACGCTCATAGGAATCCAAGAGGTCGGATAACACTTTATCAACCTGAGCAATGTCACCCGTTTCGACCCACCGACCAAGAGCTTCCGGCATGCCACCGCATGCAAAATAGCGGCGAAGGTGCTCGACGAGTCTGACATGAAAGAAATCCGGTACCGCCTCGATCTGATCCAGACCGCCAAGATACGCATCATAGTTTGAGGCGCCTTCGGCCTTTAAAAACTCAGAAAAGCTCATGGGGTGCATCTCCATGAACTCGACCTTTCCCACCGGAAAGGCACTCGTCTCGCGGGACAAGCGAACACCCAGCAAAGACCCTGCGCACGCAACGTGATATTCGGGGGCCTCATCGCAAAAATACTTGAGAGCACCAACTGCAGAGGGGCAGTCCTGGATCTCGTCAACAATAAGCAACGTCTCGTCAGGATCGATGGGCTGGCCAAACGCCAAGGATAGATTTGAAATAATGCGCCGCGGATCACGCGTGCCCTCGAAAAACTGCGCATATTCGCTTTGAACCCCGGGAGATGGCTCCTCCAGCGTCAGGTATACGCAGTTGCGATACGAGGCGCGGCCGAACTCCTTGAGCGCCCACGTCTTTCCAACCTGACGCGCTCCTTTAAGGATGAGCGGCTTACGATACTCCGACGCCTTCCAAGCATTAAGCTTGGCGATGATATCCCGCTGCATGACCGACCTCCCGCAAAAAACTTCCGTAAATGTGAGATTTCTCACATTTTACCCTGGGTAAAACGTGATAGTTATCACATTTACGGAAGTTTTAAGGCAGTTTTGTTACATTTTCATCAAATACAATGAAGTGTGACAGAGGGACAGTCCCTTTGCCACAGTCCTACAGCTGCCAGTCCGCCGCCTCCTTTTGCATCGCGACCATGCGGGCGAATTCTCCACCTGCCGCCTTGAGTTGCGCCGGAGTGCCCTGCTCGACAACCACACCATCCTTGAGTACAACGATTTTGTCGGCATTTTCTACCGTGCGCATACGGTGGGCAATAACGATAACCGTCTTACCTGCAAGCAGACGGGAGAGCGCCTGCTGAACCACGGTCTCGTTCTCCACATCCAAACTCGCCGTCGCCTCGTCCAGCAACACAATCGGCGCATCTTTGAGCAGCGCGCGGGCGATGGAGATGCGCTGGCGCTCACCGCCGGACAGCTTGGAGCCGTTCTCGCCGATCATGGTGTCATAGCCCTGCGGCATGCGGCTCACAAACTCGTCGCAGTTGGCGGCACGCGCGGCAGCAAGCACTTCCTCATCGGTGGCATCGCGACGACCAAGACGGATGTTTCCCATCACCGTGTCGTCAAAGAGCAGCACGTCTTGGAACACAATGGCGTAGTCGCGCAGCAACACCTCGGGATCCACGCTCGCAACATCCACGCCGCCCACGGTGACCGTGCCTTCGGTGGCGTCCCAAAAGCGCGCGGCCAGGCGGCTCACCGTAGACTTACCGGAGCCCGAAGGACCGACCAGTGCCGTGACCTCGCCTTCCTTGGCGGTAAAGCTCACATCGGTAAGAACTTTCTCGCCGGCGCGGCCGTCCTCGCCCGCACCATAGCCAAATGCCACGTGATTGAACACCACATCGTGGCCTACGGGCTCAAACTGCTCGCTGCCCCGCGCCACAGGCTCTTCCATGATGGAACGCATGCGCTTGGCAGACGACTCGGCGACAAACAGCTCCGACACGAGCATAAGGGCCTGATCAAACGGCGCATAGATGCGGCTCACCATAAGCAGGAAGGCAAACATCATCAAAAAGTCGACCTGGCCGGAGGCGACCATCGCAGCGCCCGTGACCAACGTGGTGGCAATCCCCAGGCGCAGGATGGCAAAGGCGGAGTTGACCAAAAGCCCATTGGCGAGCTCGCCCTTGGTGGTCTCGCGCTCCTCGGCATCGATCACGGCGTTGAGCCCCTCAAGATAATGAGCCTCCTGGTTGGTGGCGCGGATCTCGCGCACGCAGTCGAGCGTCTCCTGGATCGCCTCGGTAACCTTGACCTTCTCGGCACGCACATGGTCGAACACCGGGGTCATGGGGCCGCGTGTCAGATACAGCACGGCAAAGGCCACGGGCACGCTCCAAAACGCCGCGATCGCCAGCTGCCAGCAAAAGAACAGCGACGCCACGAACACAATGGCGCTTGCGATGATGGCACCCCAAAGCTCTCCCAGCACGTGGCTGTAGGCGTGCTCCATGGCCTGGACGTCGCCCATAATGGTCTCGGTTAAATCGGCCAGATCACGACGGCCAAAAAACGACAGCGGCAGCTTGCGTAAGCGCTCGGCGATCTCCATACGCTGCTTGCCGCACTCCTCGTAAAAGATGCAGTAGGTGTAGTAATACTGCTGCCAGTTAGAGGCAAAGAGCAACACGAAAAAGACCAGGAGGCCGCCCACAATCGGCAGGGCATCCGGCAGGTCGGCACCGGTGGCGAGATGTTCGACAAAACCGGCCATGACCAGGAACAATAAGCCCATGCCGGCCATGGTAATGAGATTGGTGAGCGCGGTCCAGAAAATGCCGCGTTTTACGCCGGCGACGCCTTTATCGGATAGGAAATACTTCTTTTGGAATGAGGCGAACATTTAGGCCTCGCCTCCCTTCGTGACGGCGGCATCCGCGGCAGCAGTGATCTTCCAGCTCGCGGCCTGTTCGTATTCGGCCCACATCTTGGCGTACAGGCCGTTTTGGGACAGCAGCTCGGCATGAGTGCCAGCCTCCTGCACGCTACCCTGGTTGAGCACCACGATCTTGTTGGCCCCCACCACGGTCGAAAGCCGGTGCGCGATCATAATGACCGTGCGGCCCGCCGCCAATTTGCTAAAGGCGCGCTGGATGAGCGCCTCGTTCTCGGGGTCGGCAAAGGCTGTGGCCTCGTCGAGCACCACGATGGGCGCGTCCTTAAGAATTGCGCGGGCGAGCGACACGCGCTGGACCTCGCCGCCCGAAAGGTACGCCCCGCCGGCGCCGAGCATGGTGTCGATGCCCTGCGGGAGCTTGGCCACAATGTCGTCGCACTGAGCTGCGGAGAGGGCCGCACGCACTTCGTCGTCAGTGGCCGTAGGCTTGGAGGCGCGCACGTTATCGGCAAGTGTTTGCCGGAACAGTTGGTTGGTCTGGAACACGAAGGCGACCTGGTCCATGAGCTCGTGCGGGTCCATGTCGCGAACGTCCACACCGCCTACGAGCACTCGACCCGAGGAAACATCCCAAAAACGCGGGATCAGGCTGGCGCAGGTTGACTTACCGCCGCCAGAGGGACCCACCAACGCAAGGGTGCTACCTGCGGAAACGCTAAAGCTCACATGGTTGACGGCAGGTGCCTCGGCACCCTCGTACGTAAAGCTCACGTCCTCAAATCGCACGTCGCCGCCGGCAGGGTGCTTGGGTTGCGCGGGCACGGAGAGCTGCTTGGAATCCATGACGCTTCGGATGCGAGCCAGCGAATCGGCACTCATCTGAGAGGCCTCGCCCACAAACATGAGCTTGGTCATGGCCGTCGGTACCACGGCCGAAAAGATCGCGTAAAAAGTGAAGTTTGCCATAAAATGCGCGAAGTCCGTCTCGCCCGGCGCCAACAGCAACGCCACGGGCAGCAGGAATGCCACAAGACCATTGAGCGCGGTAAGGTTGAGCACCTGCGGGCCTCGGCAGAACGTGCCCGCATAGCTTTGCGCCATGTCGGCGTATTCGGCGATCGCATCGTGAAACGCCTTAAAGGAGTAGACCGTCTGCTGGAACACCTTGACCACGGGGATGCCGCGCACGTATTCGGTGCCGGTCTTGTTCATCTTGACCAGCGCGCCCATGTAGGCCTTCATAAACTCGGCGCCCTTGCCGCTCATCATGGTGGCCATGGCGCAAAACGAAACGACGACCGAGATTAAGCATGCCGCGCCCAAACGCCAATCGAGGGCAAATAGCAGCACAAGCAGGCCCACGACCATGGCGGTGGCACCGGCGATATCGGGCAGCATGTGTGCGAGCAGCGTCTCGGTGGAGGCGGCACAGCCGTCTACGATACGGCGCAGCTCACCGGTGGCGTGCGTGTCAAAGTAGCCGAGCGGCAGCTTAAGCAGATGCTCGCTCGTGGCCTTGCGGATATTGGATGCGCAGCGAAACGCGGACAGGTGCGTGCACATGAGTCCCACGAAATAGACCACGATGCTTGCCAGAGCAAAACCAACAGCCCACCAACCATACATCGCGATGTCGGCGGCCTCGCTCCAGTTGGGCGCCACGACAATCAGGTCTCGCGCAACAAGCCAGATGCACACGTACGGGCCAAAGCTCAACAGCTGCGAGAACGCCGAGAGGGCCATGCCCAAATACGTTAGGAATTTGCGGTCGCCGGCATATGCAAGCAGCTCGCCGATACCGCCACCTTCCTTTTTCGATCCCTTTGCCATGAGATTCCTTTCTAACGGCTTGAGAGTTAACCGTAAGAAACTTATCATGGGCGTGTTAGCCAAGGCACACAATTGGGCCAGGCGTGGACGTTTTCGCAAATGAAGGGGACGCTTTTGAAAATGCGGCGGGCGGCAACCGATATAACCGAGCTCTACGCACCGCAGTTTGAGCAGTTTGGCCTGCAGCTTTCCGGCAAGGGCGCCGTCTTTACCGGTGAGGTGGCAAACGATCGGGCGCACGGACGCGCATGGATCATGCCCCTTTCCCCCACCTGCATCGTCATGGAGCATTTCATTACCCCGATGCACGACATGCACCTAGCCGAGTACACACCCGAACCGTACGCGTGCGTGAGCGAGGTCAGCGCGCCCACGCTCATGTGCATGCCCGAGGCTGGCATAACGCCTGCAAACCTTAAACTCTTGCATGGACCGTGGCCAAACAATGCCGTGTGCAGCTTTATCCAAGATAACTGTGGCGAGGAGTTAAGCCCGCTGTTTGCAGGGCAGCTCTATCACTCGCGCTCGGTGCTCTTTTTGCCTGGATATTTTGACGAACTGGAGCACCGCTATCCCACCGAGTTCGCGGGGGTCTTTGAGGCGTTTGCCGAGCCATGGCACGAGGAGGCAGCGTCTGCCATCTGCCACACACTACGCCGAATCAACGAGGACCGCGCTCGGGCCGTAGGCGGGCATGTCTATATGCAAGGCATCGTGGAGGCTATGGTCGCCGAACTCGCATGCTCACGCGCGGCACACAGGCAGGCGCAGCGAGCGATAGACACGCACGTCAGCGTGACCATTGCCGAGGAAGCAGCGAGTCTCGTAGAGCGCTCACTCAACAAGGGCAGACATGTGAGCATTAACGAGGTGGCTGAGCAGCTCTTCTTAAGCCGTTCCAAGCTGTGCGCTACCTTTAAAGCCCAAACCGGCGAGTCTCTGGGCGCCTACATACGAAGGCGCCGCATGGAGCGGGCACAGGACCTTTTGGCCGACAGCTCGCTTACGATAGCGCAGGTGGCAGAGCGGCTCGATTATCCTCAACAGGCCGCCTTCGCCCAAGCCTTCAAGCAATACACCGGCACCACCCCCACCGCCTGGCGTTCCCAACATTTATAAAGAATGAGGGCGCCAACGGCGCCCTCATTCACCAAATTCAATCCAGCCTACCTGACCCGAACGGCCGAGTCGTCTAGCCGGGGAAGCCCCGAGTCGCCGGGGTGTTTGCTCCAAATGAGTTCCGCATGCAAAGAAGGCCACTAAATGTGGCCTTCGTCTTGCATAGGACTGTTTGAAATTTGGAGGAAATACCCCGGCGACTCGGGGCTTCCACGGCCTCGCAGCTACGAGAGCGACGTTCTCAGCAACTCGTTGAAGAGCTTCGGGTTGCCCTTGCCGCGGCTCGCCTTCATGCACTGGCCTACCAAAAAGCCGATAACCTTCTGGTTGCCGTCACGATACTGCTGCGCCTGCTCGGCACAGTTTGCCAGTACCTCGTCCACGATCGGCTGCAGCGCGCCGGCATCGCTCACCTGACGCATACCGCGCTCGTCGACGATCTTGTTGGGATCGTCACCGGTCTGGGCCATGGCTTCAAAGACCTCGTGCGCTTGGTTGGAGCTGATGGCATCGGTCGCCAGCAGCTTAGCCAGCGCTGCCACCTGAGCCGGCGCGATGCCGGACTCGGCGAGCGACACGCCCGCGCTCTTAAGGTAGGCGATCATCTCGTTGACCAGCAGGTTTGCGACCGTCTGAGCCTCCTTGCCGGCCATACCGGCAGCGGCGGCCTCAAAGAAGTCGGCAAACTCAGGGTCGCCGGCAATCTGCTCGGCGTCAGCCGTCTTAATGCCAAAGTCGGCCTCAAAACGGACGCGCTTGGCATCGGGCAGCTCGGGAATCTCGCCACGGCAGCGGTCGATGAACTCGTCGTCCAGATCGAACGGCGCCAGGTCGGGATCGGGGAACAGACGATAGTCGTCGGCCGTTTCCTTCACACGCATGACCACGGTGCGCTTGCGGCTGGGCTCCCAGTGGCGGGTCTCCTGATAGATGATGCCACCCTCCTCGAGCACCTCGGCCTGGCGGCAGATCTCGTAGGCAAGGCCGTCATGCAGGCTCTTAAACGAGTTGAGGTTCTTGAGCTCGGTCTTGGTGCCCAGCTTGGTCTCGCCGCGGCGGCGCAGCGACACGTTGCCGTCGCAGCGCATGGAGCCCTTCTCCATGGAGCAATCCGAAATGCCCAGCGTCACAAAGATGCGACGGAGCTTCTCCATAAACAGGCGTGCTTCCTCGGGCGTGCGCAAGTCGGGCTCAGTCACGAGCTCAATCAAAGGCGTGCCGCAGCGGTTGTAGTCGACGAGCGACTCGGCCGCGGCGGTAATGCGGCCCTCGGCACCGCCCACGTGGACCATCTTGGCGGCGTCCTCCTCCATGTGGATGCGCAGGATGCGGATGGGCACCGTGTAGGAGCCGTCCTCGCGACGCTCGGGCATCTGCAGGTTGGATGCATCGTAGCTGGCCAGGTGGCCGGCGCGCTGGTTGCCCTCGCGCATGGTCGACGTCATGGACGTGGACAGTCCCTCGGCGTTGGCCGAGGCGCTCGCCAGGCTCTGGGCCTCGGCCTCGCCAAACGCGCAGTCGGGGCGCTCGGCGGCACCGCGACCGGTCACGTCCAGGTCCAGGTGACCGTACATGGCAAAGGCGACCGGACCCTGCGTAGTCTGGAAGTTCTTGGCCATATCGGGATAGAAGTAGTGCTTGCGGTAGAACATCGAGTGGCGCTGGATCTCGCAGTTGGTGGCGAGACCGGCCTTGACGATGCTCTCGATGGCGCGCTTGTTGGGCACCGGCAGGGCGCCGGGCAGGCCCAGGCACACCGGGCACACGTTGGCGTTGGGCTCGTCATCGTGGCTGAGCTTGCAGTTGCAGAACATCTTGGTATCGAGTGCGGTGAGCTCGGTATGGATCTCCAGGCCGATCACAGCCTCCCAATCCTGCAGGACCTCGGAAAGCTCCTTCATTACAGCTCGCCTCCCTTCCCAGCAAAATCGGGCGCGACGGAAAGCGCGGGCGCACCCGTGGCGGCATCGGCAAAGCCGCGCTCCAGGGCGCGGGCAAACGTGAGCAGCTGACGGTCCTTAAAGGCCGGACCCACCAGCTGGGCAGAAACGGGCAGCTTGCTGTCCTCGCCCAGGCCCAGCGGCACCGAGATGCCACCGTTGCCGCAGATGTTGAGCGAAATGGTGTACAGATCGGAGAGGTACATCTGCGTGGGATCGCTGATCTCGCCAAACTTAAAGGCCGTGCGCGGCGAGGCGGGCATAAGGATGGTGTCCACCTTGGCATACGCGGCGTCGTAGTCCTGCGTGATGAGCGTGCGGGCCTTCTGCGCGGCGTAGTAGTACTTGTCGTATACGCCCGAGCTCAGCAGGTAGGCGCCGAGCATCTGACGGCGCTTGGCCTCGGCACCAAAGCCGTGGGCGCGCGAGAGCGAGCTCTGGTCGGACAGGTTGGCGCAGCCCTCCTCCTGGTAGCCATAGCGAATGCCGTCAAAGCGGGCAAGGTTGGAGAACGCCTCGGCCGGGCCGATGACGTAGTAGGCGGCGATGGCGGCGTCCAGGTGCGGCAGGTCGACCTCGACCAGCTCGGCACCCTGGTTCTGCAGCTCCTGGGCAGCGCGCTGAACAGCGGCCTTGACCTCGGGCGTCAGGCCCTCGGCCTCCATAAACGCGGGGATGATGCCCACGCGCTTGCCCTCGATGCTGTCGTTGAGATGTTCGGTAAAGTCGACGGCGCAATCCTGGCTGGTGCAGTCGTACGGATCGTGGCCCGCGCCGGTAAGCGCGTTCATGGCCAGCGCGACATCCTCGACCGTGCGGCCAAAGGGCCCCACCTGGTCGAGCGACGAGCCAAAGGCAACCACGCCGTAACGGCTCACGGCGCCATACGTTGGCTTAAAGCCCACCACGCCGCACAGCGACGCCGGCTGGCGAATGGAGCCGCCGGTGTCCGAGCCCAGCGAGAGCGCGACCTCGCCCGCGGCGACGGCGGCAGCGGAGCCGCCCGAGGAGCCGCCGGGCACGCGCTCGGTATCCCAGGGGTTGTTGGTGCGGTGGAACGCCGAGCTCTCGGTGGAGCTGCCAAAGGCAAACTCGTCCATGTTGGCCTTGCCCATGGGCAGGCAGCCGGCATCGAGCATGCGCTGGACGCAGGTGGCGGTGTAAACGCTCTGGTAGTCCGCGAGCATGCGGGAAGCGCAGGTGGTGCGCGTGCCCACGAGGTTCATGTTGTCCTTGATGGCCAGCGGCACGCCCGCGAGCGGGGGCAGCGGCTTGCCTGCGGCACGGTCGGCATCCACGCGCGCAGCGGCCTCGAGCGCAAGCTCGGGCGCCACCTGCAGGAATGCCCGGACCCCGCCCTCGCGCGCCTCGATGGCGGCAAGGGAGGCCTGGGCCACCTCGGTAGCGGTAAAGTCGCCGGCGGCAACGCCCGCGGCGATCTGGGCGGCGGTAAGGGAATCGAAGCTCTGCGCCATTACTCGCTCTCCCCCTCTCCCAAAATGGACGGCACGCGGAAGTAGCGATCGCGCGCACTGCCAGTGTTTTCGAGCGCGACGTCGAGCGGCAGGTCGCGCTCGGGCTCGCGCAGGTCGTCGCCCATCACGTTGGACAGGCTTCCGATGGGATGGAACGTGGGCTCCACGTCGGGCAAGTCATATTGCAAGACGGGCTCGAGCATCTGGACGGCGTCGTTCATGTAGGACGTCATCTGGGTGAGCTCGTCATCGGTCAGTGCGATCTTTGCGTACTCGGCGATGCCGCGCACGTCTTTCTCGCTGAGTGCCATAGGCGCTCCCTTCCGCATAACAGATAAACCGCTCTAGTATACAAGGCAACGCCACTTGGAGCAGGTGCTTTACCCAAATGCAGCGAAAACGTAACGAGGACGGCGGGCTGGCAGGGCACGGTTCGACGGTTCTGTAGCGAAAACCGTCCCGCCCGCAACGATAGCCATCACAACATTCGACGTTTTTCGGCAAAATCGTGATTTTCATCGAATGTTGGGACGGTTTGGAAGCCCCGACCACCACAAAGGTGCCTGTCCCCATTGTGGTGGTTCTGAACAATGGCTATGCCGAGGCCTTGGCATTGCGGCGCTTGCGGACCGCGTGGATCACGATGTCCAGCAGCAACAGCAGGATGGCCACGACCACGATGAGCACGGCGAACTCACGCTTGCCCCAGTGGCGGCCGGCCAGCGACTTTTGCTTGTCGACGTCCTTCTTGTTGTACTTGGTGCGCACGCAATGCACCAGCAGGCGATGGTCGTTCACGCCATAGGGCGTGCAGGTGACGAGCGTCACCTTGTCGGCGCCGGGCTCGATGGTCAGCGACTCCATCTCCTCGGGCAGCACGACCTCGGAGTCGACCATCTTGTAGGCGAGCGTCTTGTTCATGGTGTGTAGCAGCACCAGGTCGCCGGGCTCCAGCGAGTGGATGTCGTCGAACATGCTCAGGTTGCGCATGCCCGAGTGCGCGGTGAGCACGCAATGCGTCGAGCTGCCGCCCACCGGCAGGCTCGTGCCCTCCAGGTGGCCGACGCCCGCCATAAGGACTTCCTCGCTCGTGCCGTGGTAGATGGGCATGCTCACGTCGATGGAGGGGATCTCGACCCAACTCATCATGGGGTCGCGGTCAAAGATAAGCTGCTGATCGTAGGGCTCGATCTGGTCGGCGGGAAGCTCGGTGGCCTCGCCGGCAAGCTGCTCGTTAAAGGAGCGCGCCTGCAGTAGAATGCGCTCGCGCTCCTCTTCGGAGAGCGCGTCCACGGTGCTGGACACGGTGCTGATCTGGTTGAACACACCCGAGGCCTCGAGCCGGTCCAAAATCCACGGCCAGGTCATAAGGCCCACGCCAATAAGGATGATGACGATGGTGATGAGCCGGTCGGCCCAACGCGGCAGCCGCTTGCGACGACGCTTAGGCTTTGGTTGAGGTTTGGGCTGGGGACTTGAGCCACCGTTGTCCACGGCGTTATCGCCCTTCATGTGTTTGGCGCCCTGCACCATCGCCGGTCACTCCTTTACAGCTCATGTTGTCTAAACAAATAATAGCCGATTCGCGAGCTCATGCGCCGGACAACGCAGCCTGGCAGCATTGCACAGCGCGAGTATGGGCCCGCATTTGAGTTTTCAAAATGTCCCGAATCGGCGGGGCGATTCGGGATACAATAGCTACAGGAAACGACGCACCCCGCGTAAGTACTTAGGAGCGCGGGCGACCAGTTTCCGACGTTGTTAAATGCCCGGGCCTCTAACCCCGGGCATTCTTATTTGCGCTTGTTACGGCGCAAATGCCTTCTACCGTCCGCACCGCGCGTGCGCCTACGGACCTTAAACCGAACCTCATACGAGTCAAGAAACGCGATGACGAACGTGCCCACCGCCGCGAGGGCGGCGAGCGCGTTAAGGAATTTCAGCATTTGGGGACCTCCGATCGAGTCGTCGGCCGCCCGCGCACGGGATGCGTCGCAAGGCTATTTTACTGCGAGTGCATGCACCCGCAGCTGGTAAACGCAATAATTGCAAACATCTGTTCGATATTCATACGCTTGATCCATCGGGCAATGGAGCCTGGCTGCGTTGTCCAAAAAGAACGGGGCAGACTCCAGTGCGGAGTCTGCCCCGAAAAGAGAATGGCAAAGCAAGAACGTGGATAGACGAGAAAAGTGTCCGCAAGTCTCATGGCCATCACATCCCACCTGCCAAAGGGATGGGTGAGTGAGCGCTACTCCTGCTCGGACTCCTCAGCCTGCTTACGGCTGCGGATGAGGTGCGCCACGCCGATGCACAGCACCGCGCCGCCAGCGATCCAAGTGAACGTCACGCCGTTGAGGCCGGTCAGCGGGAGGCCGACATGCTTGGTATCGCCAACGGTGATGTTGAAGGTGCCGTCGTCGTTTGTAGCTGTGCCAGTCTTGGCTTCGAGCTTGTTGTCGCCCTTCTTGTCATTCGGCGTGCCGATGATAACCTGATTACTCGGAGCGCTTAGTACGTACTTTTCTGCGTTCGAGCTTTCACCCGAAGTTCCACTTTCACTCTTCGACTTAATCGTGAAATCGAAAGGTGCGACCTTATCGTAGTTTTCGGGAGCGTCAGTCTCCTCTACCGTATAGGTTCCCGCACCGAGGCCCGTGACAGCAATGGCGCCATCGTCGCCAGTCGTGAACTTATGCGCATCATCTCCAAGAGTTCCATCGGACTGAACGTATTTCCCCATTAGGTTTGAATCCGCCGCCGCCTTCACCTTGATGGTAAATTTTGCATCCGGGAGTGCCTTCTCGGTGCCAAGGTCAACCTTATTCAGTTTAAGGCCATAGGTGTAGGTCTTGACCTCATCGGGCACCGTCGTGCCGGTGTCGCTGGTCATTGGATTATTTGAATATTCAAGTTTGACAGTGTTGGTGTTACCCGCATTGTCTCCAACGGTAGCCTCGCTGTTAATCTTTGCCTTATAGGAGACGACGATGCAGGAGCCCGCAGCAACGCGTTTCACACTCTTAAGATTTTCGCAGGTCCAAGTCGTTGTCTTAGTTCCAGTTGCAGGGTCTGCAGGTTCCACACTTTGAGTAAAGCTGCTCGTCACATCAGTGCCATTCGCGTGGTTAATATCAGCCTGAGCGAGGTCCTTATTCGCATATAGAGTTGCTGTGAAGCCGGTCTCCAACGTCAAGCCCTTGGAGAGTTGGTCGGAGAACTTATAGAAGTACATGCCGTACGTATCGTAGTTATCGGCGACAGTGCCATAGAGGTTGTACGTAACCTCCTGCCCAACATGGGAGTCGCTGGCATCGAGCTCTTTATCGCCCCTGACACTCACGATTTTCTTATCGACGGTAGGTACGCTCTTTTTGGGAGTCACCACTTTATCAGCCACACCATCAACGACCGCATATACGGGCGAAGTGAAAACGTCCTTCGAGCTGTTATTTGAACCTTCTGCCACGCTATTGGTCAAGAAGAGCCAGTAGCCGGCGGCAAGGCCGGAAAGGGATTTATTGTCCTGATTAGTCGCCTTCCATGCACCGGAAAAAGCAGCGGTATTCAGTTTTTTCGCAATTACATTCAGAACATTGTCGCTCGCAACCTTTGTAGCTTCATCAGTTTCAGCATGTTCATTCAGCCATTCGGCAGCCTCCTGTGCGTTTTTGCTGCTGTAGCTTTTGGTGGAATCTTCTGCCTTCACGGCTTCATCAATTGCACTGACAACAACATCCCGAATTGCATCCTTCTCGGCCTGGGAAGAGCCGGCCCACTGAATGTTGGTGACAGCAGAATCGCTCACATTAGCCGTAAAGATCTGGATGCCCTTATAGGTCGTAGTCTCTTGATAAGTAGGGTCATTGAAAGTTACGGTCGAACCCGCCGCACCCTCAGCAAACGCCATCGTGACGGGCGCCATGACGCCGCCGAAGCTCAGCGCTGCCGTGAGGCCTGCCGTTACTGCCAGGCGTGCGATGTTCTTGTTCATGCTCATCTTCTTTTCCTCCGTTTTCCGGTTGGTCCTCATCCAATCGGTCATCATCTGTCTGTGTCTTAGCATCTGCTTCGCTACGTCTCGCCCCGCTCTCGGTGGGGCTGCCAGCTACTCTTTATGGCTGCCACCTCCCCGCTTGACCAGGAGCGCGACCACGATGAGCGCAGCTCCAGCGACCGCTGCGGCGGCCACGGCGTACATTGCCATATCGCCAGTCGAGGGCATAAAGCCTCCGGTGAAGATGCTAGGGGGCGTGCCGGCGGGCGTGTTGATGAGCGACGCCTCCAGGCTGCCCGTCGACCCGTCCGCGCTGTCGGCGCGCAGGGGCGACTCGGCCGTAATGGTGAGCTTGGGCTTGGCGGCGGCCACCTGGTCGACGTCCAGGCCCTCGGCCTTGACCGTCACGGAGCGCGTACCCTCAAAGGCGGTGTAGCCCTTGGGCGCCTTGAGCTCGCGGACCTCCAGCTTGCCCGAGTCCACGCCCGAGACGGTCACGCGGCCGTCCTCGCCTGTGGTGACGGTAGCCTTGCCCTCCGCATCCCACGTGCCATCGGCTGCCAGCGTGCGACCGCGGTCGTCGGTGATGCTCAGGACCGCCCCGGGCAGCGGCTTGTCGCCGTTGCTGCTGCGCTTGGTCAGCGCGAGATCCCAGGTGTAGACAGTCGCATCGTCGCTCGGCGTGCGGGTGAAGCCGGCGTCGCCGGACTGGTCGGCAAAGGGAGAGCGCGGGTAGCGCAGGTAGACCTCGTTGGGATTGCCCTTCGCGATGCCGTGGTTGCACGCGCTGTTGAGCGGCGCGTTGTACACGGCGACCACGCGGGCGCCCGCGGTGAAGGCGTCGGCCCCGCCGAGCGCGGCGATCAGGTCGCCGGTGCGCACGGTGAAGGTCTTGCCGTCCGCCGCTACCTTGGTGACGCACTGGGCCGTGATATCGGTCCAGCCCTTCGCGGGCTCGGTGCCGGCGCGGCCGTCCTTGTCGGCCGAAACGGCGTCAAAGCCGCCGTCCGCGCCCGCCGCCACGTACACGCGCATGCTCGCGGCCACCTTGGAGGGGTCGAGCCCCGCGCTCATGGTGTCGACGAACTGCACCGCATAGGTGTCATAGGCGGAAAGGCCCGCGGGAACCGTGGCAGAGAGGCGCCAGTACAGGTCGTCGGCGACCGTGGCGTCGGCGGCCTTCTGCCAGGCGGCGGTGCTGTCCTCCAGCACGTGCTTGGACACCTTGGGGGTCGCCGCCTTGGGCTTGACGGTGACGGCGCTGCCGCCCACCAGGGCCATGATCGGCGCGGTGCCGGCCTCGCCCTGGGCGATGGCGCCGTCGTCGGCGACGATGAACCAGTAGCCGCAGAGCAGCTCGGCCTCCGTGCCCGCGTTAAGGGCCACGAACACGGCGCCAGAGCTCTGGAGGGAACGAGCGAGCTGTGCGCTCAGCGCGCTCGTAAGGTGGGAATCGGTGTTGAGCCACTCGGCAGCTTCCTGCGCGGTGGTCTGGGAATTGGGCATGCCGGCGCTGTGCAGCACGGGCAGGACGGCGTCGCGCACGGCGTCGCTTGCCCAGGCGAGATCGGTGGCGATCTTGGCGTCGCTGTCGCCGTCGACGACGTTGGCGCTAAAAATCTGGTAGGCGTCGTAGCTGCGCGCCACGGTGCCGCTCACCGTGATGGAACCGGTCGAGGTCGGCGCGGCCTGCGCGGAAGCGGGGAACACAACCGCGCAGGTGCCGATCAAGAGGGCAAGCAGCGCAAACAAGATCGGGAAGGAGCAAACTTTCTTATTCACGACGCTCACCTCCCTTCGCATTCGCCTTGCGACGAATGTGCATCCAGGCCGCAGCAGCGCAAAGCACCGCCGCGCCGGCAAGGTACGTCAGAGTGACGCCCGACATACCAGAAAGGGGCAAAGAGGTGGAGTAGGTGTTGGTGAAGGTGGGGGTGGAGGTGTCGGTGAGTTCGTGGGGCGAGCCGTTGGTCACTTTATCGCCGTTACGATCCTGAATCTGCTTGTAGGTAGCTTTGACGTTGATATGGTGGTCAGAGTCGTCAGTCGCGTTAACCGTAATCTGATAGACCGAATTGTCGTACGTATAGTTCGTAAACGGCGCGGTTGGCTGCTGCTCGCGAACGTAATAAGTAAAGGTCTTGCTTGCACCGCGACCAGTGGAGTCGGACGCGAGTTTGTTGAGGTCCTTAAGTTCGTACTTAATCTCGCCGAAGCTCAGGGGCTGAGGCTTGTTGCCGCCGGCAGTGGTGGACTTACTGCTAACGATATTCTTAAACTCGCTGTCGGTCGCAAGCTGAAGCGTAAACTCCTTCATCTCGCCACCCTTAACGACCTTAGTCGCCTTGGGAGTCCAAGAGCCGCTGGAGGTGTACTGAGTGTATTCATTAGTGAAGGTAGTATCGTTCGTCAGCTGAATCGAAACAACGTCGTTGTTGGAAGTTCCGTTCACCGTAGACTCCGAAGCTATGCCATTTTCTGTCTTCGTGATCTTTACGCTATCAACTTTGTAATAGGTGTAGTGAATGTCGAGTACGTCATGCGACTTGCTCGTGTCCTCTGTGACCGTAGGCTCAATCTTGTAGATGGTCTTGCTATAGGTAATGTCTTTTTCGGCACCCGGCTTCTCCACCAGATAGTAGACAAGATTGGTATCGGCATAAACCTCGCCCAGGTCAAAGGAAAAGCTGCCATTTGTTTCATTTTGAGCCGTATCGACCACCTGGCAACCGTTGAGCTGCAGGGCACCTTTGTCGTTAAACGAGGGGGCCTGCGGGTTCGAACCTTGCTTGAGCAGTTCGAACTCGAACTCGCCATTCTTGAGACTACGGCCCACCAGCGCCTTGCTGCCCGTGAGCTTCATCTTGGGATACACGCTCACCTGCGCAGTTGAGCCTGCAACCACGTCACCGTTGGTCATGATTCCGCCACCGTGGACGTTGGATTTGTTGCCTGTGATATATAACGAAGCCAGCCCTATAGCGACATTTTGATCATCAACGAGCGAGTCGGACCTTAGGCCAATCATGTACTTGGCTTGGGCTCCGTCATACTTGCTGATGGTCCTAGGCTGACCGTCGATCGTGCCCGACCAGTTAGCAGCTCCGCCACCAAGCATCTGACCTGTTACGGCAGCGATATACGGCAGCGATTCAGCGTTAGCACTATCGCGAATAAGAAAAAGATCCTGGTGACCGGCTTTTTTAAAGTCTTCAGTTATTTCGCCGCCTTCGTTGTTAGAGCGCCAATCCGCGTCGTCGTTCTTGCCGTGGGTGCCACCCGATCGGTTATAACCACTACCGTCAGGTCTACCGTCAGAATTATCGAAAATCGCGATGCCATTGGTATCGGTAATGGCAGTCTTACCAGTCGGGCAAGCGGCAAACCCGCCGCCAAAGCCATTGGCATGATTGTTGGTAATCAGTGCGTTATATATATTGAGGCTCGCCGATTTAATGCCTTGGTCACTACTACCCTGAACGAACACGCCGCCGCCACCCCAGTCGTTGGTGGTATTGGTCGTATTGTTAGTGATGTAGGCTTTCTCGCCGCTCACATTAAATTCGCCAACTGTAGGCGCAGCGATACGGATGCCGCCACCCTCTGAGTTTTGCGCCACATTGCTGGCGATGATTCCACCAGAAAACGTAAACCCGGAAAGAGCTTGATTCCAAGCGCCAGCATAAACGCCGCCGCCAGCCTCGGCAGAGTAGTTGCCCGTGATGTAGCCGCCGCTAATAACCAAACTGCCTATTTTCTGTCCTTCAGACTGGCTAAAGGCAGCAATGCCGCCACCACCGTGGCAACCGTTGCCGAGATGCTTCCAGTTCGACTCCTCGTCCACGTAGAACTGATATTTGTTATTGGTGATGTAACCATTCGTAATGGTCACACTAGAGTTCTCAGCACAAATTCCCGCGCCATAACCGCGTTGATCCTTATTTGTACCGTTGCCGGAGATAATACCGCCAACCATGTTTACCGTAGAATTCAGGGCATAAACGCCGCCGCCACTGGGGGCATAGTTACCAGCGATTACGCCGCCAGAGATCTCCAGGGTTGAGCCCTCAACATGAATTCCAGCACCAGCACCATTTTTGCCCATAGAAGCACCACAAACGTATCCGCCACTCATGTTGACAGAGCCGTTCTGGGCATAGATAAGGCCATCAACGTTGCAATTGTTCTTTTGAGTAAGCACGCCACCCTGAAGGTTAAACGTACAGTCCTTATCATTGAGTTTGATGAGACTCACTCTGCTGTTGCACGCCACGATGGCACCATAAATATTGACGCTATATTTGAAAAGCGTTTCGGTTGTCTTGGTTATGTCTGCTGTACTCGGGGACGATTCGGTCACGTAGTAGGTAAGGCTAGACGGAATGCCATCGTTGTAAACAAGCTCTGCTGCTTTACCATAATTGTCTGGATTAAAGTTCTGGCCCTGATTATTTAGCTCGTTGACTTTGGAGACCTCTTCACTCGCTTTCTCAGGATCAGAATCCTTAAGATCAGAATCCTTAATTAAATCCTTAATTGTAAGTGTCGCGCCACCGGTGATGTTAAACAGGGGCTGGCTCTGATTCGTATATTTAATCTTGTGACCGTTTAGATTTAGTGTGATATTGCTGCCGTTGTCGAGCGTGATCATCTCGCTGGTCTCGACATCTTCTATAAGCTTGAAGCTAGCAACACCGCTTGCATTCGCAAACTTGGTTTTTAAATCGTCAACGTTTTTTATCTCGTCGGGCGCCGCTTTGGTCTGCCCACCTTCCGCAGCTGCAATAACGGCGCCGTCATCCGACGACTCGCCGTCTTCGACCTGCAACTCGCCTTCAGGTTGATCCCCAGACTGACCCTGCTCAACAGCATTTGAAGAGTCGGCCTCGCCGCCCTCGCCCGCGTCACTATTCTGGTTTTCGGTATCCCCGCTGTTGGTGTTTTCTACATCAGTAGACTCACTTGAGGAACCCCCCCCCATCACAGGTTTCTCGGCAGAAACCGTCTGGGCATCGTTGGCAATGGCCTGGGAGATCGGGGGCATGACGAGCGACAGTACCAGGCTCAAAACGGAGGCTCCGCACAAAACGCCTGCCAGTACACGGCGCGTCGCTTTTTTACTCTGCTTAGATTTGTCCGAATTCGCTTTCATCGATGTCTCCTCCCCAAGAGACCGCGATCTTGCTCTTTCACCATCAAACGTATCTGCGCAATCTGTAATTGCGCTCGTTTAGTAATGCAATTATAACGATTGTTTAAACATCTGAGCAACAAAAACCGATAGTTTTGTAGTGAGTTCTCAATTCTCTTGACAATTGCTCGGATTTGCCTTCGTTTATTCGCTATCTATTGTTTATTTCTGCTGGTAATTTAGTTGCCTATTACTTTTTAATGGCATTAGATTTATTTGCACAACATTTTGCTCAAGAGCGAACATCCTGTGAACGGTCGAAAATCGACCGTGAGCGGTAGGTCATTAGCCAGCAGAAATACCCTACCAAACTGATGAGAATATCTTTAACCCATCGGTGCTTAGAAGCGTAATGTTCAGACAACAATATTTGAATTTTCCCACAGGTTTTCGGTATCAATTCGCCCAAATCGCCTGAGGCCACCGCAAAAAAGCCTGCCCCCTTCTGCGGTGGCTCTCCCCCTGCGCTACAGCAGATGCTCCTCGATAAAGATTGCGATGCCGTCTTCGTCGTTACTCGCGGTTACAAAGTCGGCGGCGGCACGGGTGGCGTCGCTACCGTTTGCCATGGCCACGCCCACGCCGGCGTCAGCCACCATGCAGGTGTCGTTATCGGCATCGCCAAACACGCAGATGTTCTGGAGCTCCATGTCGTTGAGCTGCGCCACGCGCACAAGGCCGCGCGTCTTGGACACGCGCGGATCCATGAACTCGTAGAGGCGCTGCGTGGTTTGCAGGGCAGCCGCCTTAACGGTGTCGTCAGCAAACGTCGATGCGCGCTCGATGACCTGCGGCATCACCTCGGGCGCCATGGTAAACATCACCTTGGGCTGCGGCTCGCGCAAAAACTCGGCAAAATCGACCACCTGGTAGGGCACGCCGTCGACGCGCGACAGGTGCTCGACGCACGCGTTGCTCTCGGGCACGTAGAACACGCCGTCTCGGGGGCAGACGGGCGTTGCCGGAAGGTCCGCCATGTGCTTGCAGATGCGCGCGATGGTCTCGCCCGGCAGCGGATAGCTCAGCTCGTTGATGTCGTGCGCGCGGTCGATGACCTCGGCGCCACCGCAGCCCACGAGCACGTCCACCTGGCCTTCGATGCCCCAGAGCTCGTACATGGCCTCGGTCGCGTGGGCGTCGCGCCCGGTGCACAGGCCAAAGAGCACGCCGCGCTCGCGCAGGGCGCGGATCGCCGCCACGGTGCGCGGGGACACCGTGTGCCGGCTCGTGAGCAGCGTACCGTCGATATCGCAGAACACGGCTTTGATGTGGCTGAAGGTGGTGTCCATGGGGGCCTTTCTGGGTTGCGTGGCGGTGTTGGGTGTATTCGCGAACGGCGTACATGGTATACCAAGGCACAGGCGCGGCCCGTCAAAGCAAAAACCACCACAAAGGTGCCGGCACCTTTGTGGTGGAAGTGACGTTTGCGGGCCAAACCATCACAACATTCGACGTTTTTCGGCAAAATCGCGATTTTCATCGAATGTTGTGATGGTTTCTTACCGCTTTACGGCACGATCAAAATGCCGGCGCCCAAACAGCAGCAACGCCGCGGGGACTGCCGTCACGACCATGCCTGCTCCGATGAGCGTCTGCTGCACGCCAAACGTCGCCGCCAGCCACGGGGCAATCGCCAGCGGGGCCACACCGGCGAACATATTGCCAAAGCCCATGACCGAGTTCACGCGACCGAGCTGCTCGAGCGGTGCCGTCGTTTGCACGATGGTGTTGTGGAGCGGGTTGACGACACCCCAAGCTATGCCCAGGGCGATCTGGCCGACGAGGGCCACGCCCACGTACGGCGTCCCCACATAGAGCAGACTTCCTAGGCCCACGGACATGAGCGCCACGAGCAGCGTTTTAAGGTTGACCAGGTGCGGCGGCAAGCGGAGCGCGAGCACAGCACCCAGCACCGCGCCCACGCCCGAGGCCGACGAGAGCCAGCCCATCCACTCAACGCCGACGTGCAGGACATCGCGATAGAAAAACGACTCGAGCGGATCGAAGGCTCCGTAGCCAAAGTTCGAAAGAAAAATGATGCAGAAAAGTAGCGCGAGGACGCTGTTGGTGAAGACCGTCTTGATGCTGGCTGCGAAGGTGGCGCGGGCGGACGTGCTAGGGTTGGAGCTTTGTCCCGCACGCTCCCCTTCCTCTGCCGAATCGGCATCCGCATCTCCGGCGACATGGCTGGTCTGCGGTCTAAAGCCCCAGCCGACGACGAACGCCAGCAGGGTGAACAGCATCATGAGCACGAACACCGCGCGCGACGATGAAGCCGCCGCAACAAAGCCGCCCAGCGTGGGGCCGACGATGATGCTCACGTTGGAGAACATGGTGATGGCGGAGTTGATGTCTTTGAGCTCGACGGGGTCGTCGGTGAGGTAGGCCGGATAGGACGTGGCGATGGGCTGGGCGAACCCCATTACAAAGCCCAAGAGTACCGCGCCGGCAAGGACTGTTCCGGTCGCGCTGCCAAAGGCGATGATTGCTGCACCCGTTGCCAGCGTGCCGACGATGCTCAGCAGAAAATGGCGGCGCGGCCCCCAGGCGTCGAGCGCTGCACCGCCCGCAAAGGACCCCAGGATTACGAAGACGTTCATAAACAGGACGGCCAACGACGTCGCGACGACCGAAGCGCCGTCCGCATAGGTAAGTGTTCCGATGACGCCGATAAAGTAGCTGGTCTGGAAGCCGGTGTAGATGAGGAAGCGCATTGCCACCAGGCGCTTGGCCTGCGCGGACAGCGACGGTTGGGATTTTGAGAGAAGAGATGCGAGCATCGAGACTCCTTGTTTCACACGAATGCGGACGGCAGGCATTCGCCACCGTCTGTCAAATCAATCTATCCGCATGAAACATTAAGGACGCATCAAGCCCCTCTTCTCCGTTTTTCGCTCAGTATGAACTACTTGGTAGATTGTAAGGCATGTCCCACACATCTACCAAAACAAAAACCACCACAAAGGTGCCTGGCCCCTTTGTGGTGGTTTTGGTGGTTGCTCTGGTTAGGCGAGGTCGGCGCCGTTGGATTCGATGACCTTCTTATACCAGTAGAAACTGTCCTTGCGGCTGCGGGCCAGTGTGCCGTTGCCGTCGTTGTCCTTGTCGACGTAGATAAAGCCGTAGCGCTTCTTCATCTCGCCGGTCGAGGCGCTCACCAAGTCGATGCAGCCCCACATGGTGTAGCCCATCAGGTCCACGCCGTCCTCGATGGCGATCTCCATCTGCTTGATGTGCTCGCGCAGGTAATCGATGCGGTAGCCATCGTGGATCGAACCGTCTGCCTCGACCTCGTCGACCGCGCCCAGGCCGTTCTCGACGATCATCAGCGGTACCTGATAGCGATCGTAGACCTCCTCCAGGTAGTAGCGCAAGCCCTCGGGGTCGATGGCCCAACCCCAGTCGCTCTTCTTGAGGTACTCGTTGCCGGCGCCGCCAAAGATGTTGCCCTGCTCCAGCAGCACCGGATCGGCCGTGGCCGTGGCGCTCATGTAGTAGCTAAAGCTGTAGAAGTCGACCTTGCCGGCGGCCAGCGTAGCGGCATCCTCGGGCGAGACCTCGACGTGCACGCCCTCGCGGCGCCACAGGCTGCGGGCCCACGCCGGATACGCGCCACGCACCTGAACATCGCCGCAGTAGAAGTTCATCTCGCGCTGCTGCTTCTGCGCGGCCAGAACGTCGGCCGGGTTGCAGGTGTGCGGATAGCAGGCGTTACCGGCGATCATGCAGCCGATCTTGTTCTGAGGGTCGATCTGATGGCCCATGGTGACGCACTTAGCGCTTGCCAGGAACTGATTGTGCAGGGCATCGAAGCGCGCCTGCGGGTCGTCCCAATCGCAGCTGCCAAAGACCATGGGCGTGTCGGTGGCGTCGGGCACCATGCCGCCGCCCATCACGCCGCCAAAGCCGCCCATGAGCAGGCAGTTGATCTCGTTGAAGGTGAGCCAGTAACGCACCAGGCCCTGGTACTCGGTCATGACGGTGCGGGCGTAGTTGAGGTAGAACTCGATGAGCTTGGGGTTCTTCCAGCCGCCGTAGTTTATGGAGAGGCCGTAGGGCAGCTCGTAGTGGCTGAGGGTGACCATGGGCTCGATACCCTGCTCCTGGCAGGCCTGGAACACGCGGCGATAGAACTCGATGCCGGCCTGGTTGGGCTCGGCCTCGTCGCCGTTGGGGAAGATGCGGCTCCAGTTGATGGACATGCGGTAGCACTTAAAGCCCATCTCGCCAAAGAGCTTGATGTCATCGAGGTAGTGGTGGTACATATCCACGGCCTCATGGCTGGGATAGTGGTACTGGGGCAGGATGCCGTCGGTGATGTGGCGCGGCTCGGAGACCGTGCCGCCGGTCATGATATCGGGAACGCCGAGGCCCTTGCCGTCCTCGTTGTATCCGCCTTCGCACTGATTGGCGGCAGTGGCGCCGCCCCACAGAAATCCATCGGGAAAAGCCATGTTGGCTCCTTTCGTACGTGTTGGGATGTTGCGTGGACGCCGAAGCGGCGTCTGCAGGACCAATTTGCGTCCTGCTCGGGGTCCGCGCAGGAACCGCTGCCACGAAACCGACCTATCTACTACGTTTTACCGCGAATCACCGACCACGCCGCAATTGTCAAAAATAAAACCGCAGGTAGACGGCTTGGCGGTTTTCGAAAAACCACCGTGTGGTTGGCCCCTACCACTTAAACGTAGTAGATGGGCCGGTTTCGTGGCGAGGCATGTACTGGATGCCCCGCGCGAGGCCCGTTCGATCAAAACCATGTCGGTTTACCACGATGGATCGATGGCTCTCGAGCACACCGGAAATTGCAAAACTAAAACCGCAGGTAGGAGGCTTGACCATTTCCAAAAAATCACGGTGCGGTCGGCCCCTGTAGATTCATCGTAGTAAACCGGCATAGTCTTGATTTGGGCAGTTGCCCAAACGGGCGCATGCGCAGACCGTCTCGCCCATTTGGAAAAAGCCGGCGGGGCGCTCCCCACGCCGGCTTGGTACCGAGTCTTTGTCGTTTGGGCTACTTGGCAGCCTCGGGCTTGTAGGTGACAAACTCGATTGCGAAGCCCACGACGGCACCCACGAGCGAAGCAACGATAGCCCAGATCATGTGGTTGATGCCGTTAACACCGGAGGGGTCGATGAAGGACAGCCAGTTGAAGACGCCCAGACCACCGGACATGTACACCACGGCGCCGGAGATACCGATGATGAGGCCGCCCACAGCAGAACCGATGCTGGCGTTGATGAAGGCCTTCTTATCGGGCAGGGCGACACCGTAGATAGCGGGCTCAGTGACACCAAAGAAGAAGGCGGAGATCATGGCCGGCAGTGCGATGCCGCGGAACTTCTCGTCCTTGTTCTTGAGATACATGGCAAAGAGCACGGCGCCCAGCGAGAAGGAGTGGGCGATAACGGAGCCCAGGATGTAGTCGTGGCCCAGAGTGGACAGGTTGACCAGCGCGATAGGCACGAGCGACCAGTGGAAGCCAAAGATGACCAGGCACATCCAGAAGGCACCGACGAGGGTGCAGCCCAGGAGGGAGCCGATCATGGGCAGGCCAAACAGCAGTGCGAAGAACTCACCGAGCAGGTTGGTGATGAGCGTGGCGATGGGGCCAATGACCAGGTAGCCAAGGGTGACGGTGACGGTGACGACGATCAGCGGGGTGAAGAACATCTTCATAGAAGCGGGCATCCACTTCTTAACCCAGTGCTCGAGAGTAGAACCGAACCAGATCATGAGAAGGATGGGAATAACGGAGCTGGTGTAACCCGAGGCAGGCATGATGAGCGGCAGGCCCAGGAACGTGGTGTACCAAGAGAAGGTGCCGGCAAAGCCGAGCTGCACGGAACCGACAACCTCGCCCGAGGTCAGGGCAACCATGGTGGGATAGACCAGGGCAAAGGCGATGGCCATGCCGTTGAACTCGCTCATCTTGAACTTCTTGGCCGCAGTAAAGCCAAGCACCACGGGCAGGAAGTAGAACATGCCGTCAGCGACGGTGTAGAGCAGCGTGTAGGCGCCGTCGTTGGCAAAGCTCGGGACCAGGAAGGTAGCGAGCGCCAGCAGGCCCTTCATGATACCGGCAGCGGCGAAGGTGCCGAGCATGGGGGCGAAGATGCCCGAGATGAGGTCGATGATCACATCGGTAACGCCCTTGGGAGCGGCATCGTCGTCATCGGCGTCGACGGCGCCGCCGTCGCTAAAACCGCCGGCCTTGAGAACGGCGTCGTAGACGTCCTCGACGATGTTGCCCACAACAACCTGGTACTGGCCGTTGGCGTGCATGACCTTGATGACGTTGGGCAGCTCGGAGATTGCCTCGTCATTGGCCTTCGACTCGTCCTTGAGCTTAAAACGAACACGGGTAATGCAGTGTGCGACGCATTTGACGTTGGACTTACCGCCAACCAGCTCTACGATCTGGGCAGCAAGATCGTCGTATTTACCTGCCATGATCTGTCCTCTCTTTTCCAAATTTCGACAAAAATATCCCCTACCGCGAGCCGGTACCTTGCCCGCAGTTAGAAACCAAAAAGAATTGTTGCGATTGCCGCCGGGCTGGCGGCTTTACTCACTCGGTCTGCGAAGCCGATCGCAGACGGTTGATATGCATCATCAGATACAGGAGCTCCTCGTCCGAGCAGCTCTGGTTGAACTCTTTCTCGAAGACGCGGTTGATGGCGTACGCACACTGGTAGGCCTCGGGAAAGTCGCGGGCGGCCTGCATAAACAGCGAGGAGTTCTCGGTCTGCGTGCAGCTGCCCTTAACAAGGCGGCGGACCAAAAAGCGCAGGTGCGCAAGAAAGCGAATGTAGCTATACGACGCCGTGTCGAGCGAGCAGCCGAGCTGCTTTTCCACCGAATGGGTCACCTCGTCGAGCACGCGGGTGCTCTTCATGATGAAGTCCATGTCCTTGGCACGGCCCATGCCGTCGACCTCGGCGTTGACGATGTGGAGCGCGATGCTCGTGGCCTCGTTCTGGCCCAGCGTCGCCCCGGTGTGCTTTTGCACGATGGCAAGCGCCGCCTGGCCGATCTGAAGCTCGCGCGGGTAGATGAAGGCCACCTCGTGCTCGAGCGGGTTGGGCGCGCTGAGCTGGTCGTCGTCGCGCTGGACAGCAAACTGCAGGTGATCTGCCAGGATAAAGGGCAGGCCGCCGGACAGCTTGCAGCCGAGCTGCTGAGCCGCGAAGCAGGCGATATCGCTTGCCGCGAGCAGCACGTCGTCGGGAAGGGTGCCCACCATATCCTGCAGGCTCTCGGGGACGTTATAGAATTTGCGCTGGATAAGCGACTCGTCGGAAAGCTCGTAGGGCATGCCGTGGAAACCGATGCCCTTGCCAAAGACAACAACCTCTCGGCCGTCATCGCTGGCGGCAAGAGCAACGTTATTGTTGATCTTCTTTAAAATGAGCATGAAAAAACTCCTCGGACATCGGCGCTAGACGACGGGGCTTCATTCCTCGTCTTCTATTATGCGCAAGTGATGCCTCCCGAGGAGTAACAAACTTGTGAGCACGTGGGCAATTGTAGGATGAAACTTGCATGCAGCGTAAGCCCCGTTAGCGCGAAAGTCCGCCGAACGGTAGGAAATCGCCTGTAAACGGCAAAACCATCACAAAGGTGCCTGGCCCCTTTGTGATGGTTTTGGCCGATGTCCTGATGCTACTCGCGCGGGGTGCCGTAGGGGTTGTACAGATCTGCGAGAGCGAATGTGCTGGTGGCGGGATTAAAGTCGAGTTCGAGCACGCAGCAGTTGCCGATGCGGTTCTTCATCTTGAGCGGTTCCACGCCCACGCCGCGCATGACCTGAGCCGCTGCGGCGCCATGGCTCACGCACAACACGCTCTCATGTCCAGGGCGCTGCACGAGCTCGGTGATGATCGCCATGATGCGCTCGCGAAACTCGTCTTCGCCCTCGCCGTCATACTGCTTGTAAAAATCGCCGTACGGCAGGCGCGGATTCAAATCCTCGCTCGCACCCTCAAACTTGCCAAAGTTCCACTCCTTAAGGCCCTTGACGCGCTCGTAAGGCTGATCAGGAAACGCAAGCTCAAGCGTGTCGCACGCACGCTCGGACGTGGAACTGTACGCATGGTCGAACGCAAGGCCACGCTCTCGCAGGGTCGCGCCGACAGTTTTAGCCTGCTCGATTCCCAGCTCGGTGAGCGGCGAGTCACACCAGCCCTGCTTGCGACGAAGCAAGTTAAAGAGCGTTTGACCGTGACGCATAAAGTACAGTTTTGACATGAGGCCTCCGTGATCGCAATCGTTTGTCAGCGATTGTTACACCTCGAGGTAGGTTTAAGTCAAAGCCTCTTTGGCCAAAACCACCACAAAGGTACCTGGCCCCTTTGTGGTGGAAATGCTGTTTGCCCAGATAAAACCTGCCAAAACAAACCTGTCCCTTTTTGGCAGGTTATGGCAGCGCAGCGAGCCGGTTCCAAGTGCCCCAGGTCGTCTCGAAAGAGGAGCGACGCGTACTTTGGTACGCGAGCGACGGCTTGAGGGGCGAGATGGGGTGCTTGGGGCCGGCGCAGCGTCGAGCCTTAAAGATGGTCTTGGATGAGGTCGCAGATGGCTCGGGCGTCGTTGATGTTGATGGCTCGGGTCGCAAAGCCGGCGTCGAAAGCCTGGCGCGCCAGGGCCTCATTGCAGGCAAGGGCCAGTGTGCGACCGTCGACCAGATCGAGCGAGCTCTTGCCACGCAAGCGATCGACACCGGAGCGCGCGACCACGATATTGTCGAAGCCCTCGGTCTTGTAGCCCTCGATAATCACCACATCGACGTCGTTGTAGCGCGACAGCAGTTCGCGCGCGGGCATCTCGTCCTCCTCGCGCGTGTCGGCGTACTCCGCCCAACGCGTGGCGCAGATGAGGCCCACGTGCTTGGAGCCAGCCTGGTGATGGCGCCACGTATCCTTAGCGGGCACGTCGATATCAAAGCCGTGATGCCCATGATGCTTGAGCGAACCCACGCGCAGGCCGCGGCGGGTGAGCTCGGCAATGACCTTCTCGACGAGCGTGGTCTTGCCCGAGTTTTGGTAGCCGATAAACGCGATCGCGGGGACGGCCGGAGTGGGAGCTGCGGGCGCGACGGCGACGGGCGCGCTCGCGGGCGCGGCACCGTCAGCGGCCACAGTCTCAACGGCAGCGGCCTGACGCTCTGCGCGATCCCATATGCCCGAGCGGCCGCCCTCCTTGTGCAACAGGCGCACGTCGACGATCTCCATGCCGCGATCGACGGCCTTGCACATGTCATAGATGGTCAGACACGCGGCACTCGCGCCGGTCAGCGCCTCCATCTCAATACCCGTCTTGCCCGTCACGCCGGCCGTGACCAGCACGTGAAAGCCAACCTGTCCGTCCGTGCGCGCCGGCGCCCAGCCCTCCGGCACGTCCTCGACAGGCGTCCCCGCCGCAGCGATGGGCTCGATATCGCACTTGCTCTTGGTAATAAGCAACGGATGGCACATGGGGATGATGTCGCTTGTGCGTTTGATGGCCATGATGCCCGCCACACGCGCGCAGGCAAGCACGTCGCCCTTTTTGGCGCGATCCTGCAGCACCATGGCCTGCGTCTCGGGATGCATGAGGATGGTGCCCTCGGCGATGGCGGTGCGGTGCGTCTCGGCCTTGTCGGATACGTCGACCATGCGCACCTCGCCTTTGGCGTCCACGTGCGTCAGCTCGTCGCGGCGTGCGTCGCGAGTGGGCTCGGCGGCAGCGCTGGAAGTCGGCTGCGCGGACGCGTCGGCGTTGCCAGCATTCGCCGCAGCCGTGACTTTGTGGGCAGACATCGCGGCCCTGCGAGCGGCCTTGGTGGCATCGGCGTACCTGCTCTTGGCCATATGATCATCCTCCGATTTGGGACATAAATCGTTGCGTGCCCTCAATTATCGCGTGTTCCTGCGGTTTGTGGGCCACGGCATCGCGCCAAATCGAAAGCACCTGCATATCATCACCACGGCGCAGCGCCTCACGCACCGAATACTCGGCATCGCTGAACAGGCACGGACGCACGTTGCCATCGGCCGTCAGGCGCAGACGGTTGCAATTCGCGCAAAAATGGTTGGACATGGCGCTGATGAAGCCGACCGTACCCGCCGCGCCCGGAAAGCGCCAATAGCGCGCAGGGCCCGCGCCGGCAGGGGCGTCGTTGATGTCGAGCGGCTCGAGCTCGCCCAGACCCACCGCGGCAGCCCCGGCATTGATGCGCGCCCGCAGCTCGTCGCTCGGCACGGTATCGCTTGCGTCCCACAGCTCGGGATTGAGCGTGGGCGCATGCGGGTCCACAGCGCAATGCGAGCTCGTGTGTTCGTCGCCAATGGGCATGTATTCGATAAAGCGCAGGTGGATGGGACGGTCGAGCGTGAGCCGCGCGAGGGCCGCCACATCTTGGTTGAGCCGGCGCACCACAACGCAGTTGACCTTAACGGGCTCAAAGCCCCAGGCCAGCGCCGCGTCGATGCCAGCCATGGTCTGCTCGAGCCGACCCAGGCGCGTAATCTTTCCAAACAGCGTAGGGTCGAGCGTGTCGAGCGAGATGTTGACGCGGTTAAGGCCGGCATCTTTGAGCTGCGGTGCCAGCTTGGGCAGCAGGGCGCCATTGGTGGTAAGCGAGATGTCCTCGATCTGCGGAATCGCGCGGATGTCGCGAATGAGCGGAATGATACGGCGGCTGACCAGCGGCTCGCCGCCCGTCAGGCGTACGCGGCGAATGCCCTCCCCCGCCACCAAGCGCACAAAGCGGGCGATTTCCTCGGCACTGAGCAGCTCGTCGTGCGCGCGGGGTGCCACGCCATCGGCAGGCATGCAGTAAATGCAGCGGAAATTGCACTTGTCGGTAACGGCAATGCGCAGGTAGTTGATATCGCGGCCAAAGCCGTCATGTTGCACGTGCCCGTCCACGCAGCCCTCCCCTCACGCGGCGTTTTATTCTTCGGAAAACATAATACCCCACGGGAGAATCATGCCGACACCCGTACGACAGGACAGGTCGCTTCGAGCAAAACGGACTTTCCAAGCCCATCCTCAGCATACAAACCATCACAACATTCGATGCTTTTCCCAATTTTGGCAAAAAACGTCGAATGTTGTGATGGTTTGAGGCGAGGTGAGGAGCATGGAGGGGTCAAAGCATCGTGCTCGAACGGGTTAATCCAACTCTTTTAAGCCATGCGCCAGTTGCCAGTACTCGCCGTGCTGGGCGAGCAACTCTTCGTGCGTGCCGCGTTCGATGATGCGGCCGTGTTCGAGAACCATGATGGCGTCGGCGTCGCGGACGGTGGACAGGCGATGCGCGATCATAAACGTGGTGCGTCCGCGCATGATGCGGTCCATACCGCGCTCGATGAGCTTTTCGGTACGTGTGTCGATGCTCGAAGTAGCCTCATCCAGAATGAGCACCGGCGGATCGGCCACGGCAACGCGCGCGATGGCGAGCAGCTGGCGCTGGCCCTGCGACAGGTTGGCGCCGTCGGCCGTGACCGGCGTGTCGTACCCTCTAGGCAGGCGGCGGATAAACGAGTCGGCGCAGGCTGCCTCGGCGGCGACGCGCACCTCTTCGTCAGTCGCGTCGAGCTTGCCAAAGCGGATGTTCTGCGCAATGGTGCCGCTAAACAGGTGCGTGTCCTGCAGCACAATGCCGAGCGACCCGCGCAGGCTGGCCTTGGCAATGTGCTTGACGTCGATGCCGTCGTACGTGATCTCGCCGTCATCGACCTCGTAGAAGCGGTTGATGAGGTTGGTGATGGTCGTCTTTCCGGCGCCCGTCGAGCCCACAAACGCGATCTTTTGCCCCGGCTTGGCAAACAGGTTGAGGTCCGTGAGCACACGGGTGCCCGGCACGTAGGAAAAGTCCACGGCATGGAAGCGCACGTCGCCGGCAAGCGGGACCAAGCCGCACGTGAGCTCGGTACCGTCGGCGGCCACCGCGCGGCCCGACTCATCAACGGCAGCCACATCATGCAGGTGCCCGTACGAGCCCACGCCCTGGCCCTCGGGAATCTTCCATGCCCACGCGGCGTCGCCCGTCTGCACCAGCTCCACGCAGCCCTCGTCCACCTCGGGCTCAAGATCCATGGCGGCAAACAGACGCTCGGCACCGGCCAGCGCGTTGAGCAAGAAGTTGCCCAGCTGCGTAAACTGGTTGATAGGCATGGCGGCCTGACGCACAAAGACCAGGTAGCTTGCGAGCGCACCTACGTCGGCGAGCCCCTTGATGCAGAGCATGCCGCCCGCCACGGCGACGATGGCGTAGTTGGCATAGCCAATCACCACGGTCATGGGCACCATCGAGTTGGCGTAGGCCTGCGCGGCACCACCGGTGCGGCGCAGCTCTTGGTTGCGCGCGTCAAAACCAGCCACGTTGGCCTGTTCGTGATTAAAGACCTTGATGACCTTTTGGCCCGAGACCATCTCTTCGATATATCCGTCCAAATCGCCCAGCGACGCCTGTTGGGCGGCAAAAAAGCGCTTGGAACGCATGCCCGAGTAGCGCGCGTACAGCACAATGGCCACATCGCACACGAGCGTGATAATCGTGAGCTGCCAGTTGAGGATGATGAGCATGGCCGTGGTGCCGACCACCTGGATGCTCGCCTGAATCACGTTGGCAAAGCTGTTGTTGAGCGCCTCGGAGACGGTGTCGACGTCGTTGGTAAAGAAGCTCATGATGTCACCCGAGCGCGTGCTGTCGAAGTAGCTCAGCGGCAGCATCTGGATGTGCGCAAACAGGTCGCGGCGGATATCGGAGACCACGCGCTGGGCCGCGCGCACCATAATCTGTGAGTAGCCCAGAGCCGAGAGCACGCCCGCGGCGTAGATGGCAGCGGTAAAGATAACCTGCCTGGCGAGCAGTTCCTCGCCGCCCGTTGCCAAACCGTTGACGATGGGGCGCACCATGTAGGTACCGGCAAGGCTTGCGATGGCGGCCACAGAGGCAAGCACGCCCACTGCGAGCAGTGAGAACTTGGCGTGACCCATGTAGGAGAGCAGGCGGCGAAGCGTCTGCGTCAGATTGGTGGGACGGGCCTGAGCGGATGTCTTAGGCATGGCGCTCACCTCCTTTCGTGGCTTGAATTGATTCGTTGGGGCCGGCGAAAGACGGATCATTTACGCCATCCGCGACGCCAGCATCCCCCGCGAACTCCATCTGCGAGGCGTAAATCTCCTGGTAGATGTTGTCACCCGCCAGTAGCTCCTCGTGCGTGCCCACACCATGGACACGGCCGTCGTCCAGAACCACAATGCGATCGGCATCCATCACGCTCGCGATGCGCTGGGCGATGATGATCACGGTCGTATCGGGAATCTGCGCGATGTGCTCGCGAATCTTGGCGTCGGTCGCCATATCGACCGCGCTGGTCGAGTCGTCAAAAATAAGCACGCGCGGATGCTTAAGCAGCGTGCGCGCGATGCACAGGCGCTGCTTCTGGCCACCCGAAACACCGGCACCGCCCTGGCCCAACTCGCCGTCGAGCCCGCCGATGCGGTCCAGGAACTCGTCCACACACGCCGCGCGGCAGGCACGCAGCAGCTCCTCGTCGGCGGCATCGGGCGCGCCCCACCGCAGGTTCTCGCGCACCGTGCCCGTAAACAGCACGTTCTTTTGCAGCACAATGCCCACGGCATCGCGCAGGGCGGCCAGGTCGTAGTCGCGCACGTCGCGCCCGCCAACGAGCACGGCGCCCTCGGTCGCGTCGTACAGGCGCGCGATTAGCTGCACAAGCGAACTCTTGCCCGAGCCCGTGCCGCCGAGCACGCCCACCGTGGAGCCCGCCTCAATGCAAAGGTCAATATGCTCGAGCACATCCTCGGCAGCATCCGCGCGGTACTTAAACGACACGTCGCGAAACTCGATGCCTCCGTCGGCCACCTCGTGCACGGCAGCGGCAGCGTCGGGCGCTTGAATAAGCGAACGCTCGTCGAGCACCCGCGAAATGCGCTCCACGCTGGCGAGTGCGCGCGTGAGCAGCAAAAACACGTTGGAGATCATCATGAGCGAGTTCATGATCAGCAGCACGTAGCTCATAAAGCCCGTGAGCGAGCCCACGCCCAGCTCGCCGGCGATAATCATGCGTCCGCCGATCCACAGGATGGAGATGGCGGCCACATACATCGACAGTTGAAACACCGGCAGGTTAAGCACGGCGTTGCCGAAGGTCTTCGTCGCTGTGTGCGCGAGCTCGGTATTGACGGTGTCAAACTTGGCCTCCTCGTGCTCGGCGCGCACATACGCCTTGACGGCGCGCACGGCGGTGAGGTCCTCCTGCACCACGCCGTTGAGGTGGTCCATCGAGGTCTGCAGCTGGCGGTAGAGCGGGCTCACACGGTAGGTGATGACGCCCAGCACGATCGCCAGTACGGGCAGGATAATCGCGAAGACCGTGGCGAGCGGGCGCGACAGCACCAGGGCATAGACCAGACCGACGATGAGCGTCACCGGTCCGCGCACCATGGGACGGAAGCCGTTGCCGATGGCGTTTTGGATGACGGTGATATCGGTAGTCATGCGGGTGACAAGCGAACTGGCATCGAAGTTGTCCAGGTTGCCAAAGGCGAGCGTCTGGATCTTGCGATACTCGGCCTCGCGCAGGTTGGCGCCCAGGCCCGAAGCCACGCGAGCGGACGTGCGGGCATAGCCCAGGCCCAATACCAGCGAAAACGCCGCGCACACCAGCATGCACGCGCCTTGCAACAGCATGTAGTTGACGTCACCCGTAGGCACGCCCACGTCGATGATGTTGGCCATGATGACCGGGATAAACAGCTCAAGCGCAGTCTCGACCGAGACGAACATCACGCCGAGTATGGCATCGCGACGGTATGCCCCCAAGTAGGAAAACAGTATTTTGAGATTGCGCACGCAGGTTCATCCCCCATCAAACGTTGTTCGCAAACGCACGTATTATTGCGCGCCGAGCGATAGTGTCAAGTGTTCCGAAATCGATTTCTACAAGGCTGGCGCAGGCGCTAAGCCCGCGCGGCGCACGGGCGCATTCAAATGGAAATGATTGAAGGCGCGATTTTTTCGCCCCACCGGCAACATGGACCTTGACTCTACAATCGTTATAGGGTTTTCACTACACTGGTACGTAAACGAACCAAGCCAGAAAGTGCCCTGCCCATGGAACACGACCTCACACGCGGCAATGTCCTCAAGACCATCGCGGTCTTTGCCCTGCCCTATATGCTCTCGTACTTTTTGCAGATGCTCTACGGCATGGCCGACCTGTACATGATGGGACAGTTTAGCGGCGCCGCCGGCATCACCGCCGTGGGCAACGGCGCGCAGACGCTCTATATCATTACCGTGACGCTCGTGGGCCTGGCCATGGGAACAACGGTCATCGTCGGCCACGCCGTGGGCTCGCGCCGCTTTGACCGTGCCGAGGCAGCCATCGGCAACACCATCACGCTCTTTATGGGCGTCTCGATGGTGCTGGCCGCGCTCTTGCTCGCGCTGTGCCCGCAGATCGTGGCGCTCATCGGCACGCCGGCCGAAGCCGTCGAAGGCACTGCCGCCTACCTGCGCATCTGCTTTATCGGCATACCGTGCATCGCCGCATACAACATCCTCTCGGCCATCTTTCGCGGCCTGGGCGATTCGCGCTCGCCCATGTACGTGATCGGCGTGGCGTGCGTTATCAACATCGCGCTCGACTTTCTGTTCATTGGCCACATGGGGCTCGGTCCCGTGGGCGCGGCGCTCGGCACGGTCATCGCGCAGACGGCGAGCGTAGCCCTCGCGCTCGTGTGGCTCAAGAGCCGTCGCACGAACATCCACGTTAAGCGTAGCGACCTGCGCCCCCAGCCCGAGGTGCTCGGCAGCATTCTTAAGATCGGCGTGCCCGTGGCCGTGCAGGACGGCTGCATCCAGGTGGCGTTTATGTTTATCACCGTCATCGCCAACCACCGCGGCCTGGTCGACGCCGCCGCCGTAGGCCTGGTCGAGAAGATGATCAGCTTTTTGTTCATTGTGCCGAGTTCCATGGGCGCCACCGTCAGCGCACTCACGGCGCAAAACGCCGGCGCGGGCAAGGGCGACCGCGCGCGTCAGGTACTCAAGGACGCCATGACCATCTCGGTGGTGTACGGCTGTCTGATCACGGCGCTCATGTGGCTGGTGGCACCGGCGTTTATCGGCTTTTTTGTCAAGGACCCCGCGGTGGTCGCCGCCGGTACTGGCTATATGCACAGTTATATTTTCGACGCGATTTTTGCCGGCATCCACATTTGCTTTAGCGGCTTTTTCGCTGCATACGGCAAGAGCTACATCGGCTTTGCGCACAACGTGCTGGCCGTGGCGCTCATTCGCGTGCCCGGCGCCTGGCTGCTGTCAAATGCCTATTCTGACACGCTGTTCCCCATGGGCATCGCCTCGCCGTGCGGGTCGATTCTGTCGGCAGTCATTTGCGTGGTGGCGTTTACGGTACTCAACCGCCGCGGTGCTTTTGACAAACTGGTAGCGTAGCGGGGCGACGCAAAATCGCCCTGATCGACGACATCATCAGCGACGACCCAGCAACCTACGTGACGCAGATCACGGTGCCGGTCTCTCTAGGCTAGACCGAGCCTCGCCTCTAACTCGGTCAACGCCTCAAAGGCATCGCGAGATGCACCCGCCGCGCGCTCGCGCTCGGCAACGCAAATTCGCATCATTAAGCGCTCTTTTGCCTGCACTTGGGAATGCCTCGCGCGCCCTTCCGCCTGCGAGCAATTGCGATTCTCGATATCCATTACGCCTCCGGCACCTCACCAGTCGCCAGGATCTGCTCGAGCGCGTCCTCGTCCAGCACGGGCACACCCAGCTGCTCGGCCTTGGTAAGCTTGGAGCCCGCTTTGGGGCCGGCGACCAGATAGCTCGTCTTCTTTGACACGCTACCCGAAACCTTGGCGCCGAGTACCTTGAGCGCCGCACCTGCCTCGTCGCGCGTGCGGTTGACGAGCGTGCCGGTGAGCACGAAGGTCAGACCCGCAAGCGGCTGTGCGTCGGCGAGCTCGCCCGCCACGCCAGCTTCGGCCGCGGCTTGCGCATGAGCGGCGCCCAAGTCGACCTCGAGCGAAAGGCCCGCTTGGCGCAGACGTTCCAGCACGGCAAGGTTCTCGGGCACGGCCAGGAACTGCTTGACGCTCGCCGCAATCTTGGGACCGATGCCCTCGCACTCGGCGATATCCTCTTCGCTCGCCAAGATAAGCTTGTCAATCGACAGGAATCGCTCGGCGATGACCTCGCCCACGCTCTTGCCCACATGGCGGATACCCAGGGCAAACAGTACGCGCCCGAGCGGCTGGCTCTTGGACTTGTTAAGCTCGGCGATGATCTTCTCGGCCGTCTTGAGGCCCACCGGAATGGGATCGCCCTTCTTAACGCCCTTTTTGCTGTTGGAGCTGGCATACACACGGCCCGTGTCCAGGCCGGCGATGTCGTCGATCGTGAGCTGGTAGAAGTCCGCGACATCATGGATCAGCCCAGCGGCGATCATCTTGTCGACGATCTCGTCGCCCAGGCCGTCAACATCCATGCAACCGCGGCTCACCCAGTGAAGCAGGCGCTCCTTGAGCTGCGCCGGGCAGTCGATGGAGACGCAGCGGTAGGCGACCTCGCCGTCCTCGTGCACGACCGGGCTGCCGCACACGGGGCAGACCTCGGGCATGCGCCAGTCGACCGAATCGGCCGGGCGCTTGTCAAGCACCGGGCCCACAACCTCGGGAATCACGTCGCCCGCCTTGTGCACGATGATGGTGTCGCCCTCGCGCACGTTTTTGCGGCGGATCTCGTCGATGTTGTGCAGCGTGGCGCGCGCGATGGTGGAGCCGGCGACCGTCACCGGGTCGAACTCAGCGACCGGCGTGAGTACGCCGGTGCGGCCCACCTGGATGCGAATCTCGCGCAGGACGGTCTGCTTTTCCTCGGGCGGGAACTTAAAGGCAATGGCCCAGCGCGGCGCGCGGGCGGTAAAGCCCAGGTCGAGCTGCTGCTGGAAGCTGTCGACCTTTACGACCACGCCGTCGATGTCGTAGTCCAGGTCACCGCGGTGCTCGAGCGCCTGGGCGCAGAACTCGTGGACCTCGGCGGGCGTGGCGCAGCGTGCCACGTTGGGGTTGACGCTAAAGCCGGCGCTACGCAGCCAGTCAAGGAACTCGCGCTGGCTATGGACGTGTAGCGGGTCGGTATCGGCGATGGCGTAGATAAAGGTGGCGAGGTCGCGGCGCGCCGTGACCTTAGGATCCTTCTGACGCAAGGATCCGGCGGCGGCGTTGCGCGGGTTGGCGAAGGGATCGCGGCCCTCGGCATCGGCCTCATCGTTCAGGCGTACAAAGCTGCCCTTGGGCATGTAGACCTCGCCGCGGACCTCGATGGCGCGCTCGCGGTCGGCGCCCATGTGGGCAAGCGCCGGTTCGGACAGGTGCATGGGCACGTCCTTGATGGTGCGCACGTTGAGCGACACGTCCTCGCCCGTGGTGCCGTCGCCGCGCGTGGCTGCGCGCACGAAGGTGCCATTCTGGTAGGTAAGCGCCACACCCAAGCCGTCGATCTTGAGCTCGCAGGTATAGGTGACGCTGCCGGCACCAAGTGCGTCCTCGGTACGCTGGAGCCATGCGTCTAGCTCATCCAGATCCATGGCGTCGTCCATGGAATACATGCGCGCCATGTGCGTGACGGGCGTAAATTGCTCGCTCACGTATCCGCCCACGCGCTGGGTATAGCTGTCGGGCGTCACCAGGTCGGGATAGGCCGCCTCGATCTCCTGCAGCTCAACGAGCATTTTGTCGAAGGCGGCGTCCGTGATCTCGGGCGCATCGAGCATGTAGTAGCGATAGGCGTGGTAATCGAGCTCGTGACGTAGCTCGGCCGCACGCGCCGCCGCCTGGGCACGGGCATCGGTCGGTGCAGTGGCATCCGCGCTCGCGGGCGTTTCGGTATTGATGTCCACGCCGTCACCAAACAGACTCGATTGCTCCATAGCGGCACTCCTTCGCTCGATTTCAAACGGATACAAGAGTACCACCGGTCGCGATGGGGTCGAATAACCCTTTCGAACCGCACCGAATCGGCAGCCGCCAGACTGGGGTGGACAGTTAGTTCAGATACGTATAAATCTGCGAACCGGATCGAGCTCAAATGGCGTCATTTCGCTCCATTTGGTCGTCTCGGAGCGGCACGATCGGCTTATTTCTCCTTCCGAGCACCCATCAGAGCCCCATTTCCATCCCAAAACAGCTCGAAACGCATTCCAGACTGCCCCAGATTTATACGTATCTGAACTAACTGTCCAGACCATTCCGAACCGAGCTCCTTGCCAGCTCAAAGTGATCCGTTTTCCTCCGTCCCCAACGGGTCAATAAGAAAAGAGGGGCTGTCCCGCGCTTGGCGGGACAGCCCCTCGGGCTTCGATATGTGCGGAACGGCTCGTTAGTAGCCCTGACCGTAGCTCTGGCCCTGGCCCTGCTGGCCCAGCAGCTCCTCCAGATACTGGCGCAGCTGTTCATCGGTAATACCACCGTTGCCGGTGTCGGTCGCGCTGTCGTTCTGCTGCTGATTCTGCAGCTCCTCGTCGGAACCCAGCTCGACGGTGACCTTCTTCTCATCCTTGCCGCGCATGAGCGTGATCTCGACCTTCTCGCCCACCTCGTGGCTGCGCAGTGCGATGATCAGGCCATCGGCGCTCGTGATCTCGTCGTCGCCCAGCTTGGTGATGACGTCGCCCTCCTGAATGCCGGCCTTGGCGGCAGGACCGTCCTCAACGACACTCGCCACATACGCGCCGCTATCGGTGCTCAGCTTGTTGGCGCGGGCGTTGAGCGCGTTGACGCTCGAAAGCGTAGCGCCCATGTACGGATGCACCGGCGTCTTGCCGTCGATGATCTGGTCGGCGATGTTCTTGGCATAGTTGACCGGAATGGCAAAGCCAACGCCCGAGCTGGAACCCGAGTAGCTCTCGATGAGTGAGTTGATACCCACGAGCTCGCCGTTGTCGTTGACGAGCGCACCGCCGGAGTTGCCCGGGTTGATGGCGGCATCGGTCTGGATCATGTTGGCATAAATGGTGTTGCCGCTGGTAGAGCTCATGGCCGTGGAGCGATAGAGCGCCGACACGATACCGGTGGAGACGGACTGCTCGTTGCCGAAGGGCGAACCGATCGCCATGACCCACTCGCCCACGTTGAGCTTGGAGGAGTCGCCGATCTCGATCGGGGTGAGCTTGGAGGAGTCGGCATCCTTGAGCTTAATGACGGCCAGGTCGCTCGAGGCATCGTTGCCCACGAACTCGGCCTCGTAGGTGGTACCGTCGTCCATGGTCACCACGTACTGGTCGTAACCATCGACCACGTGGTTGTTGGTAAGGATGTGGCCCTCGGTATCGAGCACAACGCCCGAACCGACGCTGCCCGAGTTGTCCGACTCGTCGGCAGACTGCGAAAGCGAGCCATTCTGGCTGCCGCTCGAAGTGGCGGTAATGGAAACCACGGAGGGCAGGGCCTTGGCAGAAACGGCCTCGGCCAGTGTGGTGTCCTCGGAATCAATCGTAATCTTTTGCGTCGACGAACCCGAAGCGCCCGCCGTCACGGCGTTCTTGCCGCCGCCGATATCGAGCGTGCCACTCATAATGAGCGCGATGACCAGCAGGGCGCCGCAGGCGCAGCCGGCAAGCGCTGTAATAAAGATCGGCAGCTTTTTGGTCTTGGTCTTGACCACTGTGTGCTTGTTTACAACCTGCTGGCTGCCCAGCGGTTGGCCAGTCTGCGTGTCGTAGGCCTGCACATAGGGAATGTTGTTGCCACCGGCAGGCGTCGACTCCACCTGCACGCGCGGCTGTTGCTGAGTCTCGCCGGCATTGCCAACATCCTGGGGACGCTGGGAATCGTTCTCGCTCATAGCTGCGATCCTTTCGTCAAATAACCAAAGGCCCGCCAAACACGTGGCGGGCCATCATTGTTCACGTTGAGTTGTACCCCAATATGCGGGCGCAAGTGTATGAGAACGCAATCTTTTAGGAAGGCTTAAGTTCTGTTGCAGATTCGAGAGGAACCCGCGCCTGCGTCAAAACCACCACAAAAGTGCCTGTCCCCTTTGTGGTGGAAATCTAGTCCTTAAACAGATAGCCCACGCCGCGGACGGTGGTGATGTGTGCCGCGATCTGCGGGCCCACCTTGGAGCGGATGCGTCGAATGTGCACGTCAACGGTACGCGTGCCGCCGCAGTACTCAAAGCCCCACACGCGGTGCAGCAGCACTTCGCGGCTGTAGGCGCGGTTGGGGTGCGTCGCCAAAAAGCTCAGCAGCGAGTACTCCATCAGCGTCAGATCGATGGGCTCGTTATCGAGCGTCACCTGGTAGGTAGCCAGGTTGATCTCGAGGTTATCGATGTTGAGCACGTCATCGGCGGTGACGGTCTCCTCCTCGCCCATCAGGCGCTGCGCACGAGCCTTGAGCTCGTTGGGCGTCGCCGTGGGGCACACGAAGTCGGCATGCGCGTGATTCGGCAGGCGCAGGGTGCCGAGCGCCTCGTCGTCGACGATCACCAGCATGGGAACGCCGCCGCGATCGTCAAGCCACTTGGCAATCTGATCGATGCGGTCGCTGCGGATGCCATCGGAATCGAGGATCAGCAGGTCAAAGTCGTGCGCCGCAGTTGGCGAATCGGGGGTTGCCAGGCTCACCTCGACACCCAGGGTAGTCGTCAAGCTGCGGGCAAACTCGTGGAAGCGCGTCGTGCGCGCCATGAACAGGGCACTCTTTTCGGACATATCGGCCTCCAAAGAAATGAGCTCAATCGTACTGGAACAAGCCAGCGCGATTAGGAGTTCGCCAGGTAGTGCTTGATCTCCCACTCGGTGATCGTAGACTCAAACTTATGCCACTCGTCGCGCTTCTTTTTGAGGAAGAAGCTGTGGATGTGCTCGCCGAGAGCATCCTTCATAAACTGCGAGTCCTCGAACACGTCGAGCGCCTCTTTGAGCGAGCGCGGCAGCGGCGCGTAGCCGGCCTCGACCATCTGACGGTCGGTAAGCTTGAGCGTCTCGGCCGTGGCCTCGGGCGGGAGCTCCAGCTTGCGCTCGATGCCGTCCAGACCAGCCGCCAGCGTGACGGCGTTGACCAGGTACGGGTTGGCCATGGGGTCGGGGCTGCGAAGCTCGATGCGCGTGGACAGCTGCTTGCCGGGCTTGTAGACCGGAATGCGGACCATACTCGCGCGGTTGCGCAGGCCCCACGTGGCGTACTGCGGCACGGAGTCGCCGCCCGTGGTGATGCGCTTGTACGAGTTGACGGTGGGGTTGGTGATGGCGCTGATCTCGCGGGCATGCGCCAGAATGCCAGCCATATAGTGCTTGGCGACGTCGGAGAGATGGTACTTCTCGTCGTCCTCGCCCCAAAACACGTTGTTGCCGTCGTGGTCGAATAGCGACTGGCACAGGAACATGGCGCTGCCGTCCTCGCCCGCCAACGGCTTGGGCATAAAGGAGGCGTGGCAACCGCTCTCGTAGGCCTGCTGCTTAATGATGAGTTTGGCCGTGGTGATGGCGTCGGACATGCTCAGGGCCTCGGCGTGACGCAGGCTCATGCCGTGCTGCGAGCGGCCGGCGGCGTGGAAGGTGTACTCCACGGGCACGGACATCTTCTCGAGCGTGAGGACCGTGTTGCGGCGCAGGTCGCGGGCGGCATCGCTCACCGAAAGATCGAAGTAGCCCACGTTGTCGAGCGGCTCGGGGGTGTGCTCGTCGGGGAAGTAGTAATACTCCAGCTCGGCACCCACGTTGAGCAGATAGCCGGCCTTCTCGGCCTTGCGGAACATGCGGCGCAGGGCATCGCGCGGGTCGCCGGCAAACGGCTTGCGATCGGGAGTGCACACATCGCAGAACACGCGGGCGACACCGTTATGGCTCGGACGCCACGGCAAAATCTGGAAGGTCGAGGCATCGGGGAACGCCAGCATGTCGGCTTCCTCGGGCGTGGCAAAGCCCTCGATGGCGGAGCCGTCAAAGCCAATACCCTCTTCAAAAGCGACCTCGAGGTCCTCGGGGCTAATGGCAAAGTTCTTGAGGCGGCCGAGAATGTCAACAAACCACAGACGCACAAAGCGGATGTCACGCTGCTCTACGGAGCGGAGTACGTAATCGATGTTCTGCTGGTTCATGTCGCTCCCCTTTCTTTCGGGCGGGTTTCGACTGGTCTATATCGCAGATACTATCGCAGAAAAATGTTTCCGCAGGGTTAAAGCGTATCAAGCGCTCAAAAAACGTGCGCGAACAGGCCGTTGCGAACGAGTGGCTAGTGTTCAGATTCAGAGACAATTTGTCTACAAGCTCGTTCCAGCGTAGGGAACTCCATCGTCACTGCATCCCATACAACCGAGCGGTCGACATTGCCGTAATCATGCGCAAGATAATTTCTCATGCCGATAATTCCACGCCATTCGATTTCGGGATGAAGCCGCTGCGAGCGTTCCGACAACTTACCCGCTTCTTCCGTCACCCTAAGCGCACACATCAAAAGGGAGTCCGCCAACGCCCTCGTCCGCACGTCATTCGCATGCAGAAACTGGTCCTCGGTGATATCAAAAGCCCTGATGCGCTCGTTCGTTTCAGAGATGGCTTCCAAAACCTCTTGAGCGCGAAGGCCGTCTGACTTACGCGCGATCATAAACGATCACTCCTTCGCGCTCGATTGCCGCGGCAAGATCGCCATCAAGATGGTCGCTCGAGACGAGGTCAACCTGCCTCCCAGTTTCTTTGCGCACCGCTTCGCCAAACGCCGACAACGCGAAAAGACCAAAGCCATGCTCGTGATCGACTTCGAGACGCAAATCGATATCACTATCGACACGCGCCTCACCACGGGCATACGAGCCAAAAAGGACCACGGTTTTGATGGCGGGAATCGGGATGGCCGCCTCGCGGACGGCGGACTCAATCTGAGCAATATCCAAAATGTCTGCGGCAACGTTTTCGCTCGCAGTGTTTTTACCAAGTGAAGGAACAAACGGCAGCGAGCGCTCGCGCAGCATCTGCCTCATAAACATATTGACCGCAACAGACGAAGTCATGCCGAGTTCTTCGCATAGCTCGGCAAATGAATCTTTAATTGACGAGTCCACTCGTACACTCAGTACAGACGCAGCCATGGATACCTCCTGTATGACATTGTCTACATAATATCACACAGACTAGCGCGAAGTGGAGGCTCGGGACTCGATGTGGCCGGGGATCTCGATGCGCTTGGGGGCGAGCTTTGCGGCCTCGCCTACCGTGGTGGTGACGACGTCGATGCGCTCGGACAGGCGCTCGACTACGCGCTCGGCAATGGTAAGGGTGTCTTGCGCGGCCGTGGTCACACCGCCAAAGAGCACGTGGTTCCAAGGGTAGTCGTCGAACGTCGCGATCTTAAGACCCGCCGGCAGCGAGGGGCCAAGCTGGGCCAGCGCCTCGGTCAGGCGCAAGAAGACCAAGCCGTTGACGGCGATAAGGCCGAGCTTTTTACCTGCGTAATCGCGGATGGTCTCATCCAGGCGGCTGATGCCCTCGACGCCACCGTCGGCCAGCGTGACGACCTCACCCGCAAGGCCGCGGCGCGAAAGCTCGTCGACAAAGGCCTCGGCACGCTCGCGACGCACAGGGCTGTCGTCGCTTGCCTCGGTGAGCAGGCACAGGCGCTCGCTGCCCGCGACAGCCAAGGCGTCTACCAGGCCGGCGACCAGCTCACGGTTGTTAGATGTCACCAGATCGATGCCGCCGTCCTCGATGTCGCGGTCGAGCAGCACGACCGGCAGGCGTCCCGCAGCCGCGGCGATCGCCCCATCGTTGCCGCCGCAGGTGTTGACGACCAAGCCGTCCACGCCCGCGTCGATGAGCCTGGTGAGCGACTCGGCCTCCTTGGCGGGGTCGTTGCCGCTGATGGCCGTCATAAGCGAGCAGCCGCGCGCGGCGGCGCTGGCGGAAAGGCCCTCGAGCATGGCGCTCGAGAACGGGTTGGCGATGTCGGCCAGGATCACGCCGATAAGGTTGGTGCGCGAGCTGCGCAGGTTGCGTGCGGCGGCGCGGGGACGATAGCCCGTGCGCTCGATGACCTCGGCGATGCGGGCGCGGGTCTCCTCGGTCATCTGACCGGGACGGTTGTTGAGGTAGCGCGAAACGGTGGCCGGGCTCACGCCCGCCTCGGCGGCAATGTCTTTGATTCTCATCTGCGCCATGGCGCACCCCGTTTCCCATGTGTCGGCAATCTTAGCCATTTTAGGCATTTTTTTAAAAATCTCGCTTGCAAAACGTTGTAGGTGAGTATACTACAACTCGAAACGAAACCGATTTCGTAAACCGATTTCGGCGAGCGTTGGCACGGAGGTGCAAAGATGCACCCTACCGTCTTGGCACCTCCGTGCCAACGCCATATCAAAGGTGTACGCACGAGTAAGAAGGAGCTGCGCGACCATGGGTAAAACGGTTCTTACCTTCGGCGAGATCATGATGAGGCTCTCGCCCAAAGATCATCTGCGCATTGAGCAGGCGACCGAGTTTGATGTCCGCTACGGCGGCGCCGAAGCCAACACCGCGCTTTCCCTGGCCTACCAGGGTGACAAGGCAGCTTACGTCTCCGTTGTCCCGGCCAACCGTCTGGGCGAGTGCGCCCTGCGTTCGCTGAAGGTCTACGACGTCGATACCTCACGCGTCGTGCGCCAGGGCGACCGTCTTGGCTCCTATGTGTTTGAGGTCGGCGCCTCGCAGCGCGGCAACGGCTGCGTCTACGACCGCAAGTACTCTGCCATCAACATGGCCAAGCGCGACGTCTTTGACTGGGACGAGATCCTCAAGGGTGTCGATGTCTTCTACTTCTCCGGCGTGACGCCCGCCGTCTCCGACGAGATGGCCGCCGCCTGCAAGGATGCCCTCACCGCCTGCCGCGCCAAAGGCATCACCACCGTGTGCGACGTGAACTATCGCGGCAAGATGTGGTCGCCCGAGAAGTCGCAGGCCACCATGAAGGAACTCCTGCCGCTCGTTGACATCTGCATTGCCAACGACGAGGACGCTCCTGCCGGCCTCGGTATGACCTGCGTCTCCGGCTCCCTTGCCCACGGCATCGAGGAGCGCGACACCTACGTCGAGATGGCCCGTCAGATCTGCGCCGAGTACGGTTGCAAGAAGGTCGCCTCGGTCGTCCGCAACATCTCCTGCGTCGAGCGCTCCATCTGGATGGGCATGCTCTATGACGCCGAGAGCGGCGAGCACTGGTTCTCCCCCGCCCACGACGTGCACGTGCTCGAGGGCGTTGCCGCCGGCGACGCTTTCAACGCCGGCCTCGTCCATGCCCTCATCAACGACTTTGACCCGCAAGACGCCGTCAACTACGCGATTGCGGCCTCGATCCTCAAGCTCACCATCAAGGGCGATTCCAACCTGGTGACCGCAGACGAGATCGCAGCCGTGGCATCCGCCGCCGACGGTGGCACCCGCGTCGCCCGTTAATTCGTTCCCCATTCCGCGGGCTGCAGTTTCCCATACCCATACCCCTGCAGCCCGCTCCCCGATTCCTCCGGTCGGGCAAAACCACCAGTCCCATTCCGGTTTTGCCTGGCATTCCTTCACGACTGGCCGAGTAGCCGGCTTTGGAATTGCTTGTGACCCCAAGCAGTGCCTCCGATAACCATCCCAAAGCCGGCTAAGGCCAATCCCTTGGCAATCACGCGCCCACGCGCGCCGCATATCGAAAGGAACATCATGTTCGATCAGTTCTACACCACGCTTGAGTCCCTGGGCATCGTGCCGGTCGTCGTGCTCGATAAGGTCGAGGACGCCGCTCCGCTCGCCCACGCCCTTATGGCCGCCGGCATGAAGTCCGCCGAGGTCACCTTCCGCACCGCTTGCGCTGCCGAGTGCATCGCCGCTATGGCCGAGGCCGAGCCCGAGATGTGCGTCGGCGCCGGCACCGTCCTGACCGTCGAGCAGGTTGAGCAGGCCCGTGCTGCCGGTGCCAAGTTCATCGTCTCCCCGGGCTACAACGAGGACGTCGTCAAGCACTGCATCGACATCGACCTGCCCGTGCTGCCCGGCACCGTGACCCCCTCCGAGGTCACCGCTGCCGTCAACCTTGGCCTCAAGGTCACCAAGTTCTTCCCCGCCGCTCAGTACGGCGGCCTTAACACCATCAAGGCCCTCGCCGCTCCGTTTGTCGGTCACCGCTTTATGCCCACCGGCGGCGTGAGCACGTCCAACGTCGAGGAGTACCTGAGCTCCTCTGCCATCATCGCCTGTGGTGGCACCTGGATGGTCAAGCCCGCCCTGTTCGCCGACGGCGACTTCTCCAAGGTCGAGCAGATTGCCCGCGAGGCCATGGACGTCGTCAAGAAGGTCCGCGGCTAGGTTTAGCTCTCTATCGTGAAAGGGGGCGTGTCCTAGACCTCGCCCCCTTTCTTTTAAAGCGGCTCGGAAGCGCGCCGTTTCCGTCACGAGCAAGAACCAAAACCGTCTTGTATGCTGATAGAACGTGACGGAAGCGACACGCCCCCGAGCCGCTTTTCCTACTCGGCTTGTAGTCGCGCCCAGCTGAGCTACTTCGACAAAAGCCGAGCCACCAAAACAGCTGCGGCGCCGTCTGGAGGAATGGACCCTTGCTTCCGGTCTTTTCCTCCAAGCGGCGCCGCAGCTTTTTCATGCCCCGATGTGTCCCAGCACTTGCGGTGAAATAGGGACTGTTTACGCCACCAGAGCCGCAAAACAGTCCGTATTTCACCGCAACTAAGTAAGGGAACGAGTTAGATGGCCGGGCCTTTGGGCAGCTCGAAATAGTCGGGATGCAAGGCGATAACCGGGCCCTGTTCCTCGGGCATCAGATGCAGGTGCGTCTCTGCCAGATAGCTCGCCGTGTCGGTATCGCCCTTCTTAATGGCCTCGAGAATCCGGCGATGCTGCCCACGGATCGGCTCCCAGTCCAGATCCTGCGACACCATACGCAACCAGTTGTATCGCTCGAAATGCGTGTTGACGCTCTTCATCCAATCCCACAACATGTGGCGGCCGGCAATCTCAAAACACGTCTCATGGAACAGGTTGTCCAGATCAAAAAAGCGACGCGTTTCGCTGTGGTCGAGCGACTCGGACTCGGCAAGAATCTGCTCGAGCCGATGCTTTTGCTCGGGCGTGGCGGCAGAGCAGCATTTAATGAGCACACTTCTCTCGAGTTTCTCGCGCAAGAAACAGGCGTTCTCAGCGCGCTCCATGCTGATTTTTGAGACATAGGTGCCGCTTTTGGGACGAGTTTCCACCAGCTCCTGTTCGCGCAGGCGCACAAAAGACTCGCGAATGGGCGTGCGCCCGATCCCCGTCTCCTTCTCCAGACCAATCGCCGAAAGGCGCGTACCGGGCTTGAGCTCGGCATAGATGATCTTGGAGCGCAATGCGTTGTATGCCTGGTCTTGCAGGCTCTGATAATGCTGGTGCTGTTCCATAAAGCCCTCGGATAAGTCCTCGGTTAGTCGAATACCACCATGCAATACTATCGCATCCCCCGCCCCCCATAAGTTGCGGTGAAATAGTTCCTGCTCGCAGCCTTCAGCAGCAAAACCAGGCGGTCTTTTTTGGGACGGGGCTCTTTTAGCTACCCTGGCCCTCAGATCGGCCCCCTTGCCACAAAAGGGGCCGATCTACTACGTTAACGCGGATAGCCCCGACCATGCCGAAAAATGAGAAAACAAAACCGCAGGTAGACGGCTTGCCGATTTTCAAAAAAGCCGGCTATGGTTGACCCCTACGGCTTAAACGTAGTAGATAGCCCATTTTCGTGGCGCAGCACTATTCCATCCCAAATTGGCGCCCCGGGCCAACTATAATTTGCGGTGAAATAGGGACTGATGGCGCCGCTGGAGCCGCTTAACAGTCCGTATTTCACCGCAGCCTATGAGGGACGAAGGGGTTTTACAAGTTGGCGATGATTGCCTGGACGATTTCGTCGTACTGAGCCGGCTCGAGCGTGACGCGACCGGGATTCATGGCGAACACATCGCCAAACTCAAACGGGTCATCCTTGTACTTGGGGACGATATGCACATGCAGGTGATGCATGGTGTCGCCGTAGGCGCCAAAGTTGATCTTGTCGGGGCTGAACGCCTTGTGCAGCGCGGCTGCGACGTGGCGGACATCGGCCATAAAGGCGGCGGCGTCCTCCTCGGACATGCAGGAGATGTCGTCGACGTGCTGCTTGGAGGCCACGATTACGCGACCCTTGTGGCTCTGCTCCTTAAACAAGATGAGCTTGCTGGCGGGCAGGTCGAGCATGGGGATGCCAAAGGCATCGACGAGCGTGTTGTCAGTCCCGCACATGCAGTACGAGCAATCGGTGTGCTGTTCCATGGTGGTCCTTTCGATCCGGGTGAAAGCGTTCGCCGCAATGCGACCGACGGGCGCAACCAAGCTGCCCGGCAGTCCACGACGAACACACGATGCGCTCTCCAACCGTTGCGAAATCGGTTTCAAGTATGTCCTTGCCATGATACCGCCAACGAGTTGTTGCAATTAGGTGAACGTTCACCTTTTTATTATTTTTCTCTTTGCAAAAGGAATCCCGTGCGTATACTAAGGCTCAAACGAAACCGATTTCGTTAAGCATGAGCAATAGGGTGCTAAGACGCACCCTACCATCTTGGCATCCTATTGCCCACGTCCTGTCATTCACTTTTCTCCCGTCTCGTTGGCCCTTCAGTCCCATTCCGGCACAGCGAGACATTTCCTAGACGACTGACCGTGGGGCCGGCTTTTCTGCTTTTACAGCAGTGCCTCCGATAACCCTCTTTTGCCGGCCCAGGTCAGCCTTTTTCTTCACAACCGAAAGGACGGGCAGCAATATGCGACCGCTCATCATCATGAATGGCGAGAAGATCGACTGGTGCCATACCGTCATCAGAATGCTGATGTATCTGGCAGGTGTTGCGACGCTCGCCCTCGGCATGAGCATTCAGACCGCATCGGGCCTGGGCGTCGCCGCGCTTACCTGTTTTGCCACGACGCTGTCCATGCTCACCGGCAAGACGCTCGGCTTTTGGATCACCGCGACCTACGTCGCATACATCGCCGCACAGGCAGCCATCTTGCGCCGCGAGTTCCAGCCGCGCATTTTGCTCGAGCTCTTTTTCTCAACGCTAATCGGTGGCTTTACCGACTTCTTTATGGACGTTAACCCTCTGCATCCCACCGCGCTGCCGGCACAGGTCGCGACCATGCTGCTCTCGCTTGCCATCACCGCGTTTGGCGTGAGCCTCGTCGTCAACATGGGCGTCGTTCCCAACGCGCCCGACGGCTTGGTGCAGGTAATTGCCGAAAAACTCAAGCGCCGCTTTGGCGATGTGAAGGTCGTATTCGATTGCTCGCACGTCGCCACCTCGCTCGCGTTGTCGCTGGTCTTTATGCACAACCTGGGCGGCTTTGGCGTCACGACCGCCATCTCGGCATTATTCCTGGGCCATGTCATCAACATCGCCAACAAGCTTTTCGCCCAGCGCTTTATCCGCGCGGCATTCGGAAAATAGCACCACCGCAAGAAGCCGCGAGCAGCGCTATACGTTGCTATATCTCACTATACGTTGCTATATCTTGCTATACTTTGCTATAACTTGCTATATCTTGAGCAAAGGTGGCTCACATGCAAACAAACCCTTTTAAGCCCACGGCAGGCAAAACACCTCCCACGATTATCGGCCGCGAAGATGTACTCGAGGAATTCAATGAAGGCCTCGTCAACGGGCCTGGTGCCCCGGGGCGCCTTATGCGCATAGCCGGCGTCCGTGGAACGGGCAAGACAGTCCTCCTTGACGAGTGCTCACGTTTGGCGCAAAGCCATGGTTGGACGGTCATAAAAGAGGTCGCAACTGAGGGGCTTTGCCAGCGCATTCTCGAACAGCTGCAGCCCAAATTCCAGGCCAAACACGCCAGATTTGAGCCCACCGTAGCTGGCATATCCATCGGCAGCATAGACATTGAGCGAATCGGTCCATCGCTGCGCGACGCCATGAGGCAGGCTATATCCAAGGATGGAAATGGCCTGCTCATCACCCTCGACGAGGTTCAAGACGCAGAGCTCGAAGAGGTCCGAACACTCTCCATTGCGATTCAGCAGGTTATCGGCGAAGACCTTGATATCGCCTTTGTTTTTGCGGGGCTGCCTTCGATGATCGAAAGTGTCATCAACGGAAAGACACTTACGTTTTTGCGCCGCGCCCTCCCCTTTGACCTGAAGGCTGTGGCAGTAACCGAAGTGTCGTACTCCCTCGAGGAAACCATTGAAGCGTCTGGCATGGAGCTACAGCCAGGTATTGCCGGGCAGCTTGCCGAGGCAACGCAGGGCTATCCTTTCATGATCCAACTCGTTGGATATTACGCATGGCAGCTGGCGAGACGCGCCCATACAACTGTTATTGGAGAGGAAGAGGCAAGGCGAGGCATCGCAACAGCGCGCGAACGCTTCTGCGCCATGGTGATTGAGCCCGCGCTGCAGCGCATTCCACCCACGTGCATCGCTTATCTGCTGAGCATGGCATCTTTGGGGCAGACGAGCTCGACCAGCATGGTTGCCGATGACTTAAACAAGACGCCTCAGCAGGTGAGCTCCGTCCGTAGCCGACTGCTCAGAGAGTCGATTATCGAGGCACCTTCGTACGGCAAGATATCGTTTGCCATCCCCTACATGCGCGACTACCTCAACGAACACAAAGCCGAACTGGAAGTTGAACTTTAGAAGCGGCAACCGCCCTGCAAGACGAAAACCGTTTGCGTACGGTTTTTAACCAGACGCAAACGGTTTTCGTCTTATTTGCGTACGGAAATGAGACGCAAATTTCGATTTCGTCTGATTATTCGCCAGACGCAACACGCTTTCGTCTGGCAATACGTCTGCAATCCAGACGAAAAGGGCCCCGAGCTCGTATGAACTCGGGGCCCTTTGTGCCACGCATCTATGAGAGGAAAAATTCGATGCGTACGGGCGCTACTCCATGTAGCCACCCTGGATGGCGGAAACTGCATGCTCGGTAAAGAACTTGAGCGTGCCGGAGGTATAGCGGTTAGCCTTGGGCTTCCAAGCGGCGCGGCGCTCGGCCAGGACGGCGTCGACCTCGGCCGGCTCCATCTCCTTGCCGTCGATGCCCACAACGGACAGCGAGCGCTCGGGGATGTTGATCTGGATAAGGTCGCCCTCCTCGATCAGGGCAATCGGACCGCCCACGGCAGCCTCGGGCGAAACGTGACCGATGGCCGGGCCCTTGGAGGCGCCGGAGAAGCGGCCGTCGGTGATCAGGGCAATGGAGGCACCGAGCTCGGGATCGCTGGCGATAGCCTCGGTGGTGTAGAACATCTCGGGCATACCGGAACCCTTGGGGCCCTCGTAACGAATGATGACAGCGTCACCGGGCTTGACCTCGTGCGTCAGGACGGCGTGGATGGCGTCCTCCTCGCAGTCGAACGGACGGGCCTTGAGCGTAGCCTGGAACATCTCGCGCGGAACAACGGTGTGCTTGACGACAGCGCCCTCGGGGGCAAGGTTGCCGTGAAGGATGGCGATGGAGCCGTCGGTGCCAAAGGCCTGGTCGAACGGACGGATGATGTCCTCGCGCTTGAGGTTCCACTTCTCCAGGTAGCGGCCGCACTTCTCGTAGTAACCGTTGTTCTTGAGGTCCTCGAGATTCTCGCCTAGGGTCTTGCCGGTGACGGTCATGACGTCGAGGTGGAGCATCGACTTGATCTCCTCCATGATGCGCGGCACGCCGCCCGCATAGTAGAAGAACTGCGCCGGCCACTCGCCTGCGGGACGAACGTTGAGCAGGTAGTGGGCGCCACGGTGCAGACGATCGAAGTCGTCGGCGGACATCTCGATGCCAAACTCGCGGGCGATTGCGGGGATGTGCAGCAGCGAGTTGGTGGAGCCGGAGATAGCGCCGTGGACCATGATGAGGTTCTCGAAGGACTCCTTGGTCACGATGTCGCGCGGGCACAGGTTGTGCTCGGAGAGCCACACGGACTGACGACCGGCCTCGCGGGCGAACTCGCGCAGGTCGGAGCTGGTGGCAGGCAGCAGAGCCGTGCCAGGAAGCATGAGGCCCAGGGCCTCGGCCGTGACCTGCATGGTCGAGGCGGTGCCCATAAAGGAGCAGGCGCCGCAGCTGGGGCAGGCGTTGTGCTTGGCGAACTCGAGCTCCTCGCGGGAAATCTCGCCGCGCTCGTAGCGGGCCGAGATGGCGCCGAGCTGCTCCAGGGTCAGCAGGTCGGGGCCGGCATCCATGACGCCGCCGGTGACGACGATCGACGGGATGTTGATGCGGCCCATGGCCATGAGGTTCGCGGGCAGACCCTTATCGCAGCTGGCGACAAAGACGCCGGCGTCGAACGGGGTGGCCTTGGCGTGAATCTCGATCATGTTGGCAATCATGTCGCGGCTGGGCAGCGAGTAGTTGATGCCGTCGTGGCCCTGGGCCTCGCCGTCGCAGATGTCGGTGCAGAAGTAACGAGCGCCGTGGCCACCAGCCTCGGCAACACCGGCGCGCACCTCCTCGACCAGCTCAAACAGGCCGGCGGAACCCGGGTGCGAGTCGCCGAACGTCGATTCGATGATAACCTGCGGCTTGTCCAGGTCCTCGATGCTCCAGCCAGAGCCCAGACGCAGCGGGTCCATCTCGGGGCTGATGGTGCGGAACTTGCCGGAACGCGGTTGCAGCTTGGCGACCAGCTCGGCGGCCTCCTGCCGAATCTGCTCTTTGGTCTTCTCGTCCATGGTGTACTCCTTTGGTTTAAGGCTTACTTAGTTTGGTATCGATTGATGTGACGTGCTGATGTGAAGCGCTGACTTGCGATTAGGCGAAGAACGAGATCACCAGGGCGCAGGCGAGGCCCGAAAGACCGATAATCGTCTCCATGATGGTCCAGGACTTGAGGGTGGTCTTCTCGTCGATCTCGAGGAACGAAGAGCACATCCAGAAGCCGGCATCGTTGACGTGCGAGAGTGCCGTGGCGCCACCGCAGATGGCAAGGCAGATGGCGGCGCGCATGAGCACCGAGGCACCGGCGACCGCAGGCATGGCGGCCATAATGCCCGAAGCCATGGTCATGGACACGATGGAGCTACCGACCGAAGCGCGGACGAGCGCAGCGATGAGGAAGCCGACGACCACGAGGGGCAGCGGGCAGCTCTCGAGCACGGGGCCGATAACCTGGCCCAGACCGCAGTCCTGCAGCATCCAGCGGATGACGCCTCCGCAGGCGATGACCAGCAAGATCATGCCGACGGGCTTGAGCGAACGGTCGAGCAGGCCCTTGAGCTCGGCGCCGGTGTAGCCGCGGCGAGCGCCCAGCAGGTACATGGCGACAAGCGTGGCGATGGTGAGCGCGACGAACGGCTTGCCCAGAAAGGCGAGGATCGAGGCGACCTCGGCGGGCATGGGAATGTACGAAGACAGCGTGCCCAGCAGGATTAGGCACAGCGGGGTGAGCACGATGGCGAGGACCATGCCAAAGGAGGGAAGCTCCTTATCGTCGCTCGCGCCCTCGGCGGAGGTGAAGTGCTCGGGAACGTCCGTGAAGATACGGCCGCCCACGTTGCGGCCCCAGACGACACCGGCGACAGCCATGGCGATAAAGGCGGTGGGGATGCCGACGAGAATCATGGTGCCCAGGTCGACGCCGAGCGTACCGGCAACGAGGACCGAACCGGCCGAAGGCGGCACGAAGGCATAGCCGGCTGCCAGTCCCGCGAGCAGGGCAATGCCATAGTAGAGGGTCGACTTCTTGGTCTGCGATGCCACGCTAAACGCGAGCGGGATCAAAACGACCACGCCGGCCTCGAAGAACACCGTGGTGCCGATGACCAGGCCGGTGATGCCCAGCGCCCAGCTGGAGTGACCCTGGCCAAAGGTGTCAATGAAGGTCTGGGCGATCTTCTTGGCGCCGCCGCTCTCCTCCAGGATCTGGCCAAACATCGAGCCCAAGCCAATGAGCAGTGCGATGTTTTGCAGCGTGGTACCCACGCCCTTGGTGACGGTGTCGGCCACCAGGTCGAGCGGCATGCCGGCACCGATGCCGATCGCGAGCGCCGAAACCATCATCGACAGCACGGGATGCAGCTTGAACTTGATGATGAGCGCAAGCAGCAGCGCGATGCCCACGATTGCGGCGATGACGAGCCTGGTGGGGTCTGCCATAAACGTTGGGTCTGACATCTTTCCTCCAATTCATCAGACCTTTTGAATTCGGCTAGAACTATAGCGTGTTTTGAAAAGGTCTGATGTTTCAAATTGAAATTTGTTCGAAATACATCTGATGTATTTGGCGAACGGTCATATTTGCACTGCGAACGGTATATCTTGGCTACCCGTTTCGGGTCCAACAGCCAATGCCACGCCCATGGTGCGCTAAAATAGCTCAGATGAATTTTGTAATGAGAGGTATAGCTATGGCCCGCGCCGAATTGGGACTCCCCGAGCAGATTTCCGAGAAAATCATTCAATTGATTCTTGATGAGCACCTTGAGCAAGGCGATCGCCTGCCCAAGGAGGCTGTGCTCGTCGAGCGCCTGGGCGCCGGCAGAAGCACGGTGCGCGAGGCCATGAAGCTGCTGCAGTCGCGCAACATCGTGCGCATTAAGCAGGGTTCGGGCACGTATGTGGCATCGAACCCCGGCGTTGCCGACGACCCGCTGGGCTTTACCTTTATCGGCGACAAGCAGCGCCTGGCGCGCGACCTGCTCGAGGTGCGTTTTATGATTGAGCCGCAGATGGCGAGCATGGCCGCCGAGCACGCGACCGAAGACCAGATTACGTGCATCCGTGAGCTCTGCGATGAGTCCCAGCGACTGGCCGAGGCCGGCGAGGATTACTCCGCCGCCGACACCGCATTCCACAACGCCATTGCCGAGAGCTGCGGCAACCTCGTCGTTCCCCGCCTGATGGGCGTGCTCAAGGCATCCGTTCCCCTCTTTATTGACGTTACGGGCAAAAAGCTCGTCGAGGAGACCATCCGCACACACCGCGGCGTGGCCGACGCCATCGAGGCGCGCAACCCCACCGCCGCGCACGATGCGATGTATCTGCACCTGGTCTACAACCGCAACATGATCGCAGAGGGACAGTAGCGACAAAAGCGCATGTTGCCTTTATCAGATAACGGCAACATGCGTTGCAAGTTTATTGACACCTGCTTTTATGACGTACTTAACGGCAGGTATGACCGTCTTACCGCACTCGATATTCGTATTGGGCTCGGGATGAAGCAAGACGCGCTCGCCGGCAACGGAGCCCACCGCCTCAACGAGGCACACCTTATCGGTATCTTCCAGCGTCACCCAGTGATAGTCCCCCGGCACGGCAAATCCCGCATCGTAGGCCACGCAATCAACCGCACTCGTGACCATATGGTCACGCAGTTGACCATCTGCAAGCGGGATGATTTCGGTCACCACATCGATGCCCAGGCATGGGCTCCAGTACGTACGCACGGCACGCTGGCCATTGTCGAACGTTACGACTTCGCTCTTTTCCACGCCGTCGCGAACAAACACACGCCCACCGACGACAAACGAAAGCATGCTGTCCGGAGCCGCCTCATCAAGGGTGCGCTGAGATCGTGCGACGCTAAAGCCAAACTGACTCGAATAGGCAAACTTGCTGTACTTGTTATCAGACTGGGCAAACGGATGTCCCGGGGTGCAGCCGCTCGGATAGAGCGTCACCTCTCCCCTGGCATCGCGCGATACTAAGGCAGTCTTTCCCATAGCGTCGTCAATCGCACATGTAGAGGGCGCGAGCTCCGATGCCGGCACACTCCAAAACGCGTTGTCCTCGGGAAGCGCCAGGCACGCAAACGTCATCAGGCACCAGTAGGGCGATCCGGCGGCATTGTACCCCTCGCACATGTGCTGATTGGGATATTTATAGCCCAGCGAAAGCACGCGTCCGTTATCGCATATGCTGCCGTAATCCCATGCCTCAATGTTTCGAGTTATTAAGCCCTTGAGTCGTGCGGCATCAAAGTCGTCCCCAAAGCACACGCCCGCTGCGGCGGCAATCGACCAAAAGCCCGACTGCGCAAAGCGATATATCATTGAACGTCCGTACGGCACCGCCTCACCGCGCACAGAAAATAACTTGATGTAATCGACCGCGAACAGCTTGAGCCTATTGAGATAGCCCGCCGCCCTCACGGCATCACGGTTTCCGAACTTCCAGATATAGAGAATCGAGAAGAACTGGAACGTCATGGCGTTGTAGTAATCGGGCAAACCTGTTGGACCATCCTTGTACCAACCGTCATCACAATAAAAGCCGTCGAGCGTGCGGAGGTCATCGTCCAGAATACGCCGGCTATAGGGCATACCAAGCTCGCGCAATGCAAGATTAACAAGCACCTGGAACCACAGCCAGTTACCGGCAGGGCAACTGTGCTCATTGATCTTTCCCAGCCACGCCGTAGCACGCCTGCGCTGACTCTCCGTCAGAGGCTCCCACAAGACATCGGGAGCGAGCAGAAGAGTATAGGCAATGGCCGCCATCTCGACAAACTTCTGGTCATGATCGCGGCAGTCACCCCAATAGGCATCCGACTGTGGATCGGTTCCGGCAATCAAACCGTTGCAATACGTATGTTCAAAAAACTCGTCGGCGCTACGCGATCCACCGGCCCAATAGGGAGCAAGGCCCCACAAAGGCCGAGCCCAAGCCTCCATGGGGATGACCTCATTTTCGTATTGTGCTCCCCCGCCCACGAGCTCGATACGCGAACAAGACGCATCATAGTGCCTGCGCAGCGGATCGAGAAAGCGCATCAGCAGTGCTTCAAAATCATAGCGCGAATGCAACGACATCGACACTTTTACCTCCTCTGGAGCACCTCGGCCTTAACCTCGGACTCCTTAACGACGCGCGGTCCTTGGAACGCCTCGCCGCTTTCGCAGCGGTAGGCAACGTTGTGCTCGATGAGCTTGGCCCCCTGTCCAAGCTGAATGCAAGGACTACCGGCAGCTTCGCCATCAGGCTCATATGAAATCTCGCAATTATTAAATTCGAGCACGCCGGGAACCCTTTCGGAGCCGTTAAAGAATGAGCTCATGGCTACACCCTGTGCCTTGCAGCCGTCGAAGTGCATGTCGACCAGCGGTCGCTCCGTCTGATAGCCCTTCTCGGATCCAAAGTCGTAATTGACCAGGCGGCCTGGATTAACAAACGAGCAGTTGTGCAGACGCCAATTACACGGATCGCCGCGATACACGTCACCCGCCGGCGAGTAGTACTTAACCGCGGCATGCATGTGATGAGTTCCCTCAAGAATGTGTTCGTACTCGCCCGGACCCACAAAGCGGCAGGAATCAACCAACAGGTTCTGGCAGCCCAGACGGATGGCGTTGCATGCCGTATTGAGTAGGCAGTCCTCAATGACGACGTTGCGCGCATCGAAACCGGCAACACAATCATCGCCGGTCTTGAGCGCGCAGGAGCGAATCGTGACGTTGTTGCAGTGATGGATGTTGAAGCCGTCGTGACCGCCCAGAATGCTCACGCCCTCGGCGAATACGTTATCGCATGAGTCAATCTGATGGCTCCAGTTGGCGCCGCGCTCAAAGGTGTAACCCTTAAGCGTCACATTCTGGCAGCGGCAGATGCGGACACCCATGGCACCGCGGAAACCTTCCTCGCCCGCGGGGTCGGCGCAGTCGACGCCATCGAATGAGCTGCCGGGTTCACCGATAATGGCAACGTTTTTCGCATCGGCGATAGTCAACAGCGCACGAGTATAGTGCGGCGGAAGACGCTGGATACGCACGATCTCGGGGTCGGTCGCATAGCGAAGCGTGGTAGGGATATCCCAGTCGGTGTAGTCCGCAATAGTGTCGGAGCCTTGAATTATGGCACCGGACTCAAGGTAAAGCTCGGTATCGCCATACATACGGATAGAGCCCACGCGATACGTACCAGCAGGCACAATGATGCGCGCACCCCGCGCATCGCGCGCCTGGTCAAGAATCTGCTGAAACTCAGCCGTTACGCGACCCTCGCGATCTGACAGTTCGGCGGGGACATGAAAGGTGGTGAATGCCATGACAGTCCTTTCGGTACTTATTTGAGACCTACAAATCGATCGCACCATGCAATCTCGATCGGGTCATGTTTGATGGGAAGAAATGAGATGGAGAGCATTGAGTACGCCGACGAGCCCAAATCGCGGGGATGCCAGTGGTCGATAAGCACAAACAGTCGGCCTTCCGCTTCAAAGACGCAGGTGGCCTGACCGTCATAAGTGCTCCGCGCGCGCTCGCCCACACAAGGATTGTCGATAAGCTTCCAAGGGCCGATGATATCGGGGGCGTAGCCAAACAGCGCAGGATTGGAACGCCAACCTGTGCAGCCACTCGTCAGCAGATAGAACTGGCCATGAGTAGCGAAAACGCAGGGCGCCTCGCGCTCCTGCTCGGGAAACACGCGGGCATAGCCACCCGAAACACCCTGATAATCAGGTGCGAGCGGCGCGACGTGAAGCGTCTTGTTGCCCTCAGAGCTACAGATGAGATACGCGCGCCCGTCTTTCTGTTCGAACAGCGTGAAGTCCCTGCTGTCCTGGTTACAGGGCTTGATGACGTTGACGAGCTCAAAGGGGCCCGTCGGGCTATCGGATACGGCGATGCCGACCCCGGCCAAACGATATTTGGCATCATCGGCATGGAACCAGAGGACGTACTTCCCAGTTTGGGCGTTATAAAGCACCCGCGGGCGCTCCATGACCCCGGAGGGCCTCAGAGCATCGACGGTACTTTCGGCATCGGGTTCGAACACCAGACCACAGTCGTCCCACGCAACAAGGTCACTCGAGCGATAGCAATGGATGCCAATCGAGTCCATGCGGCGGTCGACCGTGACGCCCGACTTGTCCTCGCCGTACCAGTAGAAGACCGTCTTGTCGCCCTCGGCAACAGAAAGAATCCAGCCACCGTGCGCTTGAATAGGTCGGCCCGATGCGTCAGTCCAAAGAGTGCCGTTTTTGAGATAGCTCATCGCGTAGCCCCGCGATCGGCAGATTCTGAACGACGCCCCCAGACCTCAATCTGACTCAGGCCGGGAAAACCGTCCTCGTCACGTTTTACCAGCTGCTTGAGCTTGGCCCACGTGATCCGCTTACCACCCAAGCCAAACGTTTGGCGCTCCCCCGTCTTCTCAAGCGCAAGATCAATCGTCGATCCATCGGAGAGCTCAAGCTTTGCAGACTCCCAACACGTATCATGCGGAAAATCGGCGCGCAGATACAGGCGCAGCTCATCGGCAATCACCGGCTCGCCGAAATCGATCTTGAGCCAGGCATCCGACCTGCCGGCAACGCCCCACGACTCGTGCGGCCAGCTGCCATGGCTCGAGGTCTCAATCACCCCGTCAATCGCATTGCGAGCAATAAACTGAGGGTTGTCCATGAGGATGTTCGAGCTCGCGTGTGGATAAACGCCCGACACGCCTTCATGGTCACAAGAATTGAGCGACAGACACCTCCATCCATCCGCCTCACGCTTGTCCTCGACACGCACATAGGCATAATGGCGCTCGTCTTCAAACGCCCAGCCTTTTCCATAGGCCTTTTGAAGATCGCCGAGCGGAATGGGGAACTCAAAAGCACCTTGTGTCATAAGTACGTGGCTCTCGGCAAGCGAGGCATCGAGCTTCACAACCAAGTGTGCCGGCACGGCATCGCATCGAACGACCAGCTTGTCTCCCGGCAGATATTGCCCACGCCACGACAACGTTACCTCGTCATCACGTTCGTCGCCATATATGACCTCGCCCGTCTGGCGGACCAAGCTCAGGCCGACATTGGCCATAAGATTTCCCTCCTAACGATCTTGATACGAAAAAGAACCAAACGTTGCGGTCGCAGTCTTGTCCCACATATCGACACAGGTAAGACCGACCACTGTCCCGGTATAGGCACCAAATCCCAGGTGCTCGTCGCTCATAATGGAGGCGTCGAACACTAGGAGGCTTCCATCGGATCCGGCAACGCAACGCCACCCCCCGTCATCAAAGGCATAGGAAAACACAAGGTCATAGCCATCGACCGATACACCCAGACGTATCGACTCAATCGCATCCGGTACCTCGACTCCCGCATCACCCAGCGGCATGCTAAAGGCGCCCTTGTCGCAAGACAGCACCTGAATGACCCTGCATTCGCGCCCCTCGTCCCAGCCGACAAACAAATAGTGGAACGCACGGGAATCGTATTCGCAGATCAAGCCTGCCGTCTGGTTATAGTGGGAGGGTTCAAACTGCATAGAGCACTCGGCGCGCCACGCATGACTGCGTGCGCGCTGCACCAATTCGGAACGCTCGTATGCAGAGCTCGGCGAGTCCCCGCCTCTAAGAGTGAGGCCCTCAGAACCGGCGTTCCACCATCCACCAGAGATGCGGCGGGAGCAGAGCCAGCCGCTCTTCCAGAGATCCTCGTCGGCGGCAAAGTTTGTCTCGTATGCAAAAGACGTGCTCGGCGTAGGCATATCGCCCGCCACCTCAAACGTCTCCGGCGCGGCAATACCGCCATTGGCCAAGCGAGGCCAACCGTCTTGCCACACAACCGGCGCCATGCCGGTCTCGCGCCCCAAAGGAGAGCAACCAGACTCATGCTCATAGAAGACGCGCTCAGAGTCATCTCGCTCCGGCAAATAGCGGCTGCATAGAAACGCAACATACCAGCTGCCATCGGGCGCCTGGGCAAAGTTGCCATGCCCCGAGCGGCGCAGGGGGCTATCGGACATCCATGCGCACACCAAGGGCTCGGGGCACATCTCGTACGGTCCCCACAGCTCATGCGAGCGCGCCACACGAATCCTGTGCCGGCGACCGGTGCCGCCCTCGGCACAGGCGATGTAGTACCAATCGTCGTGCTTGAGCACATGGGGGCCCTCGCGCAGCCAGTTAACAGCATCACTGTTTCCAAGCACTACACGCGCCTCACCAATCAGACCGGCCTCGAGTGAGAACTCCTGCATCACCAGGCCGTTGAACTTATGGTGACCATCGACAGGGCGGGGATCCCATTGGGGATTGATAACGTAATGACGACCGTTCTCGTGGAAAAAACCCGGATCAAAACCAGACGCGTTCACAAAAACCGGCTCCGACCATGGGCCGCGCGGATCGTGCGCCGTAACCACATAATTGCGAACGTCTTTGAAAATGCCGTCAATCTGATACGCGATCGTATAGGTCAGCCAAAACTGGTCGCTAGCCTCGTCATAAGACAAGTCGGGGGCCCACACACCCGCAGAATCGGGAACGCCACGCAAATCCAAATTGGGCAGCGCGCCGCCGAGCGGCCTCCACTCGATCAAGTCATCGGACTCGTAAATCGAGACTGCCGGCACCCACTGAAAGGTCGATGTCGCAAGGTAGTATTTGCCGTGCGCTTGACACAGGCAGGGATCGGGATGAAACCCGCGAAGCACGGGATTGGCGACCTTCGTCATCGCTTACGCCCTTCTCTCCAAAATCTTATCGATTGTATATGCGACGCCATCATGATCGTTGTCGAGCGTCTGGGCTTTAGCCACAGTTTTAACCTGGGGCAAAGCATTTCCCATAGCAATGCCCAGGCCAGCTTCCGATATCAGTTCGACATCGTTCTCGTCGTCGCCAAGCGCCGCCACTTCTCCCATCGTATGCCCCAGCGCCTTTGCAAGCGCTGCGACACCCTCGGCCTTAGAGCAACCCTTGGCGATGGCATCGCACCAGCACACATCGGATTGGACCGCCTCGATGTCATCAATGTGCGAGAGCCGTTGCTTAACAGCCTCGTACACGGCGGGATTGTCATGATGCACAGCGCCCTTAAGAAAAAGACCCTTGTGCTTTTGAGCCTCTTCGCGCAGCGCGTCATAGCTGTCAAAGCGGATATAGCGCCGAGTCGCCGGCGTCTCCCCTCCCTTACGTTCTATGTAACCCGCGCAAAGGTTAAAGTCACCACCGGCAAGGGAGATATAGCACTGGTGTTCAGCCGCAGTATCGATGACCTTTTGTACGCCCTCATCACTCAGCCCATGGCGAAACGCCTCAGACCCGCCAATCATTACGTAGGCGCCTGAAAGGCAGACGGCCGTATGGGGAAGTCCCAAACTGTCGGCAGTCTCCGCGATATTGAACGGGTGGCGACCGCTTGCGATCGCCACCTTAATGCCGGCATCGAGTGCGCGCTTGATGGCAGCTCGGTTGCCCTGCGATACCTGCTTGGACGAATTAAACAGCGTGCCGTCCAAATCGAGACAGATGAGCTTGATATCGGGGATATCAAGCTCGCCCAATGTCGCGCCTACCACAGCAGCGTATCCTTCCCCGCCAGGCGCAGAACCGCTTCGAGGAAGTAATAGTCGCCGTAGACCATGGGGACATGGCGGTCTTTCTCGGAGAAATAAGCACCGGAACACATGGTGACCACGCCGTCATGCTCGATATTCCAATCGCAAAAACGCTCATCAGTCGCACGAAGGATCTTGAGCGCCCACGTGACCCACTCATCGCGCTCCGCGCCTTCGCAGGAACGGGCGATTTCGAGCATGCCGCACGCGGCAATGCAACCGGCAAGCGCATCCCACCAATCCACGTCGACGGGCTGGCGGAAGTCGAGCTTAGCCACGTTGCCCGTCAAAGAAACCTGGCTTGTAAAGTAATTGGCGACGCGCTTGGCGGTATCGAGGTAGCGCTGCTCACCGGTGTGGCGATACGAGAGCGCAAAACCGTATACTGCCCATGCCTGACCGCGGCTCCAGCTCGAGCCCGAAGCATAGCCCTGACCTGCTGGCGTCTCGAGCAGCTCGCCATTATGCGGATCGAGCACGATGATGTGGTTGCACGAACCGTCACCGCGAACGGTATTGTTCATTACGGTATCGGCATGGTCCTCGGCCACATAAGTAAAACGGGGATCGTCAAGCGTGTCGCTCGCCCAGTACAGCAGGGGAATGTTCATCATAGAATCGACGATGACCCAACCGGCACGGTCGCGGTTCCATGAGCGAATGAACTTACCGCGCGGGTTGTAGCGACCGGCCAAGAGGTGCGCCGCATGAAGGCCGCGCGCCTGGCTGCGCTCGTTGCCCGTCAGGCGATAATCAGCCACAGCCGAAAGCAGCCACATAAAGCCGACGTCGTGGTGAAGACCCGTGTAGCGATCAAATGCGCCGTCGAGCTTATCCTCGACCTCGCGCGCCGCCCGCAAAAACTTCTCATCCTTTGTGGCGCCATAGCACTGCCACAGAATGCCCGGCCAAAAGCCGTTTGTCCACCAGATAAGATCCTCCGGCGTAGCGGACATATCCTTTTTGTACTCGCCATTCTCGGCGATGTAAGGAATCTTTCCGCCGACGCGATCACACTCGGCGCCAAAACGCTCCATGAGCCTGTCGTAGGTCGAATCAAGCCATGCAGCATCTTCGGGACACAGGCTAAACGGTCGTGTTGACATGAATCCTCCTTACTAGCTGATCAACGGGAATATCCAGAAGCCGGGCAGCATCCTCGCGATAGTCCCGCGAACGCTTGCGATTTGTTTCACTAAATATTTGCGAGAGCAAATATGCGGCGTATCCGCGCCGATGCCCCGATAGCGTCGCGTATTTGTTCTCCAATGCCGTCTTATACATCTGACCGTTGTGACAAACGACAACATCGAAGTGACGGCGATAGGCCCTCACTTGCTGTTCGGTCATGCCGGCCTTTGGCATTTCGACCAGAATGCGATGGCAATGCTTGCGATCGCCATTGGCCGCAAAAGCGTCGAAGCCATCTGCCAGCAGCATGGAACGCTGTGCATCGTTGAGCTTAAGGTGCATAAGGTCGTTGTAGACCGCAGTCATTTGCTCCTTGTCACCTCGACGAGAAAGCGCAATAAAGCGCAGGCGCTCACGCGCAAAAACTGACAGGGCAAACTTTGCACCAAATCCATCGATCTTGCTAAAGAACCAATCAAGGTCTCCCTCGCGCGCTGCGGCATTTAGGTCGCGGTACAGACGATAGCGAAGGTAGAATCCGCCAGCGGTAAACACGATCGCCAAAACGGCAATGATGGCGATTGCATATCCCAGACTCATTAAGAACTACCTCCATAATAAAAAGGGCGGGAGCGGAGGCACTCGCCGCTTCCGCCCAACAACGGACTAAGGTGTGTTAGGCCACCGTACCGCCGGTAATACCAAGCAGCGTGCAGATGACGCAGAGCACCAAAATGATACCGAGCAAGATCATTGCGCTGTTCTTGGACTTGGACTTACGCAGGTAAGCAAAGGAGCCCATGGTAACTGCCAGAGGAACAATACCCGGCAGGATCGAATCGAGCATGGCCTGCAGGTTAAAGGTCGCACCGCCCGTGGGGATGACCAACGTAGTGGTGACCGTCACGAACTGAGCGGTCATAGCACCGACCATGATCATGCCCAGAACCGTAAAGCCCTTGGTAAAGGCCTGCATCTTACCCGAAGCCATAGCCTCGGTGATAAAGCCAGTACCGAGTTTCATGCCCAAGCTACCGCAGAACCAGTGGATAATCTGGTTGGGGATGTTGTAGACCAGAGCAAACAGAATGGGGCCGAGCCAGGAACCCTGCTGAGAGAAGCCGATGGCAACGCCCGTGGCGATAACGCGCAGGCAAGAAAGCTGGATGGAGTCGCCGATACCGGCGATGGGACCCATGAGAGCGACCTTGATGGCCTCGATCGAGTTGTCGTCAAACTCTTCGCCGGCATCGAGAGCGGCCTTGCGCTCGTACTCCATCGAGATAACGATGGCGTAGATGAACGAGGCGAACATGGGCGTAGTGTTAAAGAAGTTCTGGTGGCGCTGCAGGGCGTCATAGTACTCGTCCGTATCCTTGCCGTAGATGTCAGCAATAAACGGCTCGAGCTGCCAGACGGTGGAAGTGCCCTGCTGCTTGGTGTAAGACGTGCAGAACATGAGCCACCATACGCGGGTGAAGAGTCGACGGACGATGCTCTTCTTCTTTTGCTCGGTCAGCCCGCTCTTGGGCTCCGTGGCGACAACGGTGTTAGTCATTGAAGAAATCCTCCTCATCATCGGCAGAGGATGCGGAAATCTGCTTGGCGGCAGCCTTGTCATCAATACGACGCAGCTCGTTAAAGATCGTCACAGCTGCGATAACGCCACCAATCACGGCAATCTCGACCAGGGAGAGCAGCGGGGTGTTAGCGCTTGCGACCGTAATTGCACCATCGGCGAGCGTGGCGCCGGTCACCTTGCTGTAGCCAAAGAAGGCCACCAGGCCAAAGCCCAGGAAGTAATACGGGAAAGCTTCCTTGGTGTAAAGCTGCTTGAGCAGCAGGGCAAGACCGAGTGCGGGAAGAGCGGCGGCAGCCACCTTAAGGGAGGCGCTGAGCCAAGCCGGAATGGCGGCGACGAAAGCAGACACGACGGGCTGACCGGCAAGGGTGCAGACAAAGCCGAGGATGAAGTAGCAGAGCTCAAAGCACACAAACTGGGTAATCCACAGGCGGTTGTAGCCAGCATAGTTATGGTTGGCCAGCAGCTGCTCGAACTTAGGAACGAGCGAAGTCACGACAACCTTCATGCAGGAGTAAAGCAGCGTGCCCAGGGCAGACAAAGGAATGGCGAGCGTCATAGCGACCTCGATATCCTGGCCGAGCAGCATGGCAAAAGCGCCACCGAAGATCGAGCCCATGGTGATGTCGGACGGCATGACGCCGCCGAGGCTCACATTGCCGATAAAGACAAGCTCGAGCTGGGCTGCGAGGATAATGCCCTCGGTAGGATGGCCAAGCAGGGCACCCAGGATAGCAACACAGAAAATCGGGCGTGCGAGCTGGGTCGAAGCCCACCAATCAAAGAACTTTGCCCCCATCAGCGTAAGGCCGACGATAAGGGCGGCAGTAACGTCCATTACGTTCTCCCTTCAGATTCATACGTATTGCAATCGCCTACGGCAAGGCCTCTACCGCAGACGTAGTTGCCTAGATAAGGCTCATCAGATCCTTGCGGTCGTTCTCGGGAACCGGCTGATGGATAATCTCAACACCCATGTCGGAGATTTCCTTAAGGACGACCTTGTCATCCTCGGTGAGATAGACAGAATCGGAAACCTTCTGTTTGTCACCAATCGGTCCGTTGATGCGACCATAGTTGGCAACATTAAGAACGGGGCGCTCCTCGATGCCCTTAAGCACGGCGAGGATATCGCGGGGGTCATTGGAGACGAGCAGAATCCTCATGTCCTTGGAACGGGGATCGCTGAGAATACCCTGCGCCTTCCCAATCGGAAGAATGGCTGCCTTGACGCCAGAAGGCGCAGCGCCTTTGAGGGCGGCGACCTGAACGGCGTTCTTGGCAATGCTGTCGGATGCCACGATGATGCGGCTGATGTTGAGCTCCTTGCTCCACTTGACGGCAACCTGGCCGTGAATCAAGCGGTCGTCGACGCGTGCCATGGTAATCATTTGAAACTCCTTTGTCTGAAACTTTTGATTTGAATCGTTGTTGTTTAGAAAAAGTCGTCCTCGCCGCTATCGACGAGGGTATCGGCCTTAATGAGCTCGACGACCTTGGTGCCCTCGCGTGCATCGGCAACAGCCTGGTCAATCTGCGCCTGCGTAAGCTCGCCGGGCATTGCCAGAATAGAAAGCACAAGCCCCATCGACAAACCCGAAAGCAGAACTACGTTATCGAACTCGGAGAGTTGCTGCAGGCTCTGGTTGCAAACGCTACCGCCAAAGATATCGGCAATTACGATGAACTGGACATCGGGATCGGCAGCCACGCGATCGCGAAGACCACCGATGAGCTCGACGACGTTTCCATCGGGGGCGAGCCCCAAAAACGAAAGCTCCTCGTTTTTGCCAAACACCATGGAGACGGCATCGGCAACACCGGCGGACAGCTTTCCGTGTGAAATCAATACGACCTGTTTGCTCATGCGGCACTCCTTGGTTTCTTGTTTAGCAAACTGGTTTACTAACCGATTTACATTGTACAGAAGTCGTGGTCGAATTGCATTGCTTTCTTCTTCATTCAATTGAAATGACCGTTTGCGGCGATATTCCTACCGTTCGCCGGCATTCTCGGTTGAACTAGTGCAGTTCTCCCGGATCGCCATACACCAGGCAGCCCAGATGAAATGAAGTCGCCACCTGTTTCGTCTTAAGAGCTGGAACGGCATTCTGCTCCCAGCTGTAGATGTTGGTCGCAGGATTCTGACGCACGGCAGTAGCCTCGCGCTCGTCCCACTCGTTCGCGAACTCCTTAACGACAGCCCCAAGACCGACCTGTTTTAGCTTGTGCTCGATGGCATCGCGGCACGCCGAGATATCCTCGATGCCGGCCTCCTGTCGATAGTTGTCGGCCTCTCCAATCAATGCCGAGGGGCTACGCTTTAACCTAATTGAACCCACTTCGCGATCGACGCAGTCAAACTTAGAACTCCATCCATAGACCGGGAATCCGCCCTCATAGGTCTCCAGCGGAAGTGAGGATTCAATATGGTGAATGCGGATGTGTCTAAATTCGTCAACAGGGATCAACCATGTCTCGACGCGTGCAATCGTGCCGTATGTCCATAGGCTATAGGCATATTTGTCGTGGATTTCATATCCTTCGATACGACCGCGGCTGGCAAACTGATCCGTCCCTGCAACCGAAAGCGCAAGGGCGCTATCAACGGCAAAATTACCAATACCGGTTCCATCGACCGAGGCATTCCATCCAAACGCTGTCGAGTAGCACAGCTTGCCGTACTTTGAATAGCGGCCTATGATACCTGAGGCACAGTATTGCTTTGCGGAAAGCATATAGGTATGGCGCTCACCAGACTGAATCAGGACCGCCGGCTCTTCCTCGACATGAAGCTTATCGAGCTTCGCGGCACGAGGCTCAACTTTCCAAAAAGAATCATCCTTGGGCAGCGCCAAAACCAAAAAGGCCCTAAATGCCCAGAAAGAGGCACCCGGACTGGAATAATCCTCACGCACGGGAGCACCGGGATATCGGTATCCAACAGAAGAGAGGCAGTCTACACCAACATGGTCATGCCACCAGGACAGATGGCGCAACAGTAGGTCTTTTACCTCGGCAGTCGGAGCTACCTCGCCCCCCATCAATGCAGCCGCACTCCAGAACGCCGCCTGGGAAAAACGGTATGTCAGGCTACGTCCGAACGGCAACGCGCATCCACGCACATCAAACCAATAGCGGTAGTCGAGCGCAAAGTCCCTTGCACGCTCAATGCAGTTGGCGAGCGGATTCGAAAGGGCATAGCGCTCGAGCAGCAGCGAGATGAGATGAAACGCGGATCCAACATAGGTATCGAGCTGGAAAGGAGTGCCGTCCTCGTACCAGCCGTTACCGACATACATGTTTTCCACGGCGGCGGCATCGGCTGCGAGACGATCGGCATCATAGGCAAGCCCGCATTTGCGAAGACCGCAGTTAACGAGCACGCGTGCAAGATACCAGCTACCCCATGGCAGCTCGACGGCATTGGCGGCGTTGAGCCACGAGACAAGACGGTCTTGCTGCTCGGGCGTCAAGCAATCCAGCAGCTTATCGCCAAGGCAAAGTAGGCCGTATCCATAAACGACCTGCTCAAAAACAATCTGGCGCGTCTCGAGTGTAGGGTCCTCAAACGCATCTGGATTGCCTGGCGTCAGGCCCCTTGCGATGTAGTCAAAAAAGGGGTGCACGCGGGAATCATCTGGCGACATGCCGCCTTTAACCAGCGAAAAAACAGCCCACAGCGGACGAGAGGCCCATTCAAAACCGCGAATTGGCGCACGAAAGGAAGCGCCGACATTCTCGGGGCACGAAAACGGATCGGGCAGTAAATCGCAAGCCCACGTAACGAGGTCTTCCCTCGTCGATAGCGAATAACGCCGCGAATCCATCTTCATTATTCCCCCCGTTCTGCGGTCTTTCATATCATATCCGCAAGAGAGGCAAACAGTTACGTAAACCGATTATTCCGTCACCACCGTATAAAACCCGCTGGTACGCCCTCTCATATGTTATCAATGAACGATGGTAAACTGATTTACAATCAACATATTCAAAGACCCCCGTAGAAAGAAGCCGTCCTATGGCCAGCCAGAACAATGCAAAGAAGCGCGTGACAATCAAAGAGATTGCTGCTATGGCAGGTACATCTAAGACGACGGTTTCGTTTTATCTCAACGGCAAGACCGACCGCATGAGTGACGAGACACAGGCGCGCATTCGCAAGGCCATCCACGATACTGGCTACGAGCCGAGCCCTCTCGCCCGCGGCATGAACGCCAAAAGCAGCCAAATGATTGGCGTCATTATCGGCGACATTACCAACACATTCGCAAATCAGCTGGTCAAGGGTATCGATACCGTCACCAGCGCGGAGGGCTACCGCATGCTGGTGTGCGCCTCCAACTTTGATAAACAGGGCGAGCTCGCATATATCGACCGCCTTATCGCACTGGGTGTTGACGGCTTTATCGTACAGCCGACCGCCCGCTTTAAGGAAATCAGCAAATCCATTAGCGAGAGCGGCAAGCCCCTCGTCTTTATCGACTCCAAGCTGTACGACTTTAGTTCCAACTGGGTCAAGACGGATAATTACGAGGCATCGTATCGTGCCGTCGAGGCCTGCATCGAAAAGGGCTATAAGCGCTTTTTGGTCGTTACCGCTACACCGGGACTCATTTCCAGCCGCATCGAACGCTTTAGCGGATTCGTCGATGCGCTCGAGGCACACGACTTGGGGTTCACGCAGTTCCTGATCGAAAACGACCAGGTCGACAACGAGAAGCTCGAAAGTTTCCTCGCGGCGAACATCGACGGAACGACGCCGACGCTTATCTTTGCCCCCAATTGCTGGGCGCTCCCCGAGATCTATAAATGCTGCAAGGCTTATTACCCCCTCATGCCCAACACCGTGGGTCTGTTGGGCTTCGACAACACCGAATGGGTCAACGTTGCCTCCCCCTCGGTCTCGGTCGTCGAGCAACCGGCACATGAGGAAGGGCAGACCGCCGCACGCATTTTGCTCGATTTGATTGCCGAAAAAGAGCAGGTCGAGACACATCAGGTACTCGATTGTTCTATCAACTGGAATGAGAGCACGCTGTAGGAGCAGGCTGCTTCTTTCTTAACTAAAGACATCTCGTCTTAATTTGAAAAACCAATTTACCTAGACCTGCTGTTTATCGTTAACTGATTTACCACGTAAAGTGATGAATTCGAGAGCATCATTGACAAAACCGGTTTACTAGCCGACACTTGCTTTGTCAGTCATTCCACAAAGATTGGAGCAAGATGGCCGATAAGAATTCTGACAACTTTACGTTTGGCATGGACAGCTTCCGCCTGGATGGCAAGGTTGCGCTGGTGACCGGCGCTACCTACGGCATCGGCATGGCCATGGCCGAGGCGCTCGGCGAGGCCGGCGCCAAAATCGCCTTTAACGCTCGTCACGCTGACAAGGTCGCCGAGGCCGAGAAGCACTACCGCGAGCTGGGCTTTGAGGCTCACGGCTACGTGGCCGACGTTACCGACGAGGCCGTTGTCGCCGAGCTCGTCGCCAAGATCGTGGCCGATTTTGGCACCACGCCCGACATCCTGGTCAACAATGCCGGCGTTATCCAGCGCACCCCCATGCTCGACATGAGCGCCGAGGACTTCCGCCGCGTCGTCGACATCGACCTTAACGCCCCGTTCATCGTCTCCAAGGCCTGCCTGCCCGGCATGATCGCCAAGGGTCACGGCAAGATTATCAACATCTGCTCGATGATGAGCGAGCTCGGCCGCGAGACCATCGCCGGCTACGCTGCCGCCAAGGGTGGCCTGAAGATGCTCACCAAGAACATCTGCTCCGAGTTTGGCGAGGCCAACATCCAGTGCAACGGCATTGGGCCTGGCTATATCGCCACGCCGCAGACCGCGCCGCTGCGCGAGACGCAGCCCGATGGCAGCCGTCACCCGTTTGACCAGTTCATCATCGCCAAGACCCCGGCCGCCCGTTGGGGCACGCCCGAGGACCTGAAGGGCCCTGCCGTATTCCTGGCCTCCGACGCCTCGAACTTCGTCAACGGACACATCCTGTACGTGGACGGCGGCATACTCGCGTACATCGGCAAACAACCGCAATAAGGAGACTGGGCGAGGCGACGGGCGATAAAGTCTGCTGCTCGGGCAGTCCTGCTCGCACGGAAAGCACATTAAGTGCTTTCCGGCTCGTGCGGAACTCGCGACAGACTTTATCGCCCGCCGCCCGCACAGCTCATCGCGGGTTGGTTTTGCCGCCGCCCGCATACAGAAACAAAAAAGAAAACACTTGGTAGAAAGGTTATTTAGAATGAAAATCGCACTCATCAACGAGAATTCTCAGAACTCCAAGAACCCTATGATCGAGGCTGCCCTTAAGAAGGTTGTCGAGCCCATGGGCCACACTGTCTTTAACTATGGCATGTATGCCGACGCCGACTCCAAGCCGCTCACCTACGTACAGAACGGCATCCTTGCCGCCGTGCTGCTCAACTCCGGCGCTGCCGACTATGTCGTGACCGGCTGCGGCACCGGCGAGGGCGCCATGCTCGCCTGCAACTCCTTCCCCGGCGTGCTCTGCGGCCATGTCGCCGACCCGCTGGATGCCTACACCTTCGCCCAGGTCAACGACGGTAACGCCGTCGCCATGCCCTTCGCCCTCAAGAACGGCTGGGGCCAGGAGCTCAACCTCGAGTACACCTTTGAGAAGCTCTTTGGCTTTGGTTCGGGCAACGGCTATCCTGCCGAGCGCGTTGAGCCCGAGCAGCGCAACAAGAAGATCCTCGACGGCGTCCGCGCTGTGACCATGCGTCCGCTCGTCGACGTCCTGGGCGAGATCGACCAGGATCTGGTCAAGGGCGCCCTGGCTGGCGAGCACTTCCAGGAGTACTTCTTCGCCAACGCCACCGACGAGGCCATCATTGCCAAGGTCAAGGAGCTCCTGGGCCTCTAATCGCGACCCATCGCAGCTAAACGCAAGCGGCGGCCGCCCCAACACGGGACGGCCGCCGCTTTTTGCTATCGACTGGTGCAATGGGGTCAGGTTTACATGCACCAAGTTGGTGCAAAGTAACCTGACCCCCATGCACCAAGGGGTTGCCTAGAGGGCGCAGGCCACTTTGTAGCCGTCGCCGATGGCGTCGCGGATGTTGCCGCACTTGTTGGCGTCGCCCAGCACGTGGGTGGTAACGCCAGCAGCTGCCAGGTCGTCGGCGAGCTTAGTGTTGGGACGGTAGCCCATGGCGAGCACCAGCGTATCGGCACCCGTGATGGTGTGAATCTCGCCGTCCTTCTCGTAGCTGATAGCGTCCTCGGTAATCTCGGTCACCTTGGCCTCGGTCAGCACGTGAACACCCTTGGAGAGCATGCGCGTGATGAGCACCGCGCGGCCGGCGCCGCCCTCGTTGGCGGCGAGCGTCTTGGTCATCTCGATGACGGTGACATCGCGGTTGGCCGGCGACAGGTCGTTGACCAACGGGGCCAGGTAATCTGCCGTCTCGCAGCCGACGGTGCCGCCGCCCACGATGACGATCTTCTTGCCCGGGAAAGCCTTGCCACCCAGCAGGTCGTCAGCCGTCATAACCTGCTTAAAGCCCTGCATGAAGGCCGGAGCGATGGGCTCGGCGCCATAAGCCAGGACAACCTCGTAGCCCGCATAGTCGCGCTGGATGTCCTCGGCCGAGAGCTCGGCACCAAAGACGCACGTGACGCCCGCCTCGGCCAGGCGACGGTACTGATACTTGATCACGCGGGTGAGTTCCTGCTTTGCCGGCGGAACGGCTGCGATGCGCATCTCGCCGCCCGGCTCGTCCTGCTTGTCCACGAGCACCACGTTATGGCCGCGCTTGGCGGCAATGTAGGCTGCCTCCATGCCCGCGGGACCGGCACCCACAACGAGCACGTTCTTGGCCTCGGCGGCAGGCTCATAGCCAGCCTCGTCGCGCTCCACGTCCGGGTTGACGGTGCAGGAGATGCGCTTGCCAAACATGATGCCGTTCAGGCAGCGCAGGCAGCCAATGCAGGGGCGGATCTCGTCGGCGTTGCCGGCGGCTGCCTTGTTGCAGAACTCGGCATCGCACAGATTGGCGCGGCCCATCATGCAGATGTCGGCGGCGCCGTCCTCGATCAGCTCCTCGGCGATCCAGGCCTCGTTGATGCGGCCGACCGTGGCAACGGGAATGTTCACATGCTTCTTGATCTCGCGCGAGCAAGCGGCATGCGAGGCCTGCTGGGTGCCGGCGGCGGGAATGGCGGAGCCGCGCTTGATGGTAGTGCCGCCCGACACGTGAATCATGTCGACGCCAGCCTTCTCCAGGCGACGCGAGACGTAGATCATGTCGTTGAGGGTCAGGCCGCCATCGGTGTACTCGTCGCCCGAGATACGGACGTCGATGATGAAGTCCTTGCCGCAGCGCTCGCGAATCTCGGCGATGACCTCGAGCAGGAAGCGCATGCGGGCGTCGAGCGAGCCGCCGTACTCGTCGGTGCGCTTGTTATAGAGCGGGGTCAAAAAGCCGCCGAGCATGCCGTGGGCGTGTGCCGCATGGACCTCGACGCCGTCGACACCGGCCTTCTGCATGCGCACAGCAGCGTCACCAAACTGATGCGTGAGCTCGTGGATCTCATCGACCGTGATGGGGCGCGGCGCCTCGCGGGCATAGGACGGGCCCACAAAGGACGGAGCGATCAGGCGCGGCGTGCCCGGAATGTTAAAGGCCATGTAGGCGGGATGGAAGAGCTGCGGCATGATCTTGCAGCCATACTCGTGGACGGCTGCGGCGAGCTTTTCCCAGCCGGGGATGAACGTGTCGTCGTAGCAGCACATGTCACCCGGCAGATAGGTATAGGTGGGCTCGACCGTCACGACCTCGGTGATGATGAGGCCCACGCCGCCCTTGGCACGGGCACGGTAATGATCGACCAAGTCGTCGGTCACATAGCCATGATCGGCCAGGTTGGTGGACACCGGCGGCATAAAGACGCGGTTCTTGACCTCGGTCGTACCGACCTTGATCGGGCTAAAGAGCATCGGGTAGGCAGAGGACTCCATGCAGACTTCCTTTCGTTTGAGCCGCTCGGCGGCAGTTGCTAACCTACCTATCGTAGCAGTAACCGCGCCGTACCCGACCGCGCACGCTCCCCCGGCTTTTACTCGACCCACAAAAAAGTTGCGGTGGAATACGGAGTAGATAAGGCCTTTGACAGCCAAAACAGTCCGTATTTCACCGCAACTGATGGGTGGGATGGGTTAAAGGCCCAGGTAGGTGGTCATGCCTTCGACGGCGAGCTTGGCGCCGGCCACGGCATGGACCACGGTGAGCGGTCCGTTGACCACATCGCCGGCGGCAAAAACGCCCGGCACCGTCGTCATGCCATGCTCATCGACCGAAAGAAGGCCGCGATGATCAGTCTCCAGACCGCCCGTCGTCAGCACGAGCTTGTCCTTGGGCACCTGTGAAGCCGCGATCACAACCGTGTCGGCTGACGCATGGTCGAGCTCTTCCTCGTAGCCCACCACGTTGTTGTCCTCGTCAAAGATAGCCGTCTCGAACACCGGGCCGTTATCGTCGATTGCACAGATTGCCTTGCCGCACACGATCTCGGCACCGTCGAGCTCGGTCAGCTCGACCTCGTCATCGATAGCCGAGATATGGCGCGAACGGGCATACACGGTAACCTTGCGGGCACCCGAGCGCAGCGCCGTGCGGGCCACATCCATGGCGACGTTACCGGCACCGATAACCGCCACGTTCTGTCCGATCGCCACACTCGTGGGATCGACCAGATAGTCGATTCCAAACAGCACGTTGCCGCGCGACTCGCCGGGAATGCCCAGTTTACGGGCACGCCAGGTACCGGTGCCCACAAAGACCGCGTCGTAGCCGTCACGCAGCAGATCGTCGATATGCAGCGCACCGCCGATAGTGGTCGAGGGGCGAACGCGCACGCCGAGCGAGCACATCATATGGCGGTACTTTTGCACCAGCGAGCGCGGCAGGCGGAACTCGGGGATACCGTACTCCAACACTCCGCCGATCTCGGGGCGCTGCTCAAACACCGTGACGGCACAGCCCAGCTGGGCCATCTTAATGGCCACGGTAATGCCGGCAGGACCGGAACCGACCACGGCGATCTGCTTGCCGCACGACGGCGCGGGCTTCCACTCCTTGCGGTCGAGATACGCCGTCGAGATATAGTTCTCGATACTCGAGAAATGCACCGGCGTGCCCTTGCGACCCTGAACACATGCACCCTCGCACTGGCCCGAATGGTTGCACACCATGGAGCAGACCGCGCTCATGGGGTTGTTCTGGAACAGCAGCTCGCCTGCTTCCTCCAGACGACGCTGCTTAAACAGATCGATGACCTGCGGAATAGGCGTCTGAACCGGACAGCCCTTAATCTGGCAGAACGCCTTCTTGCAACCTAGGCAACGATTTGCCTCTTCGACAATGTGGATAGCCACGCAACTCCCCTTTTTGATGTAATCCAATAGGGCGACGATAAAGACCCTTCATCGTCGCCCGAGTAAAACAAACTCAATCGACCGCCACGGCAAGAGCCGATGCTATATCTCGCGATGCGAAGCCCCGCAGCGAGCGGACATGCGCTCGAGTGTCGCCAGGCAGCCAGCCGCCGTCGCCGGCACGCTGTTCTCGACCACGCAGGGAATCCCCGTGCAGGCGGCAGCCGCCCAGGCCACCACGGGCTCAAAGTCGTATCGCCCCGTCTCGCCCACACCGTGGCACACCAGGCGCGAACCCGTACCGTCGCACCAACCGGCTTCGTCCTCGTTGTCAACGACCTCATAATCCTTGGCGTGCAGCACGCGGATCTTACTGCCACATAGGTAGAGCATACGCGCCGTGATTTCCTGCGCCTCACCAATAACGCGGGGATGCAGCAGCGACACCGGGTCGTAGATCACGCCGAGCGCCGGGCTCGAGACGCGCTCCAGCACCTTACGGCAGCGATCCGGCGTGTTGACCGTCTCGTTCCAGCCGGGCTCGATCAGGATTTGCCCGCCCACGGCCTCGGCACGCTCGCAGACATGCGCGAGTCCGTCCATAAAAGCATCGAGCGCCTCGTCGGTCATGCGGTCGTCAGCGACGCGGTTCTGTGCGTTGGGACGGCCGGTCTCGGTGCCAACAGGGCATCCGCCGAGCATCTGGGCAAAGTTCAAGCACGCCTCGTACTCGGCAAAGTTATCCATGAGCTGTTGGCGGTCGGGCGTCGCCAGGTTCTTGTAGCAGCCAAGCACCGCCACCGTAATGCCCGCTTCGTCGAGCACCGCACGCAAGTGATCGGCAAGCTCGCGAGTCAGGCCGCCCCGGTCGATGCCCATCGATGCGTAGAGCACCTTGCTCGGCAGCTGAATGCACGAAAAGCCCAGCTCGCCCGCCATGCGAATGCGCTCCTCGACCGTTCCCTGCGGAAGGTCGTGCAGGCGCACGCCCGGGGCGATGGCCCCCACGCTACTCACAACCCTTGCACGCATTGATGCCCGGGGTGTAGCCGCCAAACGGGTCATCGATGGAGCACACGCCCGAAGGGGCGAGCGGATCGCGCTTACCGGCCAGCTTGTCGTGGTGCATGGTCTCGATATAGGCCAGCACCAGCGGCGCCACGCCCTTTGCGTCGTTTTTGACGATGGGCTCGCTCATGTAGTAGCCAAACGTGCCCTCGCGGTGCGCGGTGTTGCCAAGGCCCGCCACCAGGCAGATGTTGTCGAGCGCCAGCTGTCCGTCGCGCTCGGACAGGCACGTGTCGCAGATGCCGTCAAACGCACGGCGGCCATGCTGGTAGTAGCGCTCGCCCAGCACGCCCAGGCGCACGCCCTTCATGATGGCGTTGGCGAAGATTGCGCTGCCGCTCTCCTCCAGGTAGTTGGGGGCGATGTTGGGCAGGTTGATGACCTGGTGCCACATGCCGGTCTTCTCGTCCTGATACGGCAGCATGGCGTCGATCAGGTCGTGGAACATCTTGCGGATCTCGTCCTTCTCGGCCGACATTGAAGGCGGCATGAGCTCCCAGGTATCGATGAGCGCCATGGCAAACCAGCCCTCGGCACGCAGCCAGAAGTTGGCCGAAAGGCCGGTGACCGGATCGCACCAGAACTGCTTGCGGCTTGCGTCGTAGGCGTGATAGTACAGGCCGTTGAGCGGGTTGCGCATCAGGTCGTGCACGACTTGGAACATATGGAAGCTGTCCGAGCAGGCACGGCGGTTGTGGAAGCTCAGCTCGTACTGCATGTAGAACGGCTGGGCCATGTACATGCCGTCGAGCCAGATCTGGTTGGGGTAGACGGCCTTATGCCAAAACACGCCCTCTTTGGTGCGCGGCTGGGTCTCGAGCTGGCGATAGATCGTGTCCATGGCGGCGCGGTACTTGGGCTTGCCCACCAGGTCATAGAGCTTGTAGAGGGTCTTGCCCGCATTGACGTTGTCGAGGTTGTACTCCTCGGGCTTGTAATGCTTGATGGTGCCGTCTTCCTGGACAAAGAAGTCGATGTAATCGTCGGCAAACGTCAGGTAGCGCTGCTCACCCGTGATCTCGTACAGCTCGATGAGCGCCTTGATCATGCAGCCATCGATGTAGTTCCAGGTGTTCTCCTTGCCGGCACGGAGCTTTTCGATGTTCCAGGCCGGCGCCTGCGGCGTGGAAGTCTCGATCAGCTGCTCGATGTAGCGGTCCAGAATCTGATTGCAACCCATTGCTGTCCCCTCTGACGTTAATGATGGGTGAACGTTAACCTTAGTGTAACGCGAACGGGGAATGTAGGGTGAACGTTAACCCTACATTCCCCGCGAACGGCAGACTTTTAGCGGCAAACGGCAGCTAAGCCCGCGGCAATGCGATGCGCCAGGCGCTCATAGCCAGTCGGGCTGTAGTGCAGGCCGTCGGGCATATAGAGCTCGCGGTGCTCCGGCAAAAACGGGCTGATGCCGCTCTGAGCGTACAGGTCGATCACTGGCACCGAGTAGCGGTCACAGACCTCGAGCATCGCCTGCACGTACGCGATCTGCGTCAGGCCCAGATGGTTGAGCTCATTGCTCGCCGGAATATCCTTCTCGTGCTTGCCACTCGTTTTGCACGGCGTCATAAACACGAGCTTTGCCTGGGGCGAGCGCGCCGTGATGGTACGGATCAGATAATCGACGGCACCATAGAACTCATGCACATCGGTGCTGCCCAGCTCGCCGAGCGGCACGTTGCGGCTAAAGTCGTTGACGCCGCCAAAGACGACATAGACATCGGCTGCATCGTCGATACCGTCCAGACGCTCGACAAACGAATCGGTACGGTCGGCCTTGATGGCGATGCGCGAACCCTTGATGCCATAGTTTTCGACGGTTGCACCGCCCAGCAGCGCGCCCAGGTGCGTGGTCCAGGAGATGTCGTTGCCGCCCCCGCCGCATCCGTTGTCGCCCCACGTGGTCGAATCGCCAAAGCAGCAGATGGTCGATTCGCTCAAGGTCTTCGTCGGTTTCATGTTTATACTCCTCCCCGCCCACACGGCGGTCTTTGGTCTTATCAGTCATTACCGTTTGCTCACGCTACACCCATGGCCTACGAGCAGACCCCGGCAGCATGCTCGTCGAGCCACTCGATGTCCTCGGCAAGATGCGCAACGCCCAAATGGTGCCCGCCCGGGCAAACCTCGTGCGACAGGCCGTCGGCATGCCCCACGAGCTTATAGGCGCCGCGAACAATGTCGAGCTGCTCATCAACATTCGCAAGTCCACGGGCACCGTTAAGATGATCGCCCTCGCAGCTCTGCACCAACAGCGGTCGCGGAGCGATAAGCGAGGCAATGTCACCCATATCGAGCAGGCGCCACAGCCCCGGCACATAGTTGCAGCTGCAGTTGCCGTTGAGGTGCAGCAGAGAATCGTCGACACCGTACAGATAGCCCGAGACAAACGCCTTGCGCACGCGCGGGTCGAGCGCCGCCAGGTACAGCGTCATGTATCCGCCGCCCGAAAAGCCAAAACAACCCAGGTCGTCCATGGCAATGTCGCCGCGCGCCTCCAGGTAATCGATCAGACGCATGTTGTCCCAGGCGTTGAGGCCCGCGACCGTAAGGCCCAGCGGCTCGGCCATGCGCGCCTGGTTCAGGCACGTGCCGCGCAGGAAGCTATTCTCGTCGTCGCCCTGACCCTTCCAGTCGCGACGGTATCCCCAGCCGCGGGCGTCGGGGCAGACGGTCACATAGCCCATGCGTGCCAGACGCAGACCGTAGTCGTAGTTGAACTTACGCACGGCGTCGTCGACCGCCGGCACGCCCGTCACGCCCGCAACACTTGCGGCTCCGGCGCCCTGGTGGCCATGCGGGCAGATATAGCAGCGCTTGCGGCCGTGCGCATCGAGCTTGGGCACCTGCGGCTCCAGTAGGTAGAACGGCATCCAAACGCCGCGCTCCACCTGCAGCATCACATGGGTGCGCACGATACCGCCGGCAATCTGCGCCCGATCGAGCTCGCGTACCTCAATCGGCACGCGATCCATAAGCGATAAGCCCAACAGGTCAAACAGCCGAGCCCTCGTCGCGATCTGCCATGCTTCAAAGTCACCGGGCGTCGCGCCCTTAAACGCGGCAGAGCGGCCTTCGCTCTTAAGACGGTCGCGAAACGCCGGTTCATCTTCGTAATAGGTGTCGATATGCACCGTGCGACCGTTATCGGAAAGACTGGCGGTCTCCACGTTGTCGCCCGAGCCGCCCTCGGGGTCCCAGCCGTCTGCACCGGCAAGCACCTGCTCGCGGGCGTACCGGGCAGTGGCTGCAGTATCGAGCTCGCGGCCCCATGGCACCCAGCCGGCAGTATCGCCCGCCGGGCCATGCAGGATTGCGCCGGCGTAGCACGCCCTCTCGTGCGCCGCCGGCTTATTCCAATCCCACCAGCCATCGCACTTGATGTGTTGTCCCAGCCAGCAATCGACCAGCACGGTCTGGGCCCATTCGCGCCAAGGACGACCCAGGTAGACCGAATCCGGCGCCACGTCCTGCAGAGCCGTAAACGAGCAGCCATGGAACACGAAGCCATACGGCTCTCCCTCGGGCGTCGACGCCGCCGTCACGTAGCCGTTTACGTCCATATCGCGGTTAAGCGAGCGGATCTCGCACCCCTCAAAATAGGCACGCGCACCGCCAAAGATAAAGTCGACGTCGCCCTCGATTCGGCAACGTCGGAAATACTGGCGACCCACTCGGCGCGGCGCAAACTGCTTGGGTCCTATGAACCCGCCCGGTTTGACTTCGCGTGGCGGCAGCGGGCCCAAAAACAGCGTGTCCTGGTGGCCCGTAATGCAGCAGGCATCGACCACCAGACGATCGCCGTCGGCATACAGGGCAATCGCCTGCCCCACCTCGCGACCGTCTCCGGCATCGTTGACGATCGTGAGGTTCTCGAGCCGCACCTCATCGGCATCGACCAAAACGGTATAGGTCCTAAACGTGCCAAGCGTGCCGTCGACACCCGAGCCATCACTCGAGGGCATCTTGGCACCCAGGCCGCCCACAATGCGCACGCTGTCAGCCGTCTCGCCCACCAACGTCACATGCGGTCGATGAATCTCGACCCGCTCGCGATACTCGCCCGGATCGACATGAATCCTCACCGGTTGTTCAGCATTCGGATAGAGCTGATCGACTGCCGCCAAGGCCTCGGAAATGCTGCGGTATGCCCCCGCACGCTCGGTCGATACTTCAAAAACTTGTTCTTCAATCATCAGTCGCTACGCCCTTTCGTCGCGGACCGCCTACGCTGCAGTTCCGGCATATAAAGAGCACGTGCGATGGGTCGGGAAGGCCCCGTCCATCGCACGTCACAACATGCCGGATTCGATTGTTTAAGAGCAAACGCTTACGCGCGCACAACCTTGTCGACGTTTTGGAGCTGCAGCTCCTCGCCGTCCTGGCCTTCGATGCTCACATTTTGCAGGTCGAGCACCTTGACGTTTTGTGCGATGATGCCCTGGCGCACCATGGGCTCAACGCCGCAGGCCATGGCCGGGACAAAGGGCTCGGCGTTGGGCGAGAAGGTCACGTGGACGTCCTCGAACGTCAGGCGCGTCACCTTGCTCTCGGGCAGGCCCGTGATATAGGCCGCGGCGGCATGGCAGTTGGTGGCCTCGATATCGCGAAACGTCGTGGCGCCAAAGCCGGGCGTGCGGTCGTCGACGGGCAGCGCCTCGCGGTTCTGGACGTAGTCGGTCTTGCCGTCCTTGTCACAGAAGTAGAACGAGTTGACCACGAAGGGCGTGAGGACCTCGTCCATACGAATGTGCTCGAAGGTGATGCCCTCGTTGACGGCGTCCTTGCCGCGACCGCGACGAGTCTTGACGCGCAGGCCGCGGTCGGTGCGCTCGAACAGGCACTTGCTCACGGTAAGGTCCTTGATGCCACCGGCGGCCTCGGAACCCAGAACCACGGCACCATGGCCATCGTGCATGTAGCAGTGCGAGATCAGCACGTCGTGCGTTGCGGGGCGAAGCTCGGGCTCAATGCCCAGCTTGCCGCTCTTGATGGCGATACAGTCGTCGCCCACCGAGAACTGGCAGCCCAGGATGCGGACAAAGCCGCAGCTCTCGGGGTCGAAGCCGTCGGTGTTGTGGGAGTTCTTGGGACCCTCGATCGACAGGCAGAGCGCATCGACGTGCTCGCACAGGACGGGGTGGATGTTCCACGCCGGGCTGTTGCGGACGGTGAAGCCTGCCAGGCTCACGTTCTCGCACTCGGACAGGAAAATCATGCGCGGACGGGCGACCTCGCGGCCCTCCTCGGGACGGAAGATGTTCTTAAAGTCCTTGTTCCACCAGTTGTCCTCGGCAAAATCGGTCTGGCCGTCAATTGCACCGCGGCCATAGATGCACACGTCGTGCACGCTCAGGCCGGTAAAGGTGGAGCAATAGGTTGCAAAGCTCTCGCCCTCCCAGCGGCCCAGCGGGGTCATGTCGGTACCGGCGTAACCGGCGCCCTCGTCGCCCTTGACCGTACCGGGGATGTAGGCAAGTGCCGCGCGATCGTGGCGGGCCAGCAGCACGGCGCCCTCGGCAAGCTCGATGTTGATATTGCTCTTGAGGAAGAGCGACTTGATGCGGTAGTTACCGGCGGGGATCAGCACGCGACCACCCTTGGGGCAGGCCATGATGGCGGCCTGGATGTTGGTGGTGTCGTCGTGCTCGGCATCGCCCTTGGCGCCGCAGTCGCGAACGTTAATGGTAAAAGGCTCTGCCGGCGTGGTGACGCCCACACTCAGCTCGCGCTCGCCGCAAACAAAGCGGACCAAGTTGCGTTTGCCGGGAACCAGACCGTCGACATAGGTCTCGACCGTGTTCGTGGTGCCGGCGGGCTCATCGTTGACAAAGATCTCCCACGTATCGGCGCAGGTAAAGTAGCCGCCGTCGTCGAGCTCGATTACGGCCGCGCGGGCGTTACGCCAGATAACGTTCGTCTCCATGGATTTCTCCCTCAAAAAGATTCTCTAAAAGTTAATTGTACGCTGTTGCAAAAAAGGGCCGTACCTGCCGGCGGATATCCGGTGGCACGGCCCTGTGGTTTGGACGATAGGCTAGCCCTACTCGGCGGGCGTCACGCTGCCGTCCTGGAAGCCAACATTGTTGTGGGCGAAGCAGTCCTCGTACTTAAAGCCGGAGAGCTCCTCGCAAAGTGCCTTGACCTCGGGCTTGACGTCGGCCATCTTGCCACCCTCCTTGACGCGCTTGATCTCGTCGCAAAGGACGTCGCACTGCTCCTTGTCGATCTTGATGCCGCGGGCAAGGACAGCCGCGAGCAGGAAGAAGCCGGCGCAGCCGATGAGCATGTAGCCGCAGATGTACAGAGGCACGGTTGCGGGCTGGGTCACGGCGTCGCTGTTGCCGGCGGTCTGAATGAAGCCGGAGGCAGCGAGGACGATAGCCCATGCGTTGACGGCGACAGCCTGGGCGATCTGCTGGCAGAGCTGCTGAGCGGAGCTGTAGATGCCCTCGCGGCGACGCAGGGTGATGAGCTCATCGACATCGGGGATGTAGTTGAGCAGAACATCGGGCAGGTACTGGAAGCCAACGTAGAAGAACTTCCAGATGGCGAAGATGATGGGATAGGCGATCATGGCGATGGCGACCGTAGAGGTGCCGTTGATTTGACCAAAGGCGAAGTAGTTGTACGCGATGATGCACGCAGCGCAACCGACGTTGGCCAGGTACCAAGACTTGTGGAAGCCCTTCTTGGCCATGAGGGCAACCCAGACAGCGGTGCAGACGATAGCGACGACCTTGCCGGGCATCTCCATCACAGACTCGTAGGACTTAGGAATCTGCAGACAGTAAACGATGAAGAAGGACAGGCAGGCAGACCAGCAGGCAGCAGCGAGCTTCGTGGAGACCTGTGCGTACAGAACCTTACGGAAGGACTTGTTGCGGAAGGTGGAAACGACGTCGATGAAGAACTTCTTGATACCCTCGCCGACGCTCTCGATCTTCTCCTGAGCGACCTCCTCGGGGGTGTGCTCCCAGGTGGACAGGTACACGCAGAGCAGCGAGATTGCCATGACCGAAGCGTTGATCGAGGCGATGATGAAGTAGCTAAACGGGTTGGTCTCGCCGAAGGTGCCAAAGCCGAAGCCGACGAGTGCGGCCATCAGGAAGCCGGCGGCGTTACCAAAGAGGTGCTTGTAGCCGGTGAGGTACGTACGCTCCTTGAAGTCGTCGGTCATCTCGATGGTCAGCGGCGACAGGTTGGCGGTGCAGAACGTGTACGCGACGTTGTAGATCAGGTACAGCGCGAAGTAGTACGGGAAGCCAAACGGCGTGGCGACGAAGATAAGCGGCTCGGCGATCATCATCGGGATAGCCAGCAGAATCCAGAAACGGCGACGACCGAAGATACGGCCGATCTTGGTGGCGTAGAAGTTATCGGCCACGAAGCCCATCAGCGGGCAAAGGATGGCGTTGAGGTAAATGGCGAACGAGCTGATCAGAGCAGCCTCGCCTGCGGACAGGCCGCACTCCGTGGACAGGAACAGCACCATGTAGCTGTGCGTAAAGCTCAGGGCACCGGAGTTGAGCATACCGCCCATACCAAAGCCCAGGCGCGTCCAGAATGTGATCTTGCGCTTTTTGCCGATCTTGTTAGTCATCGAGCTCCCTCTCTCTTCTCGATTGTCTTTGAACAAGACATTGAAGTCCACACCGACGTCTGTCTGCATGTCGTTCAGGGTGAACGTTTAGCTAGATTATGCGCGATTCCTTACGTGAGGTGAACGTTCACTTGCATATTATCCCCGAACGGTCGATTTTTACCGCTGAACGGACACATTTGAGGCCCATGGCCCTATTTTTTGCTGGTAAAGATGTCATATTGGACAAATAGAAAAAGGTGAACGTTTATTATGATTCCCTTTTTCATGCGCACCGTAAGCAAAACGGTCCCGCCGGGACTACTCCCGACGGGACCGTTATATAGGAACTATGCTCGGATGCGCTTGCCCCTACAGGCAGACGCCGTCCTTCCAGATGCTGATCTCATGGCAGCCGCGACGCTCGGCACTTGTGAGCTTGCCGCTCGCCGTGTCCAGCACCAGCTGGTACAAGTCCTCGGCAGCCTCATCGAGCGTACGCTCGCCCGTAGCCACCACACCGGCGTTAAAGTCCATCCAGTTGGCCTTATGGTCGCACAGACGCTGGTTGGTGAACACCTTGAGGGTGGGCGCCGGTGCGCCAAACGGCGTACCGCGACCGGTCGAGAACAGGATCACATGGCAACCGGCGGCGGTGAGCGCCGTGGTCGACACCATGTCGTTGCCCGGGCCGCACAGCATGTTCAGGCCATGCTTGGTGGCCTGGCCGGCGTACGGTAGCACGTCGACGATGGGCGCGGAGCCGCCCTTTTGCACGCAACCGCAGCTCTTGTCCTCGAGCGTGGTAATGCCGCCGTCCTTGTTACCAGGGCTCGGATTCTCGTAGACCACCTCACCGTGGCTGATGAAGTAGTCCTTAAAGCCGTTGAGCATGTCGGAGGCGGCGTTAAAGACTTGCTCGTTCTCGCAGCGGTCGAGCAGGATGCTCTCGGCGCCAAACATCTCAGGCACCTCGGTCAGTACCGACGTGCCGCCGCGCGCGACGACCATATCGCTCACGCGACCGATCGTGGGGTTGGCGGTAATGCCCGAAAGACCGTCGGAGCCGCCGCACTTAAGACCGATGACCAACTCGGAAGCCGGAATGGGCTCGCGCTTGGCCTGCTTGGCAAGGTCGGCCAGCTCGGTTAGGATCTTGTGGCCCTCGACCTGCTCGTCGGCAACGTCCTGGCAGGTGAGGAAGCGGACGCGCTCGTGATCGAAGTCACCGAGCTCGTCGAGCACCTGCTGATGCGTGCAGTTTTCGCAACCGAGCGACAGGAACAGCACGCCGGCGGCATTGGGGTGACGCGAGAGCGCCACCAGCAGACGACGCGTCTGGGCGTGGTCGGCACCGGTCTGCGAGCAGCCGAAGGGATGTGGGAAGTAATAGACGCCCTCGAGCGAACCCTCGACCAGGTCCTGAGCCTGCTCGCACATAGCGCGTGCAACCTCGTTTACACAGCCGACCGTGGGGATGATCCACAGCTCGTTGCGCGTGGCGGCGCGACCGTCGGCGCGGCGGAAGCCCATAAAAGTCTCGGGCTCAACGGAATCCACGACCGGATGCGTGGGGTTGTAGGTGTACTCGACCTCACCCGAAAGGTTGGTCTTCACATTGTGCGTGTGGAGCCACTGACCGGACTGGATGTCGCTCGTCACGTGTCCGATGGGCAGGCCGTACTTGATGACGTCCTCCCCCGCGGCAATCGCGCGCACGGCCATCTTGTGGCCCTGCGGGATATCCTCCACGGCCACGACCTCGCCCACACCGGGGACCGCGACGGCGGTACCCTTGGCGAGCGGCGACAGCGCAACGATCACGTTGTCGGCCGGATTGATCTGGATAGTGTTCATTACAAAGAGTCCTAACCCTACAGGTTGAGCAAAAATCGAGCGGCGCCCACCGGTTGGCCGGCGGGCGCACAAAAGGATTTAGGCCTGGGCGTTGGCGAATGCCTGCTTGACGCCCTCGGCGCGCACGATGGCGAGCGCGTTGACGACAAACTCCTCAAGGCCGGCGATCTGCGTCAGGTCCTCGCCCCACATCTGCTCGTTGCTGAGCACGTCGTGCACCAGCTCAGCATCGTCGACGCCGGCGTGGGCGGCATAGAAATCGAGCACGAAGGCATCGTCCTGAGCGGTGTACTCGGTGCCGTCGGCGCGACGCAGGTGCAAGCCGTCGCCCTCGCGGGAAACGAGCTCCTGCGTGTAGAACGCGATGAGCGTGGCCAGGCTCGTGGACAGGCACTTGGGCAGGCTACCGGTCTCGGCAACGTAGTCCTTGAGCGTGGGCAGGTCACGGGCGCGCCACTTGGCTGTAGAGTTGAGGCAGATGGAGAGCAGCGCGTGGTCGATAAACGGGTTATCGAAACGGTTCTCGACGGCAGCGGCAAATGCCTTGCAGTCCTCGACATCCAGGTCGGAGGCAAGCGTCGGGATGACCTCGTCGTAGAGCATGGTGTTCATAAAGCCGCGGATAGTCTCGTCGTGCATGCAGTCGCGCACGATGTCAAAGCCAGCAACCCAAGAGCCCGGAACAAAGGCGGTGTGGGCGCCGTTGAGGATGCGGACCTTGCGCTTCTTATACGGGGTGACATCGGGGGTCACAAAGACGCCCGGCAGGCCGGCCTTCACGAAGGGCAAACGCTCCTTGAGCGAGTCATCGCCCTGGATGCCCCACATCTGGAAGGGCTCGCGCACGGCCAGGAAGGGATCCTCGTAGCCCAGACGCTCGGCAACCGCAGCGGCCTCCTTGGGGTCGCGGATGCGGCCGGGAACGATGGTGTCGACGAGCGTGGTGCAGACGGTGCAGTCATTGGCCATCCACTGCGCAAACTCGTCCTCCCAGCCCCAGTCGCTCACGTACTGGTTCATGATGCGCAGCAGCTCCTCGCCATTATGGTCGATGAGCTCGCAGGCGAGCACGATGACGCCCGGCTTGCCGGCAGCCCAGCGGGTGTGGAGTACCTGGGCAAGCTTGGCAGGGAAGCTCGCGGGCGGCATGTCGTCGGCCTTGCAGGACGGGTCGTAGGCGATGCCGGCCTCGGTGGTGTTGGAGACAATGATCTCCAGGTCATCGGAGACGGCGACCTCCATCATGGCGCGGTAGTCGTCCTCGCGGTACGGGTTGAGGCAGCGGCTGCAAGCGCTGATCACGCGGGACTCATCGACCGTGTTGCCGTTCTCCTTACCGCGAACCAACACGGTGTACAGGTCGTCCTGGGCATTGATGCCGTCGGCAAAGCCAAAGGCACCGCTGATGGGCTGCACCATGACGACCTTGCCGTTCCAGCCGGTAGCCTCGTTGCCCATGTCAAAGAAGCGGTCCACGAAAGCGCGCAGGAAGTTGCCCTCGCCAAACTGCAGGACCTTCTCGGGGGCGTCCTTGGGCAGCACGTAGCCCTCGTAGCCAATCTTCTCGAGCGTCTCGTAGCTGATGTTCTCCATCTATGTTTCTCCTTAGGCGTTTGTTAGCGTGAAAGCTTGCCGGAGGCGCCGCGTGTGGCGACGGCGCTCCCGGGTTCGGTGTGGCTCGGTGCGGACTTAGGCCTCGACGGTCTCCAGGTCAAAACCAAAGTAGCGGACGGAGTTGTTGTAGCTGATGTCGCGCACGATGGTGCCCAGCAGCTCCATGTCGGCCGGGTACTTGCCCTGCTCGACCCACTCGCCGATCACGCTGCACAGCACGCGGCGGAAGTACTCGTGACGCGGATAGGACAGGAAGGAACGGGAGTCGGTGAGCATGCCGACAAAGTTGCCCAAAACGCCCTCGTTGGCAAGGGCCGTGAGCTGCTCGCGCATGCCGACCTCGTTGTCGTTGAACCACCAAGCGGAACCGTTCTGGATCTTACCGGCGGTCGGTGCCTCCTGGAAGCAGCCCATAACGGTATCGATCATGGTGTTATCGATGGGGTTCAGGCTGTACAGGATGGTCTTGGGCAGGCCGCAGGTCTCCTGGATGGAGTTGAGGAAATCCGCGAGCTGGTCAGACGGCGTGTAGTTGGAGATGCAGTCGTAACCGGTGTCGGGGCCGAGCTTGGCGAACATGGCGCGGTTGTTGTCGCGCTTGCAGCCAAAGTGCAGCTGCATGGCCCAACCCAGGCGGACATACTCGCCGGCGACAAACTGCATAAAGGCGGTCTTGTACTTGAGGACCTCTTCCTCGGTGAGCGGCTCGGCGGCCAGACCCTTGGCAAAGATGGCCTCGATCTCCTCGGCGGTAGCCGGGACATACATGACGTAGTCGAGCGCGTGGTCGGAGGCGCGGCAGCCCAGCTCGTGGGCAACATCGTAGCGCTTGGAAATAGCGGCCTTCATGCCCTCGAAGTCGTTGACCTCAACACCGGCGACCTCGGAGAGGTGCTTGCAGTAGTCGGCGAACTCCTGGCCACGCTCGATGCGCAGAGCGGCGTCGGGACGCATGGCCGGGACGACCTGGACGTCGAAGCTCTCGTCGGCGGCAATCTTCTTGTGCCACTCAAAGCTGTCGGCGGGGTCGTCGGTGGTGCAGATCATGCGGACGTTGGACTGCTTGATCAAGTTGCGGCAGGTGAAGCTGGCCTCGGCGAGCTTAGCGTTGGCGAGGTCCCAGACCTCCTGGGCGGTATTGCCGTTGAGGACGCCCTCGTAGCCAAAGAAACGCTTGAGCTCCAGGTGGCTCCACTCAAAGACGGGGTTGCCCACGCAACGACCCAGGGTCTCGGCCCACTTCTGGAACTTCTCGCGAGCGGGGGCATCGCCGGTGATGAAGCGCTCGTCGACGCCGTTGGCGCGCATCAGACGCCACTTGTAGTGGTCGCCGCCCAGCCAAACCTCGGTGATGTTCTCAAAACGCTTGTCGTCCCAGATCTCCTTGGGAGAGATGTGGCAGTGGTAGTCGACGATGGGCATACCCTCGGCAAAGTTGTGGAACAGCTCCTCGCCGGTTTTGGTGCTCAGCAGGAAATCCTGATCGTCCATGAAGTTTTTCATCAAACAACCCCTCTGTTGGCGGAGCGGGTGCACCGTGCGCCCGTTATCCTCTAGGTGAACGTTCACTATAGTAGTGCAAAATGGCACGTTAGGTGAACGTTCACCTAACCATCATGGGATGAACGGTAGATTTTGGGGGTTTAACGGTTGTCACAAGGATCGCGCCGCACATATCGCGGCCCGCAAAGCCATCCAACTATGGGCTCATAGCCTTTCCGTCAGGGTGGGTCCCCACTCGACGTGCATTTTTTGGAGTATTCTGCGGCGCAAAGTCCCAAATACGGCCCATGGCACCTCATTTGCCCCATGCGCCGTGCTTGATTGGCACAAAGAAGGGCCTTTGATGGCAAAATCCGCCACCAAAGGCCCTCAAGACAGTCGTTATGTCCCTCTCCGAGACTCAACGTTGCTGAATACTCTCAAAAATGCACGTCGCCGGCGGGGGTACCCGCTCAGGCTGGTTAGATGCCCGCGAGCTTGCAGTAGCGATCGACGTTGCTGGCAAATACCATCTCCACGGCACCCTTTTGCACGGGGTCCGCAGGCGCTTTACCCCACAGCAAGTAATCGCCGAGCGTCTTGGCACCGCGGTAGGCCAAACCCACCGGGTCCTTGTAGACAATATTGGTAAAGATGCCGCGACGCAGGGCAAGCGCGCTCTCGGGGAACAGGTCGTTGCCGATTACCATGACCTCGCCCGCCTTGCCGGCCGAAACGAGCGCATCTGCCACCAACTCGGAGCCCACGGCGAACACGCTGCAGATCAGCTCGGGGGCATCCGGGCCATTGAGACGATCCATAAGCTCGCGCTCGAGCTGCTTGACCTGGGCATGAGCGCCGGTAAGATCCTCAACCTGCCAGGGAATATTGTGTTCGCGTAGATACGTATGGAAGGCGCGGGCGGTCAGGTAGTGCGAATCGGTATAGGGATCGCCAGCCAAGAGCAGCACACGGGCATCGGCGCCGGCGGCATGTACTAGGTTGGCCGCTTGCTCGGCCATCAGGCTTCCCGCCGTTGAATAATCGGCCAAGCTGGCTCCCAGGCGGTCGAGGTGCGGACGGTCGCCATCGACGAGCTCAATCGCCACACCCGCCTCGGCAATCTGCTCCAGCAGGTGGGTCGCGCGGTCGTCGCCCGGAACGTAGGCGAGCAGGCCGTCGATCTTCTCGCCCACCTGCAGGCGTTCATCAATCTGCTCGAGCGCATCGGCATAGCCGCCGACGCCAAACTCGACGCGCTCGACGCTAATGCCCTGGTCGATAACCTCCTGCTCAAAGCGATTGCAGCCTTCCCACAGGTAGCGATAGAAGTAAGCACCCTCGCGCGATGCGCACGGCAGGCAAAAGGTCAGGTTGATGTCCTTGCGACGCAGGCTCGAAGCGCTCGTGTTGCGGTGATAACCCATCTCCTCGGCCTTATCGTTAACTTTGGCGCGCACGGACTCGCTCACGCCGGCCTTGCCCGTCAGGGCTTTGTGCACGGTATTGATGGAAACGCCGAGCTCGGCGGCTATGTCCTTCATGGTTACGCGAGCGCTCATGGGGTTACTCCGTTATAGATAAGTTGCCAATTAACAGTACAGGTAACGATACCCCAAAATGACTCTTCAACTCGCCGCGCTCTCCCCCAAATGTGCAAAGCGCCCCGCGAACGGATGCTCGCGAGGCGCTTGGGTGCCTGGACCTTTATTTGATGCCGCGGCCCAAGTCTTCGGCAATTTTGTCCACGCCTTTAAGCGCCGCGCAGGTCTTTTTGTTGGAGCAATGTCCTGTGCAAACGCCACCTTGAGCGCAGTCGGCGCAGGTGCCCTTGCGATAAATGCGCACGCACACGGCGACAAACGCAATGCCAATAACCACCAGTACAACAATATCGATAGGTGCCATAGCAAGCCTCCTCTAGTTAACCACCACTTACTTTACCCCATTCTCCACCTGTCAAAAAGGGACAGGTTTATTTTGGTCGGTTTTATCTGCGGAAACGCCATATCTCCCCCACCAAAAAGCCCGAGTGTCGCTGAGACACCCGGGCTCGTGGAAAGGGGCTAATCCTTATCTGGACTTAGGCGGAAACAGCGGCGGAGGCGGTGTTGGTCTCGTCCTCGTCGGTCCAGGCATGCTTAGGCATGGGACGGAAGATCTGGAAGAGCATCGCAACCAGCAGCACGATGGCGACAACCGTCCAGACACCAAACTGTCCAAGAACGAACAGGTTGTAGAACTGGTTGATGAACAGGCCGATCACCCAAGCGAAGGCGCACTCGTAACCGATGGCGATCGCGGTCCACTTACCGGAGTCCATCTGGTTGCGGATGGTACCCATAGCGGCAAAGCACGGGGCGCACAGCAGGTTGAAGGCACCGAAGGCAACGCAAGCACCCATGGTCGGGAACATGCCGGCGAACGCGGTCCACAGGCTCGGGTCGGTCTCGGCAGCGTCGGCAACGGACAGCAGCGAGCCGGCGGTAGCGACAACGTTCTCCTTGGCAACGAGGCCCGAGACGGTCAGTGCGGTGGCCTGCCAGGTGCTAAAGCCGAGCGGGGCGAAGATCCAAGCGACCAGGTTGCCCAGCATGGCGAGCACGGAGTAGTCCATGAACTCCTCGGGGATGCCGTCCATCGCGGGCAGGAAGCCAAAGGAACCGTTGTAGCTACCAAAGTTGGAGAGGAACCAAACGACGACGGTGGACGCGAAGATGACCGTGCCGGCCTTCTTGATAAAGGCCCAGCAGCGCTCCCACACGTGCAGCGCCCAAGAGCGGATCGCCGGGAAGTGGTAGGCGGGAAGCTCCATAACGAACGGCGTCGGACGACCGGCGAAGAGCTTGGTCTTCTTGAGCATGAGGCCCGAGGCGATGACGGCAAAGACGCCCAGGAAGTAGAAGAGCGGGCTGATCCACGCGGCGGTGGTGGAAGAATCGCCGATGATGGAGCCCATGAGCAGGGCGATGATCGGCAGCTTGGCGCCACAGGGAATGAACGTGGTCGTCATGACCGTCATACGGCGGTCCTTCTCGTTCTCGATGGTCTTGGTAGCCATGACGCCGGGGACGCCGCAGCCCGAGGACACGAGCATGGGGATAAAGGACTTACCGGACAGGCCAAAGCGGCGGAACACGCGGTCCATAATAAAGGCGACACGGGCCATGTAGCCGCAGTCCTCCAGGAAGGACAGCATCACAAAGAGCAGGAACATCTGCGGAACGAAGCCGAAGATGGCGCCTAAGCCGCCAACGATACCGTCGCAGACCAGCGAATCGACCAGGCCACCGTCCTCGGTGCCGCCCGCCACAAGGGCGTCGTGCACCACGGTGGTAATACCCGGGACATAGGGGCCGTACTGTGCCGGGTCGACCGAGTCGGCATTGTCGCCCGCAGCCTCGACGGCCGCGTCGTAGGCATCGCGGCCCTGACCGAGCACGTACCAGCCGTCGGTACCGAAGAGCTGGTCGTTGGTGAAGTCAGTCACCGTACCGCCCAAGGTGGAAACGGCGATGTAGTACACGCAGAACATGATGACCACAAAAATCGGCAGACCCAGGATACGGTTGGTAACCACACGGTCGATCTTCTCGGAAGTGCTCATCTTGGCCGGAGCCTTGGTGAGGCACTCGTCGATGATATGGGCAATCACGCCATAACGCTCGCCGGTAATGATGGACTCGGCGTCGTCGTCGCAATCCTGCTCGCACTGGGCGACCAGCTGCTCCACGCGAGCGGCCTTCTCCTTGGTGAGGTTGATGAGCTTGCAGGCGTCCGCGTCGCGCTCGAACAGCTTGACGGCGTAGTAGCGACGTTTGTTGGCGGAAACGCTCGCCGGCAGGTTGTTCTCGATGTGGTCCAGAACGTCCTCAATGGAGGAATCGAACTTGTGCTCCGGCACCTGGCCCTTGGAAGCAGCGGACTTCTTGACCTGCTCGAACAGCTCCTTGATGCCCTTGTTCTTAAGGGCCGAGATCATCATGACCGGACAGCCGAGCTTCTTGGACAGCTTGGCGGTGTCGATCTTGTCGCCGTTCTTCTCGACCAAGTCGGCCATGTTGAGGGCGACGACTACGGGCAGGCCGGTCTCGATAACCTGAAGCGCCAGATACAGGTTGCGCTCGAGGTTGGTGGCATCGACCACCTGGACAACGACATCGGGCTCGCCGCTCATGAGGTAGTCGCGCGAGCACTGCTCCTCGGGGCTGTAGGGGGAAAGCGAGTAGATGCCGGGGAGGTCCGTAATCGTGACGCTCTTGTCGCTCAGGAGCTTGGCTTCCTTTTTCTCAACCGTGACGCCCGGCCAGTTGCCAACGTAGCCGTTGGCGCCGGTGATCAGGTTGAAAAGCGTGGTCTTGCCGCAGTTGGGGTTACCCGCCAGCGCGACATGGATCTGAGAATCCGCCATTCAATCCTTCTTCCTTGTTTGCCCGCGCTGCTTTCTCCGCGCAGGCCGGATATGTGCATCAAAAGTACTGGATAAGTTAGAAAAATCTAACTCTATCTGCGGAAATAACCGCCTCGGGGTCCACTACTGGACCTCGACGACGGCAGCCTCCTCCTTGCGGATAGAAAGCTCGTAGCCGCGCACGTTGATCTCGACCGGATCTCCGAGCGGTGCAACCTTTACGACCTTGAACGAAGTGCCCTTGATGAGCCCCAGGTCCATAAGGTGACGGCGAAGCGCGCCCTCACCGTGAAGCTTGACGATGGTAGAGCTCTCGCCCACCTTAACGTCACCCAACGTCTTCATATTCTTTTCCCCCTTTCAGCTTTTTTGGAATGCTGCGAACTAACCGACGGTCATGATGTGCATGGCGACCTTGGTATCGATACCAAAGCGTGCGCCCAGCACGGTGACGATGATATTGGCGCCACTCGAGCTCACTACGTGAACCTCGCTGCCCTCGACAAAGCCGAGGTCCTTGAGGTGGTGCTTCATGTCCTCATTGCCCTTTACACGAGACACGTGCACGGTTTCGCCCGCTTTCACCATCGAAAGCGGCATGGCCGGCATCTGCGGTCCGCAAGACATGAGTGTGCTCCTAACGTCAGTTCGTCCTCAACATCGACGCAGCAAAAGTTAACCACGTCTATGTTCGCTACAGTAAACTAGCACGTGGTTAACTTTTTGGAAAGGGTCCCTATTCAGTTTTCGGAAAAGTTTCCTATACGAAACAAAAAGGCGCGGCAAAGAGCTGTCCTTTGCCGCGCCCTGTCATGCTTAGAGCGAGAGGTTTCTGATCGATGTGACGCAGGAAGCCTCGTCTACGCCCGAAACGCGGAAGATGATGTCCTCGCCGCACTCGCCGTAGAGAGCCATGAGGCCCATAACGTCGCGACCGTCGGTATGGCGATCGCCGATGCTGACCGACACGTCGCTACGATGCTTGGCAATAATGTCATAGAGCAGCGCAACCGGGCGGGCATGTAGTCCCAACGGATCTTTAATCGTCTTTGTAAACTCGACCATGTCCCCTCCCGCGGCATCGCACATTCGGCCGGCAAACCCAGCCACGTGGTAGTTATTGTAGCGTTAGATGCTTGTTGAGAGCTCCTCTGAACACCTCGTGGGCAAAAAGTGGCAAATATGAGTACTGTCACCAATTTAGTAGCAGCAAAATCGAGAGCAAATTGCCTACTTTAAGCGATTCGAAGAGGTTGAAAGCCGTCAAACGCTCTTTAAAGGGGGTTAGATAAATTGATTTTGAGCCCGTTTTCGCTCAGAACAGGCCGAAAAATATGACACCTCTTTTGCAACAGTACTCATATTTGGCATTTTTTGACCACGGGGTCCAAAACCATGCCCCAAAACACAAAAGGAGGGGCCTCGTAAGGCCCCTCCTTAGGAAAGGGAATCGATTTATTCCACAGCCGTAGATTAATCCTAGCCGCTACTCCATCATGTCGAGGACGGAGGGGCGCAGCTCGCTCTCGGCGGCCTTGGGATCGGTCTCGCGCAGGCGGTTGATATAGCGGTTGTACCACATCACGGCAAGGCCCAGGAAGACAACCACACCGCCAACGTTGTAGACCAGCGTCAGCCACAGCGGCTGATCGAGCGGAATGGTGCCGCAGATAAGCACGAAGCAGAAGACCACAAGCAGGAAGGCAGCAACGACCAGACCAAAGCTGCGCGAGCCCATGCGGAAGTCACGGGGAGCGGCGTCGAAGTTCTTGCGCAGCATAAAGTAGGCAAGCAGGATCAGCAGCGGCGGGAGCAGAGCAGTGGCAGCCGTCATGTTGGTGACAATCATGAGCAGGTCGTCGAGGTTGCCAGAGCCCAAAGCAGGGATGATCAGGATGGGGACGACGATGGCGAACTGCAGCCAGGCAGCGCGGGCAGGAATGCCGTGCTCGTTGAGCTCGACGATCTTGCTACCAAAGACACCCTTGGGGATCTCGGTGAAGAAAACCTTGATGGGAGCGGAGGTCCACATCATGAGGGAGCCCAACGTGGCGGCAAGAAGGATCAGGCCAATGACGCGCGTGGACACTTCCATGGGAATGCCAAAGTGGGCAAAGACAGCGCCGAATACGTCGAAGATACCGGTGGAGATGGCAACACTGCCCTCGGGGATGAACAGGTTAACCAGCAGCGAAGCGCCTGCGTACAGAAGGCCGATGGTCAGGCCGGCGATAACGACGGTGCGCACGAAGGCCTTGACGCCGCCCTTAAGGTCGTTGAGGAACACGCCGACGGACTCAGCGCCGCCAACGCCCTGGATGATCCAGGCAAGCGTACCGAAGAAGCCCCACGTAGTTGCGAAGTTGCTCATGTCGGGAGCCATGTTAGCGGGGGTAGGAGCCGTAGCGAACTCGACGCCGCCAAAGGCAGCAGCCAGGGACAGCAGGATAAACACGGCGGTCAGGCCGAGAGCTGCGGTCGAACCGAAGGACGAGATGGAGCCGATCCACTTAGCGCCCTTGGTCGAAACCCACGTGGCGATAGCAAAGACGACGATCTCGATAATGGTGATCCACAGCTGCGAAAGCTCGGCATTGGCACCAAAGAACACGTAGCTCGCGTAGATGATGACGTTGGGCAGGACGGACGCAAAGTAGAACAGGTTAACGAACCAGTAGCTAAACGCCGTCAGGAATGCCCAGCGGCCGCCCATCGAGGTCTTGACCCAGGCGTACACGCCCGACTCGGAGTCCTTGTTAAGGCCGACGAACTCGGCGGTAACCAGGGTATAGGGGACAAAGTACAAAAGCGTGGCGAAGAAGAACGACGGCGCAGCTGCCAAGCCGATGGCCGCGTTGTTGTTGATGATGTTCTTGATACCGAACACGGCGGCGACCGTCATGCCCAGCAGAGCGAACGAACCAATCGTTCCTCGTTTTTCAGAGCTCATAAGCCCTCCCAATCATCCGTTATATCTCATCTAAAACCGTCCGGGCTGCAAGTGCAATCACGGACGGCGCACCTGCTAAGGGGAATGGGGAAAAGGGAGTCAACAAAGCCATCCCCCTTAACGGCGCGAAGCAAACGCCCAAACGGACGAATACTACTTGTTGGGGAAGGAATAACCTTCAACCGTCACGTGCAGTACGACGACGCGAGGATCCGCGGCATCGGCCACGACACGGTAGGCCTCGTCAATTTCGACGACGGCAACGCCGCCGGCGGGAATCGTCACGGTCTCCCCTGCCCCCTCAAAGCGCTCGCGATCATCGATATCGCTGTATGCGCGGGTGCAGGTAAGATCCGCCTTGGAAGCCACCTCGACGGTCAGGTCGCCGTCGAGCGGAGCGAGCACGGCATGGTAGCGACGGTGACCGACCAGATCGGCGGTAGCGGCCTCGCGGGCATAGACCCACCAGTACACCAACGAGTCGCCGATGGAGTAAGCCACGTCGTGCTGCAGGTCGGCAACGCCATCGAGCGCCTGACCGGTGCGCATCCACTTCTTGACGGACTTCATCTGAGCGTCGAAATCGGCGCGCGAGTTAAAGACATGCATGACTTATGCCTCCTTAATGGGTGCCAGCGCCTGAGCCAGATCGGCAGACGTCAGCGGTCGCAGGGACACCTCAAAGCTGAAGCTCTCAAAACGGGTGCGGTAGGAATCGAGCACCTCGGAACCCCAAGAGTTCGAACCAAGGCCGAGCAGCTGGTCGTTGATATTGACCGTAACCGTGTCGCCCTTGACAAGGTCGTAGACGTGCTTGGCGTTATCGATGGCCTCGCAGCTATAGGGCCATGCCGAGAACGAGAACGGGTTGGAAGCGGCGTCGCTCGGACGCGTCACGACCAGACCGTCACCGTGGCTAGAGCGCAGGGCGACCCAGCGGGTGCCCTCGCGGTTAGCGCAATCCTGAGGCATAACGTAGGGCGTGAACATGTCGTCGACCATAGTGCGGTAATGACCGACCGGGTTGGCGCGCAGCGAGTCCGGATAGTTCTCGCCCGGGCCGTGGCCATACCACTCGACGGCACGATCACAACCGGGGACCTCGAAGGAGATGCCGATGCGCGGGATGATGTCCGAGTAATCGCCGTAGGGCTCGCCGGAAACCTTGAGGTCGACGCGACCGCTCGGAAGCACGGTGTAGACGAGCTCGACGCGCATGCCGAACGCGCGGACGGGAGGAGCGATACGCTGGCTCACGGTAACGACGACCGCATTGCCATCCTGCTTCCAAGAAACCTTGCGGGTAGACGTCTGCATCACATCGATGAAGTTGTCCTTCCACAGTGAGTCATACTCCTGGGCATGGTTATCGACGAGCGGATGCCAAAAACCAACCTGGGGACCAGAGGCCATGACGTCGCGGCCGGATGCCTTCCACTCGCTCACGGTACCGTTGACTTTGCTGAAGGTCAGCTCACCGTTGAGGGAGCGAATGCGAATCTCTTGCTCGGTCTCCTCGACCGTAAGCTCAGGACGAGCGGGAGCCGCGATGGCCGGCGCCGGATGGTTGGCGATGGCAAACTGGCTTGCGCCCAGTTGGAACATCGGCTCGCACCAAACGTGAGCGGCCATGGTGTAGGCGCGCACGGTCAGCAGGGTCTCGCCTACCGCGGCCTCGCGAATCACCAGCGGAAGCTGGACGGACTCGCCGGGGGCAACCGCACCGGGCATGAGCGTCTTGCGGCACACTACGTCACCGTCCACCAGGGTCTCCGCCGACAGACAGACATCCTCGAGGGTGGTAAACCAACGCTTGTTGGTGACGGTCAGCTCGCCCGCCTCGGCGTCATAGGCCATGCGAACCGGGCAGATGACCTGGCCGTACTCGGTCAGACCCGGGCTCGGCTGCTGCCAAGGGAACACCATGCCGTCGATGCAGAAGTTGCTGTTGTTGGGATAGTCGCCGTTGTCGCCGCCGTACATGTCGTAGGCCACGCCGTCCTCGGTCACAGCAGCCAGACCGTGGTCGCACCACTCCCAGATAAACTGGCCCTGGATGCAATCCCAGCGATCGAAGACCTCCTGGTACTCGGACAGGCCTCCCGGGCCATTGCCCATGGAGTGACCGTACTCGCAGTTAATGCGCGGCTTGGGGAACGGGTGCTCGCCAAAGTCGTTCATCTGCGACACGCGAGAGTACATGGTGGAGATAACGTCGACGGTATCGGCGTTGCGGTCCTCCTCGTAGTGGACCGGACGGCCATCGAGCTCGTGGGCCTTGGCGTACATCGCGCGGATGTTGCAGCCGTAGCCGCTCTCGTTACCCATCGACCACATAATGATGCACGCGTGGTTGCGCTCCTGCATCACCAGGCGCTCGACACGGTCGACATAAGCCGGCTCCCACGCCGGATCATCGGTGACCAAGGCGATGTTGCCGATATTCTCGAAGCCGTGGCTCTCCATATCGGTCTCGGCCACCAGCATGATGCCGTACTCGTCGCACAACTCATAGAAGCGCGGATCGTTGGCGTAGTGGGACGTACGCACCGCGTTGATGTTGTGCTGCTTCATGAGCTCAAGGTCGCGGCGCATGCGATCGAGACCCACGGCGCGACCCTTGTGATCGTCGTGATCGTGGCGGTTGACGCCGTGCATCTTAAAGTAGGTGCCGTTGAGGTAGATATGATTGCCCTCAACCGTCACCTCGGCAAGACCCTGGCGATGCGGAACGTACTCGCTGACCTCGTCGCCGTCGTAGACCTCAAACGTAAGGTCATAGAGGAAGGGGTCCTCGGGATTCCAGAAGTGGGCATCGGCAACGCTGCACTCGGCATGGCCGTCGACGCACTCGCCCGTAGCGACCACGTTCTCGCCATCGCTGAGCGTAAACACGACGCGGGAAGCGCCCTCGGCCACCGTATCGAGCGTGATCAGAGCGGCATCGCCCTCGCGGTGCGTGCGGAACCTAAAGTCGACCAGGTGCGCGGCGGGACGCTGCATAAGGTACACATCGCGGAAGATGCCCGAGGCCCACCACATGTCCTGATCCTCGATATAGCTGCCATCGCTGTACTGCAGGACCTTGACCGCAAACAGGTTGTCGCCCTCGACGAGCGCGTCGGTCACGTCGAACTCGGCAGACAGGCGCGAGCCCTTGGTCATGCCGATAAACTGACCGTTGACGTACAGCTCGCCGTAGCTCTCGATGCCGTCAAAGCGAATGATCTCGCGAGCGCCGGCAGGCACGGCGGGAAGGTTGACGACGCGCTGGTAGACGCCCGTGGGGTCGTCGGAGGGAACGAACGGCTGATCCACCGGGAACGGAAAACCCTCGTCGGTGTAGGCAAGGTTGCCATAGCCATCTACCTGCCACAGGTGCGGAACCTCCACGTGATCCCACTCGGGCTCGTACGTGGAGAGCTCCTCGTTGGAGACGGCCGCGGGGCCCTCAAAGAGGCGGAACTGCCACGAGCCGGACAGTTGGACAAATCCGCGCGACAGCTCGCGGCTGTACGTAGCGGCGAGATCGGCGGTCTCGTAACCCATAAAGTACGCATGGGATGCCAGGCGGTTCCTGTGGGTGAGCGCTTGGTTTTCCCAATCGTTAATGGCGTCCATGGTGATGCTCCTTCGTCATCGTAGTGATTCTTGTGCAACCGGTTGTCCTTATCTTACGGGCGATGCAAAAAACTGTGCAACCGGTTGTCCGCTGAACGGTCGATTTCGCCGGTTTAACGGTGCAACCGGTTGTACAACCGTAAGACTTATGTCACCCTGAGTATCGACCTCAGCGCAATACAGCGTTCCAGGGCCCGCAGACAACTGCCGCGGCCACTCCCGCCCCATCTTTGCAAGACATGTTCAACAGCAGCTTGGATGTGAAATGCCACCAGTGGCCGGATACTATGAACGCTGTTCAGGCGCACTATAGTAAGCTGTATCCGCACCAGCCCGTATCAGTGACAACATTGACCGCATTTTCCAGGAGACGCCATGACCCAACCAGTTCGCACCGCACCTACGCTTGCCGAGGTTGCCGCAGCTGCCGGCGTGTCGCGCTCCACGGCATCGCGCGCCCTCAACGATTCGCCCCGCATTAGCGAGGAAACCAAAAAGCGCGTCCGTGCAGCGGCCAAGGAAGTCAATTTTGTCCCCAACGCTCGTGGCCGAGCGCTCGCTGTCGGGCGCACGGAAATCATCGCCGTACTCGTGACCGAGCCCCTGAGTGAACTCTTCAGCGACCCCACCTATAGCGAATTTTTGAGCGGCATTACCGAGGAACTGTCGGAGTCGTCCTATCTGCCCGTTATCTTGCAGGCGTCTTCTTTGCATGAGCGCAACCGCGCACGCGAACACTTTGAGCGCCGCTCGTTCGACGCCGTGATCGACGTCTCCCCCTACAAGGGCAGCGAGCTGCTCGAGGTGCTGCGCGAGCTGGGCGTACCCACCGTGTTGTGCGGCCAGCTCGAGGGCCACCCCTATCGCGATGTGTTCTCGACGGTCTACTCCGACGACGAAGAGGGCGGACACTTTGCGGCACTCGCCATGAAAGAGCGCGGGCGCAAAGATATCGTCGCCGTGCTGGGCCCGCAAGACAACCCCGCCGTCATCGACCGCCTACGCGGCTACCGCGCCGTCTTGGATAAAGACCTCCCGGACGAGAACGTTGTCTACACCGGATGGAACAGCGGAGACGGTTATCAGGCCATGCATCAGCTCCTCGCGCGCGAGATCACCTTCGATGGCGTACTCTGCGGATCGGACCGTATCGCAACCGGCGTCATCACCGCACTCAACGAGGTAGGCCTTTCCGTTCCGGCGGACGTATCGGTTGTCGGCTTCGACGATCACGAGATTGCGGCGCGTTGCGTCCCCGCGCTCACGACTGTCCGCCAGCCCCTGCGCGAGGAAGGCCACATGGCCGCCAACATTGCGCTCGACATGATCAAGGGTGCCGAGCCCACCACCACCGTGATGCACATGCAGCTGGTCCAGAGAGACTCGCTATAAGAAACTGGGACAGGCTTTCCGCTAAACAGTTGTTGCGGAAAGCCCGTCCCATTCTGAACGTCGATTATGGGACACGGTTTCCGCCTGAAGCTCAACCGGAAACTGTGTCCCGTATTTTTGCTGAATTCTGGGATGCGGTTTCCCAGACGACCCCCTTTGGGAAACCGCATCCCGTTCTGGCTGCATATTCCGGGATGCACTTTCCGCCAGACAGCTCAACCGGAAAGCGCATCCCACTCTAAGCGCCGATTCCGGGTTGTAGTTTCCCGACGCACGACGGCAAGCCTCCAAACATAACGTCACGACATAAAAAACGAGGGAAGGCACGCGTCCCTCCCTCGTTGCGAGCAATATGTAAGCCGTTCGTCTACATCAGGCGCAGACTGACGTCCTTGAGCTGGGCGCCGGAAACGGCACTCGGGGCGCCCGACATGAGGTCGGAGCCGCTGGCCGTCTTGGGGAACGCCATGACGTCGCGGATGGAATCGGAGCCGGTGAGCAGCATGCACACGCGGTCCAGGCCCAGAGCAAAGCCGCCCATCGGGGGCGCACCAAACTTGAGGGCCTCCATGAGGAAGCCGAACTGAGACTCGGCGCGCTCTTCGGTAAAGCCCAGGAGCTTAAGCATGGACATCTGCATCTCGGCGTTGTGGATACGCATACCGCCGCCGCCGGCCTCAAAGCCGTCCATGACAAAGTCGTAGGTGCACGAACCGGCTGCCAACGGATCGGCCTCGATCTTGGCGATGTCGGTCTCGGTCGGCAGGGTGAAGGGCTGGTGCTCGGCAGCATAGGCCTTGCGGTCCTCGTCCCAGTGGAACAGCGGGAAGTTGACGACCCACAGGAAGTCGTGGCCCTCGCGCTTGATCTCGAGCGCGTTGGCCATGTGCGAACGCATGCCGCCCAGAATCTCGTCGGAGAGCAGGCGCGGGCCAGCGGCGAACATCACAAGGTCGCCGGGCTCGACGTCCATGCGCTCGCGCAGAGCAGCCATCTCCTCGTCCGAGAAGAACTTGACGATGGGGCTGTTGATGGAGCCGTCCTCGCGGAAAGCGATCCAAGCCAGGCCCTTGGCGCCAAACGTGGAGGCCACGCCGGCAAGCTTGTCGATCTTGGCACGTGCCCAGGCACCGGCGCCCTTGGCGTTGATAGCCTTGACGACAGAGCCCTCCTCGTTCGCGGCGGTCGCAAAGACCTTGAACTTGGAGTTGGCAAAGATGTCGGTCAGGTCGACCAGGTGCATGCCATAGCGGGTATCGGGCTTGTCGGAGCCATAGGTGTCCATGGCCTCCCAGTAGTCCATGCGACGCAGCGGCGTGGGCATCTCGACACCCATGCGGCCGAAGGCATCGGCCAGGACCTCCTCGAGCGCGCTCATGACGTCGTTCTGGTCCACGAAGGACATCTCGATATCGACCTGGGTGAACTCGGGCTGACGGTCGGCGCGCAGGTCCTCGTCGCGGAAGCACTTGGCGACCTGGTAGTAGCGCTCGACGCCACCGACCATGAGCAGCTGCTTCAGGAGCTGCGGGGACTGCGGCAGGGCGTAGAAGTTGCCCGGCTGGATGCGGCTGGGGACGATGAAGTCGCGAGCGCCCTCGGGCGTGGACTTGAACAGGGAGGGCGTCTCGACCTCCATGAACTCACGGTTGTGCAGCGCCTCGCGAATGGCGAAGGTAAAGTCGGAGCGCAGCTTGAGGTTGGCCATCATCTCGGGACGACGGAGGTCCAGATAGCGATAGCGCAGACGGGTGTCCTCGCTGGTCTCGATGCCGTCCTCGATCTGGAACGGCGGGGTGACGGAAGTGTTGAGCACCTCGGCGTGGTCGGTCAAGACCTCGATCTCGCCGGTCGCGAGCTTGGTGTTGGTGGTTTCCTCACCACGGGCGCGCACGACGCCGTGAATCTTGATGGGCCACTCGGGACGCATGGTCTCGGCGATCTTAAAGGCGTCGCCGTCGGAGTGCTCGGGGTCGAAGGTAAGCTGCGTGATGCCCTCGCGGTCGCGAAGGTCGCAAAAGATTAGGCCGCCGTGGTCGCGGCGACGGCTCACCCAACCGGTGAGGGTGACCTCTTCGCCCACGTTCTCGCGGCGAAGCTCGCCGCAGGTACGGGTGTGCATGGAATGCTCGTCGATGGGACGGGTCTGGCTCATACCAGTGATCCTCCTTTATGGATCTGTGCCGCCCCGTGTCGTTCCGGGCGGCGTCGTACAGATTTGCCCAGCCTGCGTAAACCGCGCAGCCAGACATGGCGTTCTATCTTATCGCACCTGTGTCGATGTGCCGCGAAAAAGTGGCTCCTGCCCAAAGACTTGACGGAGACGAAACAATTGACGCGCCGCGGCACCCGCCCGCGCTCGTCACGTGCGACAATATGCCCCAATAAAACAGCACTCGGAAAGGCCCGCCATGACTGCACGCCTCATCGTTATGGATATCGACTCCACGCTCATCAACCAGGAGGTCATCGACCTGTTGGGCGAAGAGGCCGGCGTGGGCGAGCAGGTGGCACAGATCACCGAGCGCGCCATGCGCGGCGAGCTCGACTTTAAGCAGGCGCTCGAAGAGCGCGTGGGGCTGCTCGCCGGCCTGGACGAGAACGTGTTCGAGCGCACCTTTGAGCGCGTGACATTTACCCCCGGCGCGTTGGAGCTTGTGCGCTCGGCACACAGCAAGGGCTGGAAGGTCGGCGTGGTGAGCGGCGGCTTCCACGAGGTCGCTGACAAGATCGTGGCCGCCGCGGGCATCGACTTTTGTCTGGCCAACCGCTTGGAGGTCGTGGACGACAAGCTCACCGGCAAGTTGGCTGCCGACATTGTGACCAAGGAGTCCAAGCTCGTTCAGCTGCTGGACTGGGCAGTTGAGTGCGGCGTCGACATGGCCCACACGGTCGCTATTGGCGACGGGGCAAACGACATCCCCATGATTCAGGCCGCGGGCACGGGCATCGCGTTTTGCGCCAAGCCCAAGACGCGCGAGGCGGCCCCGTTTGCCATCGACGAGCGCAACCTCATGCTCGCCATGGACATCATCCTGCGCGACTAGCCGATCCGTCTAACAATTGAATCAGTCTGGCCTATAGTTTCCGAACAATTTTGTCTTAGTGTTCGGAAACATACCCTTTGAGTGCTAGACTTTGCGCCGTCGAAGGGAACATATATGGATAAGCGAGATCTTGAGCAATTGCTGAGCGATGTTGCCGGCGGAGCAGTCGCCCCGGCCGTCGCCCTCACACGCATCCAGACGGCTCCGACCGCCGATTTGGGCTTTGCGCAGCTCGATCTTTCGCGCGGGGTGCGCCAGGGGGCCGGCGAGGTTGTCTACGGGGCCGGTAAAACCGCCGATCAGATTGCCGCCATTATCGAAGCACTGCGCGATGCCGGCCAGGAGCGCATCCTGGTCACGCGCCTGGATGCCGAAAAAGCCGCGCGCACCGCTGAGCTTCTTGGCAACGGCATCGACCTGGGATATGTCCCGGACGCACAGCTCGCCCTCGTGGGCGGTAAGCCCTCCCCTACCGGCAACGGATGCATCGTCGTCGCCTGCGCCGGCACGAGCGACCTGCCCGTCGCCGAAGAGGCGGCACTGACGGCCGAATTCTACGGCAACGAGGTCGATCGCCTCTACGACGTGGGTGTCGCCGGCTTGCACCGCCTGCTCGCACATGCCGAGGAACTTGCCCAGGCACAGGTGGTCATCGCCATTGCCGGCATGGAGGGCGCACTGGCGAGCGTTGTCGGCGGCCTGGTAAGCTGTCCGGTCATAGCCGTTCCCACCAGCGTGGGCTACGGCGCGAGCTTTGGTGGCGTAGCCGCGCTGCTCGCCATGCTCAACTCCTGCGCCAGCGGCGTTTCGGTCGTCAATATCGACAATGGCTTTGGTGCTGCCTACCAGGCAAGTCTTATCAATCATCTGAGCGCCGGCGCGTCCTGCGCCCGCTAAGGAGCATTTCATGTCAAATCATCAGCACACGCTTATCATCGACGGCACCTCGGGCATCAGCGGCGACATGTCCGTCGCGGCCCTGCTCGACCTGGGCGCCAGCGAGGAGCATCTGCGCGAGCAGCTTGCCACGCTTCCGGTCAGCGGCTTTGAGATTGCCGTTACACGCGTAAACAAGCATGGCATCGACGCCTGCGACTTTGACGTTCAGCTGGCAGAGGAGCTCGAGAACCACGACCACGACATGGCCTGGCTCTACGGCAACGAAGCACCTGCCGAGCACACGCACGAGCATGAGCACCACCATCATGATCATGGCGAGCATGAACACGAACACTGCCACGAGCATGACCATGAGGCCCACGGTCATGGCCACGAGGGTCACCATCACGACCACCATCACCACCGTTCTTTGGCGGATGTCACCGCCATCATCGATGGCTCGCAGCTAAGCTATGGCGCCAAGCGTCGCGCGCTTGCCATCTTTACCGCGCTCGCCGCCGCCGAGGCCAAGGCCCACGGCAAAACGCCCGAGACCGTCATGTTCCACGAGGTGGGCGCCGTCGACTCCATCGTCGACGTCTGCTCCGTCGCCATCTGCCTCGACGACCTGGACATCGAGGACATCGTGGTCGAGTCGCTCTCCGAGGGCCACGGCACCATCCACTGTGCCCACGGCCTTATGCCCATCCCGGTGCCCGCCGTCGTCAACCTATGCCAAGCAGGCAATATCGCCCTCACGCCCGCACCGGTCGCCGGCGAGCTCGTGACGCCCACGGGCGCTGCCATCGTCACCGCGCTGCGCACGTCCGAGCACCTGCCGGCCCGCTATCGCATCGAAGCCGTCGGCTACGGCGCCGGCAAGCGCCCCTACGAAGGCTGCTCCGGTACGCTCCGCTGCCTGCTCGTCCACGTGGACGCATAGCCATGGATGCCCGCAAGGCAAAAAGCCGCGCCGCCATCGTTGCGGCGTTCTCCGAGCTTTTGCGCGAAGAGGACTACGGCAAGATCACCGTCGGTGACATCATCGCGCGCGCTCACGTAGGCCGCGCGACATTCTACGGCCTCTTTAAGAGCAAAGACGACCTGCTCGCTGAGCTGGTGTGCGACATCTGCACCCACGCCCTCGACGACGATGGCACACCGCTCGACGACCCACTCGTGCAGGTCGAGCATATCCTCAACAACCTCTGGGAGCGCCGCCAGGGCGTACGAGCCCTCGTAGCCGGCGCCGGCTCACGCGTCTTCGCCGACTGCTTACGCAAGACCATCATGTCGCGCGCAGCCGAAACCGTCCCTACCGACCCAAACGGCCCCGCCGCCACCATGGACCGAAGCTTCCTACTACACCACATAGCCTCAAGCTTCGTAGGAATGGTCCAATGGTGGGCCTGGCACAACTTCGAAGCCCCAAAAGAGGACGTAGCCAAAGACTACCTATCAGCCATAAAGCCCCTCTTCAACTAAGTAAGAAGCTCATCCCAAAGCACCGCCCCACCCCAAGGCGCCACGCATCCCAAAGCGTCACCCGCATCCCAAAGCGTCACCCGCATCTCAAAGCGCCTAACAACAAAGTGCCCACCACATCCAAATTCAGATATATATGTAGTGTTGCTTGCTCCAATGCAACTGGATTCCCGCAGGGTCCGGCATAGGTTATCTTTCCGCCGCACTCCGCAGAACGCAAGAAGCTCCCGCCGCACGAAGTGCGCAGCGGGAGCTTCTTGCATGTTCGAGGACGCGGCGGAAAGTTAACCTATGCCGGACCCGGACGTTATATCAATTACTTCGGACTAGAACATGCCCAAGAAACCATGCACAAACAGCGCAGCCACGATAGCACCGACAAACGGAGCGATACCAGGAACAAGCAGGCCGTACTTCCAGTTGTTGTCGGCCTTGTTCTTGATCGGCAGCACCTGATAGGCCATGCGAGGTCCAAGGTCACGGGCCTGGTTCATGGCGAAGCCGGTGATGCCGCCCATGCCCATGCCAACAGCCCAAACGATCAGGCCGACGCAGATTGCGAGCATCAGAACGTTCTCGCCGGCGCGGCTAGCGGCAGCAAGGATGGCACTGATGAACACGAAGGTGCAGATAGCCTCGCAGAAGAAGTTGCGGGCATAGTTGGTACCCTCGGTGGTGGGGTTGGTCGAGAAAATGTTGCGCTGGGCAATGGGGTCGACGGCGCCCTCGGAAGCCTTGAACTCATCGGCATACATAAACCAAGCGATCACGGCGCCCACAAAGCCACCGAGCATATCGGCAAGCATGAAGGGGATGCAGTTGCCCCACGGCACCAAGCCGACGATGCACTGGGCAAGCACCATGGCGGGGTTCATGCACACGGCGCCGCCAAAGACAAACAGGCAGACCGAGATGCCAAAAGACCAGGTGGTGATGGCAAACATGTGGCCAGAGCCCTGATACTTGGTGCCCTTGAGCACGGTATCGCAGTGCACGCCCACGCCAAAGACGATCATGAGGGCCGTCGCGCCGAATTCGCAGAGGAGTTTGGTAAGCATAAAACCTTATCTTTCTTGTCGGTTGTAAACGATTCGTTTAGGCCGCGCACTAGTGCTGCGCAACAACAACGCCCAGGCCATCGGGAATGACGGCCACCTTGGCATCGGCACCCTTCATCTCAAAGGCGAGCTTGAGCGCCTCCTCGATAGTGTTGACCGGCGTCATGTGCATATCCTTGAGCATCTGGTGATCGCACAGGTCGGTGACCATGATCACAGGGTGATGTGCCAGGATGCGGGCGAAGATCTGGCTCGTCCACTGGTCGGGCAGGGTCTCGTCCTTCGGACGATCGATGCAGGCGCGCTCAAACTCCGCCGGATCGTTGTCGGCGATGTTGTGATAGAAGCCCTCGCCACCGTGACCGTCGGCGCAACCGGCGACATCGATGATCACGCCGCCCTCGGGAAGTGTGGCCTCGGCAGCGCACATGCCCTTCACGGCCTGATAGATGTTCTGATCGAGCGGGTAGCCGCCGTTGGTGGTAATGGCGATTTCGCACTCGACGGGCTCAACGCCGGCAAGGCTCTTCACGAACTCGCAGCCGGCCTCGTGCGCCTTGTGGATGTCGCCGGCAAAGGAGCCGATGACCTCGTGCTTGCCGTTGAGCACCACGTTGAGCACAAAGGCAAGGTGAGCCATCTCGGCGGCGGCGAACATGTCCTCGCTCACGTGGTTGTGGCACAGGTTGCCGGCACGCGAGTGGGAATCGTTCACAAACTGACCGTTGTGGTTGTACATGATGGTCTTGTAGCTGGCGATGCCGGGCAGGACGGACTTGCGGCTACCAGAGAAACCGGCAAAGAAGTGCGGCTCAATAAAGCCCTCGGCAAGCAGCAAATCGCAATCGGCAGCAATCTTGTTGATGATGCACTCGCCACCAGAAGGCAGGGTGCCGATCTTTTTCATCATGCTGTCGTCAGTCGCGACGTGCATAACGATTTCCTCGTTAGCAACGATCTCCTCGCCATACTTATTGACGAGCTCCTCGTGCGTCGAGGGGCGATGCATGCCGGTCGCGACCAGGATGCGCACACGTGCCTCGGGAGCGGCAGCGTGGATGTGATGCAGCAGAATAGGCATCGTCACACGCGAGGGAACGGGACGCGTATGGTCGGAGCTAATGATGACGATATCCTTCTTGCCAGCACAAAGCTCCTCGAGCGAAGGCGAGCCATAAGGGTTGGCAAGCGACTCCTCTACCAGCTCTTCCTGAGATTTTGTAGTCTTAAACTCGTTTTGATGACCTTCCATCACACCCGCGAAGTTCTTATCCTCGAGCTCCAGATGCAACGTCTTGTGGTCAAACGGCAGTTCACATTCAAACAATGATGAGCGCCCTCTTCCTTTCAACTGACACACTAGATAAACCGTTGGAAGGATACGCCGCTCACCGAAAAACACCACCGTCCACCGAGTCATTAACACAACGTTCATATTTGACCCACAACAAAACGGCCGCGATCCCAAACGGGACCGCGGCCGCTACAGTCGTAAGGCGAGAAGCGCACTTTATTCTCATCAGCCCCCAATCCCTGAAGACCGAGGACGAAGGGACCCGATGGGTTCCCCTCTGAATGCATTCCGCAGCACGAAGCCCCCTTATCCGCAGCTCCAAAGGAGCAGGATAAGGGGGCTTCAAGTGCGAGGACGCATTCAGAGGGAAACCCATCGGGTCCCGGTGAGAGCCACAGGGCTATCGATTACCCCGTGTTCTGCAAACCTGCCGAGACGCCGGTCACAGTCGAAAGAATCAGGCTCATGTACTCGGCCTTCTTCTCCTCGGCCATCTCGTCCTGGTTCATACGCACCTCGCGAAGGGCGCGGACCTGGGCGATGGACAGGGCGTCGACGTAGGGGTTGCGCACGCGGACAGCGCAGCCAAGCACGCGGCGACGCTGCAGCGGCCACTCGTCACCGACGATGGCAAGGACCCACTTACGGGTAAGCTGCATCTCGGTGAAGACCTTCTCGGACAGATCCTGGCGATCGCCCAGGTGCAGGTACATCTTGGCGATGCGCTGGTCGGTCTTAGCGATCGACATCTCGATGTTGTCGATGAACGTGCGGAAGAACGGCCACTCCTGGTAGGCAGCCTTGAGCTGGTCAAGATCGCCCAACTGCTCGCAGGCGGTGCCCAGGCCGTACCAAGCGGCCAGGTTAATGCGTGCCTGGCTCCAGCTAAAGATCCACGGAATGGTACGCAGGTCGTCGAGCGACTTGGCACCCAGACCGCGCTTGGCCGGGCGTGAGCCGATCGGCAGCAGACCGACCTCGGTCAGCGGCGTCACGGTCGAGAACCACGGTGTAAAGTCCTCGGTGTTCAGCAGGTCCAGATAGCGCTCGTGGCTTGCGGCGTTGAGCTTCTCGGCCATATCCCAGAACTTCTGCGTGGTCTCGGTGTTGGTCTTCTCGACGCTCGGGGCCGACTGCAAAAGCGTTGCGGCGGCAACGGACTCAACATGGCGCTGAGCCAGCGTGCGGTTGCCGTAACGGGCAAAGATGACCTCGCCCTGCTCGGTGAGCTTAAAGAAGCAGTTGACCGAACCCTTGGGCTGCGCCAGCACGGCCTTGTTGGCCGGGCCGCCACCACGGCCCACGGCACCGCCGCGACCGTGCATGAGCACCAGGTCGATATCGTTCTTCTCGGCCCACTTGGCAATGCGCTCCTGCGCGGAGTGCAGCGCGAGCATGGCCGTGGTAGGACCGGCATCCTTGGAGGAGTCGGAATAGCCCAGCATGACCTCCATGCGGCGGTTGGTCTGGGCAAGGCGCTTTTGCACCACGGGCAGCGTTAGCATCTGGTCGAGCACGTCGACGCAGCCCTCGAGGTCCTCGAGCTGCTCGAACAGCGGGATCACGTCGAGCTCGGGGACATCCTCCTCGTGTGCAAAGGACAGGTGAGCAAGCTCAAAGACGTCGGCCACATGCTGGGCGCTCTTGGTGAACGAGATGATGTAGCGGTGCGCCATCTTCTTGCCGTAACGCTTTTGGATGGAGCCGATGGCGCGGAAGGTGTCGATGACCTCGCGCGTCATGGGCTGCAGGTCGCCATGGATACCGTTCTCGTGGATATCCTTGAGGGCGCGGGCGTGCACCACGGAGTGCTGACGGAACTCCATCTCGACCATATGGAAGCCGAAGGACTCGACCTGCCAGATGATGGTCTG